>Ga0207952_1000502_pt1 | contig 30535 bp, 18 predicted proteins | sample SubbioR12Aug_8Ca_FD_184831 | JGI IMG/M metagenome (GOLD analysis project Ga0207952, IMG submission 184831) | Serpentinite rock and fluid subsurface biosphere microbial communities from McLaughlin Reserve, California, USA - CR12Aug_8Ca (SPAdes) | ecosystem: Environmental > Terrestrial > Deep... | reverse complement strand
ACACACGGAAATCAGGACAGTGCCAATAACTATGCATGGCTGAAGGTGAGCACTGTGGCTATTCCCAACGAGGTATGCCCACAGGCAGTAGACTCCATACAGATCATATTGCACCCATATCCGGATGTAGACTTTACCGATCCATTCGACAGCTGCGTGCCTTTCACCATAGGATTCAGCGGCATAGAGAAAAAAGGCATTCCCGGTGCACAACTGGCCTGGAAATGGAACTTTGGCAATGGAGACAGCAGTTTGGTACAAAACCCGACAGGAGTGTTTTATGGCGCCCAGGGCAAATACACCGTAAGCCTCACTGTAACCAACACAGCGGGCCCCTGTGCAACTACCAGAACAGTTCCGGATTATGTATTGGCTTACCCCAATCCGGTTGCGGATTTTGTAACCGATCCACCGTACAAAACCACAGTGGCATTGCCAAAATTCAAAACCATCAACAAGAGTACCCTGGATGAATCCGAATTCACCGGTAGCATGACGTATCAGTGGGATTTTGGAGATCCAATCACCGATCCAAACGATACCAGCACCTTACAAAACCCAAGGTATGCCTATGGCAAAGACACCAACACCTATTACATCACCCTGATTACCACCAGCAATCACGGATGTAAGAGCACTATAGTAAAACCGGTGCAAATCGGTCCGGATATCATCGTATTCATCCCGGATGTATTTACTCCGGATGAAGCAGGCCCGAACCGGAACAATACCTTTATGATTGATGCGCAGAATTATCTGACCATGAACATGAAGATTTACAACCGTTGGGGCGAGAAGATGTATGAAACCGATGACATCACCAAAGGATGGGATGGCAAGGCCAACGGCGCCAATTGCCAGCAGGATGTATATGTGTACCACGTAGAAGTATTGTCCTTCGAAGGCAAACTCTACAAGTTCGATGGAACTGTTACCCTGTTGCGATAAAATAATTAAATGAGAGATAAAACCGCTTCTGAAAAGGGGCGGTTTTTTTATTTAAGAACCGAGCAAAAGCATGGCTTCGGCCATCAATCTTTCCCTGTTAATAGGAACAACTCCGGTTTCTTCACAAACCAGGCCCCCTGCAAGATTAGATATTTCAGCAAGTAACTTGTGGTCCGTTTTTAATGCAACGCAAAGTGCTGCAACGCTAATAACAGTATCACCTGCTCCACTTACATCCGTAATGTTGCGAAAATGCGCAGGAATATGATAACTGTTGGTTTCGTCTTTCAGGAAAACACCTTTTTCACTCATGGTTATCATATACATATCACAATGAAGCGATTCATTTAACATGGAAACCGCTTTTTCCAGATTTGGAATTTCTTTAAGATTTTCAGAAATGTGGATTCCTTCTCCCAATTCCTTCAAATTCGGTTTGAAAAAAGTGGCCCCCACATAATTGAGGAAATTCTCTTTTTTGGGATCCACAACCACAGGAACTCCAGCTTTTTTTGCTTTATCAATTAAACTCTTAATATTCTCTGCATGCAAAACTCCTTTGTTATAATCTTCTAAAATTACAACATCTGCCTGCTCCAGTTCTCTCTCAAAATGTTGTTCCAGAAGAAAAGAATCCAACGTATCCAAAGGGGTGGTAATTTCATGGTCTATTCTAATTAATTGATGTCCATTGCCCAGAATTCTTGTTTTGGTAGTGGTTTTGCGTTTCTCACTCAATAATAGAGATTTTTGGCTCAAGCCGGCATCAGATAACAAAGTACACAGATCCTGTCCTTCTTTATCATTCCCAATTACAGAGCATAAAACGGGTTCCGCTCCGAGTGCCTGAATGTTTAATGCTACATTTCCTGCACCTCCCAAACGGGAATCGAATTTCTGTACATCCACCACAGGAACGGGCGCCTCGGGGGAAACCCTGTCAACTTTGCCAATGATGTAACTGTCAACCATCACATCACCAACTATTAAAACCTTCAGTCCTTTAAAGTCATTAAAGAGTTTTTCTAAATCCGATTGTTGCATTTGCCTGTGCAAAGATAAACCAATTGCTATTGCAGCGCAGTTAATGCCGTTTTCATACGTTCACAAGCCTTTATAATACTTGCTTCGTCCGTTGCATATGACATTCTGATACATTGCGGAATCCCGAATGCTTTTCCTGAAACTGTTGCTACTCCAGCTTCTTCCAATAAATAATAACAAAGATCTTCAGCAGTTACCATTTTTTTTGAACCATAAGATTTTCCTAAAAAAGCACGGATATCAGGGAAAAAATAAAAAGCTCCTGAAGGATTATTCACTTGAATTCCGGGAATATCTTTTAATAAAGCATACATGGTATCCCTGCGTTTTCTAAATGTATCCCGCATAGCTGCAACAGGCTTTTGATCCCCTTCCAGTGCAGCAATTCCCGCCATTTGAGAAATGGAATTTGCTCCACTGGTAAATAATCCCTGCATTTTTTCACATGCAGAAACCAACCATGTTGGACCGGCCAAATAGCCAATCCTCCAACCGGTCATTGCATAACCTTTTGCAAGGCCATTTACAACAGCAGTTCTATCTTTCATTCCCGGCATGGAGGCAATACTTACATGTTCTGCTACATAATTAATCTTTTCATAAATCTCATCGCTAATGATGAAAATATCGGGATGTTTGCGCAACACTTCAGCAATATCTTCTAATTCCTTTTTTGTCCAAACTGAACCGCTTGGATTGGTTGGCGAAGAGAATATCAGCAGTTTCGTTTTAGGTGTTATCGCCGCTTCAATTTCTGCAGCGCCGGGTTTAAAATTATTGGCTATAGAAGTTGGAATTTCCACGGAAACACCACCTGCGTAGGCCACCATACTAGGATAACTAACCCAATATGGAGCTGGAATAATTACTTCATCGCCGGGGTTAATAATGCTCAGTACAGCATTGATGATGCTGTGTTTAGCACCGTTACTAACTATAATTTGATTGGGCAAATAATCCAATCCATTTTCGTTTTTAAATTTTCTGCAAATGGCTTCTCTGAACTGAAGCAATCCCAAAACAGGTGGATAATGCGTGAACCCATTTTTCATGGCTTCAAAGGCTGCATCGCAAATATGGATCGGAGTGTTAAAATCCGGTTCTCCAATGCTGAGGCTGATAACATCTTTCCCGGATTCTTTGAGTTCCCGGGCTTTTTTTGTCATCGCCAGGGTTTCTGATTCTATTATTTCCAGAATTCGCTTGCTGGGCTCAAACATGTATGGCGCAAAACTACATTATTTTTGCCAAGCCGTTAGGCAATATATCCACCATGAAAATTCTGTTTGTCGCAAACCGGGTGCCTTTTCCTCCTTATCGGGGCGACAAACTGAAGATTTTCAATCTGGCTTCTAAGCTCGGTGCAGATCACGAAATTCATCTGATTACCATTGCAGAAACTAAAGAAGATCTTACCTATAAACTGGAATTAGAGAAAAAATTTCATCATGTAAAATTGTTTTATCTTCCAAAATGGAAATCGTATTTACGCGTATTACGCACCCTATTTTCAGGGGTACCCTTGCAAGTTGGATATTTTAAATCTCCGGATTTTCAAAAAATATTGCACCAATATTTACAAGAAAATAAATTCGATGCCATCCATGTGCAACATCTTAGAATGTCGCAGTTTATTGAAGACCCGCATAAATTAAATGCCATTCTGGATCTGCCCGATGCATTCAGCTTGTATTGGAAAAGAAGAAGTGAAAATGCCGGTAAATTATGGATGAGAAAATTTGCTGCCATGGAGTACAAAAGGCTTTTGGCTTATGAGAAATACCAGTTGAATCGTTTTCCCCTGAATTTGGTATGCAGTAAGGAAGATTGTGAATATTTGATTCAAAGCACCGATGCAAATGTTCAGGTTTTACCAAATGGGGTAGATACAAATCTATTTCAACCCAACTCGGGAATTTTACCGATACCGGGTAGAATATTATTTACGGGTAACATGGATTATGAACCCAATGTGGATGCCGTGGAATATTTCTGCAGCGAAATTTTTCCGGAAATTAAAAAACAAGTGCCGTATGCACATTTTGTAATTGCCGGCCAAAGACCGGTTGCCAGAGTTTTGCGTTTAAAATCAGAATCCGTCTTCATAACCGGTTTTGTAAAAGATATGAACCAGGAATATTCATTATCCAATGTAGTTGTTGCTCCTCTAAGGTTCGGTGCGGGTACTCAAAACAAGGTTTTAGAATCTATGGCAACGGGAGTTCCTGTGGTTTGCACTAAAGTAGGATTTAAAGGTCTCGGAATTCAAAGTGGGGAAGGGGCAATTCTTACCAATTCTACCGATGCCTTTATTTCTGAAGTTGTTAAGTTGTTGTTAAACCAACAATACCATTCCGAAGTATCCGCTTCCGGCAGAAGTTATGTGGAGCATTATTTTTCATGGAATGCTATTGCAGATTTATTGGTGCAATATGTTCACCAATTGCAGTCAAAAAAAGGAGAAACTTAAATCCAATTCACTTTGATTTTATAGAATAATTCAATCAAATACCTTCTTTCATCGGCTTTCATTTGCGGTTCATATTTTCCCTTCATACTTTCGCCCAAAATGAAATCCACTCTAATTTCGGTTTGTGCGTTCCTGATTGTTACTTCTGCAACAGCCCAGAATGACAGTATCCCATCCGGGGCCCTCAACGCATTTTCATTCAGAAATATTGGCCCTGCTACTACCAGTGGCAGAATTGTAGATATTGCCGTGCATCCCGTAAATAAAGGGATTTGGTATGTTGCATCTGCTGCAGGGGGACTTTGGAAAACTGAAAATGCCGGAACTACTTTTTCTCCGATTTTCGACAATTATGGTACAACATCCCTGGGATGTGTCGCTCTGGATCCTTCTAACAGTGCCACTGTTTGGGTTGGGTCCGGAGAAAATAATAACCAACGAAGTGTTTCATATGGCAACGGAATTTACAAAAGCCTCGATGGGGGTAAAAGTTTTACCAATATGGGTTTAAAAAACTCGGAACATATTGGGATGATAAAAGTAGATCCGAGAAACAGCAATGTTGTATATGTTGCCGCTTATGGCCCGGTTTGGAAAGAAGGTGGGGATCGCGGTCTGTATAAAACAGAAGATGGCGGTAAAACATGGAATAGAATTTACCATGTAAGCGAGAATACCGGTTGTAACGAAATTCATTTGGATCCTATTAATCCGGATGTGATATACGCAGCCTTTCACCAGCGCCGCAGACATGAATGGACTTATCTTGGTGGTGGCCCTGAAAGTGGAATTTACAAAAGTACCGATGCCGGTAAAACCTGGAGAAAAATTCACAGTGGTATTCCGGCAGGTGATATTGGAAGAATAACTCTGGCTATATCAAAGGCAGATCCCTCTCGGGTTTATGCCATGGTGGAGGCTGAAGGAGGAAATGGCGGATTATATGTGAGTTATGATCGCGGAGAGAGCTGGGCGAAGAAAAACGGCACCTATACCGCAGGAAATTATTATCAGGAAATATTTGCAGACCCAACAGATGCAAATCGGGTTTTTATTGCCGATACCTGGCTGAAATGGACCTTGGATGGCGGCAAAACAGTAAGCAATGTGGGCGAAAAATGGAAACACGTAGACAACCATGTAGTTTGGATTGATCCGGATAACAACAAACATTTATTGGTTGGTTGTGATGGCGGTTTGTATGAAACTTTTGATAATGGAGCGGAATGGGATTTCAAAGACAATCTCTCAATAACGCAGTTCTACAGGGTTTCAGTAGATAACTCCAAGCCGTTTTACTATATCTATGGAGGAACACAGGACAACAATACTTTAGGTGGTCCCAGCCAGAATGGAAGTGCCAATGGAATTCCAAATAGCGATTGGTTTGTAACCGTTGGTGGCGATGGATTTAAATCTCAGGTGGATCCCTATGATCCCAATATTGTTTACAGCCAATGGCAATACGGTGGACTAATTCGTTTTGACCGCAAAACCGGAGAACAAACGGATATCAAACCTCTTTTGGATATCCAGGAAAAAGGATTGAGGTGGAACTGGGACGCCCCTTTGCTCATCAGCCAGCATGATAACAAACGTTTGTATTTTGCTGCAAATAAGCTATTCCGAAGCAACGATCGTGGAAATAGCTGGACCGCAATCAGTCCGGATTTAAGCAGAGGTCTTGACCGAAATAAATTACCGATAATGGGCCGTGTTTGGAGCATGGATGCAGTGGCTAAAAATCAGAGTGTAAGTATGTATGGTAACATCACTTTCCTTGCAGAAAGCCCACTGAGTCCGGATATTATATATGCAGGTACCGATGATGGTTTAATTCACATCACAACTGATGGAGGTAAAACCTGGACCAAACAAAGCAAATTTGCCAATGTACCGGATCAAACCCTGGTTACCTGTATTGTGGCGAGTCAGTTCGATAAAAATCTGGTGTATGCCACTTTTGACAATCACAGAAGCGGCGATTTTAAACCATATGTGGTGAAGAGCATGGATGGTGGCAAAACCTGGATGTCTCTGGCCTCCAATCTTCCCTCAAATGGAAGTGTAAAAACCATTGCAGAAGATTTCGCCGACAGGGATTTGTTGTTTTTGGGTACCGAATTTGGGCTATATGTTACCAATAGTTCCGGCCGCAAGTGGACATTATGGAATGCAGGATTACCACCGGTTCCGATAAAGGATATTGCCATTCAGAAAAGCGAGTGTGATTTGGTTTTAGCCACCTTTGGCAGAGGTTTTATGGTATTGGATAATTATGCGCCAATTCGATTGTTAAAAAAAGATAATCTGGAAAAAGATGCATTTATTTTTCCGGTGAAGCACTCTTTTATTTTTATTCCCAAATCACCAAATGGCGGAAGAGATAAGGCATTCAAAGGCGGGTCCTATTTTAATGCTCCGAATCCTCAGCCGGGTGCGCATATTTCTTTCCATCTGGCGAATGAATATAAAACGATTAAAGAAGCCCGTCAAGCCAAAGAGAAAGATTTAGCCGCGGCCGGGAAAAACACCTATTACCCAAGTGCTGATACTATTCGAATGGAAGTTAGAGAAGAATCGGCATTTGTTATTCTTTCCATTACAGATTCTACCGGTAAGGAAGTTCGACGTTTAAAATCTGCTGCTAAAAAAGGGATAAATTCCATGGTTTGGGATTTGCGCTACGGAAGCACAAATCCTTTGACTTTTCCTGAACCTGATCTGAGCAACCCATATGTAGATGCAGATGTTGGACCTTTTGTGTCACCGGGAACATATACCGTTTCTATGTATTTAATCAAGAACGGTATTCAAAGCAAAATGGGGAACAGCCAGAAAATTACCTGCGGATATTTATATCAGCCTTCTGTTCCCGGCATTGAAGGGGATCAGAGAATGGCCGTGATTGATGGTTTCGGGGAACTGAGACGCAAAGTTGCTGCAGCCAATGAATACATGCGCGATGTTCAACGAAATTTGGATTTAGCTAAAAAATCCGTGTCTTATGCTGGGGCAAATACTGAAATAATGAAACAAATTAAATCAATAGCGGATCAGTGGTATGTTTTGAATACCAAAATGAACGGAGACGCTGCCATGGCTTCCCGCGAATTTGAGGTTTCAAACAGCATTTATCAAATGATAGAAACAGCTGTTTATGGAATGTCTTCCACAACTATAGGTCCTACCCAAACCCATATTGATGCATTTAAAATAGCAGGTTCGGCGTTTGATTCCTGGGTGGCAGATGCCAGAGTGATGGATTCTTCCTACAATGAATTGATGCGGATGATGGATGAATCGAAGATTCCATATAGTCCCGGAAGAAAATTCTTCATGGAATAAAATCCTATCCGGAAAATGGTGTAACTTGCATCATCCGGAGTGGTAATGAATAGAATTGTTTTATGTTTTGTTCTGTTTTTTGCCTGTAATGCAAATGCAGATCACATCGCAAAATTTGAGCTTACCAAACTCGAATGGAATGGCGTGATAAAGACATATTCACCCGCTAAAAAAATCGAACTTTCATTTTTGGAATGGTCCAGTAATTTGGTATTGGATACCCTTGAAGGTGAAATTTTAATGATTGCCATCAAGTATGAACCGGTTTATAATGATACCGGAGAACGCCCTGCGTTTCGCATGATAATCTTTGATAGTTTCAACCGGGAATTCGATTTATACACTGCAACCGATTGGAAAAAAGGCCATTATGAAGCCGGCATGAAAGAACAGGATGAAACAGGCGTTCGAAAATGGGAAGGGGCTTTGCGATATACTCCGGACACGTCCATTCATTTGGAAAGACCGGCATGGAGAAAAGATAATTACACCTTTAAAATTGGCACTTTCCGCGCATGGAATTCTCAGGCACAGCCAAAACGCGGCGACGACAACCGCATATTAAAGGATTTGTATTTTCAGGGTTTTACAGGAGAAAGAACGGAATTAAAACCCGGAGGAAAATATGGCGACGAAAATTATTATATGATGGTGGATCCTGTCCGCTATCAATGGGCTGGCGATGCATGGATGGAAATCAACGTTCGGTTATTCCGAAAAAACCCCGATGGTTCCTATGTTGAAATATTAGCCCATGTTTTCAGCAGTAAAGATAAAAATGTATTCTTCAGCCACGTCACGCACGACAATGCGTATGAAGTGCGCGATGCAAAAAGTAAATATTATATGTTGATGACAGGTGTGCTGATCATCCCTTATTGATCGGTTTTATATGCTCCACATCCAGACCAGCAGCGTTTTATAAGGTTCACCCCAATCACTGAATTGCTCACTAACACTTTTGTTATAAGTTGACCAATTAAAACTTTCTTTTTTCTTTTTGGAAAATTTTGGTTTCAAAATCTCCGGATTTCCAGGTTCAAATGAAATGGCCATCCACGTAGTATAGAGTCTTGGAATTGCAAGTCCCATAATCATACCCGGCAATCCACCGAATGTTTCCGGCCCATTTTGAGGCAAAATCTGATCGGTATAAAATGCAACCACATACATGGAATCATACAAAATTCCAACGGCCTTATGGCACAGGAAACCTGCAATTTCTCTGGTCTCTCCGGTAATTTTCCAATCAGGTTTTCTAATGCTGTCAGTAATGGTGATTCTGGAATCAAACAGTTGTCTGTTTGCAACAAAAGAATCTCCGGCCAGATTCTTGTAAACCAGATTCGATTTATCAGGAGCCATATTGAAACTGAATCCCATGCCTTCAGAAGCATCTTCTTCAAATCCCGGAAAATGATAGATACTTTTTATCGAATCAAATTCAAGGGTAAAAGTATCATTGATGAATTTATTTTTCTCGTAAAATTTATGCAGCCAACTTCCTTCAGCAAGGCGATACGCATTGGTTTTTCTCTCGTATTTTATGCTGCCGGAATTGTAAAATTCAACTTGGGCTTCGGCATGAAGATACATGAATATTAATATAAAAAAGATCCCTGCTTTACGCATTATTTTGACCCTCCTGCAGCTGCAAAATTCCAACGTGCTTTCAGCAACCAATATCTGCTCAGTTGGGTATATAATTCCTGTGAAACCAAATTGGTTGTGATGTTTCTTTGAAAACCCACATTTTGATTTAATAGATCATTTACATGCAAATTGAGTTCGAAATTGTTTTTCTTTCCAAAACCTTTTTTGACTCCTGCTTCAATAAAATAAACATTTCGCTTGGCAAATACATCTGTAGCCGGACGCATGTTTAAATCGCAATTGGTGTAAATTTCGAATTTCTTAGGCAGTTTCGCTTCTAAATAAAGTGAAGGTGTTTGTGTGATATACTCATTCCCATTTTGGTTATTTAAATTTGAAATATTCCGGTTATATGAAAATGAATAACTCAATGAGAATTCAATATTTTCGCCTTCGGCATCAAAGCCGATATCCATAGTGTAAGACTGACTTTGCGTGATTACTTTTTGCCCGTTTACAAAGGTTATATTTTTGCTCAGTGATGTTTGCAATCCTGCATCATAGTATAAAGGTAGTTTTTTCATCCTTTGATTCACATCAAAATTGGTGCTGAAATAATAATTGCCATTGGTATTTACTGTCATATTACGGCGGCGTCCGGATGAATCAATCCAACTCGAATTTACCATGGCATTTCTTGGAATATTTAAATTAATAAATCCCCAGAGGTACCTCCCTTTTAATGTTTGAAAACTATTGATACTTCCTCTGATATTGTGGTTAAAACTTTGCACCAGGTCAGGGTTCCCAACTGTAATGTTTAAAGGGTCCATATTGTTTACCAATGGCTGCAATGCGTTGATGGAAGGTGGATTTGCATAACCCGAATAATTCAGCCCCACATTTCTTTGTTTTTTCCATGAATATCCGAAACCCATAGCGGGGAATAAATTCAGATACGGGGTTTTTACATTCACTGAACTCACTTTATTCAACCTCGACATCATTAAGTAATTTCCACCCAAACCACCATACATACTCCATTTTTTCTTTTTCCAGTTCAAGGAAAAACCACTGTTTATTTTATCCTGGTTCAATTCAAACAAATTGCTCAGACTATCCACTTTTTCTAAAACGATCAGGCTGTCGGAATTGAAAGTATTTGTATTGTTTTCATCGGCTTTATGCGAAGCATTGGCGTAGATGGTATAAGTTAAATATTTAGAAAGCGGATTGGTAAAATTCAAGGATAAATTTACATTTTTATTGAAGGTCGATTGTTCGGATTTTTGTTCCAGATTTTGCGTAATTTTTATCTGACCATTTTCGTCATAAAATTTGCTTCCGGATGTTAATTTTCTATCCTGTGTGTTTGGTGCATATCCAATTGTAATTGTGGTGGAGAAGGATTTGCCCTTTTTCAAAAATCGTCTGGTATAATTAATTACCCCATTGTAATTGCCTTTGGTAAATTCAGTTTCTGTAATTCTGTTATTGCTGTTCAGCAAAGAAGCAGTGCTGGTTTTGGAAATAAGTTCCGAATGTATTTCCCCCATAGTAAGCCCGAAGGAATTGGAGAAATCTATAGTGGTTAAACTATCCGGATTCCAGGTTACGGAGAGGTTAAACCTATGTCCGGTTTGGGCTGTTTTGTTTAATATGCTGTCGTCAATGGTATAACTGGTATCGGGTAAAAAATACCGTGCATTTTTGCTGATATTTCCTTGCAAACCTTCCAAAGCAAGTCTGTAAGAAGAGCGAAGCTTCACTTTTTTGCCCAGATTGTTGTTAAATAACAAACCAATGCTGGTGTTGTTGGGAATGCCCCTTCTGTCCAGTTCATCGCTGAACGAATTGTTATAGGAGGTGTACATCATTCCGTTTTCATAGCTTGTATTGGTACCTCCTGTTGCTGCACTGCCGAATTGCTGACGATCCTGCCAACCCAATGCCGCGTTTTGATAATTGGAAGTTTTGGCAAATCCAGCCATTTTCAGGTTTTGATTAAAATGCCCTGCGAAAACGCCCCCGCTCCAATATTTTTCAAAATCGGATGCAGCTTCAACCCTTCCGAAACTTCCTCTTTTTTGATCCTGCTTTAACTGTAGATTTAATGTTTTAGTTTTCTCATCATCTGCACTTACATTCAGGGTATCCTTATTTTCCTCATAAACCTGAACTTTTTCTATCATATCCGCACGTAGGTATTTGGTTGCTATAGATGGGTCATCGGGGAAAAACTCCTCCCCATCCACGAGTATCTTTTTTACCTGTTGTCCCTGCGCTTTTATTTCTCCATTTTTATTTACCTGAATTCCCGGTAATTTTTTTAGTAGATCTTCTACAGTAGCACCAGGGTTGGTTTTAAAAAAATCTGCGAGATATTCTGTGGTATCGCCATCAATGCGAATGCCATTGTTGTATTTCTGTATCAGAACTTCGCGAATGGATACCAGTTTGTTCCATATTTTAATGGTATCCATTTGCACCATGGCCTGAGTAGTAACATTTACACTATCTGTAAATCCTATGGCCTGAGGAAAACTGACTTCCACAAAATAATGATTGGGAGCAACATTTAATTTGAATTTTCCATGCTTATCCGTGCGTTGAAAATGATATAAAATGGAATCCTTTTTACCGATAAAACAAACATTGGCATGTTGTAATCCTTTTCCGGAATAAGCGTCAATTACAATTCCCTGAACTTCACATTTCTGTGCCTGCAACATTTGCGTTAGCCATAAAATCAGAAATAAAAAGAAAGATTTAATAAGATGCATTTATGGAATGTAAAACGAAAATAGGGTATATTATTACTTCAGCGGTATTCAAATTTCCACAGATAATCCTATGGGCGGGGTTAGAAGGGAACCCTGAATTTCACCCCTGGATTTTAAATCCTCTATAATTTCCATAGGCTCACCCGGAGGTTCATCACTGAGATCCAGCGTGCCGTGGTGCATGGGAAACATGGTAATAGCCTGCATATCTGCAAATGCTTTTGCCGCATCCATAGGCGACATATGCGCCTGATGCATGAACCATTCCGGTCTGAAAGCACCAATGCCCAGCATAGCTAAATCTATTTTGCCAAAGAGGCTGGGCAATTCGGCAAAATGACTGCCATAACCGCTGTCTGAACCAAAGTAGATTTTTTTATTGCCAAATTCAATCATAAAAGCTCCCCAGAGCCTTTTGTTTGTATCGTTGAACAATCTTCTGCTCCAATGTCTGGTAGGCAAATAGGTAATCTTTAAACCGGTTTTTTCAAATTCAAATTGCTGGTACCATCCCATTTCTACTTTTTTATTTTTCATCCAGGCATTCAATATGCCGGTATTGCCCAAACCAGTCACCACTGTTGCTTCAGGATTTAAAATTCCCAATGCAGTGAGTGAAGATTTATCCATATGGTCGCGATGGTCGTGGGATACCAGAATCAAATCCACGTTTTTAAAATACGAGGGAGCATAGGGTGCAGGTATCAGTTGCTTTACCAATGGCAGTTTCGTGAGTACCGGATCCAATAGAATTTCGATTCCGCCAATGCGAAGAAAAAACCAGGCATGGCCTAACCAAACCAGGCAGTCATCTTTTTTATCGAGGAACGCCGGATTCTGAACCAGCTCAAGTCGTCGTGTATCAGCTCTTTTGATTTCCTTCAGGGGTTTAGGTCCTGTTTGCCATTTATACACATCCATCCAACTGGAAGTAAAGGGAAATTCAATGTTCATGTATCGTCCTTTAGAGTCCAACGGGTTGCCAATCCAATCGGACTTTATGATTGGCAATTGGGGGTTTAGAATCTTTTTCAAAAATGTATTTGTTGGGAATTTGCAGGTAAAAATATTCCCATTATCCGTAATTTCGATCGATGCAACCATTTCATCGCCCACATGTATTTTAGAGAAATTGAAACGCCTATTGGAACCTTAATTGCGAGAGCTGATGACCATGTACTACATTCATTATTATTTCAAAAATCCGGATATGTTCCCATCAGAAAATCAGATACAACTATTACGGAATATAAAATAGATGAACATCCGGTTTTAGATGCACTTCAATTGCAATTGCGGGAGTATTTTAAAGAGGGGAGAACAGAATTTGAAATACCAATGAAACCTCAGGGCACAGATTTTCAGAAAACCGTATGGAATGCGCTTTTGAAAATTCCTTATGGGATTACCAAAACGTATTTGCAGCAAAGTGAATCTATAGGCAATGTATTGGCTATTCGCGCCGTTGCTGCGGCAAATGGCAAAAATCCGATTGCAATTTTGATTCCCTGCCATAGAATTATAGGTACTGATGGTAATCTTACCGGATATTCAGGTGGATTATGGCGTAAGAAATTCTTGCTGGAAAAAGAAGGCTGGAGCGCGGCCCAACCATCCCTGTTCTAAAATTATTTTAATTCTGTGCCATTAAAAATGGTAAAACAGGAATAAAAAAAACCACAGTTTTCGCTGTGGTTTTTTTATAAAAATAAATCGTTTTTTACATTTTATGATGGTCGTCGCAGCAAGCCTTACTTTTTGCTGAGCCGGCCTTTGGTTTCTCACATACCCCATCGTGGCATTCCATATCACCATGCATGGAGTGTTCACCATCCTTGCAGCAATCTTTATCCTTTTTGCAGCATTCCAATCCTCCCACATATTTACCTGTAGAATCATAATGCTTCAAACACATTTCTTTTTCCTCACCTGAACATTTCAGGCTATCGCACATTTTAGCACAAGCTTCTTTGTTCATTTTCATCATGTCTTCATGCGAACATTTGCCCATCATCATATGCTTGCCATGGCCATGGTGCATCTCTTTGCAACATTCTTTTTTATGGTGCATTCCAGCGCTGCTGTGGTTGCCTTTACCTGAGATATATGGAGCAATAATCAAAGAAACTATGGATGTCAATTTGATCAGAATATTCATAGAAGGTCCGCTGGTATCTTTAAAAGGATCACCAACAGTGTCGCCGGTTACAGAAGCTTTATGTGGTTCTGATTTTTTATAAAAAGTTTCACCATCGATCACTGCACCTTTTTCAAAAGATTTTTTGGCATTATCCCATGCACCGCCGGCGTTGTTTTGAAATATTCCCATCAAAACACCACTCACAGTAATGCCTGCAAGCAAACCGCCTAATACCTCAGGTCCAAATAAAAATCCAACAATAACCGGAGAGCAAAGTGCAATTGCACCTGGCAACATCATTTGTCTGATGGATGCTTTGGTACTGATTTCCACACATTTTTCATATTCAGGTTCTGCCTTGTATTCCATAATACCAGGTATTTCGCGGAACTGGCGACGAACTTCTTTAACCATATCCATTGCAGCACGGCCTACCGCGGCAATTGCCAAAGCAGAGAAAATAAATGGAATCATGGCACCCACAAATAGTGCGGCCAATACATCTGCTTTATAAATATCAATTCCGGAAATGCCTGCAACACCTACAAATGCAGCAAACAGCGCAAGTGAAGTAAGTGCCGCTGAAGCAATGGCAAAACCTTTACCGGTTGCTGCAGTGGTATTTCCAACAGCATCCAGAATATCAGTACGTCCACGAACTTCTTCAGGTAAATCGCTCATTTCTGCTATTCCTCCAGCATTGTCGGCAATAGGTCCAAATGCATCAATGGCCAACTGCATTGCAGTGGTTGCCATCATACCGGCAGCCGCAATCGCTACGCCATATAAACCGGCGAAGAAATACGAAACATAAATACCAGCGGCAAGTGTTAAAATAGGAATTACAGTGGATTCCATACCTACAGATAATCCACCGATTATGTTGGTGGCATGGCCAGTTCCTGATTTCTGTACAATAGACAACACGGGACGTTTTCCCATTGCAGTATAAAACTCAGTGATCCAACTCATAATAGCACCAACCACAAGGCCGGTTACTATGCTGAAATACACATTTATGGAAGTGAATTCAACACCGCGCAGAATCAGATGTTCCGGCAAAATCATTTTAACTGCAAAATAACTTGCGATTACAGTAAGGATGATGGAAGACCAGTTGCCCAAATTCAGTGCTCTCTGTACACTGCCGTTATCATCTTTAATTCGTACGAAAAAAGTACCAATGATAGAAAAAATCAATCCCATACCTGCAATTACCATCGGTAACAGAATGGGAGAGAGGCCGCCGTAATTATCGCCGGATGGCAAAATGGTTTCTTGCCCCAATACCATAGTTGCAAGAATGGTAGCAACATAACTTCCAAATAAGTCTGCACCCATTCCGGCAACATCACCTACGTTATCACCTACGTTATCCGCTATGGTTGCAGGGTTTCTTGGATCATCTTCAGGTATTCCTGCTTCAACTTTTCCAACAAGGTCAGCTCCCACATCTGCTGCTTTGGTATAAATACCGCCGCCAACGCGGGCGAAAAGTGCAATGGATTCTGCTCCAAGAGAGAATCCGGTAAGAACTTCAATTACTGTTTTCATGTCGTCTCCGTTGACAGGAGTGCCTTTGCCAACGAAAAACATGTTATAGAAAAAGATAAACAAACCACCGAGTCCCAACACGGCCAAACCTGCTACACCAAGTCCCATTACAGTTCCTCCGTTAAAGGAAACGCTAAGGGCTTTGGCCAGGCTGGTACGTGCAGCTTGTGTGGTTCTAACATTTGCTTTGGTAGCAATGCGCATTCCAAAATATCCGGCGAGTGCACTTAAAAAAGCACCAATCAAAAACGCGATGGAAATGATCCAATGCGAATGGATATGCACGCCATTCACTTCATGTACAGTTCCGCTATAAGCCAATAATGCAGCGGCAATTATGGCAAAGAAGGATAATACGCGCCATTCAGCTTTCAAAAATGCCATCGCACCATTGGCAATTTTGCCACTGAGGTTTTGCATTTTTTCATCACCTGGATCTTGCTTGGTTACCCAGGCACTTTTCAGTGCCATTACTATCAGTCCTATTACGCCTAGTGCGGGAATGATATAAAGAATAGAATCTTTCATTGATACTTTGGATGTAAATTTTAAGGGCCGCGAAAATAACCATTTAAATTTTAAAAGAAAATATGCACCACAAAAAGAAACCCCGCTCTAGAGCGGGGCTTCCATAATTGCTATAATAAATGTCTTACCTGTGAATTTGAACTTTCGCAGATCCGGTTACTACAGCGGAACTCAGACGCACAAAATAAACGCCATCTGAAAGGCCACTAAGGTTTAATTGAATTTCTCTGCTGCTCGCTTTTTGCCATAATCCTGTATTCAAAGATTTCCCGGTGATATCCAGAATATCAATATTTACGTCCGCGGGCAGTTCACTTCCCACCTGCAAAATGGCAAAATCCTTAGTTGGGTTCGGTACCACAGACATTTTCAGATTTTGTGGTGTAATAACAGAATTGGTTTGGGTAACCCATGCAAATGTGCCACCGCCCAAATTGTAATAGGATCCGCTTCCGGATCTATCCAGACGAATTGGACGCACAGCATATTTATAATTCCCGCTTCTCCAAGCTCCGAGGTCTGAATAAAATGTATCTGTAATAATTGCAGTATTTACCCGAGTCCATTTGTTGTTGATTGTATCGATGGTATACAACGCATAACCATCAAATTTGCCCTTTGCTGCACCCCATGAAAGGTCTACATGTCCGGAATTTACAACGGCCTTCAGCTTCCCGGCAGGTGGAACACTTTTTAAGGTAACCGTTGGGTCACCCATTAATGCAATATGCACCTTGTTTTCGCTGAGATTAAAGGATTGCGTTTTTTCATTTTGCGTTACCAATGCACTATAGCCAATAGGCAATCCAATTCCAAAATAATGTCCGTACCATTTGGGAATTCCACCCCAAAAACTCACCAATGAACCTGCACAAAGCGGAGAACGAAGGAAATTATTCGGAACATCCCAATCTCCAAAAAAACTACCCGCCAATGCAGTGAAAATGTTTTTAAATGTACCGGGATTAAAATTATTATATCCTCCTATTCCGGAACAATTGGTAAAAGAACCGGCACCACATCCATAACTCCACAAATAATTTTCTTTATTCTGATAGGTGAAATAATCCCTGTTGCTAAAAACGGAATCGATAGAAACACAGGAAGAAAGTATGCTGTACCCGGTAGCACTTAAATCCAATGAGGTGAAATTATCATCCACAAGTCCGCGTTCCACATATGCAATTTGATCTTGTTTCCACTGATGTGCTCTGTCCAGATAGTTTTTCATTGCCAGGGTGTCATTACCCGCATAAAAAGGCATGTTGTACAAATCTACACGGCCAATTTGCAGGGAAATATCATTCGGAGGAGCGCATTGATCAAATTTACCATCACCTGGTATATTATTGTTTCTGGCCAATCCGCTGGAAGTGTAATTGATTAAATTATCGGTCCATATCCCTTCAAAATCGCCATAATAAACATCAGCAGGCCATGCCCCGGTATGGCTTCCGGAGCCTTCAATATGGCCATCGGGTGGATACGCGCAGCGATCGCTGTTACCACTGAAATAACCGCTATACGGTACAGGAATATGGCCTATCATATACAAGGTGCTAGGAATTGGTTTCCCCGCATCCACAGCTGCTTTTATGCGGGTTTTAACTACCGGAACTTTTTCATTCCTTCCTGCATAAATGGTTGTAACAATATATCCGCCGGCAATTAAATCCTGCTTTAGTGTTGCCAATTCGGCTGCAAGAGGCTTTATATAATTGCTGTCGACCAACAAAATAATGCCGCCATAGGTAGGTATTTCTTTGGTTTTATTACCCGCAAGAATATATCCAATTGCCGTCGTTTGTCCACTTCCATTAAATCTTACTACAGCATATTCAGAAGTGGTTCCATCAATAGAACCGCCATCTTTCCAGATGCTGTCAGTTGCATTTAGCGTGGCAACATTGGAAGTAAAATTCAAAGGAATACCGGAACTGTTTTTATAAATTTTATAGGTTCCTGTAAAGGAAAGATAAGGCCATTTCAGAGTTACGGAACCATCTCCATTCGTGGATGCGTTCAATCGTATGGAGCTATTCAGGCCAACTGTTTGCGACCAAAGCAGTGATGATGCCAACAACGTGCAAATGAAAAATGTAATTTTCTTCATGATGTTATAAGATTTCACAAAGATAGGCAAGAGCTCATTTCACTCCTTAAGCCACCGGAATGATGTCCAGAAAAAATTACTTTCTCTGAAAAAACCTATTGGTTTAATTCAGTTTTGCGGTTTCCTTTTTTGGAAGCGAATGCAGGTATGCATGTATGCCTGTTAAGTAGTCATCAGGCATTTGACCAATATGTTTCCATGGCATAAATGTATCGTTCAGTACTTTGCCTTCCGGAGTAGTTCCGGTACGCAGTGTTTTCATAAATTGTTCCGAAGACCATTTGCCAATATTTCCACCAGCGGTAATATTCGGACCCAATGGAGAGTTAGGGTCGGGACTCTTTCCTCCGTTGTACTCCTTTCCATGGCATTCCTGGCAATTGACAAGTTGCACCAGATATTTACCGTATTCGGCTGTCGGACCGTCAGCCGGTGCAATTTGAAACTCGGCTTTGTGATCCAAAATTTCAGCAGAAATAATTTCTCCGAAAGCACCTAGTTGCATGAGTATTTTGGTAAATGCAGGAATACGGTTTTGTCCTTTGATATTATCGACGGGTGGAATTTTCTTTAAGTAGGCAATCAAATCCACCAGATCTTCTTTGCTGAAATGATGAAAATCTTTGGAAGGCATAATTACCAAAGGCCTTCCTTCCGGATTTACGCCATGCCTTAATGAACGGATCCAGTCCTCGTCTTTATATTTGTTGCCAATACCTCCGTTTCCGGCTGTAAGATTTGGACTATAAATGGTGCCTATTTTGGGGTCGTCAAAAAATACTTTTCCCTGTAATGCTTCTCCATGGCAGGATTGGCATAAGGGCAACCAGCGTTTTCCCCGGGCAATATTCATACTGTCTCCCGGAATGGTTAATTTTTCTACTGCGATATCGTATTTTTTCTCGGTTCTGGAATCCCATCTGGAGATCAGAACATAGGCTACAATAAATACGATTACGATTAAGGAACCCAAAATGATTCCTATCCATTTAAGTGCTTTTTTCATGGCTTAATTAGGGGTTTTCAATTCAAATATAGAAATGAATTTCAAAAATCCAAATCAAAACTCCCGAACAAAGGAATGTTAAATGCCTTTTAGTCAGATAGATTCGGTGTAACCATATGGTTACTTATTCCTAAATACCAGTTGGTGCTCAAAGAAATCCAGTATCGTAATTTGGTCTTTATCAATTTCACCGGCCAAAATTCTTTTGCTCAATTCGTCCAGCACATGTTTTTGCAAAACCCTTTTCAATGGCCTTGCCCCAAATTGAGGGTCATAGCCCAATTGTGCAAGCCAATCCAATGCCTCGTCGGTATATTCCAAAACAAAACCAACTTCTTTTAATCTGTTTTGAATTGCTGCCATTTGCAAACGGGCAATTTGTTTCACATCCTCTCTGCCCAATGGTTCAAACATAATTACCTCGTCTATTCGGTTTAGAAATTCAGGGCGTATGGCATGTTTCAATAATTCAAATACTTGTGTCTTAGTACTGGCAACAATTTCTTCTTTGTTTTCCTCATCCAGTTTTTCAAAATTATCACGAATAATATCACTGCCCATATTGCTGGTCATGATTACTATGGTATTTCGAAAATTGGCGGTTCTGCCTTTGTTGTCTGTAAGTCTTCCATCGTCTAAAACTTGCAGCAAAATATTGAAAACATCCGGATGGGCTTTCTCAATTTCATCCAATAAAACAACAGAATAAGGTCTTCGGCGAATCGCCTCTGTCAATTGTCCGCCTTCATCGTAACCCACATAACCGGGAGGAGCCCCCACCAAACGGCTTACCGTATGTTTTTCCTGGTACTCGCTCATATCCACACGAACCATGGCATCTTCTGTGTTAAATAAATAGCCGGCAAGAGCTTTGGCCAATTCGGTTTTACCTACTCCGGTGGTACCGAGAAAAATAAAAGAACCTATAGGTTTCTTTGGATCCTGTAAACCAGCTCTGCTTCTGCGAATCGCATTGGAAAGCGCACCTATGGCTTCATCTTGTCCAACCACCTGTTTGTGCAATTCTTCTTCCATGCGCAACAATTTTTCTTTGTCGCTCTGCAGCATTTTACTTACCGGTATTCCGGTCCATTTGCTCACAACTTCCGCAATATCTTCGGAGTCCACTTCTTGTTTTACCATGGATTTAGAATTGTGATCCTCTCCAATTTTTACACTTAAAGCGTACAATTCTTCTTCCGCTTTTTTAATTAAACCATATCGGATTTCCGCAACTCTGCCATAGTTTCCGTCGCGCTCTGCCTGGTCTGCTTCCAGTTTATATTGTTCAATATCCTGTTTCTTTTGTTGAATTTGGGTGAGCAATTCTTTTTCATGCATCCATTGCGCATTTAGCTCATTTCTTTTATCACTTAAATTCGCAATATCCTCATTCAGTTTGGATAATTTGGTATTGTCATTTTCCCTTTTAATGGCTTCCCTTTCAATTTCCAATTGCATGATTTTACGATTTAATTCGTCCAGTTCTTCGGGAACCGAATCCATTTCCAACCTCAATTTTGAAGCTGCTTCATCCAACAAATCAATTGCCTTATCCGGCAGAAAACGATCGCTGATGTAGCGTTGGCTCATTTCAACCGCACTGATAATTGCCTCATCTTTAATACGCACTTTGTGGTGTACTTCGTAGCGTTCTTTGAGTCCGCGTAAAATAGAAATGGCTTCCTGCGTATCCGGTTCTTCCACCATCACCTTTTGAAAGCGGCGTTCCAGTGCTTTATCTGTCTCAATATATTTTTGATATTCGGTTAAAGTAGTTGCCCCAATGGCGCGTAACTCTCCTCTTGCCAATGCAGGTTTTAGAATGTTTGCTGCATCCATAGCACCTTCACTTTTTCCGGCTCCTACAAGCGTATGAATTTCATCAATAAATAAAACCACTTGTCCATCGGATTTGATTACTTCGTTTACAACTGCTTTTAATCTCTCTTCGAACTCCCCTTTGTATTTGGCACCTGCAATCAATGCACCCATATCCAGACTAAAAATGGTTTTGCTTTTCAAATTTTCAGGCACATCACCGCGCATAATTCGGTTTGCCAGACCTTCTGCAATTGCTGTTTTACCAACACCCGGCTCACCAATTAATACGGGATTATTTTTGGTTCTTCTGCTCAGGATTTGCAACACCCTCCTGATTTCATCATCGCGGCCAATAACGGGATCCAGTTTTCCGCTTCCTGCCATTTCATTTAAATTCAATGCGTATTTTTTTAATGCATTAAATTGGTTTTCGGCAGTTTCTGAAGTCACCTTATTTCCGCCGCGCATTTCTTTAATGGCCTGCACCAAATCAGAATGTTTGAATCCGGAATCTTTTAAAATATTGGCTGCAGTATCTTTTCCATCCAGCATGCCCAATAAGAGATGTTCGTTGGTAACAAATTCATCCTTGAGTTCCCTCATGGCTTTTTCTGCATTCACTGTAGCACGGGTCAGGTCTTGAGAAACATAAATATTTCCACCTTCCACTTTGGGAATTCGGTTTATGGCTGCATCTGTGGCTTCTTCCACGCGTTTCAAATTAACACCTGCCTTGCCTGCCAGAAATTGAAGTGTTTCAGCATCATCCATGAGCATGGCCTTTAAAACATGGATGCTTTCTATTTGTTGTTGCCCATTGCCGATTACCAGGTTCTGCGCTTTTTGCACGGTTTCCTGGGCCTTAATGGTAAATTTCTGTAAGTTCATTTCACTTGTTTCCTCAAAAAGAATTCCCCTGCATAATTACTGCTTTTTTGTCTGTAAATTCAGTGTTAGACGCATCATTTCCGACGAATTGGCATATTTCTTTTGATTTTGCCGCCGACATGTAGAAAATATGACAGAATTATTCCTCTCATTTCTTATTTTCGTTTGGTGAAGTTTTTTCGTTATTTATTTTTCATATTATGCCTGATTTTCCTGATTGCATCCTGTAAAAAGTCAGCTCCCATTCAAGGCACGCCATCACAGCCTTTTCAGGAGTGGGTAGGCAATTGGGAATTGTTGAAATACAATCTGGATGGTTATACCAAAGCAAGTGGTGGCGGAAGTTTTATTACACCCTGGGGAGAGAGTATTACGAAGGATTCATTATATACAACGAATTCTATGTATGTTAAAGATTCCGCAGGCAATCCCAAATTGATTTTTATGAACTCCAAGTTTCCTGTAAAATACAAAATCATTTCTGCATTATTATCCAAAGATTCATTGGCAATTCAAGAGACCTATGATGTTTTGGACAGTGCCGGTAATAGTATAAAATCCTGGTCATTTCAAAGTGGGTTCAGGTTGGTGGAAGGTAAAACCATGTACCAAGAGTATTACAATGCTGAAACAAGCAGTTACAATTACCATTGGAAATTCGATAAAAATATTCTGTATTACCACGACGCAAATGGATACCCCGGCAGTGGCGGTGGAGATCATTACAAATGGGACAGGTCATTTAGGAAAAAATAATGCGAGAAATAAATTGATGAATATTTATAAATTATTTTTAGGTTTCTCTTTGGTTCTTTTGATTTCCTGTAAAAAAACGACTCATAACAATCCTTACAGCAACTGGATAGGGGAATGGGAACTTCTCCATTACAATTTTGACAGTACGAAGATTATAAACAAAGACTCTCAGGTAAATTATTACGAATACCAACATGCTGCAATTATGAATGTGCAGTCCAACAATTATTATAAATACAATGGAGATTTCAAGCATTCCAGTAATTTCAACGAAAACCATTCATTTAAATATAAAATCACAACACATTTGACAGATACGGATTCATTAATTATTGATGAAAAATATGAGATACTGGATCTTGTTGGAAAAGTAGAATTTAGCAGGCATTTTGTAAATGGAGTGAGGCTTAAAAAAGATGTAGATAAATATGGCAGGTATTGGGATTCTCTGGAAAGGAGGGAGTCTTACCACCTGGAATTAAGAGAAGGTACCATATTTTATTCAGACAGAGAAGGGCGCAATTATTTACAATATTACTATAACGACCACTATGGCTGGCAAAGGATTTTTACAAAAAAATAGGAGATGCGCCGGGTTGTTTTTATATTTCTTATAATAATACCCATAGTTTCTGCGTGTAAAAAAACCACATATTTGCCCTACCAGGATTGGGTAGGAGAATGGGAGTTGGTAGACTGGTATCATGGAGGATATAATAAACCTATGGGAGGCGGGCCATATACTACTCCATTTTATACCAGATATTTAAAAGATTCATTTGAATCAAAAAGTTGTTTTTATTTCAGAGACACAGATCAGGTGGTTAAAATGAAATGTGTAACAAATAAACGGAGATGCCAAATATGGATAAAATCTTCAGTAGTGGATTTGAATTTATTTCTGTTGAATTGCACTTTTTATTTTCCTGCAACACCAACGGATACAGCATATACCTGGCATACCTTAGATTCATTTCGTTTGAAACCGCATAAAAATAATTATGGGTACGGTTACAATTACAATAGCGGAACTCCTTATCCCAAGTGGGAAAGAAAAGACAATGTTTTAAATTTTCGCGATGGGAATGAATATCCTGGTAGTGGTGGTGGGGTGCATTTTGATGAGAGTAGGAAATTTAGGAAGAATTAGTTTTCAAAATAAACCTGTTTTAGATGGGACTTTCAAATTTTACGAAATTGAAAATGTGGAGATTCTTATTCCTATTTATTTACTGTAAATTAGCGTTTTATTAATTAAAATTATGAAACGGTTATTATCTGTGGGTAAAAAAGCACTTTTAATCCATCTTGCATTTTTAATATCTGGAGTTGTTTCTTCACAATTTAATTTGTTAAACAAAAAATTTGGAGAGGGTGGCGAGATTCCGATAACAGGAAGCTATGGTTTCTATTACCCGGCATCTGTAGCTGTTTCTTTGGAGCCAATAAAAAATGAAAGATGTTATATTATTACAAGAACAATTTCTAACATTTATTATCATCTGACCAAATTACAGGCGAATGGATTTGCAGATAGCACATTTGGGAAAAATGGACAAATTCAATTGAACACAGGGTCAGCAGATTTAGAGGTAACTAATTTGCATGCATTACCGGATGAATCTGTGATAATTTGTGGTGCTTCTTCCTTGCCATCTAGCGGAAAAACCGGGTTTCTATGTAAGATTAAGCCTAATGGTTCATTGGATTCTACATTTGGGAATAATGGTATAACCTACAGACCTGGTACAGACCAGATATTTCACGACTTCATTTTTCTATACGATGGGTCAATACTTGCAGTTGGTGTTGGAGGTACTTATCCCAATACTAACTTGTATGTGAAATTTACAAAATCGGGAATAGTGGATCACAATTATCAGAATCAGGGTGCATTATTTGCTAAAGCTGCTGGTGGTGGTGGAGATCCTTATCATATTCTAAAAAAGAGTGATGGTAATTTACTGGTTTTCTATTCTTATTTTAGCACAAAATCGGGGGTTGGTTCCATAAATTTAGATTCAAATGGAAATCCTGACAGTTCGATAGGTGTGAACGGGGTTATAGATAACCAATCGGATTGGAGACGTTGGGAAGCTAGATCTGTAACCCAATTACCTACCGGAAAAATTATAGGTTTTGGAAGAAGTCATGATCGTCCATGCGTATTTCATTTGAAATCGAATGGCGATATAGATAGTGCGTTAGGGCTCAATGGTACCACTTTGTTTTCTTTTATAAAAAAGGAGGTGGAATCGGGATTAAGTATGCACGTATTAAAAAATAATAAAATAATATTCATCTGTACCACTTTAAAGAATAATGCCAACCAATATTTCTTAAAATGTACAGATTATAATGTACAATCCATGAACAGTTTCGGAATAAACAGTATTTATCCGATTTGGGAAGGTCGGGAAATTGCATATGGATCGCATAGAACCGGTATTTCGCAGAATGAAAAGCTTTATTTGTTAACAGATAAATTTCAGAATTCCGTTACTGTTTTCAGATTAGATAGCAATGGAAAAAGGGACAAAACATTTGGTGTTCCAGGGTATATGGAACATAATTACTCTGGTGCAGGAGAAGAAGCAAGGGCCATTGCAACAGACCCGGAAGGCAATATTTATGTTGCTTCTTTAGGTAGTAATTCACAATCAACTGCGAATATTTCTAAGTATGATTCACAAGGGGAGCCAGATACATCTTTCGGAAATTATGGAGTGTTTTGGGGAACAAAAAGTACATTGGGCGTAAATTCAATTTTACGGCAACAAGATGGGAAAATCATAAAACTTGAAATTGATAATATTTATAATTGTATTCTGACGAGGGTTACGGATAAAGGTGTTTTGGATAATAGTTTTGGAGGAAATAATAATGGACAATATGTGGTAAAGTTGGATCTTTGGCCTGCAAATTCAGCGCATTGCACCATGAATGAGAATGAAGATATTTTTCTGCTGGCCACCTCATTTATAAATAAAAAATCTAAAGTTTCATTAATAAAAACAGATAAACGGGGTATTCGCGATAATTCCTTTTATGATACTGGAATATTTCAAATGCCTCTGGATACCATGCCTTTTTTAACCCAATTCAAAAAACAAATAGATGGTTCACTTTTAGGGGTCGGATATATGTTAGCGCGCAATGATGCAAAAGGGTTTTTATTGCGATTTTTAGCCAATGGCACATTTGACTCTGCATTTGGTGTAAATGGTAAAATAATTATTTCAAATCCGGAAGGGGCAACCGTGCGTGATGCAATTTTGGATTCATTCGGTAATTACTGGGTATTTGGTACTTCCGGATACAATCCAACTTTATGGAAGCTAAATAGTGAGGGCGTTTTGGACTCGGGATTCGGAATAAACGGCTCAATTAAATATATATATCGCTCAAATGTGCAATCTGAGGGATATTCAATAGCGTTGAAACCGGATGGTTCATTTTTAATGGCATGCACAGTGCCCGGGGTTTCCGGGAACTATGTTGCCTTGTTAAAAGTCAAAAAAGATGGGCAAATAGAAAGTAATTATGGTAAAAATGGATATGGTGTTTTTACAACTGTTCGACCTGATCATACTGTACATGATATGACATTAGATAGTTTTTACAATCCTATCATTTGCGGTGGAAACGGAGCAGATATGTACATGGTGAAATTTGGAAACTCTATGCCTAAACCTCCAATTGTACTGTCAAAACATAAGATTATTGGATATGATAAAAATCTTTTAATTTATCCAAATCCTTCCAAAGAATTTATCGAAGTTAAATCCACCCAGGCTTCATTTATTTATGACTTGCGTGGAATAAAAATTATTCAATCAGGGCAACCTATTCAGGGATTAACCAGAATAAACATTTCATTGTTAAGTTCTGGAATGTATATTGTTCGAAGTGGCAAACAGTCTGCCAGATTGATTAAAGAATAGAAGGAATAAAGTTTTGCTACTTATTTCCTCTTTTCAGAATGTTTATTTTATTAATTTTATCCCGAATATTATTTCCTAATATTTCCATCATGCTCTGATTTTCTTCATCATCTTCACCCTCTTCCTCCTTTGGTATTAAATAATTCGCCGCAGGCCCGGTAATCTTTACATTAAAACTCGCCGAATCAGAAGCATCCAAATCTCCTTTGCGAATCATGTTGTTGCGAATAGCCACAAAATTCCAATTGCGCTCAGAAACATATCCTGCGCTGTCCAAAAAATAACGGTAACTCTTCGGCATGGGAACAATGCTTGCTAAAAACGCACATTCCAGAGGTGCTAATTCGGCAGGACTTTTTGCAAAATAAAAATGGCTGGCTTCCCCGATTCCAAAAACTCCGGGTCCCCATTCAATAATGTTTAAATACACTTCAAACATTCGCGCTTTACCTGTTAAATGCTGGTTCTCAATCAGCCATACAATCAGAATTTCCTCTGCTTTTCTGGCCATGGTTTTTTTACGGCTCAGAAAAACATTTTTCACCAATTGCATGCTTATAGTACTGCCGCCTCTTGCAAATCTTTTCTGTACATAATTTTGTGCAATGCTCTGCCGAAATGCCTCCTGATAAAAACCGTTATGTCCGTAAAATGCAGGATCTTCTCCAGTCATTACGGCCTTTTGCAGCAATTCGGGAATCGCATTTAAAGGGGTGAAATTCGGATTGGAAGGCCCAACTGTAAAGCTGCGAACCGGTTTGCCACGTTCATAAAAAGTATGTAAAAAACTACCATTCATTTTGCGCAAATCGGTTTCTCCCATTTTCGTAATTTTGAAATTATATGGAATTAATGCGCTCTCCAGTACTGCTTTGTATGGCGCTTTATCCTCCAAATGCACAAATAATTTATATTCCAGTTCCCCGGTGGTTTGAATGCCATCTAAATGCGAAAACATACCTTGTGGCAGGGAACTGAAAAAATCAGAGGATTTAATTTTCTTGGCCACAAATTTCAGGGTGTATGCCTTTGCCTTTCCAAGGTCTGCACGCGCATATAAATACGTTTTTATTTTATTCAAACTCAGCTCTGTGGAACTGTCAATTTCAACGAAATCCGTTCCGAAATTAGCAACCAGTTTTCCCCTGCAATCTTTCACAACCACATTGGTATCTGCAACGCGTTTGTCGTAAATTGTAACCCCTTTAAAGTGCCCGTCAGCAACTACATGCAAGGTTCCTCCCTGCATTTCCATCTCTTCCAATTCGAATTCAGCCATTTCAAATCCTGCAGAAGTATTCAATTTCCGTTTCAAAATTGGCAATTGTACCCATTTCCCTTTTTCAGCAGTAACTTTTAAATTACCTGTCATTTTTCTTTTGCTGAATTCACCCTTTAAATGAAAACCGGTTTTATTCTGATTTTCAACAATTCGCATGATGCCATCCACGTCGTTGTTGGTGTATTGCAAAGTTGGAATCTGCACTCCAAATCGATCTGAAGAATCATTATAAAAGGCACTAAATTCCTTTAAAGTAAAATCGTCCGGAATTTTAGCTATGGTTCTTTTTATAAAATTAAATGCGCGTTGAACCAATGGTTCTTTGGTGGGGCTTTCAACTTTTTCGCTGCCTTTTAAATCACAAAAATTGCAATAGCCGGGTTTTCTCACCAATTCAATTCTGGTGTTTTCCATTTCAAGTCCGGATAGGGTAGGGCCATTCCAGATGCTGGCCCAAATTCCAACGGTCGCAGAGATATTTTGAGAAAATAAAAGCGTATCCTGTTTTTTGGTTAGAGAAAGGTCTGCAACATGTACTGTGAAAAAGCCCTGAAATTCTTTGGTGGAACATTGCAATGCATAACCTTTGGATTTCAATTTATCTGCAGCCTTATTCCAGGCCATATTCAAAATTTGTCCGCGAAAAACAAACCATCCTGCTATAGAAACTGCAATGAGAATACCCAAAACAATGACCGATATTTTCAGCCATTTGGTTATTTTTTTCATGGTAAATTTCAGCGCCATGTATTATTCGGATGCTGATACAATACCGGTATATGTAAATGGGGTTATAGCCAGTAATTCAGATTTTATTTCCGCGGAAACCTGTAAATCCTGAATAAAGGCAGCAAGAGATTCCCGACTTATTTTTTCATTTTTTCTGGTGAGTTCTTTCAAAGCTTCGTAGGGGTTGGGGTAATTTTCACGGCGCAATACAGTCTGAATGGCCTCCGCAACTACAGCCCAGTTGTTTTCCAAATCGCGGTCAATTGCATCTTTATTCAACAAAAGTTTTTCCATGCCTTTTAACAGACTGTTATAGGCAATTAATGCATGTGCAAATGGCACGCCTATATTGCGTAAAACAGTGCTGTCCGTGAGGTCGCGTTGTAGTCTGCTAATGGGTAATTTTGCAGCGAGATGTTCGAAAATGGCATTCGCAACACCTAGATTTCCCTCTGCATTTTCAAAATCAATTGGGTTAACTTTATGCGGCATGGCACTGCTTCCCACTTCTCCTTCCTTAATCTTTTGTTTGAAATATTCCATGCTGATATAGGACCAAATATCCCGGCTAAAATCTATGAGAATATTGTTGATGCGTTTAAATGCATCGCAAAGTGCAGCGAGGTTATCATAATGTTCAATCTGAGTGGTAATAGCACTGCGGTTTAAACCCAGTCTTTGGTTTACAAATGCAGTACCGAAATTTTCCCAATGTATTTGGGGAAATGCTACGTGATGGGCATTGAAATTTCCAGTGGCACCGCCAAATTTTGCGGAAAATGGAATTTGTTTTAATTGCTCCACCTGGTTTTCTAATCGCACCACAAATACCATAATTTCTTTACCTAACCTGGTGGGTGAAGCCGGTTGCCCATGTGTTCTGGCCAACATACTGATTCCGGACCATTCTGCTGCAAATCCACGCAATCGATCTATAATATGCTGCAATTGGGGGTAAATCACCTGCTGTAAAGCATCTTTACAACTCCAGGGAATTGCTGTGTTATTAATGTCTTGTGAGGTTAACCCAAAATGAACCCATTCCCGGAATGCGCCAAGGCCTTCAGAATCCAGTTTTTCCTTAACCACATATTCTACTGCTTTTACATCGTGATTGGTCGTTTTTTCGATATTCTTTACATTTTCAATGGTAGTTTCTCCGGGGTTTTCTGCCCAGTTTAAAAGAAGATTTTTCTTTTGAAGTAAGGTGGTGAAATCCACATTTGGAATTGGTAACTCAGCTAAAGCTATCAGATAGTTCACTTCCACTTTAATGCGATATTCCACAAGTCCGTATTCACTGAAAAAGGGTGCAAGTTTTGAAGTTACTTTTCTGTAACGTCCATCCACCGGACTAATAGCGGAGAGTTGGCTTAAATCCATTGTGCACGCGAAGTTAATTTAATGGGGGCCAAATACAAAAATGAAATTCAGACACAAGCTACAAGCCTCAGGCCACAAGCTCGATACAAACACCCATTCGAAGACGCTCCCCGTTGTTGGTGTTCGCTTTCAGCATTTCTGTTTATCCGCGTCGCGGTTATTCGGCTGAAAGCCACCAACGACGCCCAACTTACCCGAATCG
>Ga0207952_1000501_pt1 | contig 30688 bp, 27 predicted proteins | sample SubbioR12Aug_8Ca_FD_184831 | JGI IMG/M metagenome (GOLD analysis project Ga0207952, IMG submission 184831) | Serpentinite rock and fluid subsurface biosphere microbial communities from McLaughlin Reserve, California, USA - CR12Aug_8Ca (SPAdes) | ecosystem: Environmental > Terrestrial > Deep... | reverse complement strand
GCTGTCGCATGTTTTTTATCCGGTGCTGTGCTGCGTCGTATCAGGCTGCCCCAGCGCCAGGTCACCGCCAGCCAGGCGCATAGCATCAGGGCAAACCCTGAGCTGCGCAAAGCAGGCAAGCCCAGGCTGGCCGCCAGCATGGCCAGTAGCAGGCCACAAAAATAGGTGGCACCATGCAGCAAGAAGTAATCATCCTCTGCGCTGACTGACAGCCATTTTGGCCCCGCTGTAAAAGTAAAACCCAAAATAAACAAGGGGAAAACACCAAGTGGCATCAACAAGGCGTGCAAAGGTACGGCCATGGTTTGCGGATGCTGCAGTTGCAACCACCACCATAAAAACAGGATGAGGACGGACACCGCACCGAGAAAGAAATACAGCCTGTGAGGGGCAGTTGCAAGACGTTTCATGATTATCGATCCGGTAGGTAAGCGGGGGCTTAAAATTGCCCACAAAAATTAAGATCTGCCATCAATCTGGTGGATCTATGGCACACAATGGCTGTAATGCATATTCAACCAATTGCCAGATTTGCTGCGTCTCATCGTCAGTGGCATCTGCATGGAAACGCTTGCGTGCTCCTTGCTGATTGAGCACCAGATGAACATCAGGAACAACACCAGCTTGTTGCAGGCAGGCTTTGACGCAAGCCAGCGCACAGCCGTCCAGCGCGAGTATGGGCCTGCCAGATTGTGCAAGCCTGACCAGGCTGACCACACCGCCACCAACGCCACTGATGCAAGACATTTGCGCCTTCTGTTCACGGTCCAGCCGGACTGCGCAGTCATTAGCCAGTTGGGCAACACTAGAACATCCTGAGCAGGCATACACTAGTGGTAGTTGATCTGTTTTCATCACATGGCCTCACCTGCGTGCATGAAGCGCCGGGCAAACTGGCCTAACCATGCAGGACGCTCGCTGGCGTCTATCCAGTATTTGACGGCGACGCCAAGTTCGGTGTCACCTTCCATCTTTAAACGACGGCGGAAGAACAGGGTATCTGCATCTTCCTGACCTGTCGCCAGTTTTAAAAAATCCATGGCGTAGGCAGACAGGCTGACATCTGGCAGGGGCAGAGATGAAAGCGGCTTGAATTTGCCCTGGTCGCAATAAAAACAAAGTGACAGCCCCAGGTCTTCTACCTTGATACGAAAACTCTTGCCATACAGGCTCTCAGGTGCAATCAGTAGTGCTCGCTGTCTGGCCAGTTCCAGTATCAGCATCAGGGGCGCATTTGCTAACTGCACTGGCAAATAGCTACCCAGAGTTTGTATGCTTTTGGGGAAACGAAAATTACTCAGATCCATTTTATATTATCCTTGTTAGCTGACCTGTTCGCCAGCCAACCATTGCATGCCGGGTTTATCAGTCCAGTAGCCATTGCTGCGTTGCGCATGTGGTGGCAACAAAGTTTCACTGACACTGGCAACCGTACTCATAGTCCTGGCGCTGTTAAATGCAGCGATCACTTCTGCCATGCCTTGCACCTGCGGTTGCAGGCGCAAGATATCTACCTGCATGGCGGCCAGTTCTGGCAATTGTGCACCCAGGTCAAGGCAACTGGCACTCTGGGTCTGTACACCATTGATGGTCAAAAAGTCCTTGCCGTCGCGGGTGGCCAAAGGCAAACCGTCGGGATATTGTTCACAGCGAAATTCACAACTGTCCTTGCGCAAGCGGTGATGCCGGGCAGTGAAGCAGCGTGATGAAAACGCCAATGCTAGACGCCCCCAGACCTGCACTTCGGTCTGCATCTGCAGCGCCTGCTCAGCACGCTGATGTTGCAAGGCAGCCAGGTCATCACGCCCCATCTCTATCGGCGGCAAAAAACGGCAGGCACCCAGGCTCGCGAGCCATGCCAGCGTGTCTGCATGATAGATGTTCAAATGCGGGCCAGCGACAAAGGCCTTGCCCTGCATGGCACGCACGGCGCTGAAATCATTGGCCTCGACCAAAAAATCCTCGGCACAGGCGCGCTCTATCATCCTGTGCATATTGCGTCTGTCAGCCTCACTGTCTATCAGGGTCAGGCTGGACAGCACCACTTGCTTGCCAGCAGCACGCAATTCTTTTCCCAGCGCCAGCCAGTCATCCGGTTTCATCAGATGGCGGCGCGAGCATATGACTTCACCAAGGTAGACAATATCGACGGGCCATTGCATGGCATCGACATAGAAATTTAAGGTGTCCTGTTTTGACCAGTAATAAGCCAAAGGTGCGAGAGAAAGCAAAGGTCTCGTTGACGGTAAGCTGACAGACATATTCATTTCCATGGACGTTCAAAAGCACCCTGAGTCACCTGTGCACCTTCGGCATGGCGAGTAAGGCTGGCTTGCCAGTCGGTACGTGGCGTATACCGTTCAGGGTCGCGTTGTGCTGCATCCAGTGCAGCGCGCAAGGTGCCGACAACCTGGCTGACGTAATTAGGGCTGCGCTGGCGGCCTTCTATCTTGATGGCGGCTACGCCCATATTGATGAGCTTGGGCAGCAAGCCTATTGCATTCAGGCTGCTTGGTTCTTCCAGTGCATAATCTATTTCACCTTCGACTTCAAAACGCCCTTTGCATAAAGTCGGATAACCGGCCGCTTCACCTGGTGCATAGCGGTCTATCAGGGTTCCGCCAAGGCGGGCATACATGGTTTGATCTTTTTCTTCCCAGCTCACGGCATGGGCTGGCGAGCAAACACCTTTGTTATTCGGTGAATCTCCAGTGACATAGCTGGACAAAAGGCAGCGTCCTTCGGCCATGACACACAGGCTGCCAAAGCCAAAGACTTCAATTTCTACACTGGTCTGGCGAATAATTTTTTCTATCTCCGACAGAGTCAGGACACGGGGCAGTACGGCGCGTTTGATGGCAAATTGCTCGCGCATGAGTTCAATCGCGTCCAGGGTACTTGCCGACCCCTGCACAGATAAGTGCAGGCGTAAATCCGGGTAGCGGTCACGGGCGTAAGCCATCAAACCCGGGTCAGCCAGTATCACCGCATCTGCACCCATCTGTACCGCAGTATCAATTGCCGCCCGCCATTCGGCAACAGCGCGTGCTTGCGGATAGGTATTGATGGCAAAGAGAATTTGCCGATCTCGTGCATGAGCATAGGCAACACCATGCCGTATGTCATTGTCGGTAAAGTTAAGGCCGCCAAAATTGCGTGCATTGGTTGCGTTGCGCAAACCAAGGTACACCGCGTTTGCCCCTTTATCTACCGCTGCCTTCAGGGCAAGCAGACTACCGGCAGGAGCCACCAGATCTATAGGTTTCATGCATCAGATGGTAATAAAAATTATTCGCATGGTCATTGTGCTGGGTCAAGAAATCGCCATCCCTTCATGCCTTAAGCCAATGCATGAACGTTTTTCTGATAAGACTTGAGTGCTTCTTCGGATGCTATATGTATGCTGGCACCACATACCTTGATCAAATGCTCGTTCATCAGTTGGTGCAAGACACGGGACAAGGTTTCAGGAGATAAATTCAGTAGTGAGGCGACCAGGTGTTTTTTGAGTTCAAGACGAATGTCATTGCTATGCTGAGAGGCAGATAACTGCAACAAATAATCGATCACTCTCTGGGTGGCATTTTGCAGGGAATAACGCTCTACATTGCGGATAAAACCCAACAGGCGATAAGACAAGCCTGCCAGCATTTGCCGGGACATCGACGGTGAACGGTCAAGTAATTGCAGCAGAGCATGGCGGGGAATTTTCAGCAGCAGTGTGCTCTCCAGCGCTTCTGCATAGAAGGGGTAGGGTTCGTCCAGAAACATCATGGCTTCACCCAGGCTTTGTCCGCCACGTATCAGTTCAAGGACTTTATCATTACCTTGCGATGAAGGCAGGCATAACTTGACCAGGCCAAAAACCACGATGTAAGTCGCTTCTGCCATATCGCCTTTGTGAAACAGCATCTCGCCTTTGTCCAGCTCCAGCTTGACTACTTCTTTTTGCAGCTCACTAACATCTGCGTGTGCGATATGGCGGAACAAGGCATGATTTTGCAGCAGGCCCAATAAATTTATTTTCGTCATCACAGATCTCCGGCAAACTGATTGAGATCAAGTGTAGAAGTGATGTGGTGATATGCCTATACGCCGGGAGGACTAGGCCGCTACTGCAAATGGATGATGAACATTGGAATTTTAATTTTTATCCATGCCATGTTCGACTGCATACACAGCAATCTGTACACGGCTGGTCAGATTCAGTTTCTTCAAAATATTTTGCACATGAATTTTGACTGTGCTTTCTGCCACATCCAGATTGCGCGCAATTTCTTTATTGCTTTCACCGCGTGCCAGGCAGACCATGGTTTCGCGTTCCCTAGGGGTCAGTTTTTCTTTTTTGGGAATATTGCTCTGATTAAGCCCTGAGCGAAATTGCATGACCAGCTTGGCTGTCATTGATTCGGCAATCACGGGCTCACCAGCGGCGGCACGTTTAATGGCCTGCGTTAGATAGTCTGCTTCTATGTTTTTCAGTAAGTAACCGCGTGCACCATTCTTTAATGCAGTCGTTAAATCCTCGGCTTCTTCGGAAACGGTCAACATGAGGACTGCCGTATCTGGCAAATCTTCGACGATGAGCTGCATGGCTTCCAGACCTGACAAGCCTGGCATATTCAAGTCCATCAAGACGACATCAGGCCGCAGTTGCTTGGCCCGTTTGACGCCTTCCAGACCATCTACGGCTTCACCGACCACTTCAAACTCTGGATTACGCTGTAACAGCAAGCGCATGCCACTGCGAAAAAGAGTGTGGTCGTCCACCAGCAAGATCTTGATAGGCATTGATATTCCGTGTTTTCTGAATTTTATAAAATAGTCTTATGCTACCAGACGCTCTTGCCGTAATAGCTCCAGTGCAATAGTGGTACCCTCTCCAACCTGGCTCTTAATATCGAATTTGGCGGCCAGCCGTTCGGCTCTTTCCTGCATGATGCGCAGGCCTACGTGTGCTTCGCCTTTTTCATGAACTTTGTCCATGTTGAAACCTTCGCCATCATCCGTAACGGTCAGGGAGAAATCCCGTTCATTCTGTACCTTGACTCTGACTTCGCTGGCTTGCGCATGCTTGCGCACATTCGATAAAGCTTCTTGCAGAATGAACAGCACTTGTAATTGCTGTTCAGGTGCAAGTGGTGCGCCATTGCCGACAAACTCAATCTCACCATGCACACCAGTCTGACGCTGGAATTTGCCGACGACATTGCGCATTTCTGATTCCAGGTTACTGTCTTGCAAGCGGGTACGAAAATTAAGCAATAGCTCCCTTACGTCCTCATAGCTTTCCTGCACTCCGGCACGTAGCATGGGAGTGATATCTTTGATTTCTTCAACATCGTTGCGACTCAAGGAATCTTCGAGCATCTGTACTTGCAGGTTCAGGAAGTTCAAACCTTGTGCAATGCTGTCATGCAAACCTTGCGCCAACAGATTACGTTCATTTGATACGGCAAATTCTTTTTCTCTGGCGATCAGCCGCTGGTTTTCAATGGCGATACCCAGGTTTTTACCCAGGGTTTCCAGCAGGCGTCGTTCTTCGCTGCTGATGTCACGTTCCTTGGAAAAATGCAAAGAGAAACTGCCTATGACTTGCTCGCGCGCCTGTATCTGGAAAACCGCCAATGAGAAAAATCCTTCTTCCTGGCAGCGGTAACGGCGTTGCTGGTCCATCTTGCGGAAATCCCGGACGATGATTATGCCCTGATGGGTAGCCGCACCACACAGACAATCGTCCTTCTTGATGCAATGTTCCTCTTCTATCATTTGCTCCGAAATACCTTCGTGCACCGTAATATGCAAGTTATCGCTGAGGTTATCGAGTATGCGCACGGTACCGCCATCGGCTTCTATTCTCTGCATGATCCTGTGCAGGAACCCGCGACATAATTCTTCTATCGCATGCGGCCCTGCCAGGAATCCGGCAATTTCATACAAGGTACTGATCTCATGATTCTGGTCTTGCAGCCTGGCGGTTTTTTCAGCAACGCGTTCTTCCAAAGTGCGGTGCACGCTTTGTACATGGTCAGCCATCTGGTTGAAGGCCTGCGCCAGAACGCCGAACTCGTCTTCAGTCTCAATTGGCAGGCGCACGCTCAAATCGTCCTTGGACATACGCGCGATACCTGCCTGCATGCGCGTGACCGGACCGACTATCCACAGGTAGAGCAAATACAGCAATGCAATACTGGCCGCCAGTGACAGAAAAATCAGGGCTGTCTGGCATAAACGCAACCAGGTCGTTTTTTCAGTTAGCTCTACTTCAACCAGTGACACCAGTTTGTTGATGCTGTCCACGAACACCGGTAGCTCTTTGGTATACACGGCCAACGCAGTCTGCTTTTTTAGTGGATCGCTCTCTGCCAATACCGTTTTGGCATAGACCTGTATATGTTGCTGCCATTCATTTTGCACCAACAGCATTTGTTCATGAATGGGTTTGGAGGAAGGCAAGAACAGTGGACGCTTCGCATCTCCGGTCTGCAAGTCAGTTAAAGTACGATTAAAATCTTCCAGCTCCTGCTCAACTCTGGACGTAGTCTGACCATGCTCAAGCTCCATGACCAGGCGGTAAGAGCGCATACGCAGACTGCCCGCCTCATTGATCGCTGCACCGCCGCCTTCCAATTGCCATGACAACAACAAGGTGTAGCCAACTGCTGCCAGCGTCAGGCCCAGACCTATTAGTGTCGTCAACAGTATCCTGAAAGTCAGGCGCTTGCCTACGGGCAAGGTATGGGGTGAGCCTGATATAGGGTTCATGATGGGGACTTTAGCTGGTATGTGTTAGAGGTTATCAAGGCTAGTATAGGCGCATTGCAGCGCATTTTTTATGGTTCGCTATAAGAGACTTCTTTTATGACGGCCTTGCTGGCAATGTTCAGGGGGCATACCATGGGTAAAAAAGTGTCAGAGCGTTCTGAATAGGCCAGCAAGGCACCGTTGCTCATATCAAAATACCAGCCATGTAAGGCAATGTCGCCTCTGGCCTCACGTTCGGATATCCAGGGGAAACTGCGCAGATTATTCAATGAGTTGATGACCGCACCCAATTCGCAGGCACGTATCTGTTCCGACTCCGAACAATTCGCCAGTTGTTGCAGCACTTGCTGCTTGACTGGTTCAACTATCTTCATCCAGCGGCCTATGAAATCTATCTTGCGACTGGGCTGGTAACCCTGCATCAGTGCTCGTATGCCGCCACATTTTTCATGGCCCATGACGATGATGCGTTTTACATTCAGCGCCTCAACTGCAAACTGTATGGCGGCACTCACACCATGTTGTTGTGCTGATTCATTGCAGGGGGGTACCAGGTTGGCGACATTGCGAACCACAAAAATATCACCAGGATCGCAATCCAGCAGCAAGGCAGGATCTACCCGTGAATCGCAACAACCTATCAATAAGGTGGTGGGATTCTGGCCGTGATTGAGCTTTTCAAACAGGCGGTCTTCTCCTGTGAAATATTTGCTTTGAAAGCGCTGAAACCCTTCTATGAATTGCTGGATATTTCTGACTTCCATTTGCTACTCCATCATTCTGCTAACCGCCGGTTTGTGACATGAAGCGGATGATTTTATGCGGCTGTTCCTTGAATTCATGGCGCTCCGGCTTTAATTCTATCGCTGTCCGTATGGCTGCATCCAGCTCCTGGTCGTTGATGCCGGCGCGCAGCAGGGGGCGTAGTTCAAACTTCTCTTCCTGCCCCAGACACATATATAAAGTGCCATCTACCGACAAACGTACCCGGTTGCAGGTGGCACAAAAATGCTGGCTGATGGGGGAGATGAAGCCTATCGTGCCTTTGCTGTCACCGGTAGTCCAGTAGCGGGCCGGGCCACCACCGAGTTCTGCCGCTGCGGGGACTAAATTAAACCGGCTGACCAATTGATCACGTATAGGGCCTATATCCATATACTGGCTGTTACGCCCGGTGTCACCCATGGGCATGGCTTCGATCAGGCGCAAGATAAAGCCTTCTTCAAAGCAGAATTGCGCCATACGCATGATTTCATGGTCATTGATGCCACGCATCACGACCATATTCAGTTTGATGGGGTCGAACCCCGCCTGCTTGCCAGCCTGCAGACCAGCCATGATGCTATCGAAACTGTCACGCCCTGTAATTTTTTCTGTGCAGGCCCGGTCCAGGCTATCCAGGCTGACATTGATACGGCGCACACCTGCATCGTGCAAGACTTGTGCATGCTTGTGCAATTGCGTCGCGTTGGTGGACAGCGAAATGTCTTTCAAACCAGGTAATCCGGATAATTGTGAGACCAGTTCTGGCAAGCCACGGCGCAACAGAGGTTCGCCACCCGTCAGACGCACACGCCCTACACCCATGCGTGCAAATGCAGCGACAACCCTGGTGATTTCATCGAAGCGCAACCAGTTCTCAGGCTCTTCAAAGCCTGAAAAACCTTTGGGCATGCAATAACTGCAACGCAGATCGCAACGGTCAGTGACAGACAGGCGCAAATAACTGACCCGGCGGCCAAAACGGTCTATCAGGGCTGGCGCAGTTGCAAGTGTTCTTGAAGGAGGGGCAGGGGTTTCCATATCTGCATTGTGGTCTGAGACTTGCGACCGCGCAATTCGCCGCCAAGCTAAAGGGTGATAGTTCTTTCGACCTATATGAATGGCTTATTTTGTCGGAAACACGGCTTTCAACTCATGCCGGTAACGCAGTAAGCACTCGATCAGCAGACTGCCCAGATAGCCCTGGGATATGGAAAAGGCAATTCCTGCCGCTGTAGCAAGCCAGGCTGGTGCCAGCGGCAATAACATCAGTAAAGCGTATGCCAGCAATACAGCACGCGCTTGCCATAACAGGCGCTGCGGCGGCAATACCGTTTGCATGGTAGGTACGCGCTGCCCCATTGGTGTTTGTCTTCTCAGATGCATGAACACCAGGAATGGAATAATCTTGCCCAACATAGCATTGACTGGCAATACCGCACCGCCAATCAGTACCAGTACAGCTATCCACCAGGGCAGTGCCTGTGAGATAAAGTCTGGCAAAGTAAATCCACCAACATGTTTGAGCAAAGGTGGCAAGGCTGCCAGCAGAGCTGCGCACATATAGCTGGCAGTACACACCAGCCACAAGCCCCAGGCCGGATCAAAACGGCGTTTAGCACGCCAGACAGCCACGAAGGCAATTGACGCCAACAGGAAAATCACCAGGCAAGCGAATAACAAAGCAAACTGCTGCAACGCTGGCCAGAACGTCAACAACAAGGATAACCACAACACACCGGGCAATGCCTTATGCCAATATGCTGACGGGCGTTTTGTTTGCCAGAACATGGGTACCGTTGTTGATGCTATACCAACTACCAGCGTTGCGATCCAGCCTGTCAATCCCCAAGCCACATGCAAGTCCAGCAAGTACAAGACATCAAGCTGCCACCAACCGGCAAAATTGCCTGCCAGGCTGATACCCAGCGCCACGACCATCAAGAAAGCAAGAGGCGTCCACCGCAAGCTGCGGGTGGTGCTATCGACGACCGCGATCTTGCAGGCTGCTGTCAGTAAAACCAGTGTGACAGCACCATATAGTAGCGAAGCCAACATGCCGGCAAAAACAAATCCTGCGGTGATACCCCGCAAAAATCCCAGGCTAAGTCCCGCCGCGATCAAGGCAGAGCCAAGCGCCACAAAAGGCGCAATCTTGCGCGCGCCCGGGACCGCATGTCCTGCCACTACAGGCATTAATTGAAACAGCGCACCTACCATGATGGGTGCCAGCATGCCCAGTACCAGACAGTGAGTAAGCGCCAAAGCCAACGGCGAAAACCGGTCTGGCAAGCCTTGCTGCGGTCCAAATGCCAGCAGCAGACCTGTCAATACTCCCATCCAGGGCGCAGGCAACAGGCAGCCAAAGATAGTGGCTGGCGAAGGAGACAGCTCGTAGTTAAGAATTTTTACGCCAGCCATTGATGGCAATTCCGGTATTGCTCAAGTGTGAAACAGAGAGGACTCTCTGTTTCACTAAGCGCAAGAGCAGGCACCGCAACAAGTACTCCCCATGCCCAGAACTTCTTCCAGATTTGGAATACTACCGCCACACATGGGGTAAAGAATATTCTCTTCCTTGATATTGTGTTGCTGTATCAGGACATTCAGCGTATCCAGCACAGCCAGTGCCTGGTCTGCTTGTCCAGCTTCAATCGCCGCATTTGCCTCATCACGCAAACTGCGGATTTCTGCATGTTCAGCACGCATGACCACAGTAGGACCATGCAGCATGCCGGTTGCCTTTTCAAGAGCGGGGAAAAGCTTGCCTTCTTCCAAAGAAAAATGACTATCCAGTTGCTCACTGAATAAACGGAAATTCCTTTGGGCAGCCGCCATATCACCCTTATGCAAAGCAGCCTCACAGCGATTCAACTGTTCATCACATTCTGTATGCTGAAGCACGAGTTTTTTCATTGCTTGCGACATGATTTTACTTTCTTGATTATTGGACCAAGGGCGTATCTGCGCCTTGTATATCGATGCCAGATATCTTTGCACGCCCCACCAGCAATTGCAGATACTGGCGCAAAGCATGATCGTGGCTGGCCTGGTGCATGGCCTTGGCGATGTTGCCTTCTATGTCTTCAAAGGGCAGTAAATTTCCATCCATCTTGCGACCTACCAGTATGATATGCAGACCGAAGCGGGTTTCCACCAGCTTGGGAATAATGTGCCCAGGCTCTGCCGCAAATACGGCTTGCTCAAATTCTGGCACTGTCGCTCCCCGTGTTATCTGCCCCAGGCTGCCGCCTACTTCACTGGATGGGCAATTTGAATTTGCTTTTGCACATTCTGCAAAAAAGGACGGATTTTCCAGCAAATCTGCCAGTACCACAGAAGCATGTTTGCGCAAGGCATCCAGGTCTACACCAGGTGTTACCTGAAACAGGATATGGCTGGCCTCGGCCAATTCGCCAACCTTGAAACGGTCTGGGTAGGCCTGGTACTGACGCAGACATTCGTCACGCCCTGGTGTCGGCACCTTGACTTCTTGTTGTAGCAAAGCCTCGACACGGGCATCGTCGTCTACATGCTGCAAGCCAAGATGCTGCGCCTCATCCAGCAAGACACGGCGCAACACCAGAGCGGTCATGGCGCTTTTCATCGCATCTGCGGCATCCTGGTGTGCAGGCAATTCCTGCTCCATATCGGCATCTGTCAGTTCGTAATCATTGACAATAACTGGCATGTTGTTCTCCCTTACTAAACTTATTGAATCTATGGATAAATCAGCGTGGCCTGACCAACTGCCAAGCGCGGCTGATATAAGTCACTGAAGCAAAGCCACTCCAGACATGCACCAGGCGGGTGAATGGGAATATCACGAACAGGCTTAGGCCCATAAATAAATGCAGCTTGAACAGCAAAGGTGCAGCAACGATGAACTCGGCAGCATCACCCTTGAATGTGACGATGTGTTGCGCCCAGGTCATCAGCAAGACCATCATGTGGCCATCACAATGATTCGCCGATTCAAAGATCGTTGACAAGCCCAGGCCCAGTGTGACGAATATCCATAACAGCAAGACCTTGTCTCCTGTTTTTGTGACCGCGGAAATGCGTGCATCGGTAAGACGGCGGTGCAACAAGATCAGCAGGCCCAGCATGCACAGCGTACCAAAAATACCACCGGCAACCATGGCAATCATTTGCTTGAAGCTGTGACTGATACCCAGTGTGTCCCAGACGATGACAGGCGTCAGCAAACCCACCAGATGGCCGAAGAACAGACCCAGTATCCCCACGTGAAACAGGATATTACCTAGCCGCAGATTACCTGCATGCAGCATCTGCGATGAATCACTCTTCCAGGTATATTGTTCACGTTCAAAACGTGCAAGGCTGCCAAACAGGAAAATCGCCAGCGCAATATAGGGATAAATCCCATAAATAAATTGATGCAGATAAGTCATGATGGTCTCCCTGATTATTGGGCTGCAACAGCACCTTGTTTAGGCTGTCTGGGATAAAAATTTACGGTATGAGTGCCCGACAGATTGGGCTTTAATAAAGGTTCCACACCATCAGCACCTGGGCCAAAGGTTTCCATTGCATCATCCATATCGCGCACTGGAGGCTCACCCTGCTCGTGTGGTACCACATCAGTCAGTGTTGTCAGCAACAAAAACAGATTGGCGTAGGGGCTGTCCTTGCGTTGCAGGCGCGTACCTATCGCTGCCAGTACATGAATGGCTTCACCGAGCAATTTCTCTGAGGTGGCTTCATCCATCAGGCTCAGGAATTCCAGGAACAGTGGAACAAAATCCGGTAATTCGCTGGCCTCTGGTTCAAAACCATGGGCGCGATATTCTTCTATCAAATCCACCATGGCTTGCCCACGATCACGGCTTTCACCATGGATATGCTCAAACAGATGCAGCGATAAAGAATGCGTGCGGTCAAACGTGCCTACATAATTCTCTTGCAATGCAATCAGGCTGTTTGACTTCAGATAGCTCAATATGGCTTGCAATGCGTCCTGAAATTCTGGCTCATCTTGCAAGGCTTGTTCAATTTCAGGCAGGGCGGCAATAAGATCAGGCTGCGGGTAGCTCATCAATGCCGATAAAATGCGATAAATTTGCATACGATTTCCTTTTTTATGTCAGTACAGGGCGCAATTTCTGCGCCCTTACAAATTATTCGGTGGTCGACATTTTCTTGCGCGACTTGGGCATTTCCACAAAAATCACACTGCCTTGTGGTTTCTTGCCAAACAAGGCGCCATCCGAGGTACCACCCGAACAACCATTGCCAAAAGTAAATCCGCAACTGCCTTTTTCATTGAAACTGTCTTCCACCATTTCCTTGTGTGAAGACGGAATCACGAAACGATCTTCGTAATTGGCAATCGCCAGAGTCTGGTACATGTCTTCCACCTGGGCGGCATTCAGTCCGACCTGTTTCAACACTTCATGATCAAGCTGTCCATGCACGGTTTCAGAACGCTTGTAGGCACGCATGGCCAGCATGCGTTCCAAGGCGTTGGTGATTGGCTCTTCCTTGCCTGCTGTCAGTAAATTGGCGAGGTAACGTACAGGAATGCGCAAAGACTTCACGTCAGGAATAATGCCATTCATGCCCATGTGACCTGCCTCTGCTGCCTTTTGTATAGGCGACAGTGGTGGTACATACCAGACCATGGGTAAAGTGCGGTATTCAGGATGCAGGGGGAAAGCTATCTTCCATTCCATTGCCATTTTGTAGACGGGCGACTTTTGCGCAGACTGTATCCAGCTTTCAGGTATTCCATGCTTGCGAGCCTCGGCAATCACTGCCGGATCATGCGGGTCCAGGAAGCAACCGAGTTGCGCTTCATACAAATCCTTCTCATCCGGCACAGACGCTGCAGCTTCTATCTTGTCGGCGTCATACAGCAAGACACCCAGATAACGGATGCGGCCTACACAGGTTTCTGAACAAACGGTAGGTTGACCAGCCTCAATACGTGGATAGCAGAAAGTGCATTTTTCAGCCTTGCCCGAGCTCCAGTTGTAATAAATCTTTTTGTAGGGGCAGCCAGAAATACACATGCGCCAGCCACGGCATTTATCCTGATCGACCAGCACGATGCCATCATCTTCACGCTTGTAGATGGAACCAGACGGGCAGGACGCCACACAGGCCGGGTTCAAACAGTGTTCACACAGACGCGGTAAATACATCATGAAGGTGGATTCAAAGGTGCTGTACATCTCTTTTTGCACACCTTCAAACAAGGCGTCCTTACTGCGTGCGCTGAACTCGCCACCGAGATCATCTTCCCAGTTCGGGCCCCAGACTATCTTGTCCATCTTCTTGCCAGTCAGCACGGATATGGGGCGTGCTGTCGGCGGTGTCTGCATCAGAGGCGCGTTTTGCAGATGTTCATAATCAAATGTGAATGGCTCGTAATAATCATCAATCGAAGGCAAGTTCGGATTGGCGAAGATATTGGCGAGTATGCGTAGCTTGCCGCCTTGTCTTGGTTCCAGCTTGCCAGCTTCAGTGCGGTGCCAGCCACCTTTCCATTTTTTCTGGTTTTCCCATTCCTTGGGATAACCGATGCCAGGCTTGGTTTCAACGTTATTGAACCAGGCGTATTCAACGCCATCACGGCTGGTCCAGACATTTTTGCAAGTGACTGAGCATGTATGGCAACCGATACACTTATCCAGATTCAGTACCATGCCGACTTGTGCACGAATTCTCATGATGCTGACTCCTCTTCCAGTTTGCCTTCCAGCCAATCTACTTTCTTCATTTTTCTCATGACAATGAACTCATCCCTGTTGCTGCCGACAGTGCCGTAATAATTGAAGCCATAAGCAAGTTGTGCATAGCCACCGATCATGTGGGTAGGCTTCAAGACTGCGCGTGTTACCGAGTTATGGATGCCGCCGCGTTTGCCGCTAAGTTCCGCTCCGGGGGTATTAATGATCTTTTCCTGGGCGTGATACATCAGGCACATGCCTTTTGGCACACGCTGGCTGACCACGACACGGGCGGTTAAAGTACCATTGCTGTTAAATACCTCGACCCAGTCGTTATCCACCAGACCAGCTTCTTTCGCTTCGCCTTCCGATATCCACACGTGTGGACCACCACGGCTCAAGGTCAGCATGCGCAGGTTGTCTGAATAGGTAGAGTGGATACCCCATTTCTGATGCGGCGTAATGAAATTGAGAACGATCTCTTTCTCACCATTCGGTGATTTATTCAGCATCGGTGCCACGGTTTTGGTGTCGATAGCCGGTTTGTAGACACACAGACCTTCACCAAAATCCAGCATCCAGCGATGATCCTGATAGAACTGCTGGCGACCTGTCAGTGTGCGCCATGGAATGTATTCATGCACATTGGTGTAACCGGCGTTGTAACTGACTTCTTCAGATTCCAGGCCAGACCAGGTCGGGGCAGAAATAATCTTGCGTGGCTGTGCCTGCACATCGCGGAAGCGTATCTTGTCATGTTCACGGCCTACTGCCAGATGGGTATGGTCACGGCCAGTAATCTTGCCCAGCGCTTCCCATGCCTTGACTGAGACATGGCCATTGGTTTCTGGTGCGAAGGTCAGTATCATTTCGCAGGCATCGATGGCACTTTCCAGACGTGGGCGGCCTTTGCTGATACCTTCTTCAGTCACGACCTTGGTAATGCCACCAATTTCCTTGACTTCATGTTCGGTGTTCCAGTTGATGCCTTTACCGCCATTGCCGAGTTTGTCGAGCAAAGGTCCTATCGAAGTAAACTTCTTGTAGATATCTTTATAGTTGCGTTCCACGACGAAGAAATTTGGTGCAGTCTTGCCAGGTATCAGGTCACATTCACCCTTTTTCCAGTCCTTGGGTTCAAAAGCCTGGCCAAGTTCACCAGGTGTATCGTGCATCAAAGGCTGCAGGACGATGTCCTTGCGGGTGCCCAGATAGTCACCGCCAATTTCAGTAAACTTCTTGGCAATGCCTTTATAGATTTCCCAGTCTGTCTTGCTTTCCCACAGCGGTTGCACGGCCTCACTCAGTGGGTGGATGAATGGATGCATGTCCGAGGTATTGAGGTCATCCTTTTCATACCAGGTCGCTGTCGGCAAGACGATGTCGCCATATAGGCATGTGGTGCTCATGCGGAAGTCGAGCACGACCAGCAAATCGAGCTTGCCTTCAGCCGCCACCGGGCGGTATTTGACTTCAGACGGTTTGACCGCTTCATCCGGGTCATCAAACAAGGCATTTTGTGTACCCAGCAAATATTTAAGGAAATACTCATGCCCTTTGCCTGAACTACCGAGGATGTTCGAGCGCCAGACAAACATATTACGCGGGAAGTTCTTTGGATTATCCGGGTCATCACAACTCATGTTGACCGTGCCTGATTTCAGGCTGTTCTTCAGATAATCCTGTGGCGTCAGTCCCGCTTTTTCTGCTGCATCACAGACATCCAGAGGATTGGTTTCCAGTTGCGGCGCCGATGGCAGCCATCCCAGACGCTCGGACTTGGCATTCATGTCTATCATGCTCATGTGGCTGATCTTGGACTTGTCTGCAGTCGGTGCGAGTATCTCATCCAGTGCCAGTTTTTCATGACGCCATTGGCTCGTATGCGCATAGAAGAAGCTGGTGCCGTTCATCTGGCGTGCAGGGCGTACCCAGTCGCTGGCAAATGCCAGTGGTGCCCAGCCAAATTGTGGGCGCAGTTTTTCTTGACCAACATAGTGCGCCCAGCCACCACCGGATTTACCTATGCAACCGCACATCATCAGCATATTGATGATGCCACGATAAATCATATCGTTGTGGTACCAGTGATTCAAGGCTGCACCGACGATGACCATGCTCTTGCCTTCGGTGTCATGGGCATTTTGCGCAAACTCACGTGCTACCTGTATCACCAGATCGCGCTTGACGCTGGTGTGTTTTTCTTGCCAGGCTGGTGTGTAAGGAACATCGTCGTCATACGAGCTGGCAACCGCGCCACCCAGCCCCTGATCGACGCCGTAGTTCGCCATTGACAAGTCATACACAGTCGCCACCAGCGCAGTGCTGCCATCGGCCAGAGTCACACGTTTTGCTGGCAAATGACGCAGCAACATGTCATTCGCATCAGCACCGCCAAAGTAATTGAAGCCTACCGTGACGACTTCGTCATGCTTGGCTATCAGGCTCAGTTGCGGATCTATGGCACGACCAGAATTGCCGTCTTTGGCTTCCAGGTTCCAGCGACCGACTTTGGCACCTTCATCAAATTTCCCTTCACCCCAGCGATAGCCGATAGAGCCATTGGGCGATACGATGTCACCCGTGATTTCATCAATAGCCAGGGTTTTCCAGTCTGGATTATTGGCTTCGTTCAGATTGCCCGGCAATTGCGAGGCACGCAGCATCTGGTCTGGTACATAACATCCATTGCGCTCTACCAGACGCACCAGCATGGGCATGTCAGTATATTGTTTAACGTAGCTGCGGAAATAAGCTGACTTATTACCGAGATGGAATTCCTTCAGTATCACATGGCCCATGGCCATGGCCAGCGCAGCATCGGTGCCCTGCTTTGGGGCCATCCAGATATCACCAAACTTGACCATCTCACCAAAGTCAGATGACACGGCAACCGTTTTGGTCCCCTTGTAGCGTACCTCGGTATAGAAGTGCGCATCCGGCGTACGGGTCTGTGGTACGTTCGATCCCCATACCATGAGGTAAGTCGAGTTATACCAGTCAGCAGATTCAGGCACGTCAGTTTGCTCACCCCAGATTTGCGGGCTGGCTGGTGGCAGATCACAATACCAGTCATAGAAAGACAGCGGCACACCGCCTATCAGACTAAGGTAACGTGAACCGGCAGCATAGGACACCATGGACATGGCCGGGATAGGTGAAAAGCCAACTACGCGGTCAGGGCCAAATTTTTTGATGGTGTAGGCATTCGATGCAGCGATGATTTCCTGTGCGGTATCCCAGTCAGCACGCACAAAACCGCCGAGGCCGCGTATGGATTTATAGCGCTTGGCTTTTTCCGGATTCTGGCTGATGGCTTCCCAGGCATCTATCGGCCCCATGGTCTTGCGCGCTTCTTGCCACATTTCCATGAGGCGGCCACGTATCATCGGGTATTTGACGCGCTGGGCAGAATACACGTACCAGCTGTAAGACGCGCCGCGCGGACAGCCGCGTGGCTCATGATTAGGTAGGTCGGGGCGGGTGCGTGGATAATCAGTTTGCTGGGTTTCCCAGGTAATCAAACCGTTTTTAACATATACCTTCCACGAACAGGAACCTGTGCAATTGACACCATGGGTAGAGCGCACAATCTTGTCATGCTGCCAGCGGCTGCGATAACCATTTTCCCATTTGCGGTCTTCTTCGACCACGGCACCATGCCCATCGGAGAAGGTGGATTTCACCCGCGACATGAACTTCAATCTATCCAGAAAATGACTCATCGTAAACTCCATATCAGGTGGGCGGTGTGCCCACATTTTCTTTAATGCATGCTTGAAGTGTAGGGAAAGAGGGCCATTACGCCCATTCTTCGGTGCGGTGTAATAAGTTGCGCATTCGCACTAGGCCATCTAGTCCTTTAGAACTACGTAATCCCTGATTAAGCTACTGCGCGACGCTATTTTGGGCCTGCTGTTTTTGCAAGTACGTCGTCGTACGTTTGTACGACTGCGCGTCTTAACCCAAACTAGCGCCGCTACGCTTACTCAGGGATTCCTAAGAGCAGGCTTGCAAAAAAACAGCCCGTGGACGCACAGGCTGTTTTCAGGATATTTCTGTTAATTAAAAATCTAGCAAGGCATCTCTGCGCCCTTGCGTGAGTAATACCACCAGGTGATGGCCATGCAAGAGATGTAGAAGGCGATGAAGACATACAAGGCCATATCGGGTGCGCCTGTCATCTTGATAGCGGTGCCAAAGCTTTGGGGGATAAAGAAACCGCCATAAGCACCTATCGCACCGGAGAAACCCAGTACTGCGGCAGATTCTTTGGCTGCATCCAGCCTGGCCTGCTTCAGTGCAGCTTCGCCCTTGCCCTTGGCGGCGCGCTCACGCTCAGTCTGGAAGATGATGGGGATCATGCAGAACGTAGAGCCATTACCCAGACCCGTCAAAATGAACATGCCTATGAAAGACACCAGGAAGATCATGAACTGGTGATCATGCAAGGCTGGCAAGATACCTGCCAGTATAGTGATGGTCATGGCAGCAAATACCCAGAAGGTCAACCTCGCGCCACCTATCTTGTCCGAGATCATGCCACCTACCGGCCTTGCCAGCGCACCGGCCAAAGGGCCGAGGAAGGCAAATTTTGCCACATCAATTTCCGGGAACTGCGCCTTGATCAGCATCGCAAAGCCAGCTGAGAAACCTATGAAAGAACCAAAGGTGCCAATGTACAGCCAGCACATCAGCCAGTTATGCTTGCGCTTGAAGATCACAGCCTGGTCAGCAAAAGACGCCTTGGCAGAGGCAATATCATTCATGCCAAACCAGGCCATCAGGGTTGCCACGACGATGAATGGTACCCAGATAAATCCGGCATTCGCCAGCCAGTACATGTGGTCTGCACCTGTCTTGGCATTATGTAACAGGAAACCTTCACCAGAGACGGCTGCGCCAAACATGGCGGAAGAAATCACAAACGGTGTCACAAACTGTACGACAGAGACCCCCAGATTGCCTATGCCCGCATTCATGCCAGTCGCATAACCCTTGCGTGATTTAGGGAAAAAGAAACTGATATTCGCCATGCTGGAACTGAAATTACCACCACCAAAACCGCACAGCAAGGCCAGGATCAGCAAGGTCGAATAACTGGTCGTTGGGTCCTGCAAGGCAAAGCCCATGCCAATAGCGGGGATCAGCAAACTTGCGGTGGAAATTGCCGTCCATTTGCGGCCACCAAATACAGGTACCAGGAAAGAATAGAATATCCGCAAGGTCGCGCCTGACAGGGCAGGCAAGGCTGTCAGAAAAAACAACTGGTCTTTGCTGAAATGAAATCCCGCCTTGTCGAGATTGGCTGCCACCACACTCCACAGCATCCAGACCGCAAATGCCAGCATCAGGCTGGGGATGGATATCCATAAATTTCTGTTGGCAATCGAACTGCCTTCCTTGCGCCAGAATTCAATATTTTCTGGCTCCCAGCGGTTTAATACATGACTCATCATATGCTCCCGGTTTTCAAATAACTTGTAATCAAAAAATGCTCACAGATGTCAGGCTGGCATGGCCGCCTGCGCTGCCAGCATGCCTTCTCTGCGGAACTGGAAATGCATCCACACCAGGGACACACAGACGGTGCCATACAACAGCATGAAACAGGAACTGCGCACACCAGTTATGTCGACAATCGCGCCGAACAAAACCGGCAAGATGAAGCCTCCAAGACCACCGGCCAAACCAACTACGCCAGAGACGGCACCGATATTGCTGCTGTAGTCATCCGAGATGAATTTGAAAACAGACGCCTTGCCTACAGCCATCGCAATACCCACGACAAACAGAATGGTTGTGAACAGTGTTGGTGTCAGGCCGATATGGAAGGTCTGCATGCCATTGATGGTCTTGATCGTAAAATCAGTCTGTGGATAAGACAGTAAAAAGAAGGCTACCCAGCACACCCACATGACCCACCAGGTCACTTTATAGGCACCATATTTATCGGATAGCCAGCCGCCAAAGGCACGCAGAACGCCGCCAGGCAAAGAGAAGCAGGCGGCCAGCAGGGCGGCGCTCTTGATGTCGAAACCATATTCAGTCACGTAATACTTGACCATCCACAGACTCAGACCCACGTAGCCACCAAATACGACCGAGTAATACTGGCAATAGCGCCAGACCTTCGGGTCTTTCAGCATCTTCAACTGGGCCAGGAAGCTGATATTGGATTTGACGTTATGGTTGGGATCAGTGGCAGAGAACACCCAGAAGATCAGGGCCGCAGCCAGCATCAAGCCTGCATATACCTTGGGAACAAGTGTCCAGCCCGCAGCAGCGATCAGGGCAGGAGCAATGAATTTATTCACAGCCGCCCCCGAGTTGCCAGCACCAAAGATGCCCATGGCCAGACCTTGCCTGTCTTTCTTGAACCAGCGCGCAACGTAAGGCGTACCGACAGAAAAAGAACCACCTGCCAGTCCGACGAACAAACCCAGTGCCAGGAAATGCCAGTAAGCCGTGGCATAGCTGATCAGATAGATAGGTATCACCGTGAACAGCATCAGCAGGAACAGGACGATGCGGCCGCCAAAACGGTCTGTCCATATACCCAGTGGTACACGTATCAGCGAACCGGTCAGTACCGGCATCGCCGTCAACAGACCAAATTCAGTTTCATTGAGATGTAATGCCGCCTTGATCGGAATACCAATCACGCCAAACATCATCCAGATGGTGAAACAGACGGTGAACGCCAGTGTGCTGGAACCCAGCACCGAATAGGCTTTGCCCTGACTAGCCATGACAGCTCCTTTTACTTTTATAGGTGCTATCAGCTTACAAAGAATAGGGTTATTTTAAAATTCGTCTGAAGGTTGCATTAATTGATGCAAAAGGAGGGGGGTATTGTCTAGTAGAACTAGTTCGTCGGACGAGTATTCGATGGTGCCTCAAGAGCAAAGGGTGTGTCGCAATATGGTATTGCAAGCTTCGGAAAAGGGTATAGGCCCTGAAAAAATACATATGCCAGACTGGAAAATTGCTTAGCTTTGTATCGGATTCGGCAATACATAGCATTAAAGTTCAGCGTTAAGTGAACAAAGTTCAGAGTTAAATGAAAATCGACATTAAGTGGATTTCGACAAAAAATTCAGAGTTAAATGAAAATCGACAGTTCTAAAGTAAAATCCCTTGCGTAGAAAACAACATGAAAAAGTCGCTTGCATAAATCACTGTTTTTTTATACAGTACTGCAAATCGCAGGAAATTAAGCCTGTATTCCTTTTCCACCCGCCGCTTTTTGAATGAAAGAATGTATGGACGACAAGAAACCAGAAAATGCCTCAGAAAAAGCAAAGGCACTTGCAGCAGCGCTGGCACAGATAGAAAAGCAGTTTGGTAAAGGTTCGGTCATGCGTATGGCCGACGGTGAAGTGGTGGAAGAGGTGCAGGTTGTCTCTACGGGCTCTCTGGGCCTGGATATCGCGCTGGGCGTCGGTGGCTTGCCACGTGGCCGTGTCGTCGAGATTTATGGTCCTGAATCCTCTGGTAAAACCACATTGACGCTGCAAGCGATTGCTGAAATGCAAAAGCTGGGCGGTACTTGTGCGTTTATCGATGCTGAGCATGCTTTGGACGTTGGTTACGCTCAAAAACTGGGTGTGAATCTGTCTGATTTGCTGATTTCACAGCCAGATACGGGTGAACAAGCACTGGAAATTACTGATGCACTAGTGCGTTCCGGCAGTGTTGACCTGGTGGTTATCGACTCGGTGGCGGCATTGACGCCACGCGCCGAGATTGAAGGCGATATGGGTGATTCTTTGCCTGGCTTGCAAGCACGTCTGATGTCCCAGGCTTTGCGTAAGCTGACGGGCAGCATCAAGCGTACCAATACTCTGGTGATCTTTATTAACCAGATTCGTATGAAGATTGGTGTGATGTTTGGTAGTCCTGAAACGACGACAGGCGGTAATGCGCTGAAGTTTTATGCATCCGTACGTCTGGATATACGCCGCACTGGCTCTATCAAGTCGGGTGATGAAGTGGTGGGTAATGAAACCAAAGTGAAGGTTGTCAAGAACAAGGTGGCACCGCCATTCAAAGAAGCTCACTTCGACATCATGTATGGCGAAGGTACTTCACGCGAAGGCGAAATTCTGGATCTGGCTGCCGATGCCAAGATCATAGAAAAAGCGGGTGCCTGGTATAGCTATAATGGCGAACGTATCGGCCAGGGTAAGGATAATGCACGTACTTATCTGAAAGAACGTCCTGAGCTGTCATTTGAAATTGAAAACAAAGTACGCTTGCATCTGGGCGTCCCTTTGTTAATGCCAGCAGCGGCAACGGCTGAATAAGCTGTAGCTCACTGTTAGCGACATCGTCTTGAATCATGCCGGTTGGTAGCTACCAACCGGCATTTTCGCTTTTAAAGTATGAAGAAACCCACCATTAGTCTGAAAGCCCGTGCCTTGCGTTATTTGTCCATGCGTGAACATAGCCGCATGGAGCTGGAGCGCAAACTGGCGCGTTATGTGGAGGAGGGCGACGATGTTGGCGCTGTCCTGGACTTTTTGGAAGCAGCAAAGTATTTGTCTGGCGAGCGTTTTTCTGAATCCTTGGTGAACCGGCGGCAGGCCAGGTTTGGCAATAACCGCATTCTGGCGGAACTGCAAAGCCATGGCCTCGATGCGCAGGATATAGAGAACGTGAAGGAAGAGTTAAAAGAATCTGAGGTCGAGAGGGCGGTTCAGGTCTTGCACAGAAAATTCCGGCATGCGCCGCAGGATCATCAGGAAAAAATGAAGCAGGCAGCTTTTTTGCAGCAGCGGGGCTTTTCCAGTCGGGCAACGCAGGCGGCGATGCGGGTGCCACGGGATGAGGATGATGAATAGTACTCACAATTTCAACATGCTCGCAATTTCAATAATGTCGCCCCAGCACAGGTTGGGGCGCGATGGCGTTTATTGATCCTGGTCTTCGGTCAATTATTTGTATAAACCCCAAAAAACCTGAACAAGATTGCGAAAGTTTTGGCTATCGCTGAATCTCGATGTCTTCATGTAAAACTTCCTCAAAATCTCTATTAAGAAAATTCTACTTTTAAATGCGATTAATTTCTGGGAGGATTACCGGGCCGGTAAGCTGCAGCCTGGTGAGTCGAGACCTGCCTTGCGAAGAAAAAATTTTAGCCCGACTTTGAAATATGTTTCAGTTTGCGGCATGAGTAAGCTTGCCCTTCAACTAAATATCGATATTGCAAGAGCAGGGATTTGTTTGATAATCACCCGATTATCATCTGCAAAACCACAAAAAACTTAATTTTCTGCTTAGATTTCTGCATAAGCATACTCAGAAAACTGCTTAAATTGTAGTCATATGATGAGTTCGCGGCTGGTCTGTGCTAAACTCTGCTGGTTTTTTTGCAGGGCCGCAGGAGCGGCTGTTATCGTAGAAGCTGCGGTAACGACACGCAATTGTGGCTATTTATTGAGTATTCCCCGGTTTAGCCGCCAGCAGGCATGATGCCCTTATCTTCGTCAATCAACAGACGCGCCCTGAAGCACACGCGTACTATCCAGATCGAAGCGTTCGCGCGCGATGACGGATTGTGGGATCTCGACGCCCGTATCACTGACTATAAGCCCCGCGACATCACCCTCGCATCCGGTGTGCGCCCAAATGGCAGCGCACTGCATGACCTCAGCCTGCGCATTACCATAGACTTGCAATTGACCATCGTTGATGTGGAAGCGTCTTCGGATGCCGTACCTTATCCTGGTTATTGTGAAGTCATTACTCCAGATTATAAAAAACTTATCGGTTTGAATTTGTTAAGACAGTTCCGCCAGGGCGTCAAAGAACGCATGGCTGGTGTGCAGGGTTGCACCCATCTGACGGAAATGGCGCAAATTCTGCCTACTGCTGCTGTCCAGGCTTTTGCCGGCGACGTGATCGATACCCGCGACGGGGCGACCGATCACGGCCAGCAGACGCAGCAACCTTTTCAACTTGATCGCTGTCACGCCCTTCGTACTGACGGGCCGGCGGTTGTTCAATATTACCCGCGTTGGGCAAAAGTATCGCCTGACGCGAAATCACCCAGCTAGTTTGTTTGTTTAATTATTTATACCTCAGTGTCTGAAGGGAAGTCGTATGAAAATTCATGAGTATCAGGGTAAAGAAATCCTCCGCAAATTCGGAGTGACAGTACCACGCGGTATTCCATGCCTGTCTGTTGACGAAGCTGTCAAAGCGGCTGAAACGCTGGGCGGACCAGTCTGGGTTGTCAAAGCACAGATACATGCTGGTGGCCGTGGCAAGGGTGGTGGCGTGAAAGTCGCTAAATCCCTGGAACAAGTGCGTGAATACGCTGACGCGATTCTGGGCATGCAACTGGTCACGCATCAGACTAGTGCTGAAGGTCAAAAGGTTCGTCGCCTGTTGATCGAAGAAGGCGCAGATATCAAAAAAGAACTGTATGTCAGTATGGTCACTGACCGTATTAGTCAGCGCGTGGTCTTGATGGCCTCCAGCGAAGGCGGTATGGATATTGAAGAAGTGGCAGAAAAACATCCAGAACTGATCCACAACCTGGCAATTGACCCGACTGCTGGCTTGCAAGATGCTGAAGCTGACGACATCTCCCGCAAAATCGGTGTGCCTGAAGGCTCTATCGCTGACGCGCGCGTACAGTTGCAAGGTTTGTACAAAGCCTTCATGGAAACGGACTGCTCCCTGGCTGAGATCAATCCTTTGATCCTGACTGGCTCCGGCAAGGTTATCGCACTGGACGCGAAATTCAACTTCGACGCGAATGCTCTGTTCCGTCAACCAGAAATCGTGGCTTACCGCGATCTGGACGAAGAAGATCCAGCTGAAATCGAAGCCTCCAAATTTGACCTGGCCTACATCTCCCTCGACGGCAACATCGGCTGCCTGGTGAATGGTGCCGGTCTGGCGATGGCAACGATGGATACCATCAAACTGTTCGGCGGCGAGCCAGCCAACTTCCTCGACGTAGGTGGTGGCGCGACAGCAGAAAAAGTGACTGAAGCCTTCAAGATCATGTTGAAAAACCCAGGCCTGAAAGCCATCCTGGTCAACATTTTCGGCGGCATCATGCGTTGTGACGTGATCGCTGAAGGCGTGATCACTGCATCCAAGGCAGTTTCCCTGCAAGTACCACTGGTTGTGCGTATGAAGGGCACTAACGAAGACATCGGCAAGAAGATGCTGGCTGACTCTGGCCTGCCTATCATCGCGGCTGACACGATGGAAGAAGCAGCACAGAAGGTTGTTGCAGCTGCTGCAGCTCAAGCTTAATAATCGCAAGGAACAGATATGTCCATCCTGATCAATAAAGACACTAAAGTCATTACCCAAGGTATCACTGGCAAAACTGGCCAGTTCCATACTCGCATGTGCCGCGATTACGCAAACGGTAAAAACTGTTTCGTCGCTGGCGTGAATCCGAAAAAAGCTGGCGAAGATTTCGAAGGCATCCCGATTTTTGCTAACGTATCCGAAGCTAAGGCAGCTACTGGCGCGACAGTTTCCGTGATCTACGTTCCACCAGCAGGCGCAGCTGCTGCTATCTGGGAAGCTGTTGAAGCTGACCTGGACCTGGCAATTTGCATTACTGAAGGCATCCCTGTCCGTGACATGATGATGTTGAAAGACCGCATGGCAAAGTCCGGCAGCAAGACAAAATTGCTCGGCCCTAACTGCCCAGGTCTGATCACACCAGACGAAATCAAGATCGGCATCATGCCAGGTCATATCCACCGTAAAGGTCGTATCGGCGTGGTTTCCCGTTCCGGTACATTGACTTATGAAGCAGTGGGTCAATTGACTGCACTGGGTCTGGGTCAGTCTTCTGCTGTTGGTATTGGTGGTGACCCTATCAATGGTCTGAAACACATCGACATCATGAAGATGTTCAATGATGATCCAGATACTGATGCCGTCATCATGATCGGTGAAATTGGTGGCCCGGATGAAGCGAATGCTTCTTACTGGGTACGTGACAACATGAAGAAGCCGGTCGTTGGCTTCATCGCCGGTGTGACTGCGCCTCCGGGCAAACGCATGGGCCATGCTGGCGCGCTGATCTCTGGTGGTGCTGATACTGCACAAGCCAAGCTCGACATCATGGAAGAATGCGGTATCAAGGCCACTAAAAACCCGTCAGAAATGGCGCGTTTGTTGAAAGCTATGCTGTAAGTAAAAGGTTGTAAAGCTGCTTTGCAAGAAAGAGTCGCAAATTTTGCGACTCTTTTTTTATTTATGGCCGGGTTTATCGTGGATATCCGTGCAAATAGATTTCCTTAATGTTAAGCTTAAGTGTCATTGAGAATTCACAATTGAATTGACCGTGAATGATGTGCAGTTGGAAATAAAAAACAGAACAAGAAACTGAGAAAAAGAAGTCTTTGCTAGGGCCGGCCAGAAGCTACTAAGTAACTAATAAGCAGTAAATAAGCAGCTAATAAGCACAGACAGCATCATCTGAAAAAATTATAAATTTATACACTCAGGATAATTCCCAGCGTTTATTGATGTCATACCAGCGTGTTCTACAATTTGCAGCCCTTTCTGATACGGGCCTGGTCAGGTCGCACAACGAAGATGCCATCATCGTTTGTGCCGATTATGGCTGCGCGATCCTGGCTGATGGCATGGGGGGATATAACGCCGGCGAAGTCGCCAGCGCCATGACGGCACAGATCATTGCAGAATATTTATGTAGCAAGATGGATGCCATCTGGTTCCCATCCATGGGGCCACGTCCATTGGCGATGGCACACTGGATAACCGAGGCCATAGAGCTGGCTAACCGCAATGTCTTGCATACGGCGCAGACCAATCCTGAATGTGCTGGCATGGGGACTACAGTCGTGGTGGCATGCTGTTTGCAAGATAAGCTTTTGCTTGCCCATGTCGGTGATTCGCGCGCTTATCGCTTTCGCGACGGTATATTAAGCCGCCTGACCCAGGACCATTCTGTTTTGCAGGAACAAATCAATGCCGGTCTGATCTCGGAAGAGGATGCACGTTTCTCTGCCATCAAGAATCTTATTACCAGGGCCGTCGGTACACTGGAAGACGTGCATGCAGAGTTGCATACTCACCATACTGATGAAGAAGATTTGTATCTGATGTGCTCAGATGGATTGACCGATATGCTGGAGCATGATGAAATCCAGAGCTTGATCAGGATGTATGAAAACGATCTTGACCGTTGTGCCGAGGCCTTGATAGAAAGAGCCAAGGACAGAGGGGGGCTGGATAATATTTCCGTGGTCCTGTTCCGCCTGGTTGGTGAGAAAAACAAGTCCTGGTTGCAAAGAACATTTACCCGGTAGTTCGGGGATTATGAATTGATGAGAGATTTATGGCGAAAATTATCGTCACCTTTAATGGTCTGGTTCAGCAAGAAATCACTATCAGTAAATCACGCCTGACGATAGGACGGCGGCCCAGCAATGACATCGTCATCGATCACCTGACAGTGAGCGGCCAGCACGCCGCGATTGACACCTCATCTAATGGCTCTTTCGTGCTTGACCTTGGCAGTACCAATGGCACCATGGTCAATGGCCAGCCTGTCAAAAAGCATTTGCTGCAAGACGATGATGTCATCGATATCGGCAAATACAAATTAAGATACCAGGTAGAGCAGTCCGGCAAGCAGGCTTTTGTACCTCCGGCGGGTCAATCTCAGTCAGCATTAGCCGACAAGCTCAGGGCCAAGATCAAGGTCATGACCGGTGGCAATGCTGGCAAGGAACTCAACCTTGTCAAAGCGGTCACCACGATAGGTAGCCCTGGGACTCAGGTGATTGCCATCACGCAACAGGGCAAGGATTTTGTGATTGCTCAGGTCGAAGGCAGCACTGCGGCGACAGTCAATACCATCTCTATCAAAGATAAGCCACATACGCTGAAACATGCCGACATGATAGAAATGTCCGGGACAAAAATGGCCGTAATTTTTTATTAATATTGCTATGTAGTAAATTTAGTCAAGTCCGTTTCTTGCGTTTTCATTTGGCAAAACCTATCGCTAAGCCCCATCGCTCTGCATCACCGCTCAGCTTGCCATATATTGCAAGCTGTGCAATGTCTTTATAAAATACCTATTCCACAAGCTTTTGACCGGCATTCGTATAAAGCCTACCTCCGGGATATCTTGTTTGATTCAAGAAGCTCAAAACTTCTTACAGACTATCCCGGTACGCAGTGCGCTTCAATTATTGCAATTTTCACAAATCATTGCCTATGATTAGCAAAAATTAAAAAATAGATAATCTTTTTCAAGTTTTCATGCGAGTGACACTCTTGTCAGGCATGTTTGTAAAGCGACATGAAAAGCGACAAAATTTTGCATAGTTTATTTGTTAACGATTGACGCATTTTGTCAGTTGCTCTCAGTAAACATAGAATTTTTTGTATTTCTATATGAGAAGTCTTTTCTTTTAAATTCAAACTGGAACTGGCACAGGGTTTGCTAAAGTAGGAGCGTAGTTCCTGAATTTAACTTTTTTACTGGAGTTCATTATGAAATCTTTCCCTACACAGCTGCAACGCGGCTTTACTTTGATCGAGTTGATGATTGTTGTTGCAATTATCGGTATCCTGGCAGCGATCGCAATTCCACAGTATTCTGATTACACATCCCGTACACGTGCTGCTGGTTCCAGGGCTGAATTGAATAGTACATTGACATCTTTGTCTACTTGCTACCAGTCTGATAACTCTGTCTGGACAGCTTGCACAACAACTGGTTCCAATGGTATCCCTATCGTTGCTACTTCCAAGTTCCTGGGTGCTGTTCCTGCTATTTCAGCAACAGGTGTTGTAACATTCACATCTACAGCAACAGACAATTCCAATGCTCAATTGACTGGTTCGATCGCTCCTTCTACAGTGTCAAATCAAGCTAACATCATCTGGACTACTACAGGTACTGTTTGCAATGGCGCGCGTGGTTTGAAATCTGGCGCAGGCGGTTGCGCATAATACTCATCAGATTATCGATGAAGAAACGCCCTTCAAATTTGAAGGGCGTTTTTTTTTTGAGTTACTTTTTTGTGTGTACTTTAGTGGTACATGGAAGAATAATTGCTAAATGTGATCTTGAACCACAGTTGTGACATGCAGCCCATTGTTAGCCCCGTCACTTAAAAAAAAAACTGATATTGATTGAATTGCCAATTTCTATTAGCCAAACTGAAGTTAGTAAGTCGTTGCTTAGTGCTGCATGTCCAGACTTCGTTGGTGACTTGTGAACGGCAACTTAAGATCGTTTGCCAAGAATAGATCAAGTGCCAGATCACTCTGATAGCGCGTAAGAAGCTATCAAGCATGCGTCAGAGAAATGAGATGTACAGAGTTCTGTTGGTAGCGTGACGTTTTAATAATTTCCCCACATTCCCATAGCTGGCATGCATTTTGATATAGTGAGTTATTACCTCTGATATCAGAGTCTACTGGAGCACTCAAAATGAAATTTACCCCTCACCGTTTGCAACGTGGTTTTACCTTGATTGAGTTGATGATTGTCGTGGCAATTATCGGCATCCTGGCAGCGATCGCTATCCCTCAATATTATGACTATACAGCACGCACACGTGCCGCCGGTGCCAGGGCTGAGTTGAATAGTACGCTCAGTGCTATGTCTACTTGTTATCAATCGGATAATTCTGTATGGACAGCCTGTGTAACAACAGGTTCCAATGGCATCCCTATTGTCGTCACTTCCAAGTTCCTGGCAAATGTACCCACGATTTCTGCTGCGGGCGCATTAACATTCACTGCAACATCAACGACAAGTGCTGGAGCGCAAATGACAGGTACGATTAGCCCATCGACTGTGTCAAACCAGGCGAACGTCATATGGACGACGATAGGCACCATATGTGATGGTGCACGTGGTTTGAAATCTGGCGCTGGTGGTTGTCAATAGAAGCTTTATATTGGCTTTGTTAGTGAATGGTGGCTTGGTAAATTAATCTTGAGCAAAGCTTGGCTCTAGGGTAAGGCTGGGTGTTATGAGGCCTTTGTGACGAGTTTGAATTAAATTGCTTTTGTAAAGCTTTGCTTAAACATGTTCGGTACTGGTCAGCCAGCATGAAAATCGAGACTGGTTTTGCAGATGGTAGTGAAGATTTTTTGATTAAAGACGTTACTGTCAAAACCTGATCTTTCAATAGTTGTAGTATCAATAAGTAGTTGAATTACAAGATAACATTAGTTTTCCAGCCGACGTTTAGATGGCCCAGAAATTGCTTTATTTGTGTTGTTAACTTTTCCTGGAGTAAAAAAATGCAAACTATACCTAAACAGCTGCAACGCGGCTTTACATTGATTGAGTTGATGATTGTCGTTGCAATTATCGGTATCCTGGCAGCGATCGCAATTCCACAGTATTCTGATTACACATCCCGTACACGTGCTGCTGGTTCCAGGGCTGAATTGAATAGTACATTGACATCTTTGTCTACTTGCTA
>Ga0207952_1000500_pt1 | contig 30710 bp, 20 predicted proteins | sample SubbioR12Aug_8Ca_FD_184831 | JGI IMG/M metagenome (GOLD analysis project Ga0207952, IMG submission 184831) | Serpentinite rock and fluid subsurface biosphere microbial communities from McLaughlin Reserve, California, USA - CR12Aug_8Ca (SPAdes) | ecosystem: Environmental > Terrestrial > Deep... | reverse complement strand
AGCAATTTGTTCACTGCCTTGTCCTTGTGTTAGTTTTCGCAGACAACATTTTAGGGCAAGGCGTGACTTTTTTAAAATTTTATATTTTTGCAAAAATCCGACGCAGTCGGAGTTTTGCAACTACCTCAAACAAAAGAAAATAGCTGAGGGACTTATCAAGCGCCTTGAGAGAGATGGATTGCAAATAACGACTACACTTGTTCCTTCCAGTGTGTTTTATCGAGCAGAGGAAGATCACCAATATTATTACGATAAGACAGGTAAGCTTCCCTATTGCCATAGCAGAGTCAAACGGTTTTGAGTTATGCAGGGGGCTCTTTATACCAATCCGCAATGATTAACCTACATAGAACGTAATACCAAACGCAATAAATAATTTCATATTTGAGCTGCGTGAAAGCTGTCGACAAATTGACGATCATAAACAGCATAGTATTAATGCAATACAATGCCGTTTACGATCGCCGATTTTCGGCGCTTTGACGCGGCTCAAATGTGAAGTTATTTGTTGCGTTTGGTATAAAACCTGGTTCAGTCGATTTTTGGGATTATTTGCGGTTTTTTTGCAGAGGTTATTCACGTTTTTCTAGTCTCTTAGTTTTGCCAAAACCTGATTTCTGAAGCTGTATAGGTATATGCATTGATTAAATGAAGAGCGCTTGATAGCCTATTTGCTCAGTAAACATGACAAATAAATTTTAAGGGGCTCTTATGGCATTCATTCCTCCTGCGGATCCTACTAAGCATTTTTCTTCAGCATTTTTCTGGATACCTCAACCTAATCAGGGACAGACTGACAATTTTCCTACAGTAGCCCCTCCTGTAGTATCGCTAAATCCCATTCAGGGGATGAATTTTCAAATGCATTTTATGGCCAATGAGCAGTTGATTGTATTTTCTGAGCGAATCATTGCAAGATATCAAGAGGAGATACGAGTCCTAGAAAATAAAATTCGAGCGCTGACTGAGGAACAGCAGCAGGCAGGGGTAACGCTACAAGCTGCTAAAATTAGACAAGAACCGGAGATAGAAACCCTAGTTGGGATGGAGATGCATCGAATAGAGACGCAGATAAAAGAGGCCAATGAAAGACTAAATGCTCTCCAAACTGCAATAAATAGGTTTAGGAAAAAAAAGGAAGAGCAATTAGAAACACGAGTGAAAATACAAGAAAGAATACAACCACAGGTGCCCCCATCTTATCCATGCATGATACCACAGCCTCCTCGTGAGTTTCATTGGCAGGTAGCGCCATCGGCATTGCCGCCGCCAAATTTCTTAAGACATGCGTGTTTTTCAGGACAACAGTACAGGGTCATGCCGCAATCTGAGCAGGTTTTCCCACAGGCGCATGCATTAGGATTGCCTGCAACACATTCAGTGGCGGATCTTGGTTCTTCTTCGGCGCAGAATGATTCAGAAAGACTTGCCAACTATGATAAAGAAGATTCGAAGCGTAGGACGACGCCACCTGAGCAGGTTTTTCAACTATCGCATCCAGAGTCTTCTTCTCCGGTGCAGAGTGGTGTAAAAAGACACGCTCCCTATGATAAGAAAGATTCTCAGCACGCCAGGAGGCAAGGCCAGTTGTCTATTGTTAGAAGAGAAGAGTTTACCGATCAAGGCGTGGAGGAAAATAATCCCGAATAAATGTAAAAATCGAGAAGCCTTGAAGGCAGCAGAAAATCTAGACGCTGCTTGTAACATAAAGTACGAGTTATACTAATCTGCAAAAGTAAGGACACAAATTGCGGTTGTCTTTTGGTTGTGAGCCCTAGCCTTCACTTAAAGCGGCTTGCCCAAGCTTGCTTCTTGCTCCGAGCTTTGGTTGTCACTAAAATCTAAATGCAGTTTGTAGCTCGGTTTTTGCAGATTGATATTAGGTGATGTTGAATCTGGTTTATGGATGGTCTCTAAGGTGTAGGAGAATGATGACTAAGATGCAATTTGGTTATGACGAAGAGGGAAATGAGATCCTTATTAAGGAAGGGCTGTATCAAGTAATGATGGCTTGGGAAAAACCTTATATGGAAGCTTGTATCGATGCTCTTCAACCCTCAGGGGATGTTCTGGAAGTGGGGTTTGGCTTAGGATACTCTTCTACACGTATTCAATATTATCATCCTAAAACACATACAATCATTGAGTATGATCCCACTGTAGCTGCTCGGGCAAGGGAGTGGGCTAAGCAATATGTTGGAATTACGATTATCGAAAAGACTTGGCAAGAAGCTCTACCTGCTTTAGGACGTTTTGATGCTGTATTTTTTGATGATTATCCTCTTGAAGCAGCGGGGGTCATTGAGGCGTCTCTTAAAGAAGCTCAACGTGCAGCTCCACTTGTTGAAGAGGGAATAAAACGGATGAAGGAAGCGGCAGATAAAATACCGCAAATGACATCGGTTCACTATCAGGATAAGGATCTAGAACAGCTTGTAACGATGGTTAGTGAAGAAGAAAAGCAAAAATTGCCGCGATTCTTTCTTGAGTTATACCGTAATCAACAGATTTCACGAGCCCAGGTAGAGTGTTATGTATCGGCGCAAGATCTCGAGGGTATTGAAGTCCAAGAAAAAAAGACTTTTCCGGGTCGTAGTGACCGGTTATTTGAGTTTTTGGTGCCTTGTCTAAAAGAGCATATGCGTATCGGAGCTAGATTTTCCTGTTATGTAGAGGATCCCAGTTCAAAATATGGGCATCCTCTTTTTGAGGAGCACATCATTTTGAATCCTATGCTTAGTTACAAAGAGCGTTGGATCGATATTGAAGTGCCGTCTTATTGCAAATATTATTCTGGAAATCAGGCATTGGTCATTACGATTACAAAAGAAGGTTGATGTGCAGTGGATTCATACTTTTTCTCTATACCTGTTTGATTTTGACGGACTTCTTGTAAATAGTGAGCATCTGCACTTTGCGGCGTATGTGGAAATGTGTAGACGCCATGGTTACACTCTCTCTTGGGACTTTTATCGGTTTTGTTTGGCTGCTCACTACAGCTCTGTAGGGCTTCGTGATGGGATCTTTCAGGAATTTCCGGAGCTCAAGGCTAGTGTGCCAGCTTGGGATGAGCTTTACATGGAAAAAAAAGCCATTTATCAGGAGTTGATTGAAAGTGGAAAACTAGAGCTCATGCCAGGCGTTGAGCCTCTTCTTAATGCTCTTCAACAAGCAGATATTCGCAGAGGCGTAGCAACGAATTCTACGCTAGCTCAAGTAGAAGCGATTAAAAAACAGTTACCAATACTGCAAAGCATTCCCGTATGGATTACTAGAGAAGATTACCAAAAAGCTAAGCCAGAGCCGGATGCATATCTCACAGCTATCAAGCGTATTGGCAAGGAAAATGATCGAATGATTGGTTTCGAAGACTCGCTCCGAGGAATACAAGCCTTAAAAGGTGCGGGTGTACAACCAGTTTTGATTTGTCCCGACTTGCATCCTCAGCTTGATGATCCTCAGCTTGTGGATATTCCTTATTTTGAGTCTCTTGAGAATATTCCTGAAGTCTCAGGTCCGATTGGATAGTTTTTGTAAGACCTTGCGAAAGTATCCTAGTAAAGATCGTTGTTTGATGAAGTAAAGAGGGACGAGGCAGCAGATGGCCATACTGATGATAAGAATTAGCTCGTAGGTAAGGATGTTTTGAAAGGGAATCTGGCTTGGCGGGAGAAACCCAATCAAAACGACGGCAAGGCAACTTAACACCCCTAGAACACAAGCTATCCAGATACCCCAGGATTTGCCAGGAATGCGGAAAGAGCGAGAAACTTGAGGTTTATCATAGCGCAGTTTGAGTGCTGAGGCGAATAGGGCCATATATACGAGAAGAGCGAGTTGAGAGGTGATCACTGAAAGTACCCAGTAGGAACTGTTGATCGTCGGCGTTAGGATAAAAATCAAACATAAAAAAGAAACGATAGTGGCCTGAATCAAAAGGATACGGGTGGGGACTCCTTTTGCATTTGTATGAGCTAAATACTTTGGTAGGCTCCCGTCTTGACTTGCGACTAAAAGACCTTTTGTCGGGCCAATAATCCAAGCGCCTACCGCGCTAAGTCCCCCGAGAACAATGAAGGCTGCAATGAGGGGCAGAAGCCAGGGTAAATGATAAGCCTCTATGAAGATGGTAAAGGCTTGCATGACTCCGGTCGCAAGACTCAAATCTCGGTTGGGTACGACAATGGAAATCGCTAGAGACGCCAAAATAATAGTAGAGAGGATGATGATTACGGAAACAAAAATAGATCGTGGGTAGTCTCTTTTTGGATCGCGCATTTCAGCAGCATGGGTAGCTGCCATTTCTAAACCTAATAAGCCAAATAAGACATTTGTCAGAAAGGCAAAATTATTTTCTTGGGAGTGTGCTGGGAAAAATTGGTCCCAAGTGAATGCAATCTGCATCGGTTTATTTTGGATTACCCAAACAATTCCTAGTAGGGCAATGAGAAGCATAGGAAGAATAGTTCCGATGAGAGCACCTAAGGTGCTTAGAGTACTAGAAGCTTTCATCCCAAGACAATTGATCCAAGTAACAGCCCAGAATAAGACCAGCACTGAACAGCACATATAGTACTTATTATTTGCTAACTCTGGATCAAAGAAATAGGTAATGGTTCCGGCAATCAATGCCATGATAGTCGGATACCAAATGACATTGTATGTCCAATTGAGCCAAATGATCACTAAACTCCAAGATTTTCCAAACGCTTCCCTTACCCATATGTAAATGCCTCCTCGGTTTGGCCACCCTGTGCCAAGTTCTGCTGAAACTAAAGCTGTTGGGATGAAAAATAGGAGTGCTGTAAGCAAATAAAAAAAGACAAGGCTGAAGCCATAGATTGCAGAAAAAGAGAGTGTACGGATGCTATCGACTGCAATGACATTGATCATTACGAGTTGGAAAAAACCAAGAGCTTTCTTAGAAGAGAAACTTGTCTTGTCCATAAAAATAACCGTAGAGAACAGTGGTTATTACGACAAGATTTAATTACTCATTTTTTTGATTTTTCATGAAACTGAATGTTATGTTTTATTAAATATGAAACTGTTTAGCTTTACGGCGTCAGAGATAAACAATTTTAAGAACTTGTAAATAAGAATGTGGTATCTAAGTCATTTATGTGGGTAGCTATGGTGGGTTAAATCGTCCTCGGCGCGACTCGAACGCGCGACCTGCCGCTTAGGAGGCGACCGCTCTATCCACTGAGCTACGAGGACATAAAGAAAAAGAGGTTATGTAGTATTGCACGCGTTAGGTGAGAACGAATGCTTATTATGCGTGAAATTCTATCTTTCTCGTATACTTCAACTCAATAGGAAAGCTTTAAGGGGTACATAATGGCGTCGGCAAGTGCGGATATTGGACTGATAGGGCTAGCTGTAATGGGACAAAATCTCGTCCTGAATATGAATGATCATGGGTTTACGGTCGCTGTATTTAATCGAACCTATGCTAGGACGGAGGAGTTTTTAGCTGGGCCGGCTAAAAACACTAAAATTGTGGGTTGTAAGGAGCTATCTGATTTTTTTGCTGCTATTAAAAGGCCTCGTAAAGTGATGTTTATGGTGAAAGCGGGGCAGTCTGTTGATGATTTGATTCAAGAATGTCTCCCATTTCTCGAAAAGGGGGATATTGTCATCGATGGAGGTAATAGCCATTATCCTGATACACAACGCCGGGAAGAATTTCTTAAATCCAAAGGGATTTTCTATATAGGGACTGGAATTTCTGGAGGAGAAGAAGGAGCCCGTCACGGACCCTCGATCATGCCTGGAGGAAGCGCTGAAGCATGGCCCCATGTCAAGACTATTTTTCAGGCGATTGCGGCTAAAGCTTCGGACGGTATGCCTTGCTGCGATTGGATTGGTGAGGGGGGCTCCGGACATTATGTCAAAATGGTACATAATGGCATTGAATATGGTGATATGCAGATTATCTGTGAGGGATACCAGATTTTACGGGATATTGCAGGCTGTTCTTTAGGTGAGTTACACGATATTTTTGTTGAGTGGAATCGTGGAGAGCTCAACAGTTATCTCATTGAGATTACCGCACAGATTTTTGCCTATAAAGAGGGTGATGGTAGTTACTTGCTTGATAAGATTCTTGATGTTGCAGGCCAAAAAGGGACTGGTAAGTGGACGGGGATTAGTGCTTTTGAACAAGATACCCCAGTAACCCTGATTGCTGAGGCTGTTTTTGCTCGATGTCTTTCTTCTTACAAAAATGAGCGGACTGAAGCATCTAAACTATTTCCTATGATAGGCAAGGCTTATCAGGGGGATAAGAAGGAATTGATTCGTAAAGTAGGAGAAGCTCTATATGCTTCAAAGATTATCAGTTATGCTCAAGGATTCATGTTGATACAGGCGGCTGCTAAAGCTATGCGTTGGCATCTCGACTATGGTGCGATAGCTATGATGTGGCGTGGAGGATGCATTATTCGTAGTCAGTTCCTAGGTAAAATCAAGCCTGCATTTGATAAGGATCACGATTTACCTTGTCTTCTTCTCGATGTGTTTTTTAGCAAGGAAATGCAGAGAGTAAATCTGGGCCTTAGAGAAGTGGTAGCAACGGCAGCACTTCATGGTGTGCCGGCCCCTTGTTTTAGTGCGGCTCTTTCCTTCTTTGATGGATTCCGTTCTTCCAAACTTCCCGCCAATTTATTGCAAGCTCAGAGGGATTTCTTTGGAGCACATACCTATGAAAGAACGGACCAGGCACGCAATAAATTTTTCCACACCAATTGGACAGGTAAGGGTGGAAATGTGAGCTCTACGACATATAACGCTTAATGAAAAAAGCTATAGAGAGAGAATGGCTGCAGTAGCCATTCTCTCGGCTTGCAGATTTTTTTACTAGAGCTCTACTATTCTCCGGCCTTTAAAACTTCCATAAAAGCGGATTGTGGGATATTGACTTTGCCAATTTCTTTCATCCGTTTTTTACCCTTCTTTTGCTTTTCCCAGAGTTTTCTCTTACGGGTGATATCGCCACCATAGCACTTGGCGGTAACATTTTTCGTAATAGCACGAATCGTCTCTCTGGCAATAATTTTTCCACCAATAGCTGCTTGAACGGGTACTTTGAATTGTTGCATGGGAATCACGTCAATGAGTTTTTCACAAATTGCACGTCCTTTACTTTCTGCTTTAGTACGGTGAATCAAACAGGAGAAAGCATCGACGGGTTCTTCATTCACTTTGATTTCCAATTTAATAATATCACCAATTTCATACTTGTCGAATTCATAGTCAAAAGACCCATAACCTCGTGTGATCGATTTAAGCTTATCATTAAAATCTGTAATGATTTCATTCAAAGGCAGAGAATAGGTGAGAATAAGTCGTTTGCTATCGATAGTTTCTGTTTTAAGAAGCGAGCCCCGTTTTTCCATCCCCAGGCTCATGACTGCACCGAGGTACTCAGAAGGAATCATAATGTGTGATTTAACCCATGGCTCTTCAACGAATTCTATGGTAGCGGGATCTGGATAGTGGGCCACGTTGTCAATATCCAAAGTTTTGCCAGTGCTCAAAGCGAATTTATAGACAACGCTAGGAGCTGTAGTGATGATATCTAGATCGAATTCCCGTTGTAAGCGCTCGAAAACAATTTCAAGGTGGAGTAGTCCTAAAAAACCACAACGGAATCCAAACCCAAGAGCTAAGCTACTTTCTTGTTCGACATACAGGGCGGAGTCATTGAGTTGTAGTTTAATCAGTGCATCTCTGACTGATTCAAAATCAGAAGAGTCGATAGGATAGATACCGGCAAATACAACAGGGTGAACTTGTCGAAAGCCTGGAAGCGGTTCTAAAGCAGGTTGCTTAACAGCTGTAACTGTATCACCGATTTTAACGTCGGAAGTTTTTTTAATATTGGCTATTATATAGCCCACTTCTCCAGGACGCAGAACTTCGACTGGTTTTTCAGTAGGAGAGAAAATACCGACTTCAAGGACCTCAAAAGTTTTTCCGGTGACCATGAATTTGATGAGCGTTTTTTTAGAAATTTCTCCGCTGACAATGCGTACATAAACCATCACCCCTCGGTAAGCATCATAATGAGAATCGAAGACTAGGGCTCTTAAAATATCGTCAGTGGGTTCTACAGGAGAGGGGACATTTTCAATAATCTGTTTAAGGATGTCCTTAATGCCAAGTCCTGTTTTGGCCGAGCAGGAAATAGTCTTTGATGTGTCTAGTCCAATGACATCTTCGATTTGTTTTTTTACCCCTTCTGGGTCGGCTGCGGGGAGATCGATTTTATTGATAATCGGAACAATCTCTAAATTTCTCTCAAGAGCCAAATGAACATTAGCCAAGCTTTGCGCTTGCACTCCCTGCACGGCATCGACGACTAAGAGAGCACCCTCGCATGCAGCAAGAGATCTGGAGACTTCATAGGAAAAGTCAACATGTCCTGGAGTATCGATGAAGTTAATCGTATAGATTTCGCCATCATCAGCGGTATAGGTCATGGTGACTGGGTGAGCTTTAATCGTAATTCCCCGCTCTCTTTCCAGATCCATAGCATCGAGCACCTGCTCCTGCATTTCTCTTGCAGAAATCGTATGAGTCAGCTCTAGCAAACGGTCAGCAATCGTTGATTTGCCGTGGTCTATGTGAGCAATGATCGAAAAATTACGAATCCGTTTGATATTGTAGTTCATTATCGATGATCCTTAGGGTTATAAGAAACTACATGGGTGTCTTAGCCGACTTAAATTAGAAGTATTGCAGTTGAACCTTACTCGCGTAAATGCGAGGGATTCCTGCTTCAGAGCTCCCAGAAACCCAGGCAGCTTTACAGGCTTTTTGCAGACGCGCCGACCTCTATTTTTTTGAAACTTTTCTAACAGTGGTAGAGACGCTTATATTTATGGAATAGCTGAGCTAAACCAGAGGCTTTGTACACACTTAGTGGTTGTTTCCGCCAACGCTCAAGGCGTAAAGGCAAGAATGTAACATTCCCTAACTTTTTCAAAGAAGAGAAATGTTGCGCCTTCCATCACGGCCCTTCAGAGACTCCTGCATAACTCAGTACCTTTGTTAAAAATGATTCGTTTTAGCGAGGTTTCGGATTTGAGCGAGCCCATATATGCGAGACATCTCATAGGGGGCGAGCAAAAAACGAAAGATCACTAAAACGAATCATTTTTAACAAAGGTACTGAGTTATACCAAACGCAACAAATAACTTCACATTTGAGCCGCGTCAAAGCGCCGAAAATCGGCGATCGTAAACGGCATTGTATTGCATTAATACTATGCTGTTTATGATCGTCAATTTGTCGATAGCTTTCACGCAGCTCAAATATGAAATTATTTATTGCGTTTGGTATTATGCAGGGGCCTCCTTCAGGACCGTGATGGAAGGCGCAGGTATAAAAAACTAGCCCGCAAACTCTCAGAGAGAAATTTGCGGGCTAGTTATATTCGCGATAGAACTACGTTCGGTTAACTAGAAGATCCAGGTTGAAGAGCTGTTTTCATTGCAGCTTCTTCATTGCCAGATCCGACAGAAGCTTCTTTAGCTCCAGTTTCCTTTGTAGAGTTACCATGTTGCTCTTTTTCTGCAGTGAGTTTGACAAATTGCTTGTTCAGAGACTTAGCTGCCCAAATCCATGCAAAAATAATCAGGAAGAGGATAGCTGCAACATAAGGAGTGATGAGCGCAAGAGAGCCAAGAGCTACAATCAATCCCTGGTTGATAAAGGCACCACCAGATTTCCCAAAGCGAGCACCAACAACGTCAATAGCTGCTTTACCTTTTACTTTGATCTCTTGATCAAGCGGGATGTAAGCCATTTCTTTAGTTGGGTCAAATAGGGAGTATTTAGCGGACTTGCTCATGATGTTTTGGGCCATACCAAAGATCACAGCAAGCATCAATGGGGTTGAGCCAAGCATAGCAACGAAGCCTGTTAGACTGTCACGGAAAATAACAAAACTAAAGAACCCTACGCCAGTAATAAGAAGGACAACAGGTGTAATAAGAGCGCCTACACCCCAACCGAATTTACGGATAACATTGCCACCGACAAATAACATCATCAAAATAGTTACAAAGCCAGTCGCTGTAGAAAAATATCCCATGAAGGCACTGTATTCATTTGGATTAGGGTATTGTAATTTTAGCTGCCCTTTCCAGGTAACTTCTACGAGCTGAATTGAGACCCCGTAAGCAATAACGAGCACGGCTAAGCAAAGCACATATTTGGATTTGAAAAGGTATGAAAAACTTTCTTTAAGAGAGAGCTTAGGTTTTTCTTTCTTAGCTTTCTTTACTTCCGCAGGATCAAAGAAACGTGCATCAGTAAGAACATTTTTGTTAATCCAATGGTAGATTCCCATGATGAGAAGAGCTGAAACGATCACTGCACCGAGCATGTAATTAAGAGAGACGCCCCATGCATCGACTCCAACAGGCAATTTACTCCGGATGTCGGAGAAATAGACAATAGTAGGACCGGAAACTAACATAGCAAGGTTAGCGCCTAAGCCGAACATAGCATAGAAGCGTTTAGATTCTGAAACACGTGTTGTGTCGTTAGCAAATCCCCAGAAAAGTAAGGAAATCGCTACGCTTCCCCAAAGTTCAGCCATGATGTAGAAAAGGGCATAAGACCAGTTGCGTAAAATCGCAACCATCCCGCTAAATCCAGCAGGTAGTGTGGCTTGTAGATTATCTGCCCAAGCGGTTGGGTGTAAAGCATCGTGGTTTGGGTAAAGAATCCATGCAAAGATAGCAAAGAAGGCGATGAAAGAGGAGATCATCGTGTAAAAGAGTTTTGGTTTACTCAAAACGTTGCTTAGTTTGGAATAAACAATCATAAAGAGAACCGCAAAGGGCAACACTCCCCACACTTTAAGAAAAGGGATTGCCTCTGCACCAGATCCTGGCGCTGTCACAATCAGTGCGTCCTTAGTATCACGCAAGATCGTGTAGTTAAAGTTGATAAAGAAAAATAAAAGAAGCATCGGGAGGAGTTTTTTCAACTCAAAGGAGTGGACTGGCCAGAAAAAAGACCGCCACTTCCCGAACTGCGCTTGTGTGGGTTGAGACATTGGATTTCCTATAAACAAGTTAACAATAATTTTTACGCTTCTCCAGCTTGTGAAAAACGCAAACAACAAAGAAGGAAGATTGTATCACTTCTTAATTAAAACACAAGGGGTAAGATCCTATTATTAACGAGGCGAGTAAACAGATGATGCTCAATTTGCTAGGGCTTAGCTCAATTTTTTTGTAGAATTGGTCGTGTCTATAATTGTGTTTGGCATGCCTTGTTTTAAACAGGGGCAATGTCGAATCTCTTTCGGATCTTTTTGCTTTTTCAGCGCTTAAGGACGCTCAAAAAGCAGCTTATTACTGTGCTAATATATCTGCCTTGAGTGTATCTGGGATGTCATACCAAACGCAACAAATAACTTCACATTTGAGCCGCGTCAAAGCGCCGAAAATCGGCGATCGTAAACGGCATTGTATTGCATTAATACTATGCTGTTTATGATCGTCAATTTGTCGACAGCTTTCACGCAGCTCAAATATGAAATTATTTATTGCGTTTGGTATCAAAAGCACAGCTTTGTGTATGGAGGATTCAAATTCAGAGTATTGGGTTTGCTGTAATCTTGATTTTTAAAATCACTTGGCGTGGTAAAGAATAAAGTTCAACGGGGTAGTTGCAGACTTTCTAAGGAAGAGAGCCTTGCTAAGGTTTCCTTAGCAAGGCAAAAGGGACTATTTCACTAAAGAGTTTTCATTAGCAAAGTGTGCAATAGATTGCTGAGCATTTAGAGCTTCGACATAGTAATTCCAGAGATCTTGTTCTGCTCTGCCATGACGGATCGAGGAAATGAGCTCGCGCTTGCAATGAGCTAAAGACTTACGTGGGCTCAAGATAGAGACCATTTCTTTGTCTCCAGCTAATTTGGCTATATTCAACATTCTTTCGAGTTGAGAGCGAGTAAATGTGTATTGGTCGCGACGTTTTCTAGAGCCTCTAGCTGCACGTTGCTTAGGGGTTACGGTACCTGGTCTATCTGGGTTAATAATGAATTTTTCAATTAACGTGCCAAGTTCGGATGGTTGTTTATATTTCATTTTACGTAGTGTAAAATGGTGCATATAACCACCAGTAGACATAGGTAAATAACGGCAAAGATCGTTTTCTTTACGACCGCCTACTTTTTTAATGGCACGAGCGATAACATCCTCTACCTCTTTGAGGGTTTTAAGGTCTGCATCAACTATTTCTGGTTTATTTGAATTTTGCATGGTTCCTCATTGCAGATTGTTTTTGATAAATCGATAATTCTTTTTAAGAGGGTGTTCTCAACTCTCTAAGTTCTTTCTCTCGCTTTTTTTTAGTTGTGGCGAGTAGTTTTTATACAATTTCCGGAGTTTATAAGAGCAACACTATTTTTTGCAAGAGACCTTGAATATTTTCCAATTCAAGACGGAATTAGATGGATCCATATATAATTGAAAATCGATTTGCAGGGACATTTTGAGCCTGTCTATAATAATTTACCTCCGAGGTTTAACCTTTGAAATTAAACTCAAAAATTGGTTAAACTCTCTAGCGAGTGTACTCAACGATGAATACTTGTTATTTTTCAAAATCATTGTCCGTTATAGTAACAACATTGAGAAAAATCTAGTGCTAATGAAGATAATGGCTGGAAAAAACAATATGCCAAAGAAAGCATTCGTTAGGTTTATATGATCAAACATTTGTTGGGGATTGCTGCCGGAAAGGGGGGGGTTGGGAAATCCACCGTTACCGCGAATCTCGCGTTGGCTTTCTCTCGACAAGGCAAGAAGGTGGGAGTTCTTGATGCAGATCTCTATGGACCCTCGATACCCCACATGCTTCCAGAAGAACGTCTGCCTGAGCAAAATCCAGAGGATGCTGAGAAAATATTTCCAGCGATTTCCCAAGGGATTAAAACGATTTCTATGGCTTATTTTCGAAAACATCAAGAAGCCTCCATACTACGAGCGCCTATTGCGAATGCAGCCATTCGTCAGTTTCTTCATTCTGTGGAATGGGGAGATCTCGATATATTATTGATCGATTTTCCACCGGGTACGGGGGATATTCAGTTAAGTTTGGCCCAACAGGGATATCTTACAGCAGCGCTAGTTGTCACTCTTCCCCAAATGTTATCTTTAATTGATGTGCGTAAAGCAGCTTCACTTTTTGAATACACGAGAATTCCTTTATTGGGGATTGTCGAAAATATGCAGGGATTATTTCCAGGGAATGCAGGAGAAGCTTTAAGCCAAGAACTAGGGACTCCTCTTTTAGCAAGTATACCTTATGATCCTCTTGTTTGCACCTGCGCAGATGAGGGGAAGAGTCTTTTTGATCTGGAGATTAAGGGGTTAGCTGCTAAGGCATTTGAGGCTCTTAGTGAAAGTATCGAATGCGAACTTGCCAGATTTTCTTGTGCTCAAGAAGAGGTGAATGCTTTTTTAAAAGACTCTGCAACGCTTTCTCTAGAATGGGCTGATGGTCTTTCTCAAGAAATCGATTTGGGGGAGCTTCAAGAACATTGTCCTTGCATACGTTGTCAAGAGTGTCCAGGAAAAATAGAACGTCCAACCTATGCAAAAAATGTGACTAAAATGGGTAGATATGCACTTAGCGTTCAATTCGCAACGGGGTGTTCTCGTGGCATTTACCCTATAAAAATGCTCCGCGCTTGGAGGGTGGCATGTTAAGAATTTTAAAAAATATATGGCCCTACGCATTGACTCTTATTTTGTTATTAGCTGGCTGCGGTAAAGGAATACAAAAAAAAGAGCGTTCTCCATTAGAGCAGTGGATGGTCCAAAACGATAAATTGAAAGTGTTATCGACTACAGCAATGATTGATGATTTAGTAGCCAAAATAGGTGGGGAAAATATCGATCATTTATCTCTGATCATTGGAGAGATTGATCCTCATAGTTATGAGCTTGTTAAAGGGGATGATGAAAAATTCATTAGAGCAGATATCCTTTTTTATAATGGTCTTGGGCTAGAGCATGGCGCGAGTTTGCGCTATAGAATAGATCATCATCCAAATGCCGTGGCCTTAGGAGATGTGGTTTGTCGGTTGAAGCCTGAAGAAATATTGTATCGAGGTGGACAAATTGATCCGCATATTTGGATGGATATTGCTCTGTGGTCTGAAATCGTAGATCCGATTGTTGAGGTCTTGTCGAAGGCTCTTCCAGAGACTGCTGAGGTGTTTGCTGCAAATGGTAGGGCTTTAAAAAATGAACTTCTTTTGATTCATAAACAGATTACGCAGCAGATTAAATCCGTGCCTGCCGAAAAACGTTTTCTTGTTACAAGCCACGATGCATTTAATTATTTTACTCGTGCGTATCTCTCTAAAGACAATGAAGAAGATTGGCGAGAACGTTTTAAAGCTCCGGAAGGACTGGCTCCAGAAGGGCAGATCAGCCCAGAGGATATTCGTTCGGTCATTGATCACTTGGTGCAGTATCAGGTAACTCGGGTATTTCCAGAGTCTAATGTGAGTCGTGATGCGCTTCGTAAAATTGTAGAAGCATGCAGAAGTCGGGGGCTTCTTGTTGATATTGCAGAGAAACCTCTTCATGGAGATGCTATGGGACCGCCAGGGAGTATTACGGATAGTTACATCCAAATGATGCAACATAATGCAAATGTTTTAGAAGAAGCATGGAGATAGAAGGGGTGACGGTTCTCGAGGTCAAACAGCTTACAGTGAATTACGAAAAGGCTCCGGTGCTTTGGGATATCGATTTCGAGATCCCTTTAGGCGGGCACTTGGTTGCAATTATTGGTCCTAATGGGGCTGGCAAGAGCACTTTGCTCAAGGCTTTACTGGGTATTGTTAAACCTGCATCTGGAACGGTCCGGTTTTTTGGCGAAGCTTTTGAGACTGCGACTAGGAAGATTGCCTATATTCCACAAAGAGGAGACATAGATTGGGACTTTCCAATCACAGCTTATGAAGTTGTGCTTATGGGAGGAGTAGATCGAAATAAGTGGTTTGGTTGGCCTAGTAGAGCTAATAGGGAAAAAGCTCGTTGTATGCTGCAAAAGGTTGGGATGCTTTCTTACGCAGATCGACAAATTGCCAGGCTTTCTGGTGGCCAGCAACAACGTCTTTTTATTGCCAGAGCTCTCATGCAGGAAGCAGATTTATATCTAATGGATGAACCTTTTGTTGGTGTGGATGCTGCGACTGAACAAGACATTCTCTCGATTTTTCACGAGCTTGTTTCATTAGGAAAAACATTGATAGTGGTTCATCACGATCTTGTTACTGTAGAGAGATGCTTTGATTGGGTGGTTGTACTTAACACTTGTCTTGTTGCAGCGGGTCCTGTTTCTACAATCTTTACACCAGAGACATTAATGCGTGCCTATGGGAGAACCTCTTCTCTTTTGAATGAAGCAATAAGAAAAGGCCAACAAAAACAGGCAGGCATTCCTTAAACCAAGAGCGTCATGTTCGATATCGTTTCTTATTTTACCGATCCTATTTTACGAGCTCCTACTATCGGTTGCATCGCTATGGCGGTTTCTTCAGCGTTAGTGGGGACGTTATTGGTTTTGCAAAAACGCAGCTTAATGGGAGAGGCACTTTCTCATGCGGCATTTCCTGGGGTTGTCTTAGGTGTCTCTATAGCAGCTCCTTTTTGGCCTCAAGAAAGTGAAGGCTTTGGTGCGATATTGCTGCTCTGTGCTTTTCTTTTTTCTCTTCTTGGAATAAAGATGATCGATATGCTGCAAAAGCATTGCAAAGTTTCAAGCGATGCAGCGCTTTGTTTCATATTGGCGCTTTTCTTTGGCATAGGAGTGCTTATTGCTAGTCGGTTACAAGTAATACAGACCGCCTGGTATAGACAAGCTTTGATTTTTCTCTATGGACAAGCGGCTACGATGATGGACAGGTATTTACCTATATACTGTTTATTGACTCTCTTTACAGTTGTCATTTTAACTGTGGCATACCCTCAAATACAAATACTGCTGTTTGATGGGGGGTTTGCAAAACGTTCCAAGATTAAAACACGAAGTATTGAAGTGCTATTAACGCTTCTCGTTGCTTTGGCCGTTGTGATTGGAATGCGTAGCATGGGAGCTGTACTTATGGCTGGGATGCTTATTGCCCCAGCAGTAGCTGCAAGGCCTTGGTGTTCTCATCTCCATTCGTGTTTGTGGCTTTCCTCAGTGTTTGCGCTAATCAGCGCTCTTACGGGGAATATACTTTCTGTTGAGGGGACAAGGTGGTTGCTAAAGTGGTATCCTGATTGGGTGTTTTCTTTGCCAACAGGCCCCTTAATTCTTCTTGTTGCTGCTGGGAGCTGTTTTTTTTCTCTTTTATTTGCGCCTAAAGGGGGGGTGATTTCTCGTCTTTTTAAACGGTTTTCCTATCGACAAAAAATCCTTACAGAAAATCTTCTTAAAGCATTTTGGAAACAGGGAAGGGAAGCTGCGATCGAAGTGAAAGAATTACAAGGGATGATTCCTTTTTGTGACTGGCTTCTTTTTCGAATGAGATGTTTAGGGTGGGTAAGGCGAAAAACAGGTGGGAGGTATTCTCTGAGTGCAGAGGGATGGGCGCGTGCTTGCAGGATTGTTCGACTACATCGTCTCTGGGAAGTATATCTTGTAGAGTACATGAGTCAGGGAATTGATCGTGTTCACCGTAGTGCCGAGGAATTAGAGCACGTGATGGATGAAGCCTTAGAGCAGGAGCTTGAACGGCTTCTTGGTGATCTAACGGCAGACCCTCATCGTCAGCCAATTCCTACAAGACAGGAGGGCGGAAGATGAACAATCCATATTGGGGCTGCGATGTAGTGCAGTTTTTTGTGGTTTTGATGCAGAGGAGTCTTGCTGTTTTGACAGGAAAGAGTATGTCATTGGCACCTGACGAAGTGCAAATCCTTGTTTTAATCATGATTGCCATTTCTTGTGGACTTATCGGAACGTTTCTTGTCATAAGAAAAATGACAATGTTAGCTAATTCCCTCTCCCATACAATTTTAATTGGAATTGTAGCTGCTACCTGGCTATGTCCCCCTCATGGGTATGTCTTGAGTCTCCCCATACTTTTTATTGCGGCAATGATCACCGCATTTATTACGGTAGGAGTGACTCGTCTGATCGGTAAGGCGACTCATGTCAAAGAAGATGCCAGTATTGGGCTCTCTTTTACGGCCTTGTTTGCTTTAGGGCTTGTTGTTCTCATGATATTTACCAAAAATGCTCATATCGGAACGGAAGCTGTCATGGGCAATCTCGATGCTGTGCATGTTCATGATCTTTGGCTTAGCGGTGGGGTTGCTTTCATGAATATTTTGATTTTGACTGTAGTCTATCCTGTAATCAAGGTGATTTCTTTTGATAGAGCATTCGCTTCTTCAGCTCGTCTTCCTTGTCGGATAATAGATGCCTTATTTTTAGTGCTTTTGGCTACGACCTCTATGGCAGCCTTTCGTGCTGTAGGCGTTTTGCTTGTATTGGCATTTTTGACAGGGCCTATTTTGATCGCACGTTTTTTTTGCCATCGCTTATCTAGATTAATGGGGCTAGCTGTTCTATTTGGGATTGTGGTAGCTCTCATATCTGTTGCAATAGCTCGGCATGTGTTGAGTGTTTACCAAGTGCCGTTGTCAACGGCTGGGATTGCTGTAACATGTATTGGAGTTTTTTTTGGCTTGGGGCTTCTGTGTTCTCGAAGCTTTGACTTTAGACGCAAGGAATGCTACCCTTCTTAAACATGGAAAAACGAAGAATAGCCATTTTAGGGTCAAGCAGACGTCAGCCGCTTGAGGTCTTCGTCATTTAGGGTTTTCAGCCACTGCTACTCGTAAGGGGGCGCTGATCAGCTAAAGGAATGTCATGGATATAGCTTCTTTCAAAAAAATTAGAAAAATTCCTTATTTTAGGATAGATGCATGATTACCAGTCTGCTGTATTTCATTTTAGCTTTGATCGGGCTTGGATTTCTTATCTTCATCCATGAACTTGGCCATTATTTTATGGCACGTCATGTAGGGATGAAAGTAGAGGCATTTTCTATTGGATTTGGTCGTCCTTTTCGCGTTTGGGAGTGGCATGGAGTGAAGTGGCAGCTTTGCATTCTTCCTTTTGGAGGGTACGTACGGATAGCAGGTATGGAAAAAAAGGGGGCTATCGAGCCCTATCAAATTCCTGAGGGATTTTTTGGAAAACCTCCTATTGCTCGTATTAAAGTAGCCCTTATGGGGCCCTTGGTTAATTTAGTCTTTGCCCTTTTGGTGTTTTTTGTCATTTGGGCTGGCGGAGGAAGGCTTAAACAGTTCTCAGAATATACGAAAATTGTAGGTTGGGTTGAGCCGCAATCTAAACCTTTCAAAGAAGGGGTAGCTCCAGGGGATCAGTTGACTAGTATTGGGGGCAAGGCAATCCATGGCTACACCGATTTAATTTACGGAGTTCTTTTTAATAGTCATCAAGTGGCCATCCAAGGGGAAAAATTAGATTATTGGACAGGAGAAAAATATCCATATTGTTTTGAACTTGCAAAAGATCGGCAGCAGAGTATTGAGCAGCAAATTAACGAGGTCAAAGCGATTCAACCAGCAAGTTTTTTGCTCTATGACAGGATGCCTGATGGAAGAGGGAATTTTCTAGAGGTGGGATCTCCGATGGAGTTAAGTGGTATCCAGTATGGGGATAGAATCGTTTGGGTAGATGGGGAAATTGTATTTTCGCAGACTCAGCTCTCCTCGATCATCAATCAACCTCGCGTGCTCCTTACAGTTCAAAGAAATGATGAGACTTTCTTAACCCGTGTGCCGCGTCTTAGAATGAGTGATCTTAAATTGAGCGATCAACAAAGATCAGAATTGGATGACTGGCGTAGTGAAGCCCAGCTCGAAGATCGTTTTGCACAGTTGTATTTCATTCCATATAATTTGAGTAATGATGCAGTTGTAGAGCAACCTTTGACATACGTCAATGAGCAATCAGAGCATTGTGCTTTATTTGATCCACTACACCAGGGAAGTTGTTCTCAATTAGAAAAGCCTTTAGAAGTCGGAGATAGGATTCGGGCTGTTGATGGAGAGCCTATTACTAACTCCTTTGGACTTTTGGCTGCACTACAAGAGCGTAAAGTTCGTATAGCTGTCTTAAGTGCACCTAAGCAGGAGGCTATTTCATGGAGAAATGGGGATAACACATTCATTGGGCAAGTTCATTGGAAAGAATTACATAGAATGGTGAGATCCATAGGGACATCTGACTTTATCCCTGTTATCGGCTCTCTGCGGTTTCTTAATCCCATAACGCCTAGAGCATTCAATGACTTCCAGCAATCGAATGCTAAAAATTATTGGATGCAAAGACAGGTGGCAGCTCAAGAACAAATCGAAAAAATTAAGGACCCTCAAGCAAAAATGCAAGCACAGAAGGTGTTTGAGGCTGAACAAAAAAAACTTCGACTTGGTATCGCTCTTCAGGATGCTAAGGTGCGCTATAATCCTTCGCCATTTATTCTTTTTGGCGAAGTCTTAACTCAGACTTGGCAAACCCTTAAGGCTCTTGTTTCCGGTCAGGTCACACCTAAGGCTATGCAAGGCCCCGTGGGTATTATTCAAGTCATTCATTACGGTTGGACGGAAGGGGTTTCTGAAGCGTTGTTTTGGATGGGGGTCATTAGTTTAAATTTGGGAGTATTCAACCTTCTTCCTATACCAGTGCTAGATGGAGGACATATTTGTTTTGCTTGTTGGGAGGCAATCACCAAAAAACCCATTAAAGCAAAAACTATGGAAAGGTTGGTCATCCCTTTTATTGTTCTTCTTATTGCTTTGCTGCTTTTTACAACCTATAACGATATTATTCGGATCATTAGAGGTTTTTTCTAATTATTGGCTTACTTGTTTCGTGAAGGGAGGAATGCTCGAAGCCAGCTGCTACTTCCTGTGTAAACATCTAGAAATGAAGGAGGAGAAGAGCTCGACGAGGGGGCAGGGGGGGATAACTGTGACGGGGGAGATGTTTTTTCTAAACGAGGATATAAGGGTAACCTTATGCTTCCTAAGGATTCTGCAATAGCGGCAATTCGTTCATCATCCAAGATAGCATTCACTATATGATCGATGATACGCAATTTGATCTGAGGCATTGTTTTGCTGGTGGACGTTTTTTTAGCCTTTTGGGAGGCTTCATCAAGAAGTCGGCGCGGATTTTCCTTGATGGCAGAGCGTCCAAAGTGGGGTATTGTTTTTTCTTTTTCAGAGCTATTTTCCCAGATGAGCTTGGTTGCTATCGACTGATAATTCTTGTCGAGACGTTCAAATAGAGCATACCATTTCTTGGGGGAACCGGTCTGCGTCTCTAAGATATGGCTAAGATGTAGGGCGATGTCTACTTGAGATGTGAGTTGTTCTTCTAGCTGTGTAGATAGTGTTTCGATCTGTTTTTTTAACAGAGGGTGTTTAACTAGAAGGCGGATATCAGCCCGGAGTAGTTTTTCTCCAAGTTTACTCCCTTTGCGTCCATGGCTTTCAAGAGTATAGATATTTCCATAAAAGGTGTTTTTGATAGGTGTAGGCAAATCATCGAAGGCTTCAAGTAGAGTTGTCGGAGATGTTTCTGTAGCATTACAGAGTGTAAATAGCCGCTCGAGTTGTTGGTATAGATCAGCTTGCTCCTCGGGGAGATCACGAACTTGTCTTGTTATGGGAGCTTCTGTATCAGCGTCACCTCGTTCATAATAATGTAGATAACTCCCTCCTCCTGGGTAATGGTAGAGCGCTTCATCGATCTGTTCGATGGAAACTTCATCTATGCTAGAGTCGTCCAAACAGTACCATTTATGATCTTGTTTGACATAGCAAACGTAGTGCCCGGGTTGGTAAACGACAAAAGAACGTAGTACAAGACGTCTATCTTCAATATCACTTGGAACAGTTTCTGCGGGTAAGGTGAGAACACGGGGCATTTGCATGGGTGTAGAAACGATCTCTACATTAACTCCATTGTGAGTAAAACGTCTGAGAGAAACCAAAAGAGAGGTGGGCATCTGTTGGAACTTATGCAATCTGGCAATAGGTCTATGTTCATAAAGAAGAGTCGAATCTTCCCCTAAGTACCACACCGGTTCTCCTAAGTCACCTTGTGCATGAAATGCTTCGCTGCACATTTCAGAGAAATTAGCTTCGGAAAGATGAACTCTTCCGGTGCGATCTCTTGGATCTATGGGGGCTCGCACATCAAATCTTATCAGAGGATCAGAAAGGAGAGCACTTGCGGTAGATCTTTGCGCACCAAGGAGCGAATAGCCACGGGCAGCTGAGTGTTCAAGGCGTCTAGTTTGCCCTGTAGGTTCATACTGTAGAATCTCTCTAAAGCAGGGGAAAAGTCTTTTGCCTACTACAGGAGTCACCTTAGATAGCATGAGATAAAGAGCTTCTGAAGCATCTTCAAAACGATTGTGCTCAGCAATAAGATCCCCGAAGATTCTATGAAGCATTTCTCTAATTTTTTGGGTGTTGGGACGTCCTGGCTGTTGTTTAAAATATTGATCATGAATTGTTTTCAATTCTTTAAATTCCGGAACCGTAAGAAGTGCTTCAAGAAGAGACGGAGCGTGGAAAATCATTTGCAAAAGAGCATTGAAAGCGCAATTATTTTTACCACCATTGACGAGGCCTCGCAATTTATCAGGAGGAGGTGGGGGCGATTTTGCGTGAGCGTGAGAATATGTAGTAGGGGTGGCGGAAGAGAACTTTTGTTGAGAGGGGGAATGAGTAGAAAGAAACAGGTCTAGAGCTTTTGTTTTGCTTTCCCTAAGCCATTTCACTGCTTCGGGCTGTCTCTGTAATTTATCCAGAGCTGCGTCAAATGATAATTTTAATTTTACGTATTCAGTAAGTAAGAGCGACTTAGAGGAATTCTTAAGACAAGAGGTCTCAAAGAGTTGGGCTTGTTTAGCGATTTCTCGGAGTTCAAAGGGTGGTTTACTTGTAATTGACATGAATTTATGTGTTTGTTGATTACAAATTTTTTATAAGTCTATTGTATCATAACTATAAATAGTTTCACAGGGGATTGTGAATGAAGCGGATTATTAAATTTTTTATTTTTACTATGTGCCATGGGAATGTTTTGTTTTCTGGGGTAGCTGATATGACACTTGAAGAAAAATTAGGGCAGCTCATTGTTGCCCCCGGCTGTCCTAGCAGGGAGGATAAACATCATAGAGAAGATTTGAAAATACTCAAGGAGCGGTGGCATATCGGCGGTATCATGCTCAAGCAGGGGACTTTACAGCAAACGGGTGACTTTATCGAGCGAATACAAGAAAAAAGGGGACTTCCCTTGTTGATGGTGGCAGATGCCGAGTGGGGACTTTCTATGAGAGTTTCAGATGCCCTAAGGTACCCCAGAAATATGACGCTCGGGGCTGTGCAAGATCTAACTCTTCTGGAGCAGATGGGGCAAGAGGTAGGAGAGGAGATGCGATGGCTAGGAATCCATCTCAATTTGGCCCCTGTAGTGGATATCAATAGTAATCCAAAAAATCCGATTATTTATACGCGATCTTTTGGAGATAGTAGGCAAGAAGTTGCTGCGCGAGCTCTTGTAATTATGAAAGGGATGCAAAAGGCTGGGGTCTTGGCTTGTGCTAAGCATTTTCCAGGTCATGGTGATACCTCCATAGATTCTCATATTGCCCTTCCTTTCATTGATAAAGATTTTAGTGAGATGCAGACCTTTGAGCTGTATCCTTTTAAAGCTCTAGTTGATCACGATGTTGCGTGTGTTATGACGGCCCACCTCATGATTCCTAAAGTGGATCAACAGCCAGTCACAGTATCCAAACGATGGGTCACAGATATTTTACGTGGGCAATTGGGATTTTCTGGTCTGATCATCACAGATGCGCTCAATATGGCAGGTATTGCTAGGGATCGTTCTCCTGGGGAAGTGGCTGTAGGAGCTTTTTTAGCAGGGCATGATTTATTGCTTTATGGAGATCATATAGCTCCTAATATTGATGAGATTTTGGAGATAAGGATTCCAGCGGCTCTTACAGCTCTGAAACAGGCGGTTAAGGAAGGTGTAATTGCTGAAGAAGAAGTAGATCGCAGAGTGGAGAAAATTCTTAAGGTAAAAACGGCTTTAGTTCAGAAATCTGAGACAAAGCCTACGAGCTCTTCGTTACCCCCTAGACTTTATGAAGAAGCTCTTACTCAGATAGGTACTTTGCCACATTTGGAGACGGCCTCTGTGATTCAAGTGGGCCTTGAACGTCCCTTTGATGTTCTTCTAAAAGATAAGGGGATAGAGGTCTTTGAAGAGGCGGCGTGGAAGGTGGTCGTACTAGGAGACATTGAACGGGCTACTAATGAGAAAAAAGAGGCGGCGTTGACAGTTCTTGAGAAATTAAAGCTCTACGAAGAAAAGGTTGTAGTAGTTCTTTTTGGTTCTCCTTACAACTTAGTACATATTCCCAAGGAGTGGCCTGTTGTGATTGGTTATGAAGATGTAGAATGGGCTTGGAAGGCAGCTGCGGCTGCATTGGCTGGAGAAATTTCTTGTAAGGGGTGCTTACCAATACAACACTGAGGGGCTACTTGAATAGACTTCTTTCAACACTTGTATGTTGAAAGAAGTCTAACAAGGAGGGTTATTTAACCTTTTTTGTCCTCGTCATCGAGGATTTCTACTTCAGCTTCTTCAATGTCTGGTTTTTTCGCATTGGAAGAGGCTGTAGGGCCGCTTTGAGGGTTTTCATTGGATTCGCTATGTTTTTGCATAGCTTCACCGATTTTTTGCATATGCTCGTTGAGTGCATCTGTTGCAGCTTTGAGTTCTGCTGTGTTTCCTGTTTTTTCTAGGGCTTTTTTGACAGCATCAATGTGAGTTTGGATATCGCTAACGATATTTTCCGGTAGTTTATCTTTAAACTCATTCAAAGATTTCTGAGCACGGAAGGCTAAGGAATCTGCTTCGTTGCGTGCTTCAATCTCTTCTTTACGCAAGCGATCTTCTTCCTTGTGTTCTTCAGCATCTCTGAGCATGCGCTGCACCTCAGCATCTGTTAACCCAGATTTTGCTTCGATCTTGATTTTTTGTTCTTTACCCGACTGAATGTCTTTAGCAGAGACATGCAAAATCCCGTTGGCGTCGATATCAAAAGCTACTTCAATTTGAGGCATACCACGAGGAGCTGGAGGAATGTCAGTCAAATCAAATCGGCCGATCTCTTTGTTATCTTTGGCCATCTTGCGTTCTCCCTGTAAGACGGAGATGGTTACAGCTGGTTGGTTATCAGCTGCTGTAGAGAAGATCTGCTTTTTCTGTGTGGGAATAGTAGTGTTTCTCTCAACAAGTGGAGTCATGACTCCGCCAAGTGTTTCGATTCCTAGAGCTAGCGGGATGACATCTAGCAGGAGCACATCTTTGACTTCACCAACAAGGACACCCCCTTGAATCGCTGCACCAATGGCCACGACTTCATCGGGATTGACCCCTTTATGAGGTTCTTTTCCAAAGATCTCTTTCACTTTGCGTTCTACAGAAGGCATACGAGTCATTCCACCGACTAGGATCACTTCTTGTACCTGATCTTTAGTCAGTCCGGAGTCTTTGAGGGCTTTAAGGCAAGGTTCTACGCAGCGCTCCACTAGGTCGTGGGTTAGACTCTCTAGTTTGGCTCGAGTGAGCGTCATCTGTAAATGTTTGGGACCACTAGCATCCATTGTAATGAATGGTTGATTGATCTCTGACGATTGTGTACCTGATAACTCGATTTTAGCTTTTTCTGCGGCATCTCGGAGGCGTTGTAAGGCCATCTTATCTTTGGAAAGATCGATGCTGTGTTCTTTTTTGAATTCATCGAGCAACCAGTGCAAGATAGCATTATCAAAGTCATCACCGCCTAAGTGCGTATCTCCGTTAGTAGAGAGCACTTCAAAGACGCCATCGCCAATTTCTAGGATAGAGATATCAAATGTTCCGCCGCCAAGGTCAAACACAGCTATTTTTTTATCTGTGCCTTTGTCAAGGCCGTAGGCAAGAGCTGCAGCTGTAGGTTCTGGGATGATTCTTTTGACATCCAGTCCAGCAATACGTCCGGCATCTTTAGTAGATTGTCTTTGGGAGTCATTGAAATAAGCGGGGACAGTAATCACAGCCTCCGTAATCTTTTCTCCAAGATAGGCTTCTGCAGTTTCCTTCATTTTTATCAGGACTTGTGCGCCTACTTCTTCTGGGGTGATGATTTTACCATCTACTTCAAAGACGGCATCACCATTAGAATTTGCGACTACTTTATAGGGGACGTGTTTAGTCTCCGATTGAACTTCAGAGAATTTACGGCCAATAAAACGTTTAGCAGAAAAAATAGTTTTTTCTGGATTGGTCACGGCTTGCCTTTTTGCAGGGACTCCGACAAGGCGTTCAGTGCCTTTATAACAAACAACGGAAGGTGTTGTACGGGCGCCTTCTGCGTTGGCGATGACTTTTGGGCTTCCACCCTCCATAACGGCAACGCAAGAGTTTGTCGTTCCCAAGTCAATGCCGATGATGTAATTTTTCTTTTTTTCGGACATGGTGAATCTTCTCCTTAAGGCTTATAAATCTTTTTTTTGTGGTGGTTTAGCTACCTTAACGCGGGCTGGACGGATCGTACGCTCCCCGCAGCGGTAACCTTTAACGAATTCTTGCAAGATAGTACCTTCAGAGTGGGTGTCAGTTTCTTCTACTTCGACAGCTTCATGTAAAAAGGGATCGAATTTTTCTCCCACGCTGTTAAAGGCGCTGACGCCATGTTGAGAGAGTACTTCCTTGAATTGCCCTAAAATCATTTCAAATCCTAGAGCCCAATTTTTGACCTCAGGACTAGAGGCAGTGGCGCTTTTCAGCGCATTATCTAAATTATCTAGGGGCATAAGCATGTCTGCAATGACATTATCGATGCCAAAGCGGACCATTTCTTGTCGTTCTTTGGTCAAACGTTTGCGCATGTTTTCCATTTCGGCAAGTTGACGTAAATATTTGTCCTTATACTCTTCGATTTCCTGTTCTAATTTTTGTAGCTGTGTGAGTTCCTCGTTTTTGTTGGTTTGTTCAGCTACTGGCTCGGCCTGGGGCTCGATTTTCTCCTCGTCATTCATCGATTGTTCCTCGTTGGTCTTCAATTAGAAGATAGGGTGTTTTTACATCAATTGCTTGTGGAGTGGGCAACCGGAATGTAATTTTGAATTTATACAAACTGCATGTTAGCGTATGACTGATGCATTCGGCTGCTCTTTGCAAAGTCCCAAAGAGTTTACGATATGGAATCCGATTGGGTCCTAGGATGGCTATAGAACCTGCTATTGTTTGGTTGATCTTATACGGTATGGCAATGACAGAGCAGGCGTTGGCACCTGGGCTATGGGCTGCCAGATCGTCCCCGATCCAACAGCTAAGGGTACCTGTTTGAGAGCATTCCGCAAGAAGGTGGCGTAATCTGTTAGTATTTTCAAATAATGCAAGCCCACTTGCTAGTATCGAGGCATCATTGAAATCTGGGTAGCCGATAAGCTGTGAAAAACCAGTACGATAGATATCCTCACTACTAAAATTTGCATGACTTGCAATCCGGCGCAGCATGACTTCTTGATAAAACCTTTCAGCAATTTTAAGTTCTTCAGGAGGTAGGACAGGTTTGGGTTGTTTAGCAAGTTTAGCTTGGAAGTAGCTTTCGATGCGTTTAAAGCTGAAGGAGCTGAGTTTTTTATCTGTGTAGAGGATCTCTGTATGGATCAAGCCAAAATCAGTGACGAGAGCGCAAAGACAGCGATGTTGATCTATGCCGACAAAGCGGGTGTCGAGAATAAAGTCTTGGTCAAATCGGGGCGCTGAAAGGAAAACAGCACAGTGCGTTAGCTCACTGATTTTCTCTGCTGCTTCTTGCAAATAACTTGCCACTTCTCGAGATTCCCGCTCTAGAAGCTTTTTGATTGCTTGCTCTTCTTCTTCTGAAGGGGTGCTAGTTCCTGCGATAGATTCTGCATAGGTTTTATAGGCAAGCGAAGTAGGGATCCGCCCTCCAGAAGAGTGCTGTTGACGCAAATACCCCCCTGATTCAAGTTTAGAAAAGTAGTTGCGGATTGTAGCAGAGCTCAAAGACTCGAACCCATTTTCTCTTAATGTGTTGGAGCCAATGGGTTTACCAGTTTGCAAATATAGGTCGACTAATCCTAGGAGGACAAGATACTCGCGCTGGTCTTTAGCTGGTTTTTTACGTAGTAGCTTTTTCACTTTTTCACCCTTACCTTGACGAGTGTATCAAAAAGCGTAAAAAGCAGCAATAAAATTAGCACTCTTCATGCAAGAGTGCTGGATACAATCCTTAATCTTTAATTATCAATAAGATGCTTATCTTGAATGATAAGGGGAAGGATATCGACCACGCTAGGTAACCATGCAAGGCCTCGTTGATAGACTAGTTTTTGAGCGATATAGCAGGCTATGATGGCTTTTTTATGAATATCGGGTAGATCTGTCAAAATCCGTTTACTGTAATTACGTCTTAGTAAAGGGGGACAATAATGGAGTAAACATTGGATTAGTGGGTCTTCAATCTGCGAGGAAAGAGCAATGGTTTGCAGATGGTCTAGAATCTCATATGTGTAGCTATTAATCCTTTCCGAAGTAAGATCAGAGAGTTCTGTGAGAAACTTTCCTGTTTCTTTATATGTACGAAGTAGGAGCAAAGCTTCACTGCGTGCGCGCTCTTTGATCACTTGTAAAATTTCCTCCACGAGCAGATGTTTATCTCGCAAGAACTCTTCTTCGCTCATCACAAGTCCGGACAAGACTTCAAAGGAGGAACAGATCACACCGCCTTTATTTGCAGAACTATCTTTGATGATGAGAACACCGAGATTTTCTAGTGAACGGCGCGCTAAAGGGGTTAAAAAAAGATTGGCTCCTTCTACGATAGCTCTGGAGGAGGGGATTCCAGTTTCATCAAGAAAGTCTTCCCAGTTTGTATCATTTAGAGTACGTGGCCGACCGCCTGCTGGGATAAATACATCTGCTTTGGTTTTGAGAACGTTATGACGCCAGAGATGATTCATCTCATTGCCATTTAGCCAATCTTCAATGAGCCTCCCTTCCTTCATTCGCCAACAAAGACTTTGTTGTGCATAGGCAGTTTGCTCTCGTTTGTTGCGGACATCTAGAAGAAATCCTTCATTATGGAGTTTCTCAGGAGGGTACTGATTAATGGAGACGCCACGTTTGAAAAGATCTGCTAATAAGGCTAGATCTAAACCCTCTGGATCATAAATGGTTCCAGAGACATCGGTAATAGCGAGTAATTTGGCTGTTTTAGGGTAAAACTTGTATAGATTCAGCATTTCGTTACCGGCGACATCTCCATCAGGTCCTCCAGTCATTTTTAGAGTGAAGGGTTGCTTTTGCGGATCAATACCTAGATATTTCAATGTTTCTTCAAGGTAGACGTTCACTCCTAAAGATGTAACACCATATTCCTTGTGATTGATGCCAGCACTTGGTTTGCTTGAAATGAAAGCACTACCCGGTTTGTACCCGCATTTCTTGCTGTACCAGGCGATCCATTCCAGCATGACATTATGAGAATTTTCGTCAGGTCCAAGGTAGAGGTATTCCGGATGTTTATAGTAATCCACGATATTTTTGGCTTTGAGCGTTCCATCTGGATTACAGTTGATTAGAGTCATAAGACTCTCAATATAGGCGCGCTGGCTTTGATACAGAAATTCCAGCTTGTGTTCCGCATTAAAAGAATGTACTTGGGATTCGATTTTGTTTTTGGGTATGCCGGTTATTTCCAGTTCTTTTTGATAGATCTGTGCTTCATGCAGCATGGAATCATAAGGTTCGAGCAGAATAACTCCCTTGGATCCTCCTTCTGGAATATCTTTATTTTTTTTCTGCTGGGTATACGCTAGGCCATAACATTCAGTAAAAACATTGTTGCGTTCATTAAAAAACAGCTCTGCGTGTTCGGGGCATACAGTACGTAAACCTCCACGTGAGAGATCTTTAAAACGAATATGAAAGCTAAAAAAATGCATCCCTTTCATAAAAAAAATACCAAAGGGTAGTTCAGGGAATTTGTCTTTGCGTTCAAAGGGAACATCATCTAGATATTTGGGATCTAATCTGAAAGAAAAAGCGGTCTTATTATCCTGATAGAAGTTAGTTTTGAGTGTATAGCGTACAAAATTTAACCCTTGGCGAAGGATATTTTTTCTGCGGGTATCATTGAGTTCATTGCCGGTATCGAGTTGGTCAATGAGCTTTAGGAAATGAGCTGTTACCTTTTCAAATTCGGCTTGATTATGCCTTTCGGGGTGAAAACGCAGCGCAAAAGCCTTACAAAGTTGTACAGTTAATTCAGGATGACGGCAAATTCCCTCTTCGATACGGGAAAATGAATACATATTGAGATCGGCTTGTACGAGCACTTGATGGATGAAATGCACCATTGTTTTTAGTAAATTACCCATATTGCCGCTGACAAGGTTGCTGTCGACAAAAGTGGATTCGATGGTTTCCAATCCCTCAAAGTATTTAACGGTCACGAGCTCTTGTAAAAAATCAACGATGTCCACTTCTTCCCAGGTAGCTTTGCCCTTAACACCATGAAGACCTAGAGAAAGAAGCATGACACTGCTAGTGCCTTGAGTGTGTACATAAGAAGCATTGAGACGAACTATTTGCAAGCCGTGGCGATAGATCACTTTTGCTAGTCGAAAAAGGAAGTTGTGCTTGGGTACATTGCGCCATGCCATGACGATTTGCATAGAAGGCATGTCTTTTTTTTCTTGCCAATCCTCGTTATAACGTACTTCATATTGGCAAGGATCTCGTGTTTTGGCACGAAAATACATATCAAGGCCAAGTATAAGTCTTTCTTTAGCAAGAGATCTTAAAAAACTAGGATTGATTTCCTCGAGTAATTTATGGAATTCTTCCTGGGTAAGATCTGGATTGCGTTCTCGTAGTTGATTAAATGTTTCATTTTCTTGCTCTGCAGGCAGGACGTTTTTGGCAACGGGAGGGGTTTCTAAAGGGGCTTCTGTAAAACTAAGAACCGCGATCTTTAGCCGGCTAGTTGTTCCAGGAACGGGGGCATCGGAGACGAATACGCTATAGTTGCGAATGCCAAAAAAACGATAGTGTTTTAAGACTCTGAGATCTGCGTCAGGGCCATCAAGGCATAGGGCGATGGCTGAAGTTTTTAAACGAATCTCGGAAAAGTGATCTTGTAGATGAAAACTCATTAGACTATGGGAGACTAGTGTGATTTTCTCTGGATCAAGTTCTTTAAAGAATTTGAGAGGCATATGAGCGTCTAACCAGGTATAAGCCTCTTGAAACTGTTTGCTCTCTTGTTGAACAGCGTTCTTGAGATTATCTTGATTCATAGGCTATTCCTTCGTTAATTATGATTTAATCATAATAAAAACATTTTAACAATAAATACACATAGATCATGCATGTTTTATGTTAATGAAATTAACATTGAATGATTTAATACCAAACGCAACAAATAACTTCACATTTGAGCCGCGTCAAAGCGCCGAAAATCGGCGATCGTAAACGGCATTGTATTGCATTAATACTATGCTGTTTATGATCGTCAATTTGTCGACAGCTTTCG
>Ga0207952_1000499_pt1 | contig 30836 bp, 24 predicted proteins | sample SubbioR12Aug_8Ca_FD_184831 | JGI IMG/M metagenome (GOLD analysis project Ga0207952, IMG submission 184831) | Serpentinite rock and fluid subsurface biosphere microbial communities from McLaughlin Reserve, California, USA - CR12Aug_8Ca (SPAdes) | ecosystem: Environmental > Terrestrial > Deep... | reverse complement strand
CCCGAAGGCAATGGTCGCTCGTTCCGAATGCGAATGTTGAGGACCCTCCTTGCCAAGAAGTCAACTCTTCAGGTTATTTCGGTATAGACGTCGGGCATGCTACGCGCATACGCGCTGCGCCCAGCAGGCCCCATCTTGCTTTGATAAATCGTGTGCTCGGCAAGGGGTAGTGCAAAGCACAGCTCCCTCTTGCCCCAAAAGGCTCCGCCTTTCGGGGGGGACCCCGGGTATGTCTGCCCCGCCGCCGGCGGGGACCCCCTGCGCACCATACTCAGGGAGGAGCCCTCCCTGGCACCCTCCACACGCTCCGCGTAAATAGTCGCAGCCCCACATAAAATAATCGATGTTCTTGTACGATGCAGAAATATGAGCGGACCGTTGATCGTATCCTTCTTTACGAAAGGGACTGTATATGAAAAAGAGGTGGAGGATTTGCGCGCTTCTTGCTCAGGATTGGGTTTGGAGTTGTTTGTTTTGGGTGTTCCCGATCAGGGAAGCTGGCAGGCCAATTGTTGCTATAAGGCAAAATTCATTCTCGATTGTGTGCGGCGCTTTCAACGCCCACTGTGGTGGGTCGATGCAGATGCTGTCATTCTTCAGGCACCGGTGATGCCAGGCGGTGATGTCGATGTGGCGCTTTACTTTAATGATTTTGCGAAGAGAATTGCACGCGCTGGAACGATCTATTGCGCGCCTACAAGGGCAACAGAGCAGTTTTTGGAGAGGTGGCACGTGTCTTGCTTGCGTACGTTTGAAAGACAGCCCGATTTCCCTTTCGGCGATCAAGGACAATTGCCCGATGTGTTGCTGGGGATGGAGGAGCTGAGGGTGGGTCGGTTGCCAGTGGAATATGTGCATATCTTCGATCGCGATGCAGTGCCGTTGGAGAAGAGTGTTGTTTTACATACGCAGGCATCAAGAACGGCGCAAATGAGTGCCCTTTTTTGGGGGCATTTGTCGGGAAAGGAATTGAAGAGAATGAGAATGGAAAATTCGGTTCTTAGAACTGAACTTCTCCCATGAGGTCAATGCTATTTTGATTGAAGGTTCGCCATTCAAGGGAAAGGGTGGCTTTTTGCTTGTCAACTAGCGTTGCGCCAAGAACGAGCCCCCAACGCCTTCTGCCAAGAACAGACTTCGAGACAACGTCAACGAGTGTGTCATCCGTTGGTAAACGGACGAGAGAGACCAAGGGTGTGGGAGAGAGTTTGGACATCAGATAAGAGGCGGTTGCATACGGAGAGACATACTTGGTCCGATAGGCAATGCCTAATGAAGCTTGGATTTCACTGTAGTCAAAGTGAAAGTCACTCATGATATTGTAGGGGGCGCCTTCGGAAAGAAAATATTGGGGCGATTGGTTGGTTTGAAAATATTTGAGATCCACGCCGACATGGAATCTTCCTTCACGTAAAATAATGAGCTTGCCCCCAAATCCCCACGAGAGTTGCTGGCTTGTGGTGACATCGTTGTCAATGTCGAGGCGTGTGCCACCGAGAATAGCGTAAAGATCGATCCGGTCCCGGAAGTTAAGAGTGAGCATGCCCGCTTGCGTCCAAAGACGGATGTAGGTAGAGGTGACTGTGTTGCCAGGAAGGGGAAATTCATCGAGAAAGCGTTGCTTATATACATAATCCCCAATGTAGCTGAGACGAAAGCTCCACCACTCAGGGGATTTGTGAATAATCCCAGAATTTTCTAGAGCCGGTTGCGCAGGGTTTCCCGCCCAAAAGGCGGCCAAAGGAAAGAGCGGGGCTAAAAAAAAGAGTAGGAATCCCTTCACAACCTCAGTGTACCATCTAGTAAATTTTTGTAGGTGATCTTTTCCTAAAAGTTCTTTAAACTGGTTCGCCATGGAAGAGTTTGAGGTTACAGTAGGAGATTTTACGCCAAAGGGCTATGGGACGGCTCTCCTTCCTTCGGGAAAAGAGGTGGAAATCGCCCACACTGTGCCCGGAGATCAGGTGAAAATCGAGTGGCGGAAAAAACGGCGTCCACCTCAAAAAGGGCGCTTGCTTGATGTGGTGAAGGCGTCCGAAGAGAGGGTCGAGCCTCGCTGCGCCCATGCACGCGTGTGCGGCGGGTGCTGCTGGCAACAGATGGACTACGCGGCGCAGCTCAAGCACAAGGAAGAGCGGGTGAAGAATGCGTTTGGCGTGGTTCCTAGCCCCATTTTGCCGAGCCCTGCTCTCTTCGGCTACCGGAATAAGATGGAATTTTCTTTTTCCGAAAATCGGGCGGGGATGCGCTTTCTGGGTCTGATGATTGCCCAAGCAGAGCCCTACGTATTTAATGTCTCCGAATGCCACCTCTGCCCTGCTTGGTGTACCGAGGCGCTGCGGCAGGTGAGGAGCTGGTGGGAGTCTTCCGGTTTGAAGGCCTACGACGTTCACAACGACACTGGCTCCCTCCGCTATCTGACTTTGCGCCACGCCTTTCGCACGGGCCAAAAGATGGCCATCCTCAATGTGTCGGGCAACCCTGACTTTGCCCTCACACGTCCCCAAATCGATGGACTTGGGTCGGCCGTGTGCGCTGCTCTTCCCGGCGAAACCCCTTCCCTTTTCCTCCGCGTCCACCAAACCAAAAAGGGACGCCCCACCCAATTCTACGAAATGCACCTGTTGGGCGCTGACCACATCGTCGAAGAGCTTTCTGTTCAAGGAGAGTCTCTCTCCTTTAAAATTAGTCCCGCCTCCTTTTTCCAGCCCAATACATTGTCTGCCGAGCTTCTCTACAACACCGCCCTCTCGCTCATCCCCCCCTCATCCCTCGTTTATGATCTCTACTGCGGCACCGGCACTCTCGGCATGGCAGCAGCCCGCAAGGCCCGTCACGTCGTCTCCATCGACCTGAGCTCCGAATCGATCCTCGACGCCGCCGAAAATCTAAAGCGCAATGGGCTCACCAACGTGACCCTGCATCAAGGCGATGTGGGCAAAGTCCTCACCACACTCAACGAACGTCCCGATACCGTCATCGTCGACCCGCCTCGCGCCGGCCTCGCCTCCCTCGCCCTCCACCACCTCAAACGGCTCCTCCCCAAAAGCCTCCTCTATATCTCCTGCAACCCCCTCACCCAATCCGCCAATATTCGCGAACTCATGGCGGCCGGCTACCGCCTCCAAACCCTCCAGCCTGTCGACCAGTTCCCCCACACCTACCACATTGAAAATATTGCTTACCTGAACCGCGTCCACTAAAATTTTTCGTTGATTTTTTGGATTATTTTGGCCGATTTTTCGCTTTCTGCTGGGGGGTAATATCAGCCGCGTGTATTACCCCCCAGCAGAAAGCGAAAAGTCAGCTCAAAAGAACCGAAAAATCGACTGAAACTTTTTAGTGGACGCGGTTCTTGTAAGATAAACCTCTTTCAGGCACAATTTTCTCACAAAACAAACAAGGAAACCCTATGTTCAATACTTTTCTTTCCACTGTTCTTGCGGATGAAGGCGCTCAAGGAGGCCTCACATCGACTTTCATGATGATTGGAATCGCCCTCGTCTTCTTCTACTTTATCCTCTGGAGACCCGAGCAAAAACGGCGCAAAGCGGCGGAACAAATGCGAAGCGGCCTCAAGAAAGGCGACCGCGTGACGGCTATGGGGATCATTGGCAAGATTGAGCGCATCCAAGACCATACCGTTGTACTCAAAATGGTGGACGGCGCCAAGATTGAAATGCTGAAAGCGGCAATCACCGACGTACAACCTGCGGCCGCTGAAGAAGAAGTCAAAGTCGAAAGTTAATTTTGTGGTTTGAAGAGTTCTCTGCTAACTGTAGGATCTTGCAGTGGCAGACTTGGAGCCGCCCCATGAGCCTCTGTGCCGGGGGTGGTGCCTGCCGGTTTCGCTCCCGTAGCTGGGGTTGCTGCAGGCGCCTGATCCATATCGCCAAATGGACGGAGGAGCGTTCTGAGGTTCTTCATAACTGTCTTCATTTTCTCGTAGGCTGATTTGATTGTTTGGTCCTCCTGAGGTCCCTTCTTTGTTAAGAGATAAAATCTTACAACCTTCTGAATGATGGGAAGAGCATGATTGACTTCTTCACCAGGGTTATTGCCAAGCAAGAGAGTCGCGAGAGATTGTTTGGATGTCTCGTCTGATAAACTAGCTAAGTTTTGGATAAGAGCGATGAATTGATGGCCCCGAAGAGCTCTTGCAAACGCAGCGGGTTTTAATAAAGCAAGCTGATTAAATTGTAAGGGTATAACTTGTTGGGATAGGTTTCTGCAGGCCTGCGATAAACGAATACCTGTAACCCGTTGTGTGGAAAAGGCTCGAAGATCGTCCAGAGCTTGCGTAAGGGAAGGGAGTCGCAATTCGTCAACGGGTGTGAAGATGTCGCGTCCGTCGTTCTTGTTATCAGGAATTAGGTAGAATTGCTTCCAACGATTCATGCCTGGGTGCTTTGTGTTCACTGCGTTCTTTAGCAACGGAGTTACCCGTTGCTTTATATCGTCTGTTGCAAAACTGGCGCGCGGATCTGTTTCAATCGGGATTTTATTGCCTACGATTTCTTGGAGTGGGTGTGGGGTATCGGCTCTTGTATCGAGAGAAATATGATAAACATTTCCTATTTTCTCAATGTTCGTAATTAGGGAAAACCAATACATCCGTGCCAGGGTACGGAGAAGAGAGGGGGTTCTTTTTGCCCGTTCGATCAGCTCTTCTTGCGATGGAAGAATAGGCGTAAATATTTTTGAATCTGGCTCTGGTGCATCATCGGGCGTCATTGGCTGCGCTACTTCAGTTTCAGAAGACAAAACCGCAGGGCTTGTATCAGTTTGTATTGCTGCGGATGCCATTGTAGGTTGTCTCTGTGCTAGAGTCCGGTGGAGTATCTCCATTTCTGCCTCGAATTCATCCAATAGTTTATTGTAATCTTGCAAGTCTTTTGTTAACTTGACAATTTTTTTTCGAAGGTCAGAGCGGTCTTGGTTAAAGTCGAACTTGATTGCTTCGAGAGTCTTAATTGTGTTCGCTAGCATCTGTTGGTGATTTAATAAGAGATTCTTCATTATTTCAGCTTGTTCTAGCTCTATCGCCGTTCTTTGCAGTTCTTCTGACTCCTTAAACAGATGGGTCATCTTGATCAGTCGGATTTCTCTCTCTGCAGTCGATAACAGCACTCTTAAATCCATAATTTCTTGTCTACGTTCGTTTATCTGTATAGATAGCTGACGGTTTTGTTCGTACAGCCACGCATTTTGGATCTGATAAGGACGAACCTTGTCAATTTGCATATTTGATAACTGCTGCTTCCATGTCTGTTCCAACAATTCTCGTTCGATCTGTTCCATTATGCTAAGCATACGGCGTCCCTCGCGTGCTAAGTCCAGAGTTGGCTCTCTTGCTTGCTCTTGGAGACGCTTGATATGGGCTTCTAATAGTGTAATCTGATCTTGCAAGATTGGATCGGTTTGGGTTTGAGCAGTATCTGCAGGCTGTTCGGTGTTAGCTGGGAGAAGTGGGTCGGCTTGGCTCCCAACGTTAGCACTAGGGAGAGGATTGGTTTGAGTTTCAACTGCAGGATCCTGTGGTCGATGAGTTTGGCTTCCTGTTTCACTAGTATTTGGTTCGCTTGAGGACATATCGTTTATAGGATCTAACGTGACACTCTCGCCTCCATCTGAATCAGACTCGAAATTATATGTGTTCTCCAGCTGCTTCCACTCCCGACGGAGCTTGTCGTGGACGGTACCTAGCTCATGCTCCAGTTCTGCTATTATTTTTTGCAATCTTTGAATTTCTGCTTTGTAATAATTGTTATCATTATTCTCAAATTCTACCATTTTCTGGAGGTTGGAAGGGGGAGCATCGGCAGGAGGAGTGGTGATTACTCGCTCTCCCGTCAGGGCTTGTTTAGCAAGTGAGTAGAGTCGATCATTCAGTGGAATCTGGATATATTTATCGTTGAATCCTACGCGAATCCCTTTTTCGTTCTTTACTTGGATAAAATCGGCATTGTGCACAGCTTCGATGAAATGAGAGGAATCGATTCCGAGGCTTTTTAGGAGGATTGCGTCAGCGAATAGAGCTTTGCGTGCGATTATGCCTGGATCATTCTCGCTTCGAGCATCCCGGATTAAGTTTCCTCGCTGAATGTAAGAAATATTCATTCCCATAGATGTAATATCTTATCAAAAAGATGTTTTATATTCAATAGGATAAATTAAAGATTTAGTTGGTATAAGAAATAAAAAAGATCTCTTGTCCCGATATATCGAGCGCAGTGACCTGAGCGGTTTCGGGGGTGAGCCTGAGAAGGTAAACGTTGTTCTTCCGGGCCCGTTCGGCGAGATACCATAGGGAGTTGGTTTTTCGTGGTTTAACCCCCCAGCAGCCGTCGCCAAAGTAGATGGTCCCGGTAGGGTCGAGTTTGCCGTCTTTAATGGGATAGGTGCGGGAGAGGGTGTGGTTGTGGTTCTCGAAGGCGGCGGTGATGCCGTATTGGTCAAAGAGGGGGCACCAGTGGGTCCGAATCGCCTGGGGGGTGGTGCCATCATAGGGATAGTAGGAGGGGTAGGCGGCTTCGTGGTAGATGGCGAAGCGATAGGGGATGTCGAGCCGTTCGGTGAGGGCTGTTTTGAGCCAGCGGGTTTGGGCCCCTTCGATGGGTTGAAAATGGCCGGTGTCGAGGAGGAGGAGGGTTAGGTAGGTGCCGAAGTCGAGGGTCCTATAGAGCTGTTTTTTGGGATAAGCAAAGAGGGTGAAAAAGAGTTGGTACTTGTCGGGGGTGATGTCGTGGTTGCCGGAGACGAGAAGAAAGGGGATGTGCCGTCCGTCGGGGGTGACGAGTTCCTGGGTCCAGTCAGAGAGGAAATCGAGCCAGCGGTCTAGGGTGCTGCCGAAACGGAGGCTGCCGGTGTCGAGGGCATAGGCGAGATCGCCGCCGAGGATGCAAAAGAGGGGGTCTCGGGCTGTGACGGTTTTGTTCATGCGGCGGAAGAGCTTTTTGCTGCCGTAGACGTCGCCTCCAATGATGAAGTGGAGGGGGGTGGAAAGGTCGGCGGGGGCGGTCCGAAAGGTGTGGGGTGTGGGGTCGTCGCCGATGTGGAATTCGTAGGTGGTGTCGGGAGTGAGCTGAGTGAGGGTGAGGTCGTAGATGAGATAGGTGCTGAGGGGGCGGCTGTGGCTTTTGAGGGGAGTGTTGTTGGGGTGGAGATAGAGGGTGTCTTTGGGTTCGTCTGCGGGGGCGATCCACTGGAGGGTCATGGTGGTGGTGGGGTCGTCAAACCAGGTAAGATAAAGCGCCTTGAGTGAGGCTGTGAGAGGCGAGAAGGCGAGAAGCAAGAGGAGGAGACGCATCTCCTCAAGTTATCAGAGAGGCGAGTTTTTCCAAAATCTGTGTTTGATGAGAGACGAAGGTGGTGAGGGTTTGAGGATCGAGTTCCTTTTGTGAAAGGAGAGAGAGGTCGTAGAGGCTTTTTACAAGGGAAGTGGCAAGGTCAGGTTTTTGGGTTTGGATGCGGGCAATGGTTTGGACGAGGGGGTGGTTGGTGTTGACGACGAAGGTTTTCCTGGTGGAGAGCGGCGTGGCGGTTTGTTGGGTGAGGGCGAGATAGTCGCGCATGCGCCGTTGATTTTCATCTACGATGAGGAGAGCCGGGAGAGTGTCGGAGGCGAGACTTTTGGCTTCGACGTCGAGCTCTTTCTGGTCCAAGGCGGATTGGATGAAGGTTGCGATGCGGGAGGCGGCTGTTTTGCCATCCGCGTCGAGGAGCGTTTTCTCGCGGGTTGGGTCGAGAAGGGTGGCATGCAGGGCGCTGTCGATCCGCTGGAAGGGGGTGGAGAGTTTCTCTTCGAGGGCCTGGATGACGGGTGTATCAAGAGGAAGGGGGGCGAGGAGAACTTCGATGGTTTTCTCTTTGTAGTGAGCGAGGAGGGTTGGATTTTCGGTGTGGGTGTAGTAGATCTTTTTTTCTTTTGTGCGTTCGAGATAGTCAGTGAGGGTGGTCCATTCGCCTGCGGTATTTTTCCAGATGAGGAATTCTTTGGCTTTTTCGAAAAACTTTTCGTCTTGGAGAATCCCCAGTTTGACGATCATTTCCACGTCAGGCCAGACGGATATGAAGGTGGCGCGGTCGGTTTTGTAGAGGGTGGCGAGGCGATCGGCAATTTTCTTGGAGATGTGATTGCTGAGCTGGCGTACATTTTGGTCGACTTGGAGGTAGGAGCGGGAGACGTTGAGGGGGATGTCGGGGCTGTCGATGGCGCCGCGGAGAATCGTGAGATAGTCGGGGAGGATGTCTTTGCAATTGTCGGAGACAAAAACCCGATTGCAAAAGAGGCGGATGGTGCTAGTTTCTGAATCGAAACGGCGGTGGATTTTGGGGAAGTAGAGAATTCCTTGCAGGTGGAAGGGGTAATCGATGTTGAGGTGTACCCAAAAGAGGGGCGCCGGATCGAGGGGGAACAGTTTGCGATAAAAGGAGGTGTAGTCTTGCTCGGTGCACTCGGAGGGGGACTGCATCCAGAGAGGAGCTTCATTGCCCATTTCCTTGCCGTTGAGGGAGATGGGGAACGGCATAAACTGACAGTAGCGGTGGAGGAGAGTGCGGAGTTTGGCCTCTTCGAGGTATTCGAGATTGACCTCATCGAGAAAGAGGGTGATTTGGGTGCCGCGGGTGGTACGGGTGCCTGGGCCAATTGTGTAATCGGTGGTTCCGTCGCAGCTCCAGAACACAGGTTTGGCTGAAGGAAGATAGGAGAGGGTGTCGATTTCAACTTTGGTGGCAACCATATAGGCTGAGTAAAAGCCTAAGCCAAAGTGGCCAATGATTGGGTCTTTTTCTGTTTGCGATTTGTACTTTTTAGCAAACTCTTCTGCACCTGAAAAGGCAATTTGGGCGATGTATTTTTCCACTTCCTCTTCGGTCATCCCAATGCCGGTGTCTGTGATGGAAAGGGTTTTGTTTGACTTGTCGATTTGGATCGAAATGGAAAAATTTTGCTCGCCTATACCACGCGAAGTCAAATTCACGGAACTTGACTGTGCTTGGTATAAGATCTTCACTTTGTTGAGGGCGTCGGTGGCGTTGGAGACGAGTTCGCGGAGGAAAATATCCTTGTCGGAGTAGAGCCATTTTTTGATGATGGGGAGGATGTTTTCTGAATGGATGGAAAGATGATTGGTTCTCATATTGGTTAGAGATTTTGCCATGAAAAATGGGGCCTTGTCAAGATTCAAGGAATCGGGAATGATCCAAATTTATGAGGGTGTGCGCAGTTCAGGTGAATCCGATCATTGGAGACCTGGAGGGAAATACGCAAAAGATTGTGAGAGGGATGCTGACAGCTCGGGCAGGGGGCGCCGAAGTGGTCCTTTTTTCTGAGTTGGTGGTAACGGGCTATCCGCCGGAAGATCTGCTGCTCGATCGGGCGTTCATCGATGCAGCGGGAAAGTGTCTGAAGGTCATTGCCAAGGCAACGAAAGGTCTTTTTGCTGTGGTGGGCGTTCCTCGATGGAACCCGACGAAAAAGGGAAAACCCCTCTACAACAGCGCCGCGGTATTTGCAGGTGGGAAGCTTTTGGGATTTAAAGACAAAGAGCTTTTGCCCACCTACGATGTTTTTGACGAGCAGCGCCATTTTGAGCCGGGGACCAGCAAGGGAACGGTGTGGCGCTACAAAGGAACAAAAATCGCGGTCACCGTGTGCGAGGATGCGTGGCAGCATGCAGGGTTGGTTGGGTATACAAATTATGCGGTTGATCCTGTATTGCGCCTGAAAAAGCTCGATTTGGTGCTGAATCTCTCGGCGTCGCCCTACTATATCAAACGGAAAGACACGCGCATGGCCACCTTTCGCTCTGTGGCAAAGTTTGCAAAATGTCCTCTTTTGTTTTGCAATCAGGTAGGAGCGAATGACCAGCTGATTTTTGGAGGAGGGAGCTTCTGCCTAAATAAGAGGGGCGAGCTGGTGGCTGAAGGTCCTTCGTTTGCCGAGGGTGAGATGTTTGTCGATTTGCCGGGAAAGAAAATTGCAGTGAAATGCAATGAGATTGCAGACTTGCATGCGGCCCTTGTGTTGGGCGTGCGCGATTATTTCCACAAGCAAGGCTTTCGGCGAGCGATTTTGGGTCTTTCGGGGGGCATTGATTCGGCCCTCACGGCCTCCCTTGCAGTAACAGCTCTTGGCGCTGAAAATGTCGAAGCTTTTTTTCTCCCCACCCGTTACACCTCCTCTGCCAGTAAGGACGATGCCGCAGCGGTCGCCCAGAATTTAAACATTCGCCTCACGACCATTGACATCGATTCGATGTTTCAGCGCTATCTTGAGCTTTTCCATCCGTTTTTTGGCGATCGTCCCCACGATTTGGCAGAGCAAAACGTCCAGTCGCGCATCCGCGCCACGATTTTGATGGCCTTTTCCAACAAGTTTGGGGCGCTTCTCCTCTCGACCGGCAACAAAACTGAAATGGCGATGGGCTACACAACGCTCTACGGCGATATGGCGGGTGGCTTGGCTGTACTGCACGATGTGACGAAAACCTACGTCTACAAACTCGCCCGCTTTGTGAAAAATATTCCCGAGAGCATCCTGAAGCGCGCCCCAAGCGCTGAACTGAAGCACAACCAAAAGACTTACGAAGAGCTTTTTCCCTTCCAAATGCTCGATGCCGTTCTCGAAGCCTACATCGAAGAGCGGAAAACGCTGGAAGAGATTGCAGGAGCGCAGAGACTTCCCCTTCCCGTTGTGCAGGAGATTGTGCAGAAGATTCACAGCGCCGAGTACAAGCGGCGCCAAGCCCCCATTAGCCTGCGCGTCACCCCCAAAGCTTTTAGCAAAGGGCGCAACGTCCCCATCGTTGCTAATAAACATTTTATTTGATAATCTCCAAGGCATGGAGAAGTTTCTCGACCCCAAAAACGACTACGCGTTCAAGAAGATCTTCGGGACGGAAAAGAACAAGGAACTTCTGATTGCCTTTCTCAATGGCGTTCTCGATGTGCCGAATCGGATCGAAACCGTTACATTCCTAAAAACAATTCTCGATCCAGAAGCAAAAGCTAAAAAGCAAAGCATTGTCGATGTCCTTTGTGAAGATGAGAAAGGGATTCGCTATGTGGTCGAAATGCAGGTGGCCCGTTCGGAGCATTTCGTCAAGCGAGCCCAATTTTACGCCGCCAAGGCCTACACCAATCAGCTGGCCGAAGGGGAAGAATATGGAGAGCTCAAGCAGATCATTTTTCTGGCCATTACCGACTTTGTTATGTTTCCAGACAAGCCCGAGTACAAATCGGATCACATAGTTTTAGATAAGGAGTCGCTCGAGCACGACCTCAAAGACTTTTCCTTTACGTTTTTGGAGCTGCCCAAATTTAAGAAGAATATCCACGACCTGACCAATGATGTGGAGCGGTGGGTCTACTTTTTCAAGAATGCCTCTCGCACGGAACCGGAAGATCGGGAAGAGATTGTCAGTCAGAATCAAATATTTAGCAAAGCCTATCAAGCTCTCGATCAATGCTACTGGACTAGCAATGAAATTGCCCTTTATGAACAAGAGCAAAAAAGTATCAGAGACGGCAAAGCCATTCTTGCTGCTGCGGTCAATACCGGAAAAGCAGAGGGGCGAGCAGAGGGGCGAGCAGAGGGGCGAGTAGAAGGAGAAGCCGCAGCCATTCTAGAGATTGCCAAAAAGATGTTGGCCAAAGGAATAGGACTAGAGACTGTACAAGAGATGACGAATCTTACGCGGGAGGAGTTAGAAGGGTTGGCCACGCAAATGGAAGTACTTCGCTGAGCTTGGCTTTCTTTTGCATGAGGGCAAAGGCCCGATCAAAACCCACGGAGACACCGCAACAGTCGGGGAGGTGGTTCAGCGCAGCAAGGAATGCCTCATCGAGGCGGTAGGGTTCTTTGCCTTGCGATTTGCGCAGCTGATTGTCTTTTTCAAAACGCTTGCGCAATTCGGCGCTGTTTGTCAGCTCGTGATAGCCATTGGTCAACTCGATCCCTTCATGGTAAATCTCAAATCGTTCGGCAACGAGCTGCCCCCCTTTTTCGATGAGACAGGCGAGAGCCGCCTGGTCGGGAGGATAGTCGAGAAGGACAGTGAGCTCGCCCCGGCCCAGATGCGGCTCAATTTGGTGCGTCAGAAGATAGTCGCGCTGCGTCGCCTCATCCCAGGAAGGATCAAGCGTGGAGCGATCTTTAGCATATAACGCAAAAGCCTCTCTGTAGCTTAAGTAACGGATGGGAAGCGGGCCCAAGAACAGGAAGAGAAAGGCGCACGTTTCCTGGATCATCGCGTCAAAAGAAATTCCTTTGCGGTACCATTCGGCCATAGTGAACTCAGGATTGTGGCGGGGACCTATTTCATTTTTTCGAAAGACGTGTCCAAGAAAATAGATATCGGGTGCGCCGGCAGCGAGGAGCCGCTTCATCGCATACTCGGGGGAGGTGTGGAGAAACCCCCCTTCCGCTTCGATCACATCGATGTTGGAATCGAGAGGGGCGCGAGGCACCAGGTGGGGCGTGTCGACCTCGAGGATATTGCGCTCAGCGAAAAAGGAGCGCGCCTGGGCCAGCATCTGGGCTCTGGCGCAGAGCAGATCAGTTCGCGCGGGAGACATACTCGCCGGTGCGGGTGTCGATCTTAATTTTTTGCCCCTCTTCGATGAAGATGGGAACTTGCACTTTGGCGCCAGTCTCGGTGACGGCGGGCTTTAAGACTCGTCCTGAAGTATCGCCCCGGACGCCGGGGGAGGTCTCGGTAATGACCATCTCGAGGAATGTGGGGGGGACTACTTCAATCACCGCTCCCTTGTAAAAGATAACTTGGAACGGAATCTCTTCCATCAGCCACTGCAATTTCCCTTCCAGCATCTCGTTGGAAATGGTGATTTGATCAAAGGTTTTTTGATCCATGAAGACAGCGCCATCGACCTCTTTGTAGAGGAATGTCATCACATTTTCTTCGATGTCGGCCAGGTCGATCTTCTCCCCTGATTTGTAGGTCTTTTCCACAACCCTGCCGTTGATCATATTTTTCATTTTAATTCGGTTAAAGGCCTGGCCCTTGCCCGGCTTGACAAACTCGTTGATGAGGATGAGATAGGGTTCGCGGTCCACCTCGACCTTCATGCCGACGCGGATCTCATTGGTAGGAAGTGATGCCATAGGAAATACTCAAAATTTTTTTTGGACTTAGTATAGCCGATTGCATATGATTCTGGCAATCCGATATACTGAATGGACATGGAACGGAACCCGCAGGAAGCTGAAATTGCCCATCACACCCTCGAACGGTACGCGGGCTGCGCTGTCTCTGACTTTCAGTCGAATCTCATTTTGACCAATTTTCCTCGCTACGTCGACTATTTTGCCCAGACAAGGAAAGTCCCCATCCAAGAAGGGTCGATGTTCAAAGTGGCCCACTGCCCCAAAGAAGAGGTGAGCATCCTCGATTTTAAGATTGGCTCGCCTGCCGCTGCCCTCGTCGTCGATATCTGCTCTTTCCTCCCTATCCGCGCTAGTATCCTTCTCGGCATGTGCGGAGGCCTTCGCCGTAGATACCAGGTGGGCGAGTATCTCGTCCCCGTGGCCGCCATCCGCGGCGAAGGGACCTCCGACACCTATTTCCCCACCGAAGTGCCCGCGCTTGCTAACTTCCTCATGCAAAGGGCCGTGACCGAAATCCTCGATCAAGAAAAGGCAGCCTATCACATTGGAATTACCTATACGACGAATACAAGATTTTGGGAATTCAACGAAGAATTTAAACACCGGCTGAAAGTGAGCAAGGCGCAAGGGATTGAAATGGAATGCGCCACCCTTTTTGCCGCCAGCTACAAGCGCAAATTTACCCTCGGAGCGCTCCTTCTCGTCTCCGATCTCCCCCTCATGCACGACGGGATTAAAACAAAGCAAAGTTCTCAAATGGTGTTTGAAAAGTTTATGTCCGAACACATTGAAAAAGGGATTCGCATTCTTAAATTTGCCCGTGTCATGCAGTCGAAAAAAGTGAAGGGTGCCTACCATCGCAACCTGGGTGAAACACAAAGCGAAAAGGTTTCGCGTGAGAATTCAGTGGATCGCTAACCCCAGCGCCAGGACCGCTCTCATTTTTTTGCATGGGTTTTGTTGTTCTCCGAATAATTTTCAAGCGCAAGTAGAGCACTTTAAGACACAGTATTCCATTCTCCTACCCGATTATTCTGATGCCGTTGCCCATCGTAAACCCACCCCTTCACAAATGTTTGCATGGTGCGTGTCAGAACTTAAAAAAACGATCGAAGAAAAAAAATAGCGCAATTTATTTTAGTCGGCCATAGTCTTGGCGGGAGTTTGGCGTTAGCACTAGCAGGAGAGTTCACATCAGGTCATTTAGGAACCGTTCTCATCGATTCAAACATTCCAATGACCGACGAGAAACGAGAGCAATATCGAGCGATTTTGACTGGATTGAGATCGGAAAATGGGGAGACAGTTCTGGCAACCCTCTTTGATCAGAAATGGACAAATAAGAAATACGATCAGACTGCTCTGATGAAACAGAAAAAAGAAGAGCTCCTATCGACCTGGAAAAAATCGAGAGGAAATTTTACCGAATTAATGGAGTCAGCCGTTCAGTTTGATAGCGCAAAAGCCATCAAAAAGCATCGCGCTCCTGCGCTTTATGTAGCGGCCGAACCATCAGGTGGAGAGATTGAGGCAATTCAGAAACTGAATCCCATGATAGAGATCGCTCGCATCGCCTCCGGGCACTTTATTATACAGAATGCCCCAGAACAGCTGAACGCTATTTTGGAGGTGTTTTTTTACTCTGGTTTCTGTCTCATCTATCTAAAGATAAACTACTTGCAATTTTATTGCCCTAAATGGTATTACTGTATTACACTAGTGCTTTAGTAGAGGAAAGAGACCATGCGTGCTAGGCATCGAAAAAGAAGAGTCGTTCGGACTCGATATGCGTCCAGGCTGACCTCAAAATATCAAGCCACAGTTCCTAAAGAGATTCGACGGCACCTTCATCTCGAAAGCGGGGATCAGATCGTATACGAGTTGTTGCCAGACCAGACAGTCGTGATTCGAAAAACGCATCCTATGGATCTTGAATACCTCGACTCTCTGAAAGAAACCATGAGCGAATGGGAATCGGATGACGATGAACAGGCCTACAAGAACTTATGATCTTTACGAGGTTGTGAAAGTTCCCTTTCCTTTTACTGATATCCATTCCTCCAAAGTGCGGCCCGCTCTTGTGATTTCCTCGGCAAAACACTTTAGCGCGAGAATTGGGTCGAGCATTCTAGCCATGATTACTTCCCTAAAACCTTCGCGCCATCTTTGGCCATCGGATCTCGAGATTGAAGATCTTGTTTCCGCAGGGCTTCCGGTCTCTTCCATTATTCGTTGGAAGCTATTCACGCTGGATCACAGGCTGATTCTGGTCCGATTGGGCGCTCTTTCAGAAACAGATCGCCTCCGTGTCCAAAAAAAGCTGAAAGAGATCTTGGTCTTATAGAATGAAGAAAAAATGTCCAAATAAATATACGAAGGGCTCTATCACGTGCTTTTCTAATACCACGGGCTCTGCACTTTTTTTGGCAGGAGCATGTCCGTTTTTCTATTTGATTGTCCGTTTGTTGTTCGGCATAGAAGAAGATGTTCTTTTCGTGCATGAGTTGTATACCGACATAACTCGAAGAATCAGGAATTTGGAGGGAATGTCGATGCCGTAAAAAACGATTCTTCCGGCTGTTTCTATATATGTTCATTCAGATTCGAAAAAAAACTGGACATGATTTTGTTGTTAGAAATAAACTCATTTCTCCATTTTCAAGAAGAAAAATTTATGTCGTCTTGTTCCAGACTAAACACTCTAACAACCCAACTAGGAGTGGACTCTTGGCTAAATAAACAGACACTTGAGGAAACATTCGTTGACAGCATGAGACAGCGTGGATACCAGATAAGTAAGCCTGCGCCTTTACTGACGGACGACCCAACAATCCTCTTGATCAATTCTTCGATGGCACCTTTTAAACAGGATCTTTTGAAAGGGAGTTCTCTCCCTCCGACGGTTATTGTTCAGCCTTGCTTTCGCGATCGTGATGCAGAGGATTATTTGTACTCATTCCACATGCTGGGGTTGATTGCTGATCTGTTCCATGCCGAGAAGCTTGTGCAAGATTTTATGGATTTTTTGCTCAGTGTGGGCTTTGGTAAACAGAGTTTACATCTTGTTCTCGATTCTGAAGATCACGATTTACTCCTTACTTGTAAATCTCAGTTTCCCGAAGCTGCAATTCACAGTGTGAAAGGGAACGAAGCGAAGTACAAGACGCGATGGCAGTTTGGCCAGAGCGAACTAATAGGGCGTGGGGTGACAGTTGCCAGCTGTTTGCGCTTGGGTGCTACCGATCTCATGTCTTCGGATTACGTGCCTTTGGGCAATGTGATTTTTCTCACAAACCAAAGGACGGGTAGTTCTTACGTGGAACTTGGCTTTGGCCTTGAGTGCATTCAGTCTCATTTTTTTGGAGGAAAGATTTTCCAAATCCCTTTCTATAAAGATCAGGTAGATAGTCTCAAGAATATTTGCAGTACACCCAAGAGACTTCTCAAAGATCTACTGGCATATGAGTCACTTGATTCGGCTGGGATCGTTCCCTCGGCTAAAAAAGCGGGGTTCCTATGTAGGAAGTTCCAAAAGGTGATTTATGAGCAACTGTCTGATTCTCCATGCACTGATCCCTTTCATGAGATTGAGCGTGTGACAAGCGTAGCTAGGTCTGTGCTGACAATGAAGCAGTGGCAAGAATCTCTCGCGCGTTTGAAACGGGGGTGGCAACAGCACACGCGGACACAGTCCAGGAATGAGGCCCACGCAGAGGTTTATGTCGGGAGACACAGAGAAAAGTTAAATCCTGAAGAAATATGCTGCCATATCAAGACAACATTTGGATTGTCTTTGTCTAAGGCAGAACAGTTAATAAAAAAAGTTATTAATAATGAGGTAATTATGTTTCCAATTGCATCGCAACATACAAGTCGGCTACCAACGAGTGGGGCTGTGGACACCCCCCTGATTCGTGGAGCAATTCGTGCCAATCAGATCATGGATCGATTTCTCAGGTTTTTTGTGGAACGAGATCACTTCCTGATTCCCGGCGCTTCGATCCTACCGCAAAACGATCCTACTTTGCTTTATGTCAACTCAGGCATGGCCCCTCTGAAAAATTTCTTTCTAGGTACCGAAAAACCTCCCTATCCCAAATTATGCAATGTGCAGTGCTGCATCCGCACGAATGATATTGATGATATTGGTGATCGCCATCACCTCTCCCTGTTTCATATGCTGGGCAGCTGGTCAATCGGGGATTACTATAAAGAAAAGGCCGTGCAACTTGCCTATGATTTGCTAGTGAACCATTTCAAATTTGAGAAGGATAAACTGTATGCGACTGTATTCGCTGGTGATACTAAATTAGGACTAGAGCCAGATGATGAATCGGCACGTGCATGGATTCAAGAAGGGCTTGATCCTTCTCATGTGGTTTACCTTCCTGCAGAGGATAACTTCTGGGGACCTGCGGGAGAAGTAGGTCCTTGTGGACCTTGCACAGAAGTGTTTTATGACACAGGGGATATGTTTGCTCCTCCTTATCAACAGGGCAAACCTGAGACTTTTGACACCAAAAAGCGCTATATCGAGATCTGGAATGCGGGTGTTTTCATGCAGCTTAACAAGCAGTCGGATGGAAGTTTTCTCCCGCTGGAGATGAGGAGTGTAGACACAGGTTCAGGTCTCGAGAGGATGACCATGACGATGAATGGGCATGATTCGGTATATGAAACAAGCCTACTGAATCCGATTTTGGAAGCTTCGAGGAAATTTTTTGCAGCAGCCTCTGTGAAAGAGGCCGGAATACGCATGGTGACCGATCACATTCGCACGGCAGTTTATATTTTGTCTGAAGGGATTGTCCCAGGAAATACAGGACGTGAGTATATTGTGAGAAAACTGATTCGCAAGTGTGTAGCGTTCGCTTTGCAAATGGATAGAGAAACTAGAGATTTTGAGCCCATTTTATCGACAGCCATCCAGTGTTTATCTGATGACCATCCTCATGTGAAGGAGAAGGCTGAATTCATTCGTGGTGCTTTTTGTACCGAGGTTGCTCTTTTTCAGGGTATTTTAGCACGTGGAAACGATCTTTTACAGAAAATGCTTCCACAGCAGGCAGGCTCACAAATGCTGACAGGAGATATGATTCTACGCCTGGTCACTAGTGATGGAATCCCCATAGAAATTGTTCAACTGCTGGCCACCAAGCAAGGTCTATCCGTAGATCTAGAGGGATTTCGTCATGCATTTGAACAGCACAAAGTAGTCTCGAAAAAAACACTTGCAGAGGAGCGAAAAGGAGGGGTGACCAAGGAGCAGCTCCAGGAGATTTTGGTGGAAGTTGGGCCAACAGTTTTTGTAGGAGATGACACCTCAATGATATCTACGCAAGTCCATCTGTTATTTGCTCAGGAAAAGCGAGTCGATATGTTGACTCAGGGTCAAAAAGGACAGTTGATTGTGCTACAGACTCCCTTCTATGCTGAGTCAGGGGGACAAATGGGGGATCGGGGTACGTTTACAGGCAACGCGGGGAGTGGGAAAATTACCGACACGCATAAAGTTGGTTCTTGGATCGTCCATACGATAGAGATTGAGGAAGGACAGTTACAGGCAGGAGAGCTACTCTCTTTGCAAGTTGATGCAGAGTGGCGTGCAGGAGTGAAACGAAATCATTCTGCGACTCATCTCCTTCATGCGGCTTTGAAAAAGGTTTTGGGTGATACCGTTTTTCAGAAAGGTTCGCTTGTAGAGTCTGAGCGACTGCGGTTTGATTATTCGAGCACTCAACTGCTGACAGAAGAACAAAAAAGAATTGTAGAAGGTCAAGTGAACCGATGGATCCAAGATCAGCTTCCTGTATTCATTAGATGGATGAATTTCGAGGAAGCCAGACAATTGGGGGCGATGGCGCTCTTCTCTGAAAAATATGGAGATCGCGTGCGAGTGCTAGAAATTGGTGATGCTTCCCGAGAGCTGTGTGGAGGCACTCATGTCTCCAATTCTAGAGAGATTGAATCGTTTCAGATAGTATCAGATAAATCACTCGCCAAAGGAATACGTCGTATTCAAGCTCTTACAGGAAGGGATGCAGTGGAGTATATGAGGGGAGGGGCAAAGATCGCAGCCCAGGAGTCCCAAAAAGATAAAATGGTACAGCCAGATTTTCTTCAAGAGTTAGTGCTGTCGGATGGCAAAACGGTGGGAATTGCGCTATTTGCCACAAAGAAGATATCGCCAGTTCATTGGCTAGAAACACAAAAGAAAAAGACTCTTTACCTCGTGATTAGTCTGCAAGGAAACAAGGTTTCTGTCACGGCTAACATTACAGATGATCCTTCTAAGGACGCCCTTAAACTCTTGCAGGCAATATTGCCCAGAGGTGCTAAGGGTGGAGGAAGTGCAATGCTTGCTTCTGGAGGTTTTGTTTCAGACAAGGGGACTGAGTGGGTGCGCTCTGTGGAGGAGTCTTTGAGAAGAGCTTGGTTTGAGCAGGAGAAAGTATGACAAGTAAATGCATTCAGGCTTCAGCTAGATACACTCCTTATGAACTACTCAAGCCAAAAAGTGTCCGTAAGGGAGATATGGTTGGGTTGTTCACTCCCTCCTGGCCAGGGCATGTAATCCTGCAAGATAAGTACCAACATAGCTTGCGAGAGCTGCAGAGGATTGGTTTTCGTTATAAAGAGGGTTCCTTAACGGGAACCTCTTTATCACAGGGATATCGCTCAGCGCCGCCTCAAGAGCGCGCAGCAGAGCTTATGGAGCTTGTGCGCGATCCAGATATTTCTTTGTTGATGGCAACCATTGGAGGTAATAATTCGGCTAGTTTAATTCCGTATCTAGATTTTGATCTTATCCGAAAGAGTCGGAAGGTGTTCTGTGGCTATAGTGATATCACTTCACTACACCTAGCAATAGCGCGCTACAGCGGACTTGCCACGATCTATGGGCCTACGTTGATTCCTGCATTTGGGGAGGCTCCACATATTCTTCCTTACTCTTATGAAACATTTTTTAACCTTATATCGGGAAGGGTACAGGAGGGTACATTACTACACCCACCTTCGGAGTGGAGTTGCCAATTTATTGACGCCACACTTCCAGGTTGGGAATTGGTAAAGCGTCAGTTTTCTCCAAATAAGCCTTGGAAGGTCGTCTCTCCAGGCTGTGTTCAAGCTCCTTTGGTCGTTGCTGATTTAGAGACTCTGATGTCCTCTGCTGGGACTGCACACTTTCCTGACTTACAGGGATGTATTTTATTGTTAGAACAGATGGAAGCTTCTTTGAGCAGTGAGGAACGGTACTTGAGACAGCTCGATCTGATTGGGGCGTTCGATCAAATTGGTGGGCTGATTTTTTCCAAGCCTTATAATTTCAAAGGAGAAGGGGCTCCTTTCTCTCATGAGGATCTCGTTCGAGAAATTGTGGGTCAGAGGTCATATCCTATCGTTATGGAGTTTGACTGTGGGCACACTTTCCCGATGTTGTCGCTCGCACAGGGGCTTGTCGTATCGTTGACGGCAGATGGTGAGGGTATCAAACTGTGCGTGCAGCAGTCTGCTGTTGTATAGCGTCAGAAGTGGGGAGTTCTTCCAAGTAGCTTTCACATTCGCGAGGTTCTGCTAGGTCGATAAGATTTTCTATCTTTCTTAGTTTCATGTGAACGTGCAGTATAGCAAGATGTTCCGTGTTGTTGATACTTTTTTGGGTGAAATCCTCTACTAAATCCAATAGGGATGTCGTCAGCAGAAAGAATAGCGATGCCAGCAACACGGGAGGAAACCAAGGTTGCTGTGGATAAAAATCGCTCCAGATGATGTAGTTGGGCCCCAATGCCCCAAGATTCATCAGAAGACCTATCGTGGTTAGCGCGGTAAAAAAGCGAGGTCTTAACTGATAACCCAAAGATGGGGTGTATGTACCTGTGAAATACTCGACGCAACTGCCAAGCACTTTTCGCATAGTGCATATGAGCGAAGATCCAAAAAGATAAGCCGTCGAACCCGCAACAAGGCCTGCACAAGTGCCTGCAAATAATTGATTGTCATATATTTGCTGCTCAATAATCACAAATGTATAAGTTGCTAAGGCGTACTCGTAGGCGCATGTAGCAGCCAGTCCAAACCCAGTGCCTATTGTGCGTCCGATCAAGGATATCTGCTGTTGACAGGGGGGTGTTTCGTTCAGATGGATGCGAGTAATTAATTCTCTACAGCTCCATGCCGGTGCTGTTTTTATTCGTATTTCATCCCATTCACGGATCTCTTCTTGCTTTTCTTCCCACGAAGCCATTTCAAATGCGATCCTGTGCTGTACTACGCGATGATGGAGTCGAGATTGTGTAATGACAGCTTCTTTGTGTGCTGCTATAAGCAACTTCTTAATCCGCTCGAACAGCAGCTGAAGTGAGCGTGCGGGAATTTGTAATCCAGAGAGCAGTAGGATAATACCTGATACAATTTTATAGTTGGAATTGGCATAACGGATTCCTGGCAGTACAGTGGGCAGTTGAGAAGCCAGAGCTAGGAGGAAAATGAGGCTGTACTTGCTAGCCTCAATCCAGCATGCAGATTTCTGTGTTTGGGCTATTTCAAAGGGATATTTAGGGCCCAGCATATCGTTAATGACGCCAGCACCTGCCCAATAGGTGAATGCCCAAAAAGAAATCCCATTGCTAGCAGCCGTAATCGGCCCTAGAACAGGTCCCAGCTTCATTGCAATGGGAATGTAAGGTATTTGTGCAAGAAGTCCCAGGATGGCAGTGCTAACTAGGAGAGTTTTGCGCAAGTATTGATAGCGATCAAGGGTCTGAGTATCAAGGCAGATTTCCATAATACATTGTCCCAGTCTTCTCTCGGATTGGGAGATGATGTCTGGGCGTATTTCGGCACTATTCTCTACTACTCGTTGCATGGGATACCAACCCGCTTCATGGGGCATATTCATTCCCTTTAAGTCTGTTGAATAAGGGGATGTCTCGGATGTCGTTGTGGTTTAAAAGCCACAGGATAAGACGTTCAACACCCATTCCAAAGCCAGAGGTGAGCAAGGGCATTTCTTCTTTCATTCTCAGGTACCATGCATATGCATTCGGATCTACTTGATGAGTGATCAAAGAGGAGAGAGTTTCTTCTCTTGTCTGGTGTCTCTGTCCGCAACCGACAATCTCTCCTATCCCCATGAGCAGATCAGCGCAATAGGCGTGATGGCCATCGGGTGTTTGCGCTTGGTAAAATGGGACCGATCGCGCGAGTAGATGGGTCAGCCATACGGGTTGTTTGAAATATGCCAATAATACCGCTTCACCCTCTGCTGTCAGGCTTATTTCTTGTTGGTCTGCGAATTTGTAGAAAGGAGCTTTTCTAGGTACGATTTCTTTGGTTTCTTCGAAAGAAATGCGAGGTATTCTGCTAGATGAGTTTAGAAAATCTTCTACATGAGCAAGTCCGCCACCTAAGTAGTTAATGTCTTCCGCAAATTTGCGATAGATCGCATCAACGCAGTAACGTATATAGTTTTCGACCATACACATCACATCCTCTAAATTGCCGCGCATTTCCATCTCTGAATGAAAAAACTGATTCAGGTGTCTGGTATCAGGAGTCTCTCCTCGGAATGTAGGCATGAGATAATATACTCCCTCAAAGCCTTGTCTTAAAAGATACTCAAGGTGGAACTGCATCGAGTCTGCTAAGAATACACTGTTGTCAAATAGATTAATCTCAACTGGTTCACTGTCACTACCCAACCCAAAAGGACTTGAAATAGAATAGCATGTGATAGGGACAGGAATGGAACCAATAGAGCGGTCTGTATAAAAGCGGTGGGTCGCTGCGTTAATCTCTGCCAGCAGCTTCCCAATGGTGCGGTACCAAGGGGAGAAAAGAACATTGCTAAAAAATTCACGGGAATTCCGCCATGCTCCTAGAAACTGCTTGCGGTTGAGTTGTTGTTTTGGAGTTCCAAGCTCTAGTTCAATATCAGTTGTAATCACAATATCTCCTTGGTTACATGGACGGGGATTTAGTGAATATGGCCAGAATGTTATTGCCACGTGCAGCTAGACTTGTTTGTACACACAGAGCCTTCTCAATCTCTCTAAGACGACTTCGATGTGGTTCCTCGAATAGTGAAGTCAATCTTTCTGTTGATCCGTGCAAAAATGTCTCTGCCATACCAGGATAGATTGTGATAGGAAACCCATAGCATTGAACTGAGGAGAAGTTGGCATTTCCTTGAAGACTATGAATTTCTGAAATTTCAAAAATTTTGAGAGGAGGCATGTCATCGTTATACCGTACGTGCCGATCATTCTGGATACGTAGGAGCTCTGCGCTCCTTCCTGTCGCGTTGGAAAAATAGACAGCATGGTAAAAGCTGGGAAACATCACAGCGCAAATGCCCCCCGGCTTAAGAAGAGTGTAGAATTCTTGCAAAGCAACGAGCGTATCTTCAAAAAAACCAATCACATTATGCAAGCAGAAGACAATATCCATGCTGCCTGGAGAAATCTGTCCGATTTTTCGTACATCTCCTTGCTGAATGCTGACGCGGTGCATATATCCCATACTTATCAGTTTACTCTTTGCAACGCCAAGCATGTCTGCCGAGAGATCGATCAGATCCGCTGTGGCATTTTCATAATGAGCTAGAACCTTCGAGCTCCAGCGGGCTGTCCCAGCTCCAGCATCTAAAAGACGGAAGGGAATCTGTATGTCTGTAGGAAGTGCTAAGCGGGTTAAGAGATGCCACAACAGCTCATCAGAGAACACCCAATAGGGCTGCAAGTCCACATCATCATAGTAAGCGGCTTTTTTTGAGAAGTATTGTTGTACTGACGTCATAGGGTCTTCCTTAATTTCATGAGGTTGCAAGGCTTTTTCACAATAAACAAGGTGAGAAAAGAAAATCGATTAGGCTTGAATAAGCGGTCTGCCCAGTGAATGAATAACTCAGGTGAACCAACTAATAGCATACTGCCTGCATATTCCGTAACGACTGGAGAAGTGGTTGTCTCAGTAATTAGGTTATGCAGCACTCTGTTCGCGTATAAAATTTCTGTAGTATTTCTGTAACCAGGAATAAAGGTTAGATATTTTCGTCCAAAGGCCGAACCAAGCAAAGCAGCCTTGATAACCGCTAGGGACATCCGATTAGGAATGCCAAGCACCAGGTATCCTCCGGGTCGTACGTGGGCAAAGAGTATTTCTACCATATTCCGGATCGTGGAGAGAGGGTAATGCTCAATGACACCGATATTCCACACTAGATCAAAGCTCTCGTTAAGAGAAAGTTGCAGAATATCTGCTTCTATGTAACGTGTCTTGTTTTGTAAGGGAACTGGCGTGATCGATTGCGCAAAGGAAAGAGCCCGCGGAGAAACGTCGACCAAACAGAGCGAGTTCACATCTAGGTGATTGGCTAGCTCCATGGAGGTTCCGCCTGCTCCTGCACCCGCCTCGAGAATGGAAAGTGACGACTTGCCTACAAATAACTTTTGTATAAGACGATTTACATCGCGATCTAACAGAGACCACCAAAGTTTATTGGCGTGTTCCTGACCTTTCCCAGTAAGAGCTTCTGCGAAATATCGATCCCAATTGGTTTTCTCTATGAGTGTCTCGAGACAATAGTTGTTCGACATGTCGATAAATTTTATAAAGATTGAGGGGGGGGATCTTAGTAAAAACTATGGTTTATATGCAAATATTTTTTTCGTCGCTGATCGGAAGACTTTGACAGACAAACTGCGCCCTTAGTTGCTCGAGGACGTGCTTTTCTAGCTCGACGGGGCTTTGCACTTTTTTCGGCATGAGCATCGTCCGTTTCTCGAGTTGTTTGCCCATTTGCTGCTCAGCGTAGAAGGAGAGGTGATTGAATTTGATGAGGGTAAATTGGTTGGCCGAGGCAAAGGCGCGGATGCGGGAGAGGTGGTAGAGCCAGAGGACGGGGGGCGGGGGTGGGCCAAAGCGGTCGGTGAGTTCGGAGAGGAGATCGTCAAGGGCAGAAAAGGTGGTGGCTTCGCCAAGGCGATAGTAGATTTCCATCCGGAGGGAAACGGCGTCGATGTAGGTGTCGGGAATGCGGGCGTCGTAGGAGGATTCGAGTTTGGTTTCGTTGAAGGTGATGGGCTTTTTTGCTTTGAGCGAGTCGATGGCTCTTTTGAGGAGTTTGCAATAGAGATGAAAGCCAATGGTGGAGACTTGACCCGATTGTTGGACGCCAAGAATGTCGCCGGCGCCGCGGATTTCTAGGTCACGCATGGCGATTTTCATGCCGCCGCCGTAGCCGCTGGCTTCGACAAGAGCGTTTAGGCGTTTGCGAGTGGGGTCGGGGAGGCGGGCGTTTTTGGGGATGAGGAGATAGGCGTAGGCGGAGCGGTTCCATCTTCCGACTCTGCCGCGGAGTTGGTAAAGGTCGGCCAGGCCATAGGTGTCGGCCCGGTCGACGAGAAGGGTATTGGCATTCGAGATGTCAATGCCGTTTTCGACGATGGTGGTGGCAAAGAGGAGGTCGATTTCCCCTTGCTTGAAGCGGTGAAAGAGGGCGTCGGCGTCGTCGGGGTCCATTTGTCCATGGACAACGCCAATGCGAGCGGTGGGAACAAGCTTTTGGATGGCGGTGGCCCGATCGTAAATGGTTTCGACGCGGTTGTGAATGTAAAAGGCCTGGCCGCCGCGGGCAAATTCGCGCATGAGGGCGTTTTGGATGAGTTCGGGATCGGTTTCGGCGATGATGGTTTTGATGGGGAGGCGGTCCTGGGGCGGGGTGTTGATGACCGACATGTCGCGGGCATGGACGAGCGACATGTAAAGAGTGCGGGGAATGGGGGTGGCGGAGAGGGTGAGACAGTCGACGCCAATTTTGAGCTTCTTGAGGTGCTCTTTGGCCCGGACGCCGAAGCGTTGCTCTTCGTCGATGATGAGGAGGCCCAGATCTTTGAATTGCACGTCCTTCGAGAGGAGGCGGTGGGTGCCAACTAAAATATCCACTTGTCCTGTTTTGAGTTTTTCGAGAATGGCGCGCATCTCTTTGGGGGTGCGGACGCGCGAGATGACGTCGATTATGACGGGAAAGCCTTTCATCCGCTCGGCAAAGTTTTCATAGTGTTGCATAGCGAGAACGGTGGTGGGGACGAGAACGGCGACTTGCTTGCCGCCATCGACGACCGCTTTGAAGGCGGCTCGCATGGCCACTTCTGTTTTGCCGTAGCCGACGTCGCCGCAGATGAGGCGGTCCATGGGCTTTTCCGAGGTCATGTCGCTTTTGAGGGCGAGGATGGCGGCAGCTTGGTCTTCAGTGGGGAGGTAGGGAAATTCTTGCTCAAATTGGCGCATCAGATCGCTGTCGGGGGCATAGCGAAAACCACCCTGCACGGCCCGCTCGGCATAGAGGGCGAGAAGATCGTTGGCGTACCCTACAATTTGGGCTTGGGCAGTGTCGCGTAGGTTTTGCCACCGTTTGGCGCCGAGTTGGCTGAGCGAAGGGGGGGCTTCGTGCGTGCCGATATAGCGCGAGACGAGATAGGCTTGGGACAGGGGGACGAAAAGTTTGCTCCCTTCGGCATATTCGATCGTGAGGAATTCGGTTTCCTGCCCCAGGTGGTTGACTTGCTTTTCCATTCCGAGAAATTTGCCGATGCCGCTGTGAAAATGGACGACGAGATCGCCGGGAGACAGTGCGTGGAATTCGGAGGCGGGGGTGTGGTAGGTGCTGCGCCATTTTTGCCGGCGGATGTGGTGTTTGCCCGAAATTTCAGCATACGGGATGAGAGCGGTGTCATTCAAAATAAAGCCCGAGGTGAGATAGCCTCGTTTGTATTGTGCGTTGAGATCGGGATACTCTTTGCGGATTTCGGCCTCTTCTGTGTCGGTTAAGCTTAAGAAGGTGACGTTTTTCTCTTCGGGGGGAAGCTGGATGGGGAGAAAGGGGTGGGCAAAACGCTCGGCTTCAAACGATTTGCCAAAAACTTCAAAGCGAATCGCTTTTCTTTTGCTTTGGCCGCGGACTACTTCCGAAAGGCTTTCAATGTTCTCTTTTGTGAAGAAAAGTTGGGTGTCGAAAGTTTTGAGAAGGTCATCGAGAGAGAAAAAGAAGGGAGACTGCGCTCCGGGCATTTGCTTGAGGGCAACGTAAGAGTCTTCAATGGCGAGCAGATCATCCCAGAGGATGAGGGGACCCTCTAAGAGTTGGGGAAGAGAGGTGAGTCGTTTGGCTTTCTGGAGAAGCGCCAGTTCGCTAGCGGGTGTGAGGAAAAGATGTTCCACTTTCGCAATGGATTTTTGTCCCACCGGGTCAAAGGTGCGGATCTGTTCAATTTGGTTGCTAAAAAAATCGACGCGATACGGATCAGTGGAGGCGATGGGAAAGAGATCGAGGATTCCGCCGCGCAAGGCAAATTCCCCTTTGTCTGAAACAAGGGGCGTCCGCTTGTAGCCAAGCGAGGTGAGATGTTCAGCGAGCGCGTGAAAGGGGAGCGTGTCTCCCTTTTTCCAGGTGGCAAAAAGGGGAGAGAGAATCTCTTTGGGAACCACTTTTTGGAGGAGCGATTGGAGAGGGCAGAGGACAACCGAGGGGCCTTTTTTTTGGAAGAGGGTGTGGAGCGCTTCAAATCGTTTGCCCAAAATATCGGGGCTCGGGGCAATCTCCTCGCCGGGAAGGGTTTCCCAGGCGGGAAATTCGACGGGGAGATCGGGAGCGAAATAGGAGAGGTCGTCAAAGAGGCGATCCTCGCGCATGCCACCGGTGATGAGCAAAACCGATTTGTGGGTTGCTTGCACGGCTGTGGCGGCAAGGAGCGCTTTGGGTGCATCCCAGAGTCCCTCAATTAAAAGCGAATGGCCTTCTTTCAGCGCCGTTTCGAAGGAGGTTAACATTGTTTCAGAAGTTGCCTGATTTTATCGAGCGCTTTGGGAAGTCCCGCCGGATCCTTGCCCCCCGCTTGCGCAAGATTGTTTTTTCCACCGCCTCCGCCCTGGATGAGGGGCGCTGCCTCTTTGATGAGGGTCCCTGCATGCACATTTTTCTGGACGAGATCGGGGCTGACGGCGACGAGGAGCTGGCATCTTTCGCCTGTGATGTTGCCGAGCGCCACAACGCCAGAGCGAAGCCGCTGGAGGAGATCTTCGGCTAAAGAGACGAGATCTTCTGAAGAAACATCCACTTTCTCTGCGATGAGGGCAATGGAGCCTGCCTTTTCTTGCTTGGCCAAATAGGGTTCGACCAGAGATTTGAGCTGCTCTTTCCGGAGCATTTTAAGCTCCTGCGCAAGGAGCTTGTTTTCTTCGAGGAGGGCCTTCAGTTTCTCGGGAAGTGTGGGGATCGACGATTTTAACTGCCCTGCGAGTTCGTTGAGCAGGGCCTCTTCTCCACGTACCCACTCTTCAGCATATTTGCCGGTGACCGCCTCGATGCGGCGCACGCCGGCTGCGATACTGCTCTCCTTCGTGATCTTCAAAAAACCAATGGTTCCGACCCGCGCAGTGTGGGTCCCGCCGCAAAGCTCTTTCGAAAAATCAATGTCGACCACGCGTACTTTCGCGCCATATTTTTCGCCGAAAAATTGCTTGATGTCGTCTCGCTTCTGCGCTTCGTCATAGCTGAGCTCGTAGGTTTTGACAGAGGCGTCGCTCCGAATTTTTTCGTTCACGAGTTCTTCCACCTGTTGAAGTTCTGCGGAAGAAACGGCCTTGTGGTGGCTGAAGTCAAAGCGGAAACGGTCGGCATCGACGAGCGAACCTGCCTGCTTGATGTGGCCGCCCAAAACCTTCTGGAGCGCCCAGTGGAGAAGGTGAGTCGCGGTGTGGTTGTTTTGGATATCGCGTCTTCTGGTTCCATCGACCTGTGCGTGGACCTTGTCCCCTTTGCGTAAAACGCCAGAGCGGAGTGTCCCCATGTGGGCGGTGACGCCGGTATAAGGAGCTACTGTATCTTGGATCGCAAAGCAAGTATTGCCTGTGGTGAGAGTGCCCGTATCGCCTACTTGGCCTCCCATTTCCGCGTAGAAAGGCGTTTGATCCAAGAGGACGAGCGCTGCAGCTCCTTCCTGGATCTCATTTACAAACTTGCCACCCTCTACGAGCCCCAAGACTTTTCCTTCGGCTTCTGTCTCGTGGTGGCCGACAAAGTGGGTTTTGGAAAATTCGGAAAAAAAATTGGGATCAAATTCTTGCACCGTTTTTTTCTGCGCTTTGCGCGACTTTTCTTTTGCTTCTTCTTCAAGCTTTTTTGTGTGAGTGATGTTGACGGTGAGCCCCTCATCTTTCGCAATCAAGAGGACCTCTTCGACGGGAAAACCATAGGTATCTTTGAGTTTGAACGCATCTTCTCCCGAAATGATTTTTCCGGCGCGCGAGTGCTCGATCACCTGGCTGAGGAGATTGCCGCCGCGCTGCAGTGTCCGGAGAAAAGACTCCTCTTCCAGCGTAAGAATTTCGGCAATCCGGTTTTTGGCCGTTTTGAGTTCGGAAAAATCGTCGCCCATGGTTTCTACTAAACGGGGGAGAACATCGGCTAAAAAGGGCTTTTGCAGTCCCAGCATGCGTCCGTAGCGAACGGCTCTGCGCAGCAATTTGCGCAGCACATAGCCTCGGTCGGTATTGCTCGGTTGGACCCCATCGCCGATCGCAAAGGAGAGGCTTCGGATATGGTCGGCAATCACGTGGAAGGCAGGGGCTAAGATGGGACTGGCCGGATCGTATTTTTTCCCGCTTAAAGCTTCTACTTGGGCAATTAAACTGCGCAGGACGTCAGTTTGGAATACGGTTTCTACCCCCATTTTCAGAGACAGAACGCGCTCCAGTCCCGCTCCCGTGTCGATCGATTTTTTCGGTAGAGGGGTCATTTTCCCGCTGGCGTCTTTCTCAAATTGCATGAAAACAAGATTCCAAAACTCAAGATAACGCTCGCCGGAGGAGTCCTCTTTAGGATTTCTCGCAAGGCCATACTTATCGCCTCGGTCGTAGAGGAGTTCCGAGCAAGGACCGCACGGGCCTGTTTCGCCCATCGCCCAAAAATTTTCCTTTTCTCCAAAGCGGACCAGCCTCTTGGCGGGGAGATGCTTTTCCCAAAGCGCAAATGCCTCATCGTCGTCTTCGTAAACGGAGGCCCAAATGCGATCGGGATCAAAGGCAAACACCTGCGTGGCCACTTCCCACGCAAAGGCAATCGCCTCCTTTTTGAAGTAGTCGCCAAATGAAAAATTTCCTAGCATTTCAAAGAAGGTGAGGTGGCGCGTCGTATGTCCCACGTTGTCGAGGTCGTTGTGTTTACCTCCAACGCGGATACACTTTTGCGTTGTGGTGGCACGGGTGTAGTCGCGCTTCGACTTGCCCAGAAAAACGTCTTTGAATTGGTTCATCCCTGCGTTGATGAAAAGAAGGGTGGGGTCGTCGTGAGGAATGACAGGTGAGGAGGGGATGATCGCATGTTTTTGCGTTTGAAAATATTTGAGAAACGCGCGGCGAGTGTCTTGCGAAAGCATAAATTCCTTTCTTGATGGCCCTCAAATTTACCCCAATTACAGTAAGGTTGTCAATTAGGGGACCCTAAAAGGCGACCACAAACCGAGGCTTCGTCGATGTTTTGGATTGTCGAAAATTTTAGTTTACTGTGAACTTGGGCTAAGAAGCTGTACTAAAACCTAAAATTTGAAAATTCTATCCTCTTGATCATCAGTCGAATCATTGAAAGATAGCACCAATTTTGACTGGTCAGCAATATTCCTTCGTAGTCTTTACTTAGTCGTCTATA
>Ga0207952_1000498_pt1 | contig 30865 bp, 32 predicted proteins | sample SubbioR12Aug_8Ca_FD_184831 | JGI IMG/M metagenome (GOLD analysis project Ga0207952, IMG submission 184831) | Serpentinite rock and fluid subsurface biosphere microbial communities from McLaughlin Reserve, California, USA - CR12Aug_8Ca (SPAdes) | ecosystem: Environmental > Terrestrial > Deep... | reverse complement strand
AGTATGCAAAGCGATGCGCCTGCATGTAGTACCTGCGGTCATTTAACCATCAGAAGTGGTACATGTTATAAGTGTTTAAACTGTGGCACCAGTATGGGTTGCAGTTAATTCGATAGCAGTTAATCCCTGCCCTAAAAAACATCTCCTCTGGATTCATCTAGGGGAGATTTTTTTTGGGTTGAACTCACCCCATTTTTTTATATTGAGTATTCAAACCATTTTATGCATAAACTTTTGTTACTGATTTGTTCCCTTTTGATTGGAACTGCTATTTTTTCTCAAACTCTTTTCACTAAATCAAAACCCATAGTTTATACCAAAACAACTATTGCGACCATCAAAGACACATCGGTAAAATTGAAAGTCATCAAGATTGATGTGAAAACACAAAAAGGGTTCAATATAGATTCAGTAGTAGTTATGGAACAAAAAGCCAGATTAGAAGAGTCGTTAATACTTTTTTATAAAGACAGTAAAGTTGTCCAAAAAATTCTAGTGCCTTTTTGGGTAAAAAAGGTGATTCCGATTGCTGAGTTTGCAGACTTTAATAAAGATGGCATTCCTGATATAAAATTTAGAATCAATTTAGTCAACAAAAGCAAAGACGAACTATTGAATTACAAAGTGTTCTTAATTAGTCAACAGAGCAAATACCGTGTTTTCAGTTTTGTAGATTTTTCATCAGAAAAAGAATATGATATCAATGGAGATGGTATTCCTGAAATTATTGGATGCAGTACCACCAATTACAATGGCCAAAACTACTGGGTCTTCAACTTATACAACTGGGTGAACAATACATTAAAATCAGTATCTAAAGAGTATGATTATCCTTTATGGACTGTTGTAGATACTAAAACGAACAAAGTAATTGCCAAAGATATTCCAGCTGATATTCGTTTAACAACAATGCGTGCTTTTCCTAATGAATATTTTGTAAAATAAAGCAATATACATTCATCAAAAACTCATCGGCAATACCATTAAAATTGGTACATTCATATTTCTAACGACCAAGACTAAAAAAGCGATATGGGAGATTTTCAAATTAAAAAACAACCCAAGCAATACGATGTAGTAATTGTGGGTTCAGGAGCTGGTGGTGGTATGGCTGCATACACTTTATCCAAAGCTGGTTTAAAAGTTTGTTTATTGGAAGCAGGAGAAGATTATGATCCTGCGGTGAATTCTTCTCAATTAAAAAATCCATGGGAATCACCCCGAAGAGGTGCGAGTACTAAGTATCGTCCCTTTGGTGATTTTGATGGTTGTTATTGGGGATGGGAGATTGATGGAGAGCCATATACTCAAGCCCCAGGCAGTCAAAAATTTGAGTGGTGGCGTGCTCGTATGATGGGTGGAAGAACCAATCACTGGGGTCGTATATCACTTCGTTTTGGACCAAAAGATTTTAAAAGAAAAAGCATAGATGGTTTAGGCGATGACTGGCCCATTGGCTATGAAGACGTAAAACCTTACTACGATAAAGTAGATAAATTGATTGGTGTATTTGGTAGTAATGAAGGATTAGAAAATGATCCTGATGGAATATTCCTTCCCCCACCTAAACCTCGTTTACACGAGCTGATGATTAAAAAAGCTGCAACAGGTGTGGGCGTTCCAGTTATTCCATCTCGCTTATCTATTTTAACAAAAAAAATTAATGAAGAACGCGGTGCATGTTTTTTCTGTGCACAGTGTAACAGAAGCTGTAAGGTTTACGGAGACTTTTCATCAGGATCTGTTTTGGTTAAGCCTGCTGTAAAAACAGGGAATGTAGATGTGATTACACAAGCGATGGCTCGTGAAGTCATTACCAATTCAGAAGGGTTGGCAACTGGTATTTCTTATGTAAATAAAGTAGACAATTTAGAATACCAAGTTAATGGTCGCGTGGTGATCTTAGCCGCGAGTACTTGCGAAACCGCACGTTTATTATTGAATTCTAAATCTAAAAGACATCCGAATGGATTGGCCAATGACAGCAATGTAGTGGGTAAATATTTGCACGATTCTACTGGTGCAGCTTTGGGTGGTGTATTGCCAGAACTCTTTGGTAGAAAGCGTTACAACGAAGATGGGGTAGGCGGTATGCATATTTATACTCCATGGTGGTTAGACAATAAAAAATTAGATTTTCCTAGAGGATACCATATTGAATATTGGGGAGGCATGAGCCAACCAGCTTACGGATTTGGAATGGGCATGCAAGGATTGAATGGAAAATACCAAGTGAATGGTAAAACCAAGGAAGCGGGTGGATATGGATCTTCCTTAAAAGAAGATGTCCGCTTTTTTTACGGAGCAGGGGTTGGTATGGCAGGAAGAGGAGAGTCTGTTCCCGACATCAAGAATTATTGTGAAATAGATCCTACTGTAGTAGACAAATATGGTATACCCGTATTAAGATTTAATACCCGTCATTCGGAGTATGAAATTAATCAGGCTAAGCATATGAAGGAAACCTTCAAAGAAATCATGCACAATATGGGTGCAATCATAACTTGGGGTGCAGACGATGATGCTTCTAATAATTATGGTTTATCTAATCCTGGAAATATTATTCACGAAGCGGGAACGGTAAGAATGGGGAACGATAGAAAAACTTCTGCATTAAATAAGTTTAGTCAAGCACACGACTGTAAAACTTTATTTTGTGTAGATGGATCACAGTTTGTTTCTCAAGCAGATAAAAATATTACTTGGACTATTTTGGCATTAAGTATGCGTGCAAGCGAATACATTATTGATGAAATGAAAAAACAAAATTTATAAGATGGACAGGAGAAAATCGATTAAGGCACTCATGATTGGCACTGTTGGTGCCGGTGTTTTGGTAGAAGCCTGCACCAGTGCCGACAAAAAAAATATTGCTGCTTCTGCTGATGCATCTCTAGATGATCGCATGCAAGAAGAGAAAGCCTATTTGGCAAAAATGGAGAAGGAACCCAAATTCTTCAATGAGCATGAAATGGCTACCATTACAGTATTGGGCGATATTATTATGCCCAAAGACGAAGTAAGTGGAAGTGCCAGTGATGCCAAGGTTCCAGAATTTATTGAGTTCATTGTAAAAGATATGCCCTCACATCAAACCCCATTGCGGGGTGGATTGCGTTGGTTAGACTTACATTGTTATAAGCTCTATGAAAAAGCATTTGTAAACTTAAGTGCGGCACAACAAATTACGGTTGTAGATTCCATTGCTTATCCAGAAAAAGCAGCAAAAGAATTAGCACAAGGTGTTTCCTTTTTTAATTTAATGCGCGATTTAGTCACCACTGGTTTTTATACTACTGAAATTGGCATCAAAGATTTAGGTTATGTAGGCAATGCACCCAATCAATGGAATGGTGTACCTGATGAAGTATTAAAGCAATACAAGTTGGCTTACACAGAAAAAGAATTGAAAGAGTGTTTGAGTTTTGATAAAGTGTAAAATAATTGAACCAATAAAAAAGCCCCCAGTAAGTGTCTAACTTTTTGGGGGCTTTTCGTTTCACTTAACGATGAAGATTAATTTTCAACTTCGGGTTAGTAGAAACTTTGCACCTGATTTCAAAACCCAGTTTAATAAAACTCATCGCTTGGCAACAAAAGAACCTCATCTTAAGACATTAATTTTTGTTCTCTGTATTTTTAAAGCAAAAATTGAAGAAAATTTTAACAATGGGAATTAAAGCAAATTTTATTTTTTTTAGCATTTTTTACAACGCTATTTTTAAGCTGTAACGTACAGACAAATACCTGCTTAGCTACAGATAAACCTAGTGATAAGACAAAACTTATTGGCGGCGGTTGTGACGGTTGTGAAATCATGTAAGTTGATATGACAACAAATCTAAAAGCCATTAATACCAGTACAGGATGGGCAGAGAAAGGACAAAAACTTTTAGTTACAAGAACTGTTATCAAACTTGACGGAAAAACACCAGCACCCAACGTCATTATATATTATTGGCAGACAGACAACAACGGCTACTATTCACCTAGTGAAGGGTTGGATGAAAAAAGCAAAAACACACAGCAGTATTCGTGGTTGGATTAAAACCGACGAAAATTAATACTACCCATATTATATTAATTTTGATGACGACAAACTCTTAATCCCATATTTCAAGAAATATCCGCAAGAAAATCATGGCGGTAGTGGTGTAGTTAGAGTACTATTAAAAAGTGGCATTCAAATTGTAAGTACCCCAAATATCAAACAGTTTTATTTAGAGTATAGTCGTTTTTAATAAGGTTAATTTTCCATTCTGTTGGTGTTTGGTTGTTCAATGATTCATGGGGTCTGTTGTTATTGTATTCCTCTATCCATTCTTCTGTCAATACCCTTACCTCATTCAAGTCGAAGAACAAGTATGCATCCAATATTGCTTCGCGATACAATCGATTAAACCTTTCAATAAAACCATTTTGCATCGGTTTTCCTGGTTGTATAAATTGAAGCGTTATACCGTTGTCAACACTCCATAGTTCAAGGTCTTTTGAAGTAAATTCTGGTCCATTATCGGTTCTTATTGCTACTGGTTTACTACGCTGTTCAATAATTCTTTCCAGAGTTCTAATTACTCTTTTTGAAGACAGTGATGTGTCAACCTCAATTGCTAATACTTCTCTAGAGCAATCATCCATAATGTTCAGGGTTCTGAACTTTCTATTCCCAACCATGCTGTCACTCATAAAATCCATACTCCAGCTTTGGTTGATAGCGCTTTGCTGTGCTAATGGTTGCTTAACTCTTGTTGGAAGTCTCCGCTTACCACGTCGCTTTTTATTCAGTTTTAAAAGCTTATAAACCCTATAAACTCGTTTATGGTTCCATGTTTTACCAGATCTCCTTAAATATGAAAAGAGCTTTCTAAATCCATACGTTGGGTGCTTAAAAGCAAGATCCTGCAACGCTTCAATAACAGATTGGTCGTCTTTCTTACTTTCATAATAAAACTGAGAACGCGGAATTGATATCAACTTGCAAGCCCTGCTCACCGGTACACCGTACTCATGCACCAGCTCTTGTGTTAGCTGCTTTTTTGTGGCAGGGCCCAACCTTTTTTTGAGAACAAATCCTTTAAAATCTGATTGTCCATTGCTACATCAGCGTACATCTTTTTAAGCCGAGAGTTCTCTTCTTCAAGGTCTTTTAGTTTCTTAACATCCGATGCTTCCATACCACCGTATTTACTCTTCCAATTGTAAATAGTGGCTTCAGAAACGCCGTGTTCGCGGGCAAGCTCCTTTGTGGTTCTACCACCTTCCTGTTGCTTCAAAATCGAAACAATCTGGGTCTCTTTAAATCGTGTCTTTTTCATTTTTTGCAGTTTAAATTAAGCTTTTAACTCTAATTTTAAACTGTCCGAATTTTAGGGACACTTACAATATTGCGAAACCAATTTTGGAAAATATCCGTACAAATCAATTCGTTTTGCTGAGATAAGTAGTTTTACCAAAGGTTTTGCAGCAACCGCTTATCCTGCTAGTATATTTATCAATGAGAAGCAGTTTCATGTTAAATTAAAACAAGCGGAAGGGTTAGATATTATAAATGAATTGGCAGCTCATGAACTTTCGCATCAATGGTGGGGAAATGCACAACTAAACTCTGATTATCGTGAAGGAAGTGGTGTTCTATCTGAAACCTTAGCACAATATACAAAATTAATGATGTATAAAATAGAACATGGGAAAGATAAAATGACAGAAATGGTAAAACTGTATCAAAACATGTATGATAGCGAAAAAGCATTTAGTGGAGAAGAAGCCTTATTTAAATCAAACCCTAGTAACGGTAATGTAATTTATAATAAAGGCTTAGTGAAAATGTATGAATTGTATTTACTAATTGGAGAAGATAAAGTAAATTTGGCCTTGAATAATTTACTGGCAAAACATAAATTTCCATTACAACCAGCAACAACTTCAGACTTAAGAGTCCACAAAGAAATTCAAAAAATATTTATGGAATAGAAACTTTAGCTTCCAAATATATTTTTTACAATTAAATATCAAATAAATGCCAATGATCATTGAATTGGCATTTATTTGATAATGGGGGGGTATAAAGCACCTATTCTTCGAAGAGTTTCTTTATTTGTTTGTAATATTTCTTATCTGATACTTTATAAACTTCTTCTATAAAATCTGTGGAGATAGGTTTTGAAGCAGGGTATTTATGTAAAGCAAGAAAGTTCTTCAAAGCTAGATTGACTTTGTCCTCACTAATTAACTCACTTAATTGATACATTGCCACAACCCCCTTGGAATAACTAACATGTGATTGATCACCCAATACTTTAATAAGAGGAGCGTCACCTAAAAACCCTTTTTCACTATTAAAAAAATCTTGGTGCATGGCTATACTTTCTTCAACTTTTGGTTTGCCATACATTTTTTTGAGTAACATCAACTCTGTATACATTGCCAATGTTTCAGTTAGCATAGCACGACCTTCTCGATCATCTGGATCAATTTGACTATTCCCCCACCATAAATGCGCCAATTCGTGTCCGGCCAATTCGTTAATTACATCTTGTTTCTTATCTGCCAGAATATTACAATGAAACGCCAAGCTCTCGTTCATATAAATAGCTGCAGGATATGCAGTAGCATTAAATCCCTTTGTAAAACCTGAGATCTCAGCAAAGCGAATGGTTTTAAATGGATAGTTGCCAAAATTGGTTTCACAATAATCCATAGTGATTTTTGCATTCTTGATCAAATAAGCCACATTCTCAGCATGTGCTGGATGATAATATACCTCAAAGCTTTTTCCTTTATAGTTGTCTTTTGTAACTGCATAATTAGCCGAAGAAATGGCAAATCTAAAAGGGATATCATCAACTTTAAATTGAAATACAGGTCTATCTTTTTCATTCCATTGTTTAGTTAATTCACCTACTCCAATTACTGTTTGTTTCGCTTCAGTTGAAACGGTCATGTCTAATGATATAAAATCATCTTTGAATACTTTTGGAGCTTCCAAAGAAGTAATTGGGGTTCGTTTTCCTAATTGATACTGGTTTCTACTATTTTCATCTTCAATTTCATAAGAAGCATCATATCCAATCTGAGGATAATACCGGCTTATGCGCATAAAACTTCCATTTTCAACAATAGCATTAAAGGATTGATGTCCATTTATAGGTTTCCATTGATAGAAAAGTTCATACTCTAAACTAATTTTTTGATTTGGAGTAATTGCTTGTTGTAGTCGAATGATTTGGCATTGATTGTTGATTGATATTGCTTCATTTTCAGCGCGTAAGACTGCTTTTTTAATTTCAAAATCAGCTGAAAAGTTCACTAGTATTTCACTAATTGGTTGTTCTGTTTTGTTTTCTAAAACATAATTCCCCTTAATACTATAGGCATTTTTAGAAGGAAATAAATCTACTCTAGTGGTTACTTTTGTAATGGTTGGTTGAGGTTTATTTTGAAATGCCCGGAATTGCTTTTCGTAATTTATTTGCTCCATTTCAATTTTGTTGCTATCCTTTGAAACATATCCGGTAACAATATTCTTACCTACAAAAGAAGCCAACCCAATACTGCAAAATAGTACTAGCCAAAAAGGAGCTTTCATAACTGATTGCCTATTTTGGTGTATGCAATACAAAAGCACTATTAAGATCATAAACCCGAAAAATAGTCTTTGTGCAAATGCATTTTCATAACTCCCAAATCCATTCATATCACTATAATCAAAAGAAATGGTTTGTAAAAACTTAAGCAAAGGGTATTTTACAACAGACTTGCCTAATGATGTGGTCATCAGCAAAACAAAAAGCCCAGAAATAGCTAATGCTAAATACTTGTTTTTAATGAGCTTTTGAAAGATTAAAGTAAACCCAGCAACTAATATTAAAGGCAAAGTATTGTACAAAAAGGTTTTTGCATACACATTCCATTCGATATTTGGATACTGGTAAAGCATCTGAAAAGCGATTCCTTCCAAAATTAAAACCGTTGTAAACACAATACTCAATCCGATTAAAGTAAGCCAAATAGACCATAATTTAACTCTATAATTAGTGGTACTTTCTTCTATATAATTAAAGTTTGAGGCTTTACTGCGCCAAAACAAATCGTTTCCGTAAAAAACCAACACCAATGCTCCAATAACATAAAAATTTTCAATAATGGTGGAAACCATCAAGCCAGATGAAGCATATTTTTGTGGTATACGAATTCCTTTTTCTATTTCTGCATACATTTCCATCCCAACGGCAAAAAGTAAACTAAGTACAATCAATACAAATGGGATGCTTTTTACTACATATAGCCAATTCATTTTCGTAAAAGAGAAAAGTGATTGAATTTTTACTTTAGCTGAGATTTCAGTAGGTACAAATGCAAATGGGAGAGTTGCAGATTGGTTGGGAGCATTTTTTACTTTAGCTGATTTTACTTTTTTGGTAATTGAAAATCGAATGCTAATGATTACCAGTATTAAAACAGACAGCAATAAAATGCCAAGTCTGTTGGCTAATAAGATTCCGATTAACGATACATACTCAGTATTTCTTTCTTGAACGGATAGTTGTGCTGTTTGAGAAAAGTATGCCGACATACCAAAAGGATCAAGTATGGCCGAAATAAATTGTGTTTGTTTGGATTGTGGTAAATTTTTGGCCATAAATGGTGAGCTGGAAAATATCATGCTCACCATATACAGTATATAAAGTAACAAGCCACTCACATAAATAAATAGCTTATTTTTTGTAAGCCAACCCGCCGATGCGGTAATAGCCACTACAAAAAAGGTATTGATTGCTGTGAAAATAAATATTGGAAAAATATAAAAGAAAATATTGAAAGGTATATTTATCAATCCTGCTGAAGAAAATGATCGACCTATGAAAAAGCTTACAGTAAGTATTAATGTAAAACTGAAACTCAATACAAAAATGGAAACAAATCGACTCCAAAGAAATTGTTTTTTCGAAATAGGCAAAGCAAAATAAATGAGATTCAGATTGTAATCTATTTCCTTTAATGCCGTTTGTGCTGATAATACTGTTGCAAAAAAAATGCTTGTTAAACTTAAAAATGCGGTAATAAATGCTACTTGATAGGGAGAATTATACCCCAGATTTTCGGAAATGGTAAAACGAGCATTTCCGCCGCCAAATATACCTATTGCAATTATTGTAACGAGTAGAAAGAGAAATCTCCAGTTTTTGCAGTACGATTTTATATCGAATAAAATAAGTTTTTTCATCATTAGAGTTGATTTAAATTGTTGAAATACACTTCTTCCAATGTTGGATTTACTGCTTCAAATTCAGGTAATGTTTTTTCTGAATACACTTGAATGTTCAACTTCCCGCCAACATAATGAGACGATATCACATTTGAATTGGTTTTATATTGTTCCAGTTCTGCTTTTTGAATTTGTTTTTGCCATATTTTGCCTTTTAGTTCTGCTACAAAATCATTTGGGTTGCCCTGTAGCACAACTTTTCCATTTTTTATAATGGCCATTTTAGAACAAAGATTTCTAACATCTTCTACCAAATGTGTAGATAGAATTACGATCCTTTCTACACCAATTTCTGAAAGCAATCCATTAAAACGATTACGTTCTTCTGGATCTAAACCAGCTGTAGGTTCGTCTACAATGATAATCTTTGGATTACCTAATAAAGTTTGCGCAACACCAAAGCGCTGACGCATTCCACCCGAAAAAGTATATACTTCTTTGTTTTTATGCGAAGACAGATTTACTTTTTCTAGTAATGAATCAATTTGTTCTTTGCGTTCCTTTTTGTTGGCAACTCCCTTTATTATTGCAATATGATTCAACAAGTCTTGTGCTGATATTTTAGGATAAACCCCAAAATCTTGTGGTAGAAAACCCAGTTGCTGTTTAATATACTGGGGGTTTTCCAGAATATTCATTCCGTTTAGTAGTATCTCTCCTGCATCAGCTGGTTGTAAGCCTACTATTGTTCGCATTAATGATGATTTTCCTGCTCCGTTCGGACCCAATAAACCAAACATTCCATTATTGATTTCTAATGAAATATTACTCAATGCTTGTACGCCATTTGCGTATGTCTTTGAGAGATTTTTGATGGATAAACTGTTCATTTACTGAATGTTTTAATGTTTTTAAATGTTCACCTTTGGCAAATGATTACCTGTCATTAGCAATGATGCTATTGATATAGTTGATCTTATGTTAATGGATTTATTCGCTTACATACTCTATAATATCGCCTGGTTGGCAATTCAATGCTTTACAAATAGCTTCTAGTGTATCAAATCGAATACCTTTTGCTTTACCTGTTTTTAGAATAGACAAATTTGCTGGAGTGATATCCAAAATATCTGCCAATTCTTTGCTTTGCATTTTGCGTTTTGCAAGCATCACATCTATGTTTACAATGATTGGCATAATTAAATAAATAAGTCTTGTTCGTTTTGTATTTGTAATCCTTGTTTGAAAATGGCAGCCATGAAATAGGCAAAAACACCAAGAAAAAAATGAATTACAGCAACAAACTCTAATCCTTCTTCAATTTTTCCAGCAAAAATTGACGCTAATACAATCTCTAGAAAAGGGAGCGTAATATTTGCCAAGTAAAAATTTCTTAATTGATTGACGCCATACTTTGTAAATAATTTGGGCTTACGAAATGCATTAAAAACATTGCTTAGCAACAAAAAGAAAATCCCGTAAAATCCAATTGGAATTAAAAAGTTGAAAATTTTATATGCCCAATTGTTTTCGCCATTTAAAAAATGTTTTTCTGTAAATGGAAAACAAATTGAAAAATATTTGCCATTTTCACTTGTAATAACACTCCATTCAGTGAGGAGTGTTAACAATGAATAAAAAGTTGTTGCTAAATATAATATTGCAACAATCCGGGTGATATAGAATAATATCGTGGAAGTGATTTTTACGTTTTTCATGCTAAAAACTTTATTAATTACTGCAAATGTATAAATAATTATTGTAAAACAATAATTATTAAAATAATTTTTTTATCTTCGTTTTTGTAAATAGATCAGTTTTACTGCTGTCCAAAAAGAGTGAATAATGAATTATCAAGTTTTTGATCCTTGCCAGGATCTTTCTACACTAGTAAAATGCTATTGGACATTAGAAAGCCCAAAAGAAGATAATCCTGAAAGACAGACCATTGTTCCTGACGGTTGTATGGAAATGATTTTCCATTATGGAGATTTATACAAGCAGTATGTTGAAAATGGAAACCACCTACTTCAACCTAAATGTTTTGTAATAGGACAGCTAACCCGTCCACTTGAAATTGAACCAATAGGGGAGACTGGAATTTTTTCGGTTCGCTTTTTTCCTGAAGGGTTTTTGCCTTTTGCAACAGTACCTATTAAAGAAATGGAGAATAAAGCCATTTCATTAGAACAATTATTTGGCACTGAAGGACTCAAGATCGAACAACTGATAGTAAATGCCATCTCAACTGCTGAAAGAATCAATCATATTGAAAAATTTTTATTGAGCCGTTTAGTATCATTGGAAACCATTGACCGTATCATCAAATCTACGAATGACACTATTTTAACTGCTAACGGTCAGCTCTCTGTTGCTGAACTTTCTAAACAAATCAATGTAAACCGTAGGCAATTGGAGCGTAAATTCTCTTCTGCTATTGGCTTAAGCCCAAAACAACTCTCCAAAACAATAAGACTACAGAATACACTTAAATTATTAATCAATAAAAAGTTTACAAGTCTTACAGCTTTGGCTTATGAAGGAGATTACTATGATCAGGCACATTTTATAAAAGATTTCAGAGAGTTTACAGGGCTTACACCAAAGGAATTTTACGGTAACAATCTTAAAATGTCTTCTCTATTTTATGGAACAGATTAGTCTTGTCGCATTCTTACAATTTTATGTTTGAAACTGAACTCAACTTCGTCAGCGTAAATTAAATATTATCATTATGTATAAGAAAACAGTATTGGCAATTTTTAGTGTTATTATTTTTTGCAGCTGGTCATTGCAACCAAAAAACGAAATTAAAAATGCGGAATGGCTTATAGGCACTTGGGAAAACAAAACTCCAAATGGAACTATATATGAAACATGGGCTAAAGTAAGTGATATAGAATTTTCAGGAAAAAGCTACATGCTTAAAGAAAAAGATACAATCGTTTTTGAGACAATTCGCCTGATTCAGGAGAATAACAACTTATTCTATATACCGAAAGTTAAAAACCAAAATGATAATATGCCTGTACGCTTTAAAGCGAAAACGGCTTCTAATAATGAGCTGATCTTTGAAAATCCTAACCATGATTTTCCTCAAATTATAGTTTACTCAAAAATCAATGCTAACGCTTTAGTTGCTGAAATTGCCGGTACTAAAAACGGCAAGGAGCGAAAGCAAATCTTCCCTATGAGTCGTGTTAAATAAAAAAGGCGACTAAAATACCGTCAAATCTACAAATTTGCCGTTTATACAGTAAATGATAAAAAATTTTTTGAAAAAAAATGTAAATTTGTTGTTTATCAATAAATATATATTATCTTTCCTGTATCAATTTAAAATTTGAATAGATGAAAAAGTTTGACAACCTGGTATTTATGGTCTTGTACATCATAGCCTGGATAATTTTTGTAGGCTTGAGTATAGAAGCCGGCGGATTGATTGTAAACTTTGTTTTTAGCATTTACAAACCAGAATTTGTTGGTAATCTGTACCAAAAGCTGGATTTAACTTTAATGTATCAGCAAAACGTCTGGGCTTTTTACGGAATGTATAGTTTTGTATTATTTATTGCTGTTTTTAAAGCAATGCTTTTTTATAGCGTTATAGATCTACTTCACAAAATAGATTTAGTAAAGCCATTTAGTAGTTTTGTTTCCAAAAAAATTTTACAGATCAGCTACTTTACTTTTACTATTGGAATATTTAGTCATATAGCAAAGCAAATAGCTAAGTACTTATCTCATCATTTCGAAATTGACAAACTCAATCAATTTTGGGTGGATAGTGAAGCTTTTATTTTGATGGCTGCTATTGTCTATGTTATTGCACTTATTTTCAAGAAAGGGATTGAAATTCAAAATGAAAATGATTTAACTGTATAAGCTATGCCAATCATTGTGAACTTAGATGTGATGATGGCAAAGCGAAAAATGTCGCTTAATGAGCTATCAGAAAGAGTGGAGCTGACACTTTCTAATTTATCAATTTTAAAAACCGGAAAAGCCAAAGCGATTCGTTTTAGCACTTTAGAAGCTATATGTAAGGTACTCGATTGTCAGCCTGCTGATATTTTAGAATATGTTAATGAAGGAAGCCCATAGTACAATAAAATAAATCATCCAATTTTTTAGTCAAATTAAATTTCACAAACTGTGATACAGTATGCCTATGTGCCTATAATAAATAAAAACATTAAAAATATGATTTTAAAAATAATATCAAATATCAAAAAAAATGCTTTCCATGTAATGCTTATTTCTGTTTTTGCATTACCTGCTCTTGGACAAAATACAAGTATTCAAAAAGACACTTTAAAAGCTGCCAATATTGAAGCAATCTTATATACAGGCGAGAGTAAAGACCAGCTTTTAATAGTTGGCTTGGGTGGTTCAGAAGGTGGGAATGCATGGGAAAGGAATCGTTGGAAAAAAACAAGAGATGCTTTTTTAGAGAAAGGGTATGCTTTTTTAGCCATTGGATATTTTGGTTGTGAAGGAACACCCAAGATCTTAAATAGGATTGCCATTGATGATGTATACAATGCAATTGCGATGGCAAAAAAAAGTAAAAAAATAAACAATAAAAAAATTGCAGTAATAGGAGGGTCAAGGGGAGCAGATCTAGCATTATTGTTGGGGAGCTATTATAAAGACATTACATGCGTTGTAGCCATGTCTTCGAGCCATGCTGTTTTTCCTGGTCATACAATGGATTTTACTACTCCCTGTTGGACTTTTGAAGGAAAAGATTTGCCATTTATACCAGTAAATGATGAAGCAGTCCCATTTATGATGAAAAGGGATTTGAGAAAAACCTTTGAAATGATGCTTAAAGACACTATTGCAGAAAAAAAAGCATTGATAAAAGTAGAAAATACTAACGGGTCGATACTCTTGATGTCTGCTACTAAAGACGAAATGATACCTGCTGTTCAAATGGGTGAAAAAATGATCTTAAGATTAAGCAATAGTGGTTTTAAACATCCCTACGAACATGTGATCCTTGAAGGTACACACGAAGAACCGACAAAGCATTTTGATAAAATCTTTTCTTTTTTAGAAACCAATTTTAAAAACAAAAAAAAATAAAACAATGACTTCACAAACAATTACTCGAATCAAACAATTATCATTCATTTTAATGATAACCTCAGTCCTTTCATTTCCAGCTTTTGGGCAAAATAATCAAAGCAAAAAAGTAACTGCAAGTCAAACAGTACCTTCTGTTGATATTCATACAGCGGTTATGAAAGATAATATAGCTGCAGTAAAACAACATATAGCGGCAAAGTCGGATATCAATGAAAAGGAAAAATTTGGCGGTAGTACCCCATTGATAAGTGCTTCACTATTTGGCAAAACTGAAATCGCAAAATTGCTGATTGGCGCTGGCGCAAAGCTCAATATTCAAAATAATGAAGGCTCTACAGCACTTATTACTGCTGCCTTTTTTTGCAAACCTGAAATAGTGAAAATGTTGCTTGCTAAAAAAGCAGATAAAACAATTAAAAATAAATATGGCAATACAGCTCTTGAAACTGTTTCTGCTCCCTTTCAAGATGCAAAGCCAATTTATGATATTATGGGTAGCTCATTGGCACCTTTAGGAGTGAAATTCGATTATGAATATTTGAAAAAAACCAGACCGCAAATAGCTGCAATGTTAAAATAGAAAATAATGAAAGATAGAAAACACTTCATTGATTGGATACGAGTAATTGCCATTGTTTTATTGTTGGTTTATCATGTGGCAATTGCTTTCCAACCATGGGGCCTTATGATTGGGTTTATAGTAAATACAGAACCATGGGTGACATTATGGATTCCTATGACCATGCTGAACATTTGGCGAATACCTATTTTGTTTTTCATAGCAGGTATTGGTGTTTTCTACTCTTTCCAAAATAGAAACTGGCATCAGTTATTAAAAGAAAGAGCTTTACGAATCGGCATTCCATTTGCATTTGGGTTTGTATTTATTGCCCCACTATATCTGCTCTTACTGCAAAATTATTATGAATGGAAACTTCAATACATTCCCAATAGTTCACACCTTTGGTTTTTAGGTAATATCTTATGCTATGTTTTTTTAACTATTGCTCCATTATATTATTTGAAGAAGGAATCAAATAGTTTATTTGCACTTAAGCTTCGAAAACTATTTAGTAGTCCGATCATTTTTTTAATAGTAATTGTTTGTTTTGTTATAGAGACAATTATTGCCAATCCACCTATTTATGAAATGTATGCTTTAACTACTCATGGTTTCTTTTTAGGATGGTTAGCCTTTATTTTCGGATGTTTATTTGCTTTTTCCGGAGATGGTTTTTGGAATAACTTGTCAAAATATAGATGGATTTTTCTAATTACTTCCATTTCATTATTTGCAATAAGAATTACTAATAGTGTATCATTTCCTAATAGTATAAATTTACCTGCCGAAACCTGTATTTGGGTATTTACGATTTTTGCATTTGGTAAGCAGTATCTAAATTTCTCCAACAAATCACTTTCTTATCTCTCAAAAGCTGCATACCCTATTTATATCCTTCATATGATATTTATAGGAATTTCTTGCAGTCTAATATTACCGTTGGAAATGAATGTAAAGCTTAAGTTTTGCTGTGTTTTGTTAGGAACAATTGCTGGAAGTATGCTTAGCTATGAATTAATAAAAAGGAATAAATATTCGAGAATACTATTTGGTATAAAACAATGATATTAAAGTAAAATACAATCAAAAATATGAAAGAAAAATTAGCAAAATTGCTTTTTGTTTTGCTTATTGCTTGCACAATAGTTCAAGCACAGCAAACAAACCTGCCTGATAGCTTTTACACCATTCAAGATAGTATACTCATTAAAGCTCGAGATGGAGCAAGTATTTCTGTATTAGTAGTCCGGAAAAAAGGGGAGGAAAAACCTTTGCCTGTGATTTTTGGGTTTACTATTTATGCCAGAAAAACAGATGTAAACAAGGCCAAGTTAGCAGCTGACAAAGGTTATGTTGGCGTGTATGCATACACGAGAGGTAAAAAAAACAGCCCCGATGAGGTGATTCCTTATGAGTATGATGGCGATGACGCTTATGATGTAATTGATTGGATAAGTAAGCAAGAATGGTGCAATGGAAGTGTGGGAATGTACGGGGGTAGTTATAATGGGTTTTCGCAATGGGCTTCCACCAAAAATTTACACCCGGCCTTAAAAACGATTGTGCCATCAGCTTCTGCTGCACCTGGCCTTGATGCGCCGATGATGAACAATGTAGTAATGAACTTTCAATTCTCATGGACTTATTATGTTTCTAATAATAAGTACTTAGACAATGATGATTACAATAATCGAAAGCAATGGAGTGATATGGAACAAAAGTGGTTTGAAACAGGTAGTTCATATCGTACATTCGATAGCTTGTTGGGGAGGTCTAAAAATAAAATATTCAATAAATGGCTTGATCATCCTACTTATGATAACTATTGGCAAAGAATGATTCCAAACAAAGATCAGTATGCTAAAATTAATATTCCTGTACTTACCACAACAGGTTATTTTGATGGTGGTCAAGTAGGTGCACTGCATTATATGAGAGAATTAGACAAGTATAATCCTAATGCCAATCAATACCTGATTATTGGCCCTTACGGACACTTCGGATCACAAGGGTCTCCCGACAGTGTTTATAATGGATATAAAATTGATTCGGTTGCCAATATTTCTATTACGAATATTATTTTTCAATGGTTCGATTACATTCTTAAAAATAAAGCCAAACCTAGTTTCCTGCAAGACCGAATTAATTATCAGGTGATGGGCACTAATAGCTGGAAACATGTAAAATCATTGGCCAATGTAAGTAATGATAGCCTTACTTTTTTCTTAGACAATTCAAATAATCATCTTCTAAATCCACAGAAAGCAAGTAAAATTGATTTTGCCAAAATGAAAGTAGATTATAAGGATAGAAGTTCTATGAATAGCTATTATTATGCTTTCAGGCTTATTTGGGAAGGCTTAAATGCCGGAGGCGGTATAATGTATAAAACGGCTGCTTTGAATAAAGAAGTAGAATTTACTGGTTGTTTTACAGGACAAATGAATGTTTCAATTAATAAGAGAGATCTAGATTATAGCGCTGTATTGTTCGAACAAAAAGCTGATGGTAAATACTTTTATCTCACTTATTTTATGGGAAGGGCCAGTTATGCTAAAGACAATAAACAAAGAGCATTGTTAACTCCCGATAAAAAAACAGCATTGCCATTTTCTAACAGCTATTTTACCAGTAGAAAACTTAGCAAGGGAAGTAAACTTGTATTAATAGTTAATGTAAATAAAAGTTCATCTGAGCAAATTAATTATGGTACAGGCAAGGATGTAAATGAAGAAACAATTAAAGATGCAGGAGGTCCTTTAATAATTAAGTGGTATAATGATAGTTTTATTAAAATTCCGATTTGGAAAAATTAGAGGTCAAACACGCTGAAAAAAACTCAAAATTTAACAATATTTAAACAACAAAATTTATGAAGACGAGATTACTATCTGCACTGCTTTTTTGTGCTTCAACATTAATTGCCCAGAAGAGCGATACTCTTCAAATTACATCAGAAAACATTAATACCAAAGTATTAAGGGAAGGGACGAGTCGTTATCTGGTTTATTTTAAAATGAAAAAGGATTCGGTGCGTACACAAACACAATTTTGGACGAGAACAATAAAACGTACTGATTATATCGGCAAACCTGCTATTGAAATAACCCAGGAATGGGAAGACAAAGACAGTATCATGCATATCGTAAAATCTATTTCTGATGCAACAACTATGCAGCCTTTGTATCATAAAACCTGGTGGAATGTGCAAACATCTAGAACATCTACTGCTAAATCTATCAATTCTACTATAGTAGATTTTTTAAGCAAAACAGTTGAACATAATGGTAAAAATTTAAGTAATGCAGATACAGCTATTCAGTCGAAGAGAATTTGGGATGGATATAAATCATCTCTTGATAAGTATTACTTAAACTGGCATTTAGATTTAGAAACCTTTCCTTTATTGCCGTATAGAAAAGGAGTAACTTTTGTAGTTCCGTTTTATGATCCGGGCACTGCCTCTAATTTTCAAAAAGTGGCTTATACCGTTACTGGTTCTGCAGAATTGATCGGTTATGACGATAAAAAAATCGATTGCTGGCTTTTGGTACACGAATCAAAAGGAAATAAAGAAGTATTTTGGATTAGTAAGAAAACAAAAGAAGTTTTAAAGTTAGAACAGGAAATTGGCGGCCGTGCATACCGTTATAAAATAAAGTTGGGATTTAGCAATTAGCATTTGTTAAAGTACAAATGAACAAAACCTAAAAATCATAAAATGAAATATTTAAAAAACAATTTATGGATTCAACTTTTCATTATCTATAGTAGATATTTAATTGGTGGAGCTTTTGTTTATTCATCTATTGTAAAAATAAAAGGATTAAGGTTTACAAGTTTTGATGGTTCAAATTATCCTATTAATTCTCCATTTCATTTTTTTGAAACAATGTATCAATCTGGAGTGTATTGGCAATTTTTGGGATGGGTGCAATTAATCGCAGGTTTACTTTTAATGACTCAACGATATTCAAAATTAGGAGCATTATTATTTGTTGCAATTATTTCAAACATTTTTGTAATTACAATTTCAATTCCGGGCTTTTCTGGCACTCCAATAGTAACTGGCTTAATGCTTTTAGCTACCCTTATGTTAGTGATTTGGGATTGGGATGAACTTAAAATATTGCTCAACTTGCCACCTGAAATCAATAGTTCTAAAAGACTGGAAAATTTAAAGACATGGGAAATTACTGGGTTTGCTTTGTTTTTAGTTACGGTCTGGGTGAAAGCATTTAATGTAAGGTATGATTTTTTGTCTGGGGTATTTGTTGCTTGCTCGTATCTGTTATTGGTTTTTTTATCGGTTTGAAAAATTGGAGAAAATTAAAAAACAATGCACATAAATAACAAAACAACCCTTACTGATTTTAATATTAATATTAAAATTAAATTGGCATTCCTATGGTCATCGGTAACCTTTTTATATATCTATGGAGATTACTTTGAATTATATGTGCCTAAGAAAATATCGGGGATAATTGATGGAACTAGCATGCTGGATAGCCCCATAAAATTATTTCTAGCTTCATTGCTATTAGCAATTCCTGCTTTTATGATTTGTTTGTCAATATTATTAAAGCCATTATCTAACAAATGGTTGAATATTGTATTTGGAATTTTTTTTACAGCCATTATGCTTTTGATTGCCGTGACTTCAATTTCCGAATGGAGAGCATTTTATGTTTTTTATGCAATTTTAGAAAGTATACTTACTGCTTTGATTACATGGACTGCTTTTAATTGGCCGAAACAGACAGGATTGTAAGGCATAATATTTAACTAATATAAACATGATGTCAAATAAAAAAACAGCTCGAATTGCGGGATTACTCTATTTATGTGTAGTGCTTACAGGAATTTTTAGTTTGGCATATGTGCCTTCAAAATTGATTGTTTTGGATGATCCAGTTACTACTTATAATAATATCAAAGCTTCTGAATCGCTTTTCAGATTTGGAATAGTCAGTGGTTTGTTGTGTTATGTTTTCTTTTTGTTTTTGCCTGTTGCTTTATACAAATTATTGAAACCCGTAAATGAAGTTTACGCAAAATTGATGGTGCTTTTGGCAGTAACCAGCGTTCCAATTTCATATTTCAATATCCAGAATAAATTCGCTGTTCTTTCAATTATAAAAGGAGAAGTTTTCAAAACATTCACTAATGAACAATTGCAATCGCAAGTGATGTTTTACCTTAATCAATTTAACAAAGGTATATTAATGGTTTCTGTTTTTTGGGGACTTTGGCTATTGCCTTTTGGGTATTTGGTGTATAAGTCTGGGTTCTTATCAAAAATATTTGGAGTTCTTTTAATGTTGGGTTGTTTTGGTTATTTAATCAATTTTTTAGGTAATTCTTTAATAGTAGATTATTCAAGTTTAGGAGTTTCTAAATATATAAGTATGCCAGCAACATTTGGAGAAATTGGTATTTGTTTGTGGTTGCTAATTATGGGAGCAAAAGAGACTAAAACATCAATTAAGACTTTATAAATGGCAAAAGGGTATGCGAATGAAAAGTTGATTTAATCATTTTCTATTTAACTTTCTGTATTATCCATAATAATGGATTTTTGTAATTATGCTGCTTCGATTGGCAATAGTTCAAATAAATTCATTTTGATTAATTCTAATTAAGGGTGAGTATTAACAATGCTAGCATTAGACAGCCTTCCAGTTGATGTTATTGTAAGCACTACTTTTAGATTAGGTAAAATAGTATTTAAGGGGCAAGTTCAACTATTGTTTATTTTGCAAAAGATGAGCCTGGTTTAAAAAATTGTTGACATTGCCAGTGCTCCAAGTTTATTTAAAGTTAAATTGGGTACTTTGGCAATGTTTTAATTCTAAATATTAGTTTTTAGTTAACTCACACCACTGCCTGGATTGATGGCCTCTTCTGGATTAATAAAATGCAGTTTGCCATTGGCATCTTCTGCCATTAGTATCATGCCATTGCTTTCGATGCCGCGCATTTTACGAGGTGCTAAATTGCATACAACTGTTACTTGTTTGCCTACAATATTTGCTGGTGCAAAATGCATCGCAATGCCTGAAACAATGGTGCGAGTTTCAAAACCAAGGTCTACTTGTAATTTCAATAGCTTATCGGCTTTCTCTACTTTTTCTGCAGCTACAATGGTTCCTACTTTCAAATCTATTTTAGCAAAATCATCAAATACGATTTCGGGTTTAACGGCGGGTGCCGGGGTTGTTTGAACGATGGGCTCTTTATTCACAGCAGCTGCTTTTAATTTTTCTATTTGTTTGGTTATTTCTTCGTCTTCAATTTTGCGGAACAATAATTCAGGGGCACGCAAACTGTATCCAACACTCAATAACTTCATGCTACCCGCATTTTCCCAGTCTAATATTTTATCTACCACTTTTAATAAGTAACAAATTTTCTTTGCTGTAAAAGGCAAGAAGGGATTAGACAGTATAGCTAGGTTAGCGGTTAACTGTAAACAGATATGTAAACAATTGTTGATCAATTGTTGTGCTGAAGGATTGCTCTCTAATTGTTTGGCTAAAATCCATGGCTCTTTTTTCTGCATGTATTGATTGCCTATTCTAGCCAAATTAATTACTTCAAATTGGGCATCCCTGAATTTATAGTCTTCTAATAATTGTTCAACTTTTTGCTTGCTTTGTTGGATGGCTTCAATGGTTGCATGATCTAACTCATCTAATAATTCGTTGTGCAATGGCGGTACTTTTCCATTACATAGTTTATGCATTAATACCAATGCACGGTTGATGAAATTACCAAAGATGCTAACCAGCTCACTGTTGTTGGCATCCTGAAATCCTTTCCAAGTAAATTCACTGTCTTTACTTTCGGGTGCAATTGCAGTTAAGTAATACCTCAAGGTATCGGCCAGTTGTGATCCCCCATTTTCTGGCTTGATGAAATCGTTGATATAATCTTCCATTTCGAGTTTCCAGTTTCTGCTGGTACTCATTTTGTCTCCTTCCAAATTCATGAATTCATTGGCCGGCACATTGGTGGGTAAAATATTACCATGCAATTGCAACATCACAGGAAAAATGATGCAATGGAAAACAATATTGTCTTTGCCTATAAAATGAATCAGCTTCGTGTCTTGGTCTTCCCAATAAGGTCTCCAATCTTTTCCGGTATTCAATGCCCATTGTTTGGTGGCACTGATATAACCAATCGGTGCATCAAACCATACGTATAATACTTTGCCTTTGCTGCCTTCTACGTCGTTTGGTAAAGCAACACCCCAATCTAAGTCGCGGGTAACGGCTCTGGGTTGTAAGCCTCCATCAATCCAACTCTTGCATTGTCCTACTACTGTAGAACGCCAATCATTGCCATGCTCTTCTATAATCCACTTGCGTAAAAAATCTTCGTGTCTGTCTAAAGGGAGGTACCAATGTTTGGTTAATTTTTTAACCGGAGTATTTCCACTCAAAGTGCTCACCGGATTAATTAATTCATCTGGGCTTAAACTCTTGCCACAGCTTTCGCACTGATCTCCATATGCGGCCTGAAAACCACAGTTGGGGCAGGTTCCTTTAATATAACGGTCTGCTAAAAAACTTTGTGCTTGCTCATCATAATATTGTTCCGACTCTTTGGTAATTAAGTCGCCTTTATTATTTAATGCTGTAAAAAATTCACTGGCAGTTTCATGATGAATTGGTGAGCTGGTTCTATGATAAATGTCAAAAGATATTCCTAAGTCATTAAAATTCTGCTCAATAATGGGATGGTATTTGTCTATAATGGCTTGCGCGGTTGTTCCTTCCTTGGTTGCTTGAATAGGAATAGCGGTACCATGTTCATCACTTCCACATACAAATACCACATCTCTTTTTTGCGCGCGTAAATAGCGCACATAAATGTCTGCAGGTAGGTATGCTCCGGCCAAATGGCCTATATGTTTCAACCCATTGGCATAGGGAAGGGCTGCGGTAATCAAATATCTCTTTGGTTGCTTCATAATCGGTTGCTTCTTAGTCTAAACTGCTTGTTGCAGGCGGCAAAGGTACTAAAAGCAGATTTATTTGGAAATTCCGTGAAATGCTATAATTTTGATATCATATTAATATTAAAATGAAAATTATGGAAAAGACCATTAAAGCAGCACAAGGGTTTTTGGTTTTGTTGTTGGTTACGATTCTATTGGTGGTGGGCATTTATGCACTCACACAAATAAAGGGCGCAGAAGCCGGATTAAAATATGCCTTGATTTGGGGCTCAATCATCGATTTTATTGCCATCTTCTTTTTGTTGTTGGGCCTAGTTGTTGTTCAGCCTAATACTAGTGTGGTACTTACTTTTTTTGGTAAGTATGTGGGAACAGTAAAAGACAATGGATTGTTTTTTGTAAACCCTTTGTACACCAAACAAAAAGTGTCTTTACGTTTACAAAGCTTAGAAAGTACCAAGTTAAAAGTGAACGATAAATTGGGTAATCCCATTGAAATTGCAGCGGTAATACTATGGCAAATTGAAGACACGTATAAAGTATGTTTTGATGTGGTTAACTTTTCTAGTTATATGACCAATCAAAGTGAAGCGGCGTTGCGTCATATGGCATCTACATGTCCGTATGATAGCATTGATGATGAACATGCAGCAGTAACATTAAGAGATGGTGGTGATAAAGTAATTGCTATGTTGGAGTCTGAATTAAATGAAAGAATGTTAAAAGCGGGTATCGTAATTAAAGAAGCCCGTATTAGTCACTTAGCGTATGCGCCAGAAATTGCACAAGCCATGTTGCAACGCCAGCAAGCTACAGCTATTGTATCTGCCCGAAGCAAAATTGTTGAAGGTGCAGTAGGTATGGTTGAAATGGCTTTGGATATGTTGTCTAAAAAGCAAGTTGTAGAATTAGATGAAGAAAGAAAAGCCGTTATGGTGAGTAATTTATTGGTGGTGCTTTGTGGAGATAGAGCCGTATCTCCTGTAGTGAATACAGGAACATTGCATCAATAAAAATGAATTGTTTTGAGTAAGAAATCCTTTGTTTTAAGAATAGATCAACAAACGTATGCCGCCCTAGAAAGATGGGCGGCAGACGAGTTTAGGAGTGTGAATGGTCAAATAGAGATGTTGATTGATCAATCTTTGCGCAATGCAGGTAGAAAAAAAGAAGCCAGTGCAATCAAACCTAAACCCAAGAAAAATACTTAAATGAAAAGACTGTCCTTTTTGCAAATGGCAGGAATGGGATTGATGACCCTACCTTCATTAGCCGCAACGGCGAGTAATAAAAAAAGAAAAATAAAAGTACCTGCTTACTTGCAACCAGGAGATACCATTGGTATTACATGCCCCGCAGGTTTTTCATTATTAGAAACCATACAACCTTCTATTGATTTAATTCAAAGCTGGGGATATAAAATTAAATTAGGAAATACCATTGGTAAAATGGACCATACTTTTGGCGGAACAGACGCCGAACGTGCCCAAGACTTTCAACAAATGATGGATGACCCTACCATTAAAGCCATTCTTTGTGCAACAGGTGGTTATGGTGCTGTACGAATGGTAGACTTTTTGAATTTTAAAACATTCAAACAATCACCTAAATGGGTTATTGGCTTTAGTGATATTACCGTATTACATAGTCATTTGCACCAAGTAGTGCATGTAGCTAGTTTGCATTCAAAAATGTGTGGTAGTTTCCCCAAGGATTGGGCCACTGCGGATGAAATTCAACAGGCAACCATTTTATCTATTAAAGATGCTTTAGAAGGAAAAAAAATAAACTACCCATCCATTCCTGTTGAACATAATAAATTAGGTACAGCCAAAGGATTGTTGGTTGGAGGTAATTTAAAAATTCTAGAAAACCTGAATGGTTCGGCTTCTATGATTAATACTGATGGAAAAATTTTATTTGTAGAAGATGTGGGCGAGCCCTTGTACAATATTGATCGGATGTTTTGTAATTTATTGCGTTCAGGAAAGTTGGCAAAGCTGAGTGGATTAATTGTAGGAGGCTTTAGTAATATTAAAGTAGATAATCCTGCTGTTCCTTTTGGAAGAGATATTTATACCATTGTTAAAGAGAAAGTAGCTGCATTTAATTATCCTGTTTGCTTTGATTTTCCAGTGGGCCATATCAAAAATAACTTTGCATTGAAATGCGGTTTACATCATCAACTCATTGTGGAGAACAACCAAGTACAATTAACCGAAATTTAGTCATGATCACTTTACCTCCTTATCTAAAAAAAGGCGATACCATTGCCATCACTTGCCCTGCTGGTTATATGGAAGCCCAAAAAATTAAAACGGCTGTGAAAACTTTGCAGGAATGGGGTTTTCAAGTAATGGTAGGAAAAACAGTGGGGAGTAAATCAACGAATTATTTCAGTGGTACAGATGAAGAACGCAGAGACGAATTTCAGGCTTTATTAAACGAACCATCAATTAAAGCCATTCTTTGCGGAAGAGGAGGCTATGGCGTTACTAGAATCATCGATCAACTTGATTTCAAAATTTTCAAAAAATATCCCAAGTGGATTATTGGTTTTAGTGATATCACCGTTTTGCATGCATATATTTTAACGAAGTGTAAAACAGCTTCTTTACATGCACCCATGGCCAATGCATTTAATGAAGGGGGAGCAAAACTGCCGTATGTGCAGTCTTTGCAAAAAGCATTGAGCGGTACAAAAATGCAGTACTCTTGCACAGCTCATCCGATGAATCAACTGGGTAAGGCAACAGGGGTATTGATGGGAGGTAATTTGGCATTGATTGCGCATCTAGTTGGTTCTAGCATGATGTATAAAACCAAGGGCGCTATTTTGTTTATAGAAGATGTTGGAGAGTATGCATACAATATTGATCGAATGATGATTCAATTGAAAAGAGCAGGGATCTTCAACCAACTCAGTGGATTAATAGTAGGTGGGTTTACCGATAGAAAAGATACCATCCGACCTTTTGGAAAAACAGTTGAAGAAATCATACAAGCACATATTGCAGAATACGATTACCCCATTTGTTTTGGATTTCCGGTAAGCCACGATACCGAAAACTATGCGTTAAAAGTAGGCGCCAATTTTGAACTAAGTGTGGCTTCAAAACTCAGTCGACTGAAAGAATTAGGTTAAGCTTACTCATACAATCACTAGCGCAGCATACTGTTAAGTTTATCCTGCATTAGAGGGAAGCTATTCAAGTTGGTATGGGTTCCTTCTGGAATGGTAATGAACTCGTCTCCTTTTTTAAAATGAGCAGTAAACTTTTGTGCATTACTGTAGGCAATCACGCCATCATCAGTTCCATGAAAAATGCTAACAGGCGCAGTAACTTTTTGAATATACTCGTTACTGGGAAATTTAAAGTGCATGAGTTTATTCAAAGGATACATAAACAAATACTTGCCTAATAAAGATTCCATGCTGTAGTAAGGGGTCTCTAAAATCAGCTGCTTACAATCTCTTACGGAAGCCAATTGGGTGGCAATACCTGTACCTATTGACTTTCCATAAACAATTATTTCGGAAGGCTTAAATCTTATTTTTGCCAACATATATAACTGCAATGCGCCTTCATATAAATTCTCTTCTGTTAACGTACCTATCGATTTGCCAAATCCAGGATAATCAATCATCCAAACTTCATAATTATTACGTGTGAAATTTTTTGCAAACTGGGCATAGTGACCAATATTTTTTCTGTTACCATGAAAATATAAAACCACTCCTTTTTTAAGTGAGTCTGGAACAGTAAAATGAACCACATGAAATTTAGTAGTTGCGTCTAGTGGAATAACCGACTCTTGAAATGGTTGGTTAAAATGATAGCTGCTATCTTGGTCTATAGCTTCTGGATGAAACAATAAGTGGTCTTGTAGAATAAACAAAACGGAGCCAACCAATGCATAAACCAGTACGGCAATTTTAATGTAAAATCCAATGATTATCTTTTTCACGGGGTAAAGTTAAGCAGAATGCTCACTTAATATTTTAGAATATCTCTAATAAAATTATGGTACTCATTAAACGAGGGTAAGTTGTTGTGGCCACCCCCATGAATACTAATTAAGGTAATTTTGTGTGGATTAAGTGCTTGTAATTTTTTACTCTGTTTAATGGGAATTAACCAGTCTTTGGTGCCATGAATAATATAAGTATGACAGTTTACCTTTTTAATCCATTGATCGGTTTGTAATTTAAAACGTAGGGTGAGCTTGTGAGGAATAAATGGAGTAAACCTTTCTGCTACTTTAATGAAACTATAATAGGGGGCATCTAATATTAAATAACGGGGAGAATTGTCTGCTGCAATTTTAGTGGCAAAGCCACTACCCAAACTTCTCCCATATACCAAAATATGGTGTTCGGGATATTTTTGCTTGAGGGTTTCATACACAAATTGCATGTCGGCCAACATTTCCCGCTCACTTCTTTTGCCAGTACTTTTACCAAACCCTCTGTAGTCTACTAGTACCACATCATATTGATACCTGTAAAAATCTTGGGCATATTTTGCCCAGCCTTTTATGCTTCTTGAATTTCCATGAAAATAGAGAATCAGGCCTTTGGGCTCGTCTACATAAAAATGAAGCCCATTAATTCTCACCCCTTCAGTTATGTCAAAAAACAATTCTTCAAAAGGGGCATCATACTTGTATTCAAAATCTTGCGCTAATTTTTCAGGTTTGAATATTAGCTTTTCTTGAATTAAATAACCTACTAATACTATTAGTATATATCCAATAACGATGTATAATAAAATGGTACCCATTCTAGTTATTCTTCCCCTTCCGGAAACACCCTGCTCAATTTCATATTAGCCACCGGTGCAACAATCAATGGAAACTTCTCAATAGTTACATTGCTCGGGTCTAATCCAAAACCTCTCTCTTCACTTAAGCTGATTTCTTTTAACCAGAAATACAATTTCATTACAATGCGCTCAAAGAATGGCAATTCATTGTCTTGACTCAGGTATTTTTCTAACACGATGAATTGGAAGTCGCCTACAATATTGTTTTTTTCTAAGCTTTCGTAACGGCTGGTAATATTTACTTCTTTGTTCTTTACCAGCTCCTCTACCACTCTGCGGAACATTAAGTTAATTCTATGTTCTACCCTAAAGCCCAACCTGAATTCAATTCTAATGATATCGTTCGGTATAATATGTTCTACGTTGTATTCGCATGTATATGGATCATCCAACACATCTACGTGAACAAACCAATAGATATCTGCTCTTTTTGGTTTTTTATTTAAAATAGAATAAATGATTTTATGTTCAATTTCATTGTGGTTATTGGCACTGGTCATGTACACCAAATGGGTGGCATATTTAGGGATGCTTTTATCGTTGCTTAGTTCTTGAATCATTGGAATATAATTCTCTAATCGAACAAATTCAACGTAACGGTTTTTGATTTTTCTGCTCCTGTACCAAACATACATGACTGCAAATAAGGCACCACCCACTAACAAAGTAACATAACCACCATGCACAAATTTTTCCATCAATGCTACTAAGAATGCAGACTCATAAACTAAGTAGCCAAATAAGAAAATATAAATCCAAATAGAGGCAGTTCTCTTTAATACAAGATAGTTGGCGTATAATATGGTTGTAGTTAGCATGGTTACTACAATAGCCAAACCATAAGCCGCTTCCATTTTTGAAGACTCTCTAAAGTAGAGTACAATTCCAATGCATCCTACAAAAAGTAAAAGGTTAATGCCAGGAACAAATAATTGCCCCCTTTCTTCTGAAGGGTAACGCACTTTCATTTTAGGCCATAGGTTCAATCTAAGTGCTTCACTTATTAAAGTGAATGATCCAGATATCATCGCTTGGCTGGCAATAATGGCTGCCGAAGTGGCAATAGTAACTCCAAATATGATAAACCATTGCGGCATTAAATCATAAAAAGCGTTGATACCAAATTGTGCTTTATTGGCAGCATCAACTAATAGACCTTTATGCGAACTTAAAAGGAGTGCGCCCTGTCCAAAATAATTTAATAATAAGCAGGCTTTTACATAGATCCAAGAAATTCTAATATTCCCTCTACCACAGTGTCCTAGGTCAGAATACAAAGCTTCTGCTCCAGTAGTACATAAAAATACAGCCCCCAATAACCAAAAACCATTTGGGTATAGAATTAATAATTTAATGCCATAATATGGGTTCAAGGCTTTGAATACACTTAAATCGTTCCCCATATTCCAAATACCTAAAATGGCCAACATAGTAAACCAAATAAGCATGATGGGCCCAAATAATTTTCCAATACTAGCAGTACCAAATTGTTGCATAAAAAAGATGGCCGCCAATATGCCAATTACAATTAGTACAATCGTATTTTGGGCAATTTCTCTCATTGCTGGTAGCTCTTTCAGCCCTTCAATAGCAGATGTTACTGAAATGGGTGGTGTAATGATTCCATCCGCTAAAAGCGCTGCACCTCCCAACATTGCAGGAATGACCAACCATTTTTTTCTTCGCCTTACTAATGCATACAATGCAAATGTTCCTCCTTCCCCTTTATTGTCTGCATTTAAAACAAGCAGCAAGTACTTAACTGTAGTTTGTAAAGTAATGGTCCATATAATACAAGACAATGCCCCAATAATCAATTCTTCCGAAATGACTCTGTTGGTAATGATTGCGTTGAAAACGTAGAGTGGGGATGTTCCAATGTCGCCGTATATAATTCCCAAGGCAATTAAGAGACCGGCAGCGGAAACTTTGTTGATATTTTTACTCACAAAACAGGCTTTGAAGCATTAAAGCAATTAGATCTTTAACAAATGTATGGGTAAATTGTATAAACTAGATAAACTGTACAAAGCGTACATTTGATAATATAAAGATTGCTTTTATGAAAAGGTCATTTCTGCTTGTTTTGTTGGTATTTTTTGGGGGGATTATAGCTGTTTCGGCGCAGAAAATCGTCTATTCTGAGCCAGACCGAGACGACCCTAGAACCCTCAATTTTGAAGTAGTGGGAAAAATAAGTGGCAAATACCTGATTTACAAGAATGCTAGAGACGACCATTTCTTTTCTGTTTATGATGCAGAAATGAAACTGAGCAACAAAGTAAAAGTTGATTTTTTACCAGATAGGGCAAGGGTATTGGGTACCGATTTCATTACTTACCCAGACTTTACTTATTTTATTTACCAATACCAGCTCAAAAACGTCTACTATATCATGGCGGCTAAAATTGGTGCCGATGGTAAAAAAATGGGAGAAGCTATGCAATTAGATACCACAGCTGGAATGGGTTATACCGCTAATAACCGAATTTATACAGTGGTAAATAGTGAAGACAAGCAAAAAATGGCTGCTTTTAAAGTAAGTACCAGAAATGAAAAAGAGCATGTGGTTACTTCCTGCGTTTTTGATAAAGAATTAAAGCAATTAGAGAAAGTAAGAATTGCTATTGCCATGCCCGATCGAAACGACTACTTGGGAGAATTTGGTATTGACAACGATGGCAATTTGGTTTGTTTGAGAGAATCCAGCGTGGCTACCAATGAGAGTATTAATAAAGTAAGCTTGGTGATTAAACCATTAGGCAGCATTAATCCCACCATTAGTGAAATAAAAGTAAAAGCTATTTTTTTAGATGATACCCGAATTAAAATTGATAACCTCAATAAGAAAATTTTAATCACTTCTTTTTTTAGTAAACAGAAGCGAGGTAATATAGATGGACTTTATTATTCCTTATGGGACAAACAAACCAATACCGAAACACTGAATGCTGTAACGGTTTTTTCAGAAGAATTCAGGGCCGATGTAAAAGGGGAGGGCTCCTTAAAAACAGCTTTCAATGATTTTTATTTGAAAAACTTGATATTAAGAAGAGATGGCGGATTTATGATGATTGCAGAGTCTGCTTACATGAGCTCAAGGGGCAATACATTTAACCGTTGGGACATGATGAATCGCTCTCCTTTTTTTAATCCTTATTTAGGCAGTGGATTGGGCTTTGGATTAGGTGGCTACTATCCGTATGGTTCTG
>Ga0207952_1000497_pt1 | contig 30872 bp, 33 predicted proteins | sample SubbioR12Aug_8Ca_FD_184831 | JGI IMG/M metagenome (GOLD analysis project Ga0207952, IMG submission 184831) | Serpentinite rock and fluid subsurface biosphere microbial communities from McLaughlin Reserve, California, USA - CR12Aug_8Ca (SPAdes) | ecosystem: Environmental > Terrestrial > Deep... | reverse complement strand
GGAACTACAATATTTACAGTAAAAGAAGCAGGAAATCTAAAGAATGCGGCAGGAACATCACTTGCGTCTACTGCTGAATCTTCTGCATTAACAGGAAGTTTTGGAGATAAAGCAGGACCGTTTATCAAATCCGTAGTAGCAGATGATCCAGATAATCTAGATTCAGTGTATTCAGTTGGAGATACAATCACAATAAGATTTTCAGAGCCAACAAACAGACCAGATCCATCACCAGTTACAGAATTAACAAAAATTGATCTAGATGAGTTATTTGTGTTCTCTCAATATCTTGGAGATGGGTATTCAGGTAAATGGATGGATTCTACAAACATTCAGATTACAATTGATGATGCAACAACAGATGAGCCACCTCAAATAGGAGCAATTCGTGTTACAGTAAAAGAAGCAGGAAATCTAAAGAATGCGGCAGGAACATCACTTGCCTCTACTGCAGTATCGCCTCTATTAGCAGGAAGTTTCGGAAGATTTAGCGAATCAATTCCAGTAGCAAATGGAGGAACAGCATTTACAACATTGCCATCAGGTATATCGGCATCAGTGACATTACCTGCAAATGAGTCTAGAACATTTAGTATGGAACGACCTTCAAATGAGGAGATAAATCCAGATTCATTATCATCATCCATACTTGGAAATATTGTAAATATTACTCCTGATGGAAGTAACCCATGTTCATCAATTAATTTATGTACAATAGAATTCTTCTTTGATAAAATTGATGCAGATAATGAAGGTATCAATCCATTTGATGTAAAGGTTCACCATGACAAAAATGATGATGGCGATTTTGACGATGAGGGTGAGGTTGACAACAGCACCATAATTACTCAGATTAACGAGAACACATTCAAAGCAACAACAAGTATCGATAAATTTTCAAAATTTGCGGTTGGCGGTAGTAAAGCGTTAGCAATAGGAGGAATAGTATCAGGAAATGGACAATCCCAGTCAATATTTGCACCAAAGATGGGAGATACGTCACTTGTAAGGACATCAAATGCAGATGGTGGATTTGGAGGAATGTTACAACCCAATAATCTAAATACAATAAAGGATCAGATGATTTTTAATCCAAATGATGAATTGCTTCTAAGTATTCCAATAATAGAAGATCAGGGAGTTCAATATATCAAACATGTTGGACTGTATCTAAATAATGTTGGAACAGACCTTAGATCAAAAGATTACGATACATCAATAGTATACGAAAAATATGAACCAAAAGAAATTACCATAGTAGATCCACATGGGCTATTCAAATATGCAGATATCAAAATACTAGAAACTGGAAGAACTGAAGGAGTTATTCAGTTTAATCTTATATTTACAAAGGATATGAATACTAGTAACTTATACATTACAATTTGGGATATGGATAGAAATCCAACATTTAGAGAATTTAAAAATATTCTAAAGATTTCAGAACATCCAAAGGAAATAGAATTAAGTGATTCAGAATCAATAATAGAAATTGCACCAACTCAAGAACAAATTCCAAAATGGGTCAAAAATAATGCAGGTTGGTGGGCTGAAGGATTGATCGAGGATGAGGATTTTGTATTTGGAATGCAATATTTGATAAATAAGGAAATAATGACAATTCCACAAACCCAATCAGAACAATCCGTACAGCAAGAGATCCCAAACTGGATAAAAAACAATGCAGGTTGGTGGTCAAGAGGATTGATCGAGGATGAGGATTTTGTATTTGGAATGCAATATTTGATAAAAACAGGGATTTTGAAAGTATGATATCAAATTTAAAATAATTTTTCAACAACAGTTCAAAAACAATAAGCACAAATAATCTGAAAAAAGAATACTAACGTGTTAGGTAAAACAAGAATTATTTTATTTTTTATTTTTATGGGGTTATTTACAGTAGCATATCAGATTGGAGCAATAAGCACAGTAAATGAGGATGAAGCATTGCAGATTTTAGACGAATTCAAAAATACTATTGATGTTATTGATGGTTTTGGAATTTTTGTTAACAACGTTATGATTGCATTACCAATGTTTATTCCAGGAGTTGGAGTAGCATGGGGTTTATTTTCTGGATGGTCTACGGGATTTGCTTTTGCATCAATTTTAACTTCAATTCCAACATTATCTAACTTTCCACCTTTAGCTATTTTGTATTATTCACCGTTTGGGATTATGGAACTGATAGCATATTCTTTAGGAATTTCAAGGAGCTACATGATAGCATATGCAATTATAAAACATAGAACAATTAAACCGCAATTATTAATCACCGGAATTGAAATTGGAATTGTAATTATATTACTAGTAATTGCTGGATATATCGAATTTGCAATGATTGATAATGCAAAAGAAATGATTCCAAATATAGAAGATCTCTAGAATCATTACCACATACATCGATTAACTATTCATTGAGTAAAATTTTTGAAAAAATTGGCATTTGGTCTTAAAAGGGCAAAAATCAGGAGAATGAATAAGTCACAGATTATGTGAATTTAATAGTATTATTAAATAGGACAATTTTCAAGTCATTATTCCAATTATTTTAAAAAAGTGGTAAAGTATTAATTGGTTCTATGAATCTTGATTTTCGTGCAAAAAGCTACTATTGCAGAAAAATCAGATAAAATATTCACAGATGTCAGTGAGGTTGAAATTACTCGTGCGATTGCAAATGAGTGGCATTCTGTATTAATAGATAGAGCACAATCAGATGTGATAATTATCGGAGCTGGGCCCGCAGGATTAACCGCAAGTCGAGATCTTTCAAACATGGGTTTCAAAGTTTTAGTGGTTGAACAAAACAATTACCTTGGCGGCGGTTATTGGCTAGGTGGATACATGATGAATCCAGTAACAGTTAGAGAGCCTGCTCAAAAAATTTGGGATGAGTTAGGAGTTCCATACAAAAAAGTTTCAGAGGGATTATACTTGACACCTGGACCACATGCAGTATCAAAATTAATTGCTGCAGCATGTGATGCAGGAGTAAAATTCCTCAATCTTACAAAGTTTGATGATCTTGTTTTAAAGAATGGCAGAGTTTGTGGTATTGTTGTGAATTGGATGCCAGTATCAGCATTACCAAGAAACATCACCTGCGTAGATCCAATTGCACTTGAAGCAAAAATGATTATTGATGCATCAGGACATGATTCTGTTGCAGTAAAACGACTAGTCGACAGAGGACTGGTCGAATGGAAAGGAATGAATCCAATGTACGTAAACGAAGGAGAAGAACACGTAGTTAACAAAACTGGGGAAGTATATCCAGGATTAGTAGCTGCAGGAATGTCTGTGACTGAAACACATGGATTAGCAAGAATGGGTCCAACATATGGTTCAATGTTATTTTCAGGAAGAAGAGCTGCTGAGATTACAGCAGAAAAAATTAAAGAGTTAGAAAGATAAACTATTACAAGTTTATTGATTCATTGAAGATTTCAAAAATATTTTTGTATGATGAACCTGCAGTAACTCAAATTCAACTTGATAGATTATCTGTTTTTCTAAACAAAACTTTTTCAATTCCAGTTGAAACAAGAGACAGCATTCTAAAATTCTTTAAAAAAGATACAGCAGAGAAAATTGCATCTTGTAGAATTTTTAATCTTAGAAAACCATATGAAAGGCACAATCCAAATGCAGATGAAATTATTTTTGAAGAAGCAAATTTTGAAAATACATCAAAAACAGAAAACATTGTCATGTATGACGGATTTGAAATGCAAAAAATACTAACAGAATTAATTCCAGAGACAGAAAGAAAATCAGAGTCATTTCATATATTTTTCACAAACAAATTAACTTGCACCTATGACCATAATGATTACAGATATCACGGTAGAGCGTTAATTGGTGCAAACCCTTCAATAATTTCAACCACGGGAATAATTGAAGCTCCTGCAAAACCAAGAGAGTATTATTTAGAATTAATGTCAAATTATGCTCAAGGAATAAACGTAGAATCAATAAAACAAAAATACAAAGGAACGTATTTGGAATACAATGATGTTCGCTTATCTCAAATAATAGAAGGGTATCTTTTACAGACCATATTTTATTTTGAAACAGGAGATGCATTTTGCGATAAAAAAGAATGTAGACTTTTTAATGCACATTGGCAGAAAGATTTAATGTATTCACAGTTAGAAAATGGAAAATTATGTGAAAAACATTTACTAGTATTAAATAAACTAATTGAACACAATAACAAATAATTAAAAATTAAGTTAAAAATAAGACATTAATAGAAATTACCTATTTTTTCCAAATGCACCTTGATGATCAGTTAAACAACAGGTGCACTGCTTAGAATAACATTCAGTTATAGATTCATGACCACATAAACCACAATGACAGAAAGAATCATCAACCATAAACAAATAACAGCCATAATCAGTTAAGAACATCCTATTGATTTTCAGAGATGAGAACAGCAGATTGCTTTTTAATAATGGAAGAACATGAAATTGAGAAATGAACAGAATTAGGTTACTCGGAGATTATGATGAGAGAAGATCTAGAGAAACTTTGAATTTACTACTACGTGATAGGAAAAATGAGTTTCAAGAACTAGCTACAGTGCTAGCAATTCCAAAATCTACGGAAGATTGGGAAGTAATTATTTTAAAGTTCTGCTTAGACTTTGAAGAATGTTTTAAGATTTGGACAGATGAGAAAGAGCCAGATTCAATAAAAAACACCAAATGCATGACAATCATGAGAGAAATTGCAAAAGGTAAAAAAAACATATCAGAGGTCTTTCATATAGAAAATATAGCATATACAATTTGCAAAGAATTTCATGAAACATACAAGATAACAAAATAGATGTAATTTTTGTAGAAACGTTGTTAGATCATAACAATGTGTAATTGGGGTTACAATTAACAACTTAAATTAATGAAATTTGAAGGGGGTTATATGATGGCAGCAGACTCTAGTGCAACAATTCAAGAAAACAAAGGAGAGCCACCTAAAATGCCCGATAAAAAGAAAACAAAATTTGACATAATAATTATTGGAGCTGGGCCTTCAGGGTATACAGCTGGGATTTACAGTTCAAGAGCAGGATATGATACACTAATCTTATCTGGAATATTACCTGGCGGTCAACTTGTAAACACCACTGAAGTTGAAAATTATCCAGGATTTGAAAAAGGGATTATGGGACCAGATTTAATGATTGAAATGAGAAAACAAACACAGAGAATGGGAACAACGATTATCGATGATGAAGTAGTTGATGTAGATTTTAGACATAAACCATTCAAGGTTCTAACAGCATCTGAAGAATACGAAGGCAGAGCAGTGATTATTGCAACGGGGGCAAATCCTAGAAAGATAGGATTGGATGGTGAACAAACATTTGCAGGAAAAGGAGTTTCATATTGTGCCACATGTGATGGGCCATTTTTTAGAAATCAGGAGTTGATAGTAGTTGGAGGGGGGGATTCAGCAATTGAAGAAGCTACATTTCTCACTAAATTTGCTACAACGGTACATCTGGTTCACAGACGAGAGGAATTAAGAGCAAGTAAAATAATGCAAGAAAGAGCATTCAACAATAACAAAATAAAATTTCATTGGAATCAAGAGGTCATAGATATTAAAGGAGATCAAAAAATGCGTCAAGCAGTATTGAAAAATATCAAAACGGATGAAGAAAAAACACTGAATGTTGGAGGCCTTTTTGTTGCAATTGGACATGAACCAAATACCAAACTTTTCAAAAAACAAATTGAACTAGATAATGAAGGATATATCATTTTGAAAAATAAAACGCATACAAATATCGAAGGAGTTTTTGCAGCCGGAGATGTACATGATCGAAATTACAGACAAGCAATTACTGCGGCAGGATATGGGTGTATGGCTGCAATTGATGTAGACAAGTATCTTACAGAAGAATCGTAAAAAGGAAATCATAAAATACATATCTTTGATTTTTATGGGAGTCAAAAAGTAATTTATTAATTCAAATGGATATTTTAGGATTAATTCAAGCAAATATACTAACTCCAGTGATATTATTTTTCATTTTAGGAATTGTTGCAGCAAGGATAAAATCAGATTTGAAGATGCCTGATGCAATTTCAGAATTTTTGCCAATCTATCTTCTTGCAGCAATCGGTCTTCATGGAGGACTGGAGATGAGAAATACGGGATTTTCAGATATGTTAATTCCAATGTTAATAGCTATAGGACTTTCTTTGGTATTCACATTAAACCATTATCAAATATTAAGAAGACTTGGAAAATTCAATATTTTTGATTCGTACGCTCTTGCATCAACATATGGAGCAGTAGGAGCTGTGACGTTTTCAGTCGGACTATCATTTTTGAAAAATCAAGGAGTAGAATCAGAAGGATATCTTGCAGCAATTTTAGCAGTATTGGAACCGGTAAGCTTTATCCTAGCAATATTTCTTACAAACATGGCAGTTTCAAAACAAATTCAATCAAAAAAACAATCACTACCAGAGGGTACTTTAGATAATAATGAAAAAGAGATAGTAGAACAAAATAAAACCAATCTTTCTAAGGTATTACACGAATCAATAACCGGAAAGGCAATTGTAATTTTACTTGGAGGAATAGCAATAGGATATCTTATTGGGGATAAAGGATTTGATTCTATTAGCATAGTCTTTGATGAATTGTTTACAGGAGCTATTGCAATATTTTTGTTAGAGATGGGAATAATAGCAGGTCAAAGATTAGACGATATTAAAAAAGTTGGAGTGTTTTTAGTAACATTTTCAATATTACTTCCTACATTTAATGGAATTATAGGAGTACTTGTAGCGACTGCATTGGGATTGAGTTTAGGTGGAGCAGTGATGTTCGGGTTACTAATGGCAAGTGCATCATTTATTGCAGCACCTGCAGTTTTAAGACATGCCATACCTCAAGCAAAACCAAGCTTGTACATAACATCTGCACTTGGAATAACTTTTCCATATAACATCATAATTTTATTACCAATAATGTTCACAATATCTTCAATGCTGCATAATTTAGAAACACCGATAAACTTATTCAACTATTTAGAGATTAATTTATTATGAAATTATTTGATGTTAAACTACTAACTGTAACATGTGAGATACTTGCTCAAAAAAATATTTTAGAAATACTAAACAAACATGGCATTACAGGATATACTTTGTATGAGGTTGATGGTAATGGGTCTAAAGGAGTTAGAGGACAGGGATTTAAAAATGAAAAAAATGTGAAAATAGAAATTATTTCCACAGAAGCAAGACTAAAAGATATAGTTGAAGAAATTACACGTTCCCTATTTTCAAATTTTGCAATTATAGTATATCTTTCAGATGTTCAAGTACTAAGATCAGAAAAATTTATCTAAAATTTAATGAGAAATTTTATTTGGTCAATGTTATTTTAGGTATAACAATGCACATGCGTAGATCATGTATTTAATGAACTAAGAATTACTAAATAACAAACATGGATGATTGAATATTAAATGAAAAATGCACAATGCAAAAAGTGTTTAAGTAAATTTAATGAAAAAGATATTTACACTATTCAACAATTTCAATATAGAAAAAACCCACCATATGCATGGACAGTTGAATTTTTCAGAAATTTAGAAGTTGATGAATGGGATTCATTTTGTGAAAAATGCATAATGATCTATTCAAAAAAGTCATTTGAGGCCTGGGAAAATGATTCCAGAAATTAAATTTCAAACTCTTTATTGAAGAAAAACATTGAGATGTTATGACTGAAGATCTTGAAAAAATAAAAAAAACGGCCAAAGAATATAGCAATAGTTTAGCAAATCTTGGAAAAGAATTAGCAAAAATTCAATTCAATTACAAAGTAATTGAAAACGCTACCGAACAATATTGGCAAAAACGTGTCAGTGAATTTAAAAAATATAGTGAAAAGGGAACAGAGTATTATACTCAGGCTCACGCATTAATGAATTTAGTAGACAGGGAGCAATCAGGATTATTTTTACTTAATATTAGTAAATTTCGGCAAATAGGATTAAAATTAATTGCAAATATGGAAGAAATAAAACAAAATCCATCAAGTATTAAATCAAATGATAAGCAACAGAGTAAATGGAGTAAAGAACTAAGAGAAAAATTAATAGAAACAAGTAACGCATGTCTTCATCATGAAATGGATATGAATAAATTTTTTAGAGAATTTTATGAAAGACATTTAAAAAATATTTTAGAAGAATATGAAGCTAAAAAATAGTTAATGATCAGTATGCCAATTCTGACATATGTTTTGCTTCTTTAAGTGCATCATTAAATTCAGTTTCGGTCATTACGTTTTGTGTAGAATAAACACTTTTGAATTTTCGTCCATCATCTGCAAATATTCCAACTACACAAGCCTCTCCATCAATATGATATTTTTTCATACAGGCATAAACAGCTGCAGAGGAAGGACTGATTAATAATTTATCCTTCCTAAGCACATCCTTTACAACTGAAAAAGCTTCGTCATTATCAACAGATACCCAATCGTCAACTATGTTTTCGCGTTTTAAAAATAAATCAGGTTTTGCGGACTCTTCAAAATTCCTCCATCCTTGAATAAGATGATTTTGTTGTGGTTGACAACCAATTATTTTGATATTTGGATTTTTTTCTTTAAGGTATGCACCAATTCCGGTGATTGTTCCACCAGTTCCAACCCCAGTAAAGAAATGAGTGACTTTTCCATCTGTTTGTTTCCAAATTTCAGGGCCTGTACCAACATAATGACCCATAAAATTGGCCTCATTTGCATATTGATTTGGGGAATAATAGGTGTCAGGTCTGGATGATGCTATGGATGTTGCCAATGCAATACTTTGATCAGTTCCAGCTCCCACTTTAGGACAAAGATCATCACTAGTTTCGAAAACTTTAGCGCCCAACTTACGAATTATATCTTTAGTTTCGTTACTAGCTTTTTCAGGGATTACAATTTCAACTTTGTAACCAAGTAAATTTGCAATACCAGTTAATGCTATCCCAGTGTTTCCAGATGTTGGTTCAATTATGATACTTTTTCCTTTTGTCAATTTGCCTTTCTCTTCACCGTCTTTAATCATCCAATATGCAGCTCTATCTTTAACAGAACCAAACGGATTATGTCCTTCAAGTTTTGCAAAATAATTAATTTTTGGATTTGAAAGAGAATCTAATTTTACAAGTGGGGTGTTGCCTACACGATTTAAAATATCAGAACTAGTAACAGATGCCATGATTTTAATTTATTTTACCTTTTTAATTTGAAATGTTATAGTATTACCATCTTTTTTCAAGTCTAATAATTCATGACCATTTCTCGTAACCCATCGAGATATGTCTTCTTCGGCTGCAGGATCATCTGCAGATACAGTCAACACTTGTCCTACTTGCATTCGTTCAATCTCAATTTTAGTCCTAAATACAGGTTCTGGGCAAAATAATCCAGTTGCATCTAATTTTTTTTCAGTGGATTCAGACATAATGTTATCTAATCCATTATGCATGTTTTGTCATATTAAAATCATACGAGTTTTAATATCATATTGTCAACTATAGCGCCATTTTAAACATAGTTGCAAGATTTCGATCTTTCATAAATCCAGGATCATGATTTTGAAAATTAATTTTTTGAGAAATTCTCTTCATCAAGAATAATGCAATTTTATAAAATAAAGCCCATACGTGACTATTTTGATTTACATCGTATATTTTTAGCAGAAAAGTCAAAAGCCATTTTGCGTGTGGATAGTGCTCAGAGATATAATCAATCAAGTAATCTTTTGAATTATGAATTTTATATTTTAGATGATCAAGGGTTTCATTTTGTAATGCATAACCAGTTTGCAAAATTGCAATGTTACCATGTTTCATTGAATGGAGTATACTGTCAAGATTGTTTTCAGAATCTATCAAATTTACACAACGACCCAATGTTGAAATAACATGAGAGTCACTACCAGATACTTGAATCATTTTATTATCCATTGCAAATTGTGTGGCTCTAGCATTTGAAAGAATATCAATATTATTACTATTGAAAACCTCAACCATATCACATTTTTTAGCATCATCACGGAGAGCATCAAGTAAACTAAATGGATGTGGTGCAGATGAAACACCACATTGGCTTTTTACTTGATCAATAATTTCATCTAAAGTCATTCCAGGTTTAATAGCATCATGAATCCCATATGCCAGAACATGAGCTCCAGTATCAGTTGTAATCTCTTCTGCAGGATAAACTTCAATATTTTGAAATTTTGAATGATTTTTTTTATATTGTAATAACTGGTGGTACCCATCCAAAGTATTGTGATTTGTAACAAAGATTGCACCTAATCCTAAATGAAAAGAACGTTCAAGTTGATCTCTTATCGATATATCGCAATCATAAGGTGCTTCTTTATCCCCCACATGAAAATTTGAGAATGAATTGTGACAATGTAATTCAGTTTTAATAATCAATTAAATGTAAAATTATCTCCTTTGATTATAATCCTATTGCAAATATCTGCTCATCTAAATAGATCTTCTTTTTCTGGACGAATGAGATATTTTATGGATGAAGATTCATTTTTAAAATCATAACCACGTATGATTACAGCAGGGCAATTGGTTGTTTTTTTCATAACTAATTCAGCCGCACTACATAATTCATCAGCAATTGCAATTGCTGTTACACGTAATGTTTTGTCAAAAGAGTCTTTAGTTCCAGCATAATCAAGAATTGGATTCATACCAGAAATTCCTATGGCACAGTTAGTTTGCCCCATTCTAAATGGACGACCAAATGTGTCAGAGATAATAACAGAAATAGTTTTGTTGGTTTTTTTTAATATTTCATTACGAATAGAATCGGCAGAAAGATCTGAGTTAAGCGGAAGTAGAGTCGCATATCCATTTGGAACATTACTTTCATCTACACCAGCGTTTGCACAGATAAATCCATTATTTGTTTCAACGATGATTATTCCACGATCCATTCGTATAATTTGTTTTGATTCATTTAGAATTAATTGTATAATCTTTGGATCTTTTTCGTATTCAGAGCTAATACCTTCAGCTAATAATGAAGGAACCACTGATGAGAGTTCAACTATACGGCCCTCTTGTTTAGAGATTATTTTTTGTGCAATAACTAAAACATCGCCATCATGTATTTCCTGTGAATTTATAATTAATTCGGATAAATCGTCATCAGGTTTGATTTCGTTTTCTATGTGTATAGGTATGATTTGCAATTACATTAGTTGTAAAAATACAGTAAGATATTGTTTATGCAGGAGTTTGAGTTTCAAGTGTTAAATGATAATGCTTATTTATAATATCAAGTATTTTTGAAAGATCTTTTTCTTCTAATGTAGTAGTTGCCAAATCCTTTACAACATCCTGAGCTCTATATGCAATTCCTAGACCAGATATATCAAACAACTTGACATCGTTTGCACCATCTACAACACATATGATATCTTCTTTCTTTTCATTCCATTCTGCAATTTTTATTTTTGCTGATTTTGATTTATCAGAATCCACATGTAATACAAGCCCATCTAATTTACCATCTTTGAATACTAATTCATTGGAGTAGACATAGTCCAGATCTAATTCTTTTTTTAATCTGTCAGTCATTATTGTAAATCCACCAGAAACAGCTAATAGTTTCCAGCCTGCTGCTTTTAGAACTCTACATGCCTCTTTCGCACCAGTCATTATTGGTAATGCATCTGCAATTTCTTTACACGTCTCATAATCTAGTCCCTTCAATGCTTCAACTCTTGTTCTAAGACCATCTTCCCAATTGATTACACCTTGTATGCCTTTTTTTGTGATTTCCCAAATTTCATCTTCTTTATGGAGTTTTTCTGCAAGGATTGGAAGATATTCTGCGTCATATAGAACCCCTTCAACATCAAAAATTGCCAGCAATTGTTTTCTAATTTGCAAAAAAATTACTAATTATATTAAAGTTGAGTGTAAATTCACACTCAATATACCTAGTACACATTAAATGATCGCATTAAACAAAATAATTTTAGTCTCAGAATTTACGTAGGTCTAATGCAAGTTTTAGTCGTTTTTCTTCAATTGTTTTATTTTTAGATTCCAAAGATTTTGAAGCCACCAATGTTTTTGAGGCAGGTTTTTCTTTATCATAAGAAATCTTATGTTTATCTTTCACATTAGATAATAATTTTCAGCAAACATAAGGAGCCGTATGTGTGTTGAATTACATACAATATTTACGCTAACCTGAAATTCTACGATATGTTATATTGAATATATTAAAAATCATGATAATGCTTGTTTTTATAAAAATTTGATATTTGTTAGAGGTATTTAATATCAAAACGGTTTATTATATTAAAGCATAATTTTTTCTAGTATCAAAAACGCTAGTAATAAATCAAGGTTGATGATAGAATATCTCATGGAAGAGTTAGAACACAAATACGAAGTAACAATCGACATGACAGAAGATAAACAAAAACTTCCAGAAGATGTCAAAAACGAGCTAAAAGAATCAGGCATGATGGATGACAAAGGAAAATTAAAACTAAAAGGAGTCAGCCCAAAAATGCTTAAAAAAATGAAGCAGGAATTTGTAAAGTGTCCGGTATTAAAAGAAGATATTCAATTTATCCAGTGTTTTGTTTGTCCAAATTTTCAAAGCAGAGTAATGGGCAAAGTCCTCTGTAAAGGCGACCCATTAAAATAAAAGAGATCCAATTAAAACAGGTATAATCATCACGAAAGGCTCATTAGTAAAATTATTTCTTTGAATTCTAGTTTGAGTAAAGAAGATATCGGAATTACAGTTTCAAAAGAGGCAGATTTCAGTGAGTGGTACACACAAGTCGTACTCAAAGCTAAGTTAGCAGATTATGCACCAGTTAAAGGACTAATAGTATTAAGACCAGAGGGATACTCTATTTGGGAATCATTAAGGAATACATTTGATGAAAAATTCTTTAAAAACGGAATAAGAAACGGTTTTCTTCCAATTTTAATTCCAGAATCGCTTTTGGGAAAAGAACAAAAACATTTTGCAGGTTTTAATCCAGAAGTATTTTGGGTTACACATTCAGGAGAAAATGAAATAGGAGATAGATTAGCGCTTAGACCGACTTCAGAAACTTTAGCATATACAATGTATGCAAAATGGATTCAAAGTTGGAGGGATTTACCTCTCAAGATTAATTTTTGGAATACGGCATTAAGAGCAGAGATAAAAGCTACAAAGCCATTTCTTAGGACTTCAGAATTTTTATGGCAAGAAGGACATACTGTACATGCAATTAAGGAAGAAGCTGAAAAAGAAGTTATGGAGATTCTTGAAATTTACAAAAATACGGTTCAAGACGAATTAGCGATTCCTGTAGTTACAGGCAAGAAAAGTGAAAAAGAAAAATTTGTAGGAGCGGTATATACTACCACTATGGAATCAATAATGCCAGATGGAAAAGCACTTCAGATGGGAACATCGCATTTTCTAGGACAGAACTTTTCAATACCATTTGAAGTAAAATTTTCAGATAAAGACAATGTTGAACAATTTGCATGGCAAACATCATGGGGAGTATCATGGAGATTGATTGGAGCAATGATCATGGTACATGGTGACGATAAAGGTCTCGTACTTCCACCAAAAGTAGCACCAATTCAAGTCGTAATTGTTCCAATTTACAAATCGGATGATGCAAAAAATATCATATTTCCAAAATTAAATGAAATTCGCCAACAACTAGAATCTAAAAAAATTCGGGTTCATGTAGATGATAGAAACGAACTAACTCCAGGTTACAAATTCAATGATTGGGAGCTAAAAGGGATCCCATTAAGAATAGAGATTGGTCCAAAAGACATTGAAAAACAACAAATTGTTTTAGCAAAAAGATACAATCGAGAAAAAATAAACATAGGATTTAATGAAATTGAAAAAATACCCACAATATTAGACGAAATACAAAAAGACATGTTAGAAATTGCAAAAGTGAAATCTAAAGAGAATACGATAAATATTTCAGAATATTCAGAACTCAAATCAAAAATAGGAAAAGGTGGATTTTTCATTGCATATTGGTGTGGTAAAACTGAATGTGAAGAAAAAATCAAAGAGGAAACTGGAGCAGATATAAGAGTAATTCCATTTGGCAGTGAAAATACCAAGGAAAAATGCATTTATTGTAATGAACAAAGCAAAGAAACACCGATTTTTGCAAGAGGATATTAAAAAATGAAAACTGCCACAAATGTGGAAGAAAATAAATCACTTTTAGAACAATTCAAAGAAACAAGAAACAGAACTTTGGAATTAGTAAAAACTCTTGAAAAAGATGATTTTATAGTACAAACGGCATTTTTTACTAGCCCGGTAAAATGGCATGTTGGTCATGTAAGTTGGATCTATGAAGCAATTATGAGTAAAATAAACAACAAATATGAGTTCTACTCTAAAGAATTTTCAGAGTATCTAAACTCTTACTATCAACAATTTGGAGTTCCTCATGACAAGGGTAAAAGAGGAATCATATCAAGACCAACAACTGAACAAATTTTTCAATATTTCAATACAATTAGCCAAAGAGTAAATCATCTCATAGAATCAGATTTGCTAAATGATAATGCAATAAAATTAATCATAACAGGACTACATCATGAATGTCAACATCAAGAATTACTAGTGTATGACTTACAACATTTGTTGGCAGATCAATACAGACCAATCAAAAAAAATGAAATGCCAAAATCAAAAAGTGTTGAACAAAAATCAGTTCAAATCAAAGGCGACATATACACAATGGGGTATAATGGTAATGAATATTGTTACGATATTGAACTACCAGAACACAAAGTGTATCTAGAAAATTATTCAATTGATGTATTTCCGATTACCAATGAACAATATCTAAAATTTATTGAGGATGGAGGATATGATACCTACAAACATTGGCTATCTGACGGATGGGAGAAAGTAAAAGAAAACGATTGGAAATCACCGATGTATTGGGAAAAAATTGATGGTCAATGGAAAGTAAGAGATTTTCTAGGAACTCGAAAATTAAATCCAAAAGAGCCAGTATGTCATGTTAGCTATTATGAAGCAGATGCATATTGCAAATGGGCAGGGAAGAGACTACCAACAGAAGCAGAATGGGAAAAAGCTGCTTGTTGGAATGAAGAAAAACAACAAAAAACAATATTTCCTTGGGGAAATGAGCCTCCAACAGAACAAAATGCCAATCTGTTAGAATCACATTATTGGGGATGTACAGAAATTGGCTCATATCCTAATGGGATAAGTTCATCAGGGTGTCATCAAATGATAGGCGATGTCTGGGAATGGACAGCATCAGAGTTTACAGGATATCCGGGATTCAAATCAGGATTTGATGAATATAATGACAAGTGGTTTACAAATCAAAAAGTGTTACGTGGTGGCTCATTTGGAACACCAAAGATGTCCATTCGTGGAAGTTATCGAAATTTTTTCAGATTGGATGAAAGATGGTTATTTTCCGGATTTAGATGTGTAGAAAATACATAAAGTTAAGATCTTTTTGATGCCAAAGTCAATGCAAAGTAATTATTTTCATCTAACCAAATATGCTTAATGGTAAACCCAGCCTGAGCCATTAATTCTCTAATTTGAGATAATTTGTATTTGTGTGAATGCTCAGTATGAATTAATTCATCTTTCTTTAATGTTAATGAAAGATTTGCTTTTGGAATGACAACAGATTGCGCCACTAAAGATTTAAGATACATTTCAATTCTTTGTTCATCTTCATTGTATTTTGCATAATGAATAAAATTATTTAGATTAAAATCAGCGTCTAGTTCATCATTTATTCTAGATAGGATATTAAGATTAAACAATGCAGTTATTCCTTTAGAATCATCATATGCATTTTCTAAAGTTTTTTTATTTTTTACCAAATCCAAGCCAATTAAAAATAAATCATCATCTTTCATGGTAGAATTAATTTTTTTCAGAAATATTTTTCCATCTTTGGGAATAAAATTTCCAAAACTAGAACCTAAGAAAATAATTAGATTCTTTTTATTATCGTAATTTTTTAAAAATTCAAGACCACCTTCATATGTATCAATAATTCCAGTTATGTGCAAATTCTCATACTCTTTTTGAAGTAAAGATGAACTTTCAGTCAATATTTCAGAAATATCAATTGGAAAATATTCAATTTTTTCTTGAAATTCATTTAAAATGTCTAAAATTAGCCGGGTTTTAACCGAGGAACCACTACCAAGTTCAACTAATCTAAAGGAATCATCAACAAATTGAGCCAGATCTTCTTTTAGATTTTTGAGTATATTGATTTCTGTTCTAGTTGGATAGTATTCGGATAAATCACATATTTTTTCAAATAACTCAGAGCCTTTTTTATCATAAAAAAATTTAGGATTGATAAATTTAGAATTTTGAGTGAGGCTAAAAGAAATCTCATCTGCAAAACTCTTTTCAATTTTAGCAGAATTAGGTTTAAAATACTGCAATTTAGAATCAACTGTATATTTTTTATAATTTAGACTGTTTTGAATTGTTTTACTCAAGTAATAAAACGGACTTTTTTTAACATAAATGCCTTATGAAAGTTTATCAGGCATGAATAATATTTCTTGATATACCTCTTAATCCAATTCTAAACATTGGATGAAATTCTAAGAATAGAAAATTTGAGGAAGTTTTTTATTAAAAAAAATATCTTTAGAACAAAAACAGTTACAATAAAAGCAGTTGATGATATATCATTTAGTCTAAAAAAAGGAGAAGTCTTTGTTCTAGCAGGTGAATCGGGATCTGGTAAATCTACAATAGCAAAATTAATTCTTAAATCAATTCAATCAGACTCTGGAAAAATAATTTTTGAAAACAAAGAAATTGGTAACGATAAAAAAAGTTTAGAGAAAATTAGAATGAATTGTCAAATGATCCAACAAGATCCGTATGATTCAATCAATCCACGAATGAATATTGCAGATATTGTTTCAGAACCCTTGGAAATACATAAGATTGGAGATAAAGAAGATAGGAAAAAAAGAGTTGTCGAGGTATTACGTGAAGTAAAACTAGAGTCTACTGAAGATATTTTAAAAAAATATCCACATATGTTATCAGGAGGTCAGAGACAAAGAGTAGTACTTGCAAGGGCATTAGCGTTAAGACCAAAAATAATCATTGCAGATGAGCCTGTCTCTATGTTAGATGTGTCAATTAGAGCAGAGATGCTTGAATTAATGCATGAATTACAAAAAAAATATCAAATTTCATTTGTTTACATTACACATGATTTAGCTACTGCCAGGCATTTTGGTCAGAGAATAGGAATTTTGTATCTTGGGAAAATAGTAGAGATGGGGGCAATTGATGAAATATTGTTAAAACCAAAACATCCATACACTCAAGCTCTAATCGATGCAATTTCTGAACCAGATCCGGAAAATCTCAATAAAGAAAAAAAAATAAGAATTAATGATCCACTAGATATTGATGTTTATTCAGGTTGTAGATTTAGAGCAAGATGCCCATATGCCATTGAGAAATGCAAAACCGAACCAATTTTAGAAAATATAGAAAAAGATCATTCTGTTGCTTGTTATGTTAGTCTAGATTAGGATGTTTTAACTGAAGGCATACGTTTGTCTTTGTATGTAACAACATAGGATACGCCATTTTTTGGATAAACGCCATAGATTAATTTGGCTTTTTGTACAACAGAGTCTTTGAGAGAAACCATAATGAATTGGCTCTCTTGTGAACGTTCTTCTAAAATTTTTGCAAGTCTTTCAGAGTTTGGTGCATCAAGATGTGCATCCACTTCATCAAATAGATAAAATGGAGACGGTTTTAATTTTTGAAGTGCCAAGACAAAGACAATTGCCGCAAGAGTTTTTTCACCACCGCTAATTGATGTTGATTCTCTTTTTGGTTTATTTGGAAATTGAATCATGTAAGATATACCAGAATTGAAAATATCATCTTCATTTTGTAATTCAAGCCAAGCGTTACCACCAGTCATTTTACTGAAGATAAGACGTATTTCTTTGTCAACTTTGTCAAATGCATCTAAGAAGGTTTGTCGTTTATCTTTTTCAATATCTTCAATAAATTTAACAATAGAATTTCGTTCTTCTTCCAATGAATTTTTACGTACAGACATAGAGCGATAGCCATAAGATACTTCAAGATAAGTTTCAGGAGCTTTTGCATTAAGAGCATTAAGAGAGTTAAACTCAGTAGTTAAGCCATGAACTATAGGTTCAACATCAAATGTCTCCATGTTTTTATCAAATCCAAATGACGATAAAATTGCATTAAGTTTTGTTGCGTTTTCATTTAACTCATGTAAATCACGAGTAAGAGAATCAGATTGTCTTTCAAGTGAGTTAATTTCTTTAGTAAGTTCTTTGTCTTTTTCTGAAAGAATTTTTAATTTATCATCATATTCTTTAAGATGACCAATGGAAGAACCAGAAGTAGAAATTAGTTCTTGTTCTTTTTCTCTAAGTGCTACAAGTATGCTTGTCTTAGATTCCTTTCTTATTTCTAATTCTTTAATTTTATTTTCTAATTCTTCATGTTGTGAATTTAACGAAGATATTTCATCATTAAGACTTTTTATTCTAGATTGTTTTCTATTTTCTTCATTTAGTAATGTTGTCAACTGTGAATCTTTATCACGATATTCATTCATAATAGTCGTGTAAAGTTTTTCAAGATTGGATTTCTTTTCATTAACTTTAGATAGTTCATTTGCAATACGTGTTTGTTCTCCACTTGCATAATTCTCTTCAACAATTGTAATTCTTGAATTAAGTGACTCGATATGAGATTCGTTTGAAGATATATCTACAAGCAGAGTAGCATGTCTTTTATTTAATTCAGAAATTCTTTCAGTTAATTGCTGCTTCATATTAATTGCAGATGAAATTCTTGATTTCAAATGGGAATAATTTTCATCAGTAGATGCAAGACCTTGTTCTGAAAGAGATAATCTCTTTGAATATCCTTGGACAGAATCTTCTAATTTCTTTAGAGAGTGTTTCTTCTTTAAAACATATTTTTTAAGAAGACTGATTGATTCTAACAATCCATCAATATCAGTACTCATGGAGATGATTTTGGTTAATTTTGAAATTTTTGAATTAATATCAATGATTACTGCGCCACCTTTAGCCTCAAAATACTCACCAGTCATAGTCACGGCTTTATGACCCATTTTGGAGATCCGATACGCAGAGTCCCTAGAATCAACTAGAACCACATTTCCAAAAAGAAATGTTTTGAGAGCAGAGTATGATGGATCACATTTCACATAATCAGAAAGTACTCCAACGACGCCAGAATCTTTTGGTAAATCTAATTTGAATTTTGGAATTGCGTCAAGAGGTATTATTTTTAATTTTGGTAAATTTTTAGAACGTGCAACCTCAGCAATTCCAAGTAATGTTGCAAAATCAGGTACAACAATTGCCTTAATCCAATCAGAGCTTACAGCAAGTACAGCACGCTCATATTGCTTATCCCAAGAAATCATTTCATAAACTAATCCTTCAATACCAAGCTTATCAGCATCTTCTTTTAGTTTAGCAACAGTATAATCTTCATGCATTATTCCTTTAACAGTTTTAATTTTTGATTCATATTGAGCAGCAGCCTTGCTTGACTTTTCTAAAATTAAATCAAGCTCTTCCAAATCATTTACAGTTTTTAATTTTTTTGAATTTAATCTTGCTATTCGTGATTGTAATTCAGAAATAGATGCATTATGATTATCAATTATAGTTTCTAATCTTAATTTTAGGGCAGATAGTTTTATCACATCTTGTTCCAATTCAACCAATCGTGTAGAATTAGATTTAATTTTAATTTGAGATTCTTCTTTTTCATTTTCTGCTTTGGATAGTTTAAGCTTTGCATCATTGAGTTGATCAGAAAGTAATTTTATTTTGTTATCAATTTCAGATTTTTTAGATGCTGCAACAGATTGCTCTGTTAAAATTATATTTCTTTCAGAATCAATTACTTCAAGATCATCATTGATTTTATTCTTTTTGATGTTAATTTCATTTATTGATTCTTGACATTTTAAAATCTGAGATTTAATTTCTTGTCCGGTTTGATTAATTGCTTCAATTTCATTTTGAATTTCAGGAATTCTTATTTCAATTTGTTGTAGTCGTTTGTTTGATGCAACAATTGCACTGTTATCTATTTCGTATTGTTCCATTGCAGTACTGAGTTCAGAATCAATTGCAGCCTTAGCTTGACTGTAATCATTTGCAGTGGTCATTAATTTTGATTTTTCAGTATCTAAAGCATTAATTTCATTTCTAATCTGAATTCTCTCATCATCAAATGTCTTAATTTCTGTGGTAATTTTGTTAAAAGTGTCTTCTTTTGAGGTTTTTTGACCTATTATTAGGCGTAGTTTATTCGAGGCAGCAATAGCTTTGTAACGATTCAGTTCTCTTTCAAGAATATCATGACGTAGTTTTTGATTTCTTTCTTCCTCAAGCTCATCAATTCTTTTTTTAATTTCACCCATCTTTGCCAGTGCAATCTCTAAACGTCTATCAGCATCATCAAGTTGTTTTATGGCTTCAGTTTTTTTCTCATCAAAGTAAGACAACCCAATTAAATCTTCAATTGTTTTTCGTTTTTCTTCAGATGTGAATTCAGAAATCCTAGTAACAGTTCCTTGTTGTACTGCATTAAGCTGACCCAATCCAGCATTTGCAACATCTAATAGATCTAATATCTGACTTCGATTTGTTGGTTTTTTATTTAGATAATAATTATTTTCACCCTTATCATCCATTTCTCTTGTAATTTCTACTGAATCAGAATCTACAGGGATTTTTCTATCGGAATTATCAAAATGAACACTAGATCTGGCCATCTTTGGTCCATGTCTGTTACCTTCAATATCATGAATAAGAGATCGAAGTTTATCGACTCTCATCATTTTTGGTTTGTTTTCACCAAGTGCAAAAATTATTGCGTCAAGAATGTTACTTTTTCCAGAACCGTTTGGGCCAGAGATCGAGACTAATCCAGGTTCAAACATAACTGTGGTATTTTTAAATCCAAATGATTTGAAACCAAAGATCTCTACTTTTTTAATGTGAACCAATGAAATTATTTTCTCAATTGGTTGGATAATCGATGGTTAACAAGTTTAGTTGACATAATTGATTAATTTTTCTTGGTTTACTATCATTTTTTTCGTAACGGTGTGTATTATGAAATTAAAATATGATCTAGGGCAGATTATCAATGATTAGAAATACTAAAAATCGTGCCTAATTTTTATATAAAAATAGAATTTAATCGTATTTTTACGCATAAATTTTTGAACCAAAATAAGAAATTAAATGGATTTTTAAAAAAAGATAAATTCAAAAAATAAGAATTTTAAGTGTTATTTTCCTTCAACGAACTTTTCACAGTCTTGTTTTGCTTGAACATCTGGCATTTGCACAAGAGGATGTTTCATCAAATATGCACTTGCAGGAATAATTGGGCCACCTACGCCCCTATCAAGTGCAATCTTTGCTAATCTAATAGCATCGATTACAATACCTGCAGAATTTGCTTTATCATCTACTTCTAAACGAACTTCCATGTTATATGGGATATTAGCCCATTGTCTACCTTCAATTCGCATAAACATTAGTTTAGTGTTGCCTAAAAATGGAATAAAGTCAGATGGGCCAACATAGATTTGATCATCTGCTAATCTCTCTTTAAGTTGACTTTGAACACTTTCGGTTTTAGATATTCTCTTTGAGGCTAAACGGTCTTGTTCCTTCATGTTTAAGAAATCAGTGTTTCCACCTACGTTAATTTGGTAAGTTTTTTCAATTTTAGTTCCACGATCACTGCAAAGTTTTGCAAGTGTTCTATGAACTATTGTAGCTCCAACTTGACCCTTAATGTCATCACCTATGACGGGAATATTTTTTTCTTTGAATTTTTTTGCCCATTTTTCATCAGATGCAATAAAAGAAGGAATGCAATTTACAAAAGCGGTGTTTGTATCAAGACAAATTTGAGCCCAAAATTCTGTCACTTTATCAGAACCAACTGGTAAATACGATACAATAATTTCAACATTATTTTCTTTAAGAATTTTTTTTACTTCCTCAGTTATTTGATCGTGAGATTTTTTAGATTCCATAGGCTTGATTCGATTTTCTACCCATATTCCCACTCCATCTAACAATGGACTTTCGTAGACTTTGGCATTTGTTTTTGGCATTTTCTCTTTTGGGATCCAATCAACCATGTTTGGATATGCGTAAATTGCTTCATTAAGAGGAGTTCCAACTTTGTTATCACCTACATCAAAGCCACATACAAAATCAATGTCATGAATTCCATATCCAGCAAGTTTATCATGGATAATACCTGTGACTTCTTGAGAAGGGTTTTGTCTATAGTATTCTATTCCTTGAATTAAACCGGCAAAACAATTACCTATACCTACCAATCCCACTCTGATTCTATTTCCCATTCAAAAATCAAAGACAGGATGCAGGTTTTAAGTTTTCTAATTTATTAAAAATATACACGTAGAGTCATAATTTAGGAAGCAAGTTACTTAGACCTTCTTTGTAAGATGGGAACTTGAAATCATAAATTTGTGAAATTTTATGATTTGAAGCACTGGCTGAACGGGTTAACAGTTTAATTGCATCTGAACCTAATACCAGTTTCGCCAAAGCGGTTGGAACCGTTTTTGGTTTTTTTACTCCAAGATTGTCAGAGATATAATTTAGAAATTCTACAAACGGTGTAGGCTTAGAATCAGTCAAAATATAGGAATCAGTTTCAGATTTTTGAAGAACTTCAATTAATGCATCTACAACATCTTCAACATGAATGAAATTTTTGATGTATTTTCCATTTCCAGGAATTCTAAATGTACCTTTTTGCATTCTATCAATTATCATTGATTTGAAAAATCCACCATCACCATATACAACATCTCCTAGATATGCCACAGAAAAATTTATTCCAAATTTTTTACAGTTTTCTTCTAGGAACTCTTGTGCCTTGATTCGTGTTTTGATGAATTCAGTATCAGATTTTTTAGGAGTTGTTTCTGTAATTTTGTCATATTTTGGATCAAATACAGCTAGACCTGAAACATAGATGAACAATTTTGCACCAGATACAGCTGAAAAAAGATTTTTCACACCATCATAATTTACAGATTGGATTATTTTTTTATTTTTTTCTAGAGGAGTCACAGATGCTAAATGACATACAACCTCAAATTTTTGATCAAAGCGTAAATTAGGATTGGTTAGATCACCCAAAATTATTTTAAAAGGTAGATTTTCCTGTTTTCTTCTAGCAAGAATTGTTACATCTGCACCAGAATCATGTAGCTTTTTTGCAAGTCTAGAACCAATAAATCCGGTTCCACCGGTAACTAATATACGAGTATCTTGTAGATTCATTGTGTTTGTCTCATTATTTTTGAAAGTACATTAATCATAATCCTCCTCCGAAAACTTCACTTAGCTCAATATCATATCCATTTGGATCACTTATGTAAATGGAACGTGATTTTTCAAATTGAATAGGACCATCATAATTAATTGTAACACCTAGCGATTTACATATCATTATTATCTCATCAAAGTTTTCAACATGAAAACCAAAATGAGCGATTGCACCTTCAGGTTTCATCTCAGGATTCTCATACAGACATAGTTTGACATTGTCATTACCGATAATTTTTGATTTCTCTTCAGGTTGTTCTTTTTTAATTTCAAATCCAAAAAGATCTTTGTAAAATGCAACACTTTGTTCTAAATCTTTTACTTCCATATTGATGTGATCAATAAAACTAGCTTTCAATGTTTTAGTCATAGGAAATACTAGTTGAGATATCTAATAAAATATAATTAAACATTGCAATCATTATTTAGATTCAATAAAAATAACATCAACTAGATCCTGATTGCTTCTCTTTGTTACGGTATCTCGATTGGCATTATGAAAATTTTGCAAATGTGCTTTTCTGGTTTTTATTCCATACTCTCTACACAATCTACAAAAATATGTCACCTGTCTTTCAGTTCTTGGTTTTGATTGAATTTCTTCATATGCAAGAATGGAATTTAGCATGAATACTACTCAGAAGAATCATATTTTAATATTGTCACAAAAATGACAATTGGTCATATATTTACATAATTTGCAAAATATTTATATATTGTAATAAATATTACATACACTCGGTGAATAAAATGTGGTTTGATAACCAATTTGAAAGAGCATTTCGAAGATTGTCTGATCCTTTTTTTGCCACGGATGACATCTTTGAATTTCCAAATGATTCAAAAATTCAAACATTTGGCCCGTATTACTATGGTTATGAGATGACCATAGGACCTAACGGAAAACCCCATGTAAAAGAATGGGGAAATGTAAAGCCTAAGAGTTCAATGACGGAATTAGATGTCAGAGAACCATATGTGGACGAATCCGTTGACGAAAAAAGCCGTACACTAAAGCTGATTACAGAGATGCCAGGAATTGAAAAATCGGACATCAATGTAAGCATAGTAGAAGGAGTTGTAGAAATTTCTGCCAAACATGGAGACAGAAAATACAGTACAAAAATTCCATTGAAGTACAAAGTAGATGAAAATTCAGCCAAAGCACAATACACCAATGGGATATTGGAACTGACCTTGTCCCTTGCCGAAGAAAAACCAAAAGGTAAAAGAGTGTCAGTGGAGTAATAGAGGTGATTGGAAAATGATTACTCAAAATATTCCATCAACCATTCAAACATTGTCACATCATATGAAATTGTGGATGGAAAAGTTTTTTCCACCCATCCGATTTTCAAAACGAAGTGATAAAAATGCCAGAGGAATTATGTAGAAATTGTGGGATGAGTCTTCAAATACAAAACAAATGCTCTACATGTAAAGAACCGATTCAGCAAATCTGTTCTGAATGTAGATATACAACACTAGAGAGAATTCACAGTCGATACTCATCAAGATTTGAGATGATGTCAACAATAGAGCCGCCGGCACGATTTCTTCAAATCACAATAGCATAATCTCTAATTCATATATTTTTAATTATATGATTTCATAATTATTCAATCAATAATTTAGAGCAGGGATAGTAGACATATTTTAAATTAAATCAATTAAAAATTTATTCCAGTTATAGTGTTTTAGAATATCAAGGATTAAGAATTCAAAAATAGATATGTTATGAATTGATGATAAAAAAATACATGGGGAATTCAAAAAGCAATAATATTTAGGCATATCGACTAACAAATGATACGCGTTCCTTTTTAGGTAAAAATACACCATATTGATGAGAAGCAGGACGATCTCTTATCGGGTTCAGCCTGATATCATGTGAATCTGTTTCTCTTTTAAGGCATTAGAGTAAAGATAGACATGGATTCTTCTAGTAAAAAATAGAAGGGTTAAGGTAGAATTTTATACAGCTCAAAAAAATCATATTATGATAGAGCCAGCTATTTCATGGCGGAAAGTCACACAACAAGCAAGACAAGCAACTCTTCATGCAGAAGTTACAACAATTTTACCTTTTATTTATGCCGCACTAATTGCAAAATTAAAAAAATAATCGGATAAAAACTATTATTCATCAAGTCACAATGTAACACATTGTACTCTAAAATTAGAATTAAAGAGTTAAGACCAATTAATGTAGAAGGAGGATATCTAATAGATGGATTTCCTTCAATGGGATTTGCCAGTGCAATTGCGACTGAATCAATGATTCAAACATCACAATTTTCCGTAGCAGGTATAATTGATTCAGATAGTTTTCCAACAATTAGTGTAGTTAAAGAAGGAAAACCAAACTATCCAACAAGAATTTTCGTCAACGATGATCTCAAGGTTTCAATTTTCTTATCATATCTCACGATACATGAATCATTACACAGATCTATTGCAAAGACAATGCTAAAGTGGGCAAAAAAACAAAAAATCCAACTAGTTGTAAGTAGTGTGGCAGTAAAATCTCTTGGAGGTCTTGGTGGTATGGTCGCTGTAGGAAATACAGATTCTGCAAGAGAGAAATTAAAAAAATCAGGATTAAAAATTCTTCAGCATGGAACAATTCCAGGAATTCCAGGGATTTTACTCAATGAAGGTAGCATTACAGATCAAGATGTAATTGTGGTTCTTTTTCAAACAGATGGTACGGGTCCAGATTTTAGATCAAGTGCAGAATTATGTACTGGAATAGCAAAATTAATTCCTGGAACTTCATGCGATATTCCATTATTACAAAAAGAGGCAGAGAAAGCAGAACTATCGATTAAAGAAACAGATGAAGAAACTCGAAACATAAAAGATTCAATTTACAGATAGTAAAATTACAACACTCAGGTTTATTTTATAACGTAACTAATAACAATAGAAAATCATTGGAACAAATACCAGAATTTGTATTAATGGTTATTCTAATTTCGGCATCAGGGGTAATAGCTCCAGGACCATTATTTGCAGCAAATATAGCACAAGGCTTGCGTGGCGGGGGAAAAGCAGGAATACACATGGCAATAGGGCATGCAATAGTAGAACTACCATTAGTAATTTTGTTAGGAATTGGAGTCTTTACATTAGAAATTTTTCCAGAATTTAGAAGTATTATTTCAATATTAGGTGCCGTTGTACTTTTTGTTTTTGCAGGAATACAAATTAAATTAACATTACAAAAAAATGAGACAAAACATTTCAATCCCAAGCATGGAGCAATGTTTACAGGGATTATTCTTAGTGCATTAAATCCATTTTTTATCATTTGGTGGTTAAGTATTGGTTTTAAATTAATTTCTGATGCAATGCTGATATGGACATTTACAGGAATACTAATTGTTTTTTTGTTACACATTTGGATGGATTTTGTATGGCTATATTCAATAGCACATCTTGCATCTAAAAGTGCTAAAATTCTTTCTAGTAAAAATTATAAAATTTTAATGATTATTTTAAGTTCTATGCTAATATATTTTGGAACGTCATTCATATTAGAAGTATTTTAGCCACAATCTAAAATTTCAACTTTAGGCTCACATTTATCATTAAACAAATTAATTCTTTCAACTAGGCCATCACAAAATTCTGGATCAAAAGACGATTCATATGATTTTAAATCATTAATAATTACAATATGTTGTACCCCACAAGAAGATAAGACATGTCCTAGTAACAAGATAACAACAGAAATACCTGCAGATATCAAGATTAGTGTTCTAATAGTTTTAATTTTTTGTAATGTCAATTTCAATTGTAGAAACATTACGTAATTTACCATCTTGAGAAAGAAGTGAATCAGATAATATTCGTACATCACTTATAACATATCCAACCGTATTCATTCTTTTAACAATCATTTGGGATACATCAACTGCCTGGGTAATTTTTTTACCTCTAGCTTTAATGGTAACTGTATGTCTTGTTGAAAGTTGTGTCAAAGTAGCTGAGACATATGTCATAATTGGTTTATTGCCAACAAAAATCACATCTCGTTCTTCAGGGTCATGTTTACTTTCAGTTGATGAAATATTTGGAGGGGAAGATAATGCGGGTTCTGGTTCAGGTGAAGATAATGCGGGTTCTGGTTCAGGTGAAGATAATGCGGGTTCTGGTTCAGGTGAAGATAATGCGGGTTCTGGTTCAGGTGAAGATAATGCGGGTTCTGGTTCTGAGGATACATGAGTGTCGTGAAATTCAGACAAAATGTCTTCCGCGTCTTTAGATTTTTTTGAATCACTCAATTTATTGTTCCTTTAATAACAAAATCTTCATTGTCTTTTATTTAATTTTTGGGTCATCACGCTGGATGTATTTTTCAAAGATTTTTTCAACTTCCTCATCAGTTTTGGCATTCTTTACTTGATTTACTAATTCTTCTTCTTCGATTTCATAGCAATTTAGGAAATCTTGAGAGTCTTTGAATAGCAATAGAACTTTATCTTTAAACACATAATGATATAGTTTTTCTTTTTCCATCAATTCGGGCTTGATGTTAATGCCATTTTCATCAGATGAGATAGGATAAGCCATAATATTGTTAAAAATGTTCAATATTTAGATGATACAGAGTAGTGAAATAATCACATGAGGAATTCAAATTGGAGTCTAGAATAATTTTCCACATAGATTTTGACTATTTCTTTGCACAATGTGAGGAAATAAGAGCCGCAAATTTAAAAACTAAACCAGTATGTGTCTGTGTTTTTTCAGATAGAGGTGGAGATAGTGGAGCAATCGCAACTGCAAATTACATAGCAAGAAAATATGGAGTGAAATCAGGTATTCCGATTATTTTTGCAAAAAAAAGATTAGAAGAAAGAAAAGATGCAGTGTTTCTCCCAGTTGATTTTGAGTATTATGGAGAGATTTCTCAAAAAGCCATGGAAATTATTAAAGAAAGTGCAGATATTTTTGAATATGTTGGAAAAGATGAAGCGTATTTAGATGTCACCAACAGAGTAGAAGGAAATTTTGATTCAGCAAGTCATTTAGCACAACAAATCAAAAACACAATTAGAGAAAAATTAAAACTTAGTTGTTCAATAGGAGTGTCATCAAACAAATTAATTTCTAAAATAGCATCAGATTTTCGAAAACCAGATGGTTTGACAATTGTATCACCAGAAAAAGTTGAGAAATTCTTGGAACAATTAAAGATCAGAGCAATTCCAGGAATTGGAAAGAAAACAGAAGCAAGATTTACTGAAATGAATTTTGAAACAATAAGAGATGTTAAAAAAATAGATGTGTTTACTTTGAATAAAGAATTTGGAAGAAAACATGGAACCTACATATTCAATGCGGTAAGAGGAATCGACACTGAACCAGTAAAGGAAAGAGAGGCAAGCATACAATACAGTAAACTCTCTACCCTAAAAAAAGATTCAAACGATTATGAATTCCTTGCAGAAAATATCATAGAGTTGTCTAAAGAGTTGTACGAAGTAATTAAGAAAAATAATAAAACATTCAAATCTGTAGGAATACAATTCATTCAATCAGATTTAACGAGTAAAACAAAATCTAGAATGCTAAAAAATCATACATCAAGTTTAGAAGAATTACAAAAAAATGCTTTACAATTACTGAAAGAGTCATTAGAAGAGCAAAAAAGTACAATCAGACGATTAGGGGTAAAAGTTTCAGAACTTGCAGAAATACAAGGTCAAAGTAGCATTACGAATTATTTTTAGGGGGTATTTTTCCTTCAGATTCTGATTTTTTTAGTCTCCTTGTTTCTATGATAATTACTATCAGTAAAAATACAAACAGCCAAGGCAAAAACATGATCTCGCCTGCAACTGAGTGAAATTCTTCCCATTGTTTAGCATCAGTAGTAACTTTTAGTGCATACCATGATAGAGAAAAAATCCTGATCATATTCACACCAATAGTACCTACAATTCCTATTCCAAAGTAAATCAATTTTCGATTTCTATGAATATTCATTTTTAGCAGGAATGCGCCCATAACCAAGGAATAGATAATAACACTATGTACACCAGCAGATGGCCAAAATACCTGAAGCACCATGGGTCCAAAATCACCTTTTAAGAACATGATGTTGTCTCGAGCAGTGGCAGTTCCCAAATCAAGCACATTTATCAACCAAACATTGGTTTGAACCAAATAGGGTACCACGTATTGCAATGGGCCAAGCGAGTCATATGGGAAAAATGCATCAAGTGAAAGAATTATTGCACTGCCAGCAAGAAATATGGGACCTGCAGGCGCAATTCGAATCCAACGTTTACCAAAAAATATACTTAGTGCAACTACAACAAAAATGCTCATTATAATAAAATCCCACATCCATGTCCAAGAATAAATTAGTTGAACGTTAAACAATTCTTCTCCAGATAAAATAAAATCTCTTAATCCATATTCCAATCCTATAAGATATGCAATTACAGATGCGGCTATTGGAATTACAGTGAGTAATCTTTTTTTAGAAATAATAATTTTAAGACCAATTAATTCTGCAACAACAAATACGAGTGCAAAAATAAATCCACCTCGACCTTGATTCCAACTTAGACTAAAGCTATCAGGAAATGCAATAATGGCAAAAACAATTGGACTGGCAATAATGGCTATTCCAATTAACAAGTTCTTATTCTGCACTATAATTGAATTAAAAAATGGCCAATAAATAGATCAAGATTACATTAACACGTAATAGATAATTTATCAGGACAGTAAAGATGCTCATAAAATGGGTCAGATAATTTACCCTTGACTAAAAATACAACTATTACATAATTAGCAGTTTTTGGTATAGTTTTACTGCATTTAACACATCTCAGAGTATCCAATGTAATTTTTTGAATAAAAACATACTTTAGAAACAGGATGTAATGATCCAAAAAGACGAGAATTAGAAAATTTAGGCATAATTTTTTAGCAGTAAAAGTTAATTAGAAAAAATCAGCGATTGTTTTTTGATGAATTAATTTCGTAATATTTCCTTTTGAGATCCATTCAAGTTTACTAATACTTGTTTTATTTGAAGCCAAAGTAAGTGCATCATCAAAAGAATTACCAAATATTGGAGATTGTTTCATTGCAGAGCGAATTCCTTCTCTTACCTGCCATACACCAACTGGAATAGCGTATTCAGGTCTAATTTCACGTAGTATTACAACCCCAGCCTGAATTTTATTTTTTACAAGATATTCTGATACACCTAATTTTGCTGCAAAATATGCACCAGCTATTGCGGGAGGATGATTAATCCCACGTGCATCTTCAAAATCATAACCAAATCCC
>Ga0207952_1000496_pt1 | contig 31018 bp, 26 predicted proteins | sample SubbioR12Aug_8Ca_FD_184831 | JGI IMG/M metagenome (GOLD analysis project Ga0207952, IMG submission 184831) | Serpentinite rock and fluid subsurface biosphere microbial communities from McLaughlin Reserve, California, USA - CR12Aug_8Ca (SPAdes) | ecosystem: Environmental > Terrestrial > Deep... | reverse complement strand
ACACGTATTCGAGGAGGGCGTTGAGCACATCGCGCCGCACCACAGGGTCGAGTCCGTCGGTGGGTTCATCGAGAATCAGCAACTCGGGCCGATGCGCGAGCGCCAGGAGCATCATCAGTTTGCCCGACTCGCCCTTAGAGAGGCGCTCCACGGGCTGCTCTGCCCGGAGATTGAACTGGCGCCGCAGTTCTTCGGCACGCGGCGTATCCCAATCCGGGTAGAAGGCGGAGACGTATCGCATCGTCTCCTCGACCGTGAGCGTGGGGTAGAGGTGCAGGCGTTCCGGCACGTAGCCGATCCTGGCGAGCGCGTGATGCACGCCAGTGGGAACGTCGTGCCCCAGAACGCTGATCGTGCCGTCGTTGGGTGCGAGCATCCCGAGCAAGAGGCGAATGACCGTGGTCTTGCCTGATCCGTTGGGTCCGAGGAACCCGTAGACGGATCCGGCGGCCACATGCATCTGCAGGTCGCGCACGGAGAATTCCTTCCCGGCGCGATAGGTCACGTTCCTGGTGACGATGACGTGGCTCATCGGCGCGTGTCTCCGTCGAGTTCCTGTGAAATCGCGGTCTTGAGTTCGTCCTTGGCGAGACCGAGCTGGCCTGCGGCAACGAGCATTTCGCGGACGAGCTTGCGGGCGGCGCTGGCGCGGTCGCGCGCGCGGCGTTCGGTTGTCACCTGGGACACGAAGGTGCCTGCGCCCTGTCGCATTTCCACGAGTGCTTCCTTTTCGAGATCGCGGTACGCCTGCACGACGGTGGCTGGGTTCACCCGCAGGCGCGTAGCGAGTGCGCGCACCGAGGGGAGGGGATCGCCGGCGGCGAGTTCGCCGGCGGCGACGGCCACGCGCACGCGGTCGGCGATCTGGGCGTAGATCGGCGTTGGACTTCGGGGGTCGATGCGTTCGAACACAGTGGATAAGTGTATTAGTGTATCGGTACACTAGAGTTCTTCCCCGCCGTTGTCAAGCGGTTGGGCGAATGGCTGGATCCCGCGCTGGAATTCGCCCCCCACGAGGCCTACACTCCCCCTTGTGAAGCCGCCGGCCGCCCCGCAACAACAGCTGACACTGGTCGAGCGCGCGACATCACGCTGGATCTCCAGCGCCAATCCCCGGCATCCGATCACGCTGGTCGTCTGCACGGGAATGATCCTGGCGGCCGACGTGCTTGGCGCGGAGATCGACATCCGCACATACCTGGTGATGGGGCTGTGGGTGGTCGAAGCGTGGTTCGCCGGTTGGTGGTGCGCCGCGCCCGCCGTTTTTTCCGTTCGCCTGCAGCGCTACGCGCTCGGCGTGATTGGCGACGTGCTGTTCCTGGCCGTCGTCTTCGTGTTTCTCGACGGTGCCCAGTCGCTGGGTGTGAGCTTCTTCGCGTTGATGGTGGTGGCCGCCAGCTCGGTCCTGCCGCGGCGATGGGCGCTGACGGTCGGTCTGGTGTCATTTGTGTCATTCGCCGCGCTCGTTGCGTTCGATGTGTACGGGCCGCACGAGATCTCCTCACCGCTGGGGCTGCCGCCGGTCACGGGCAACAATTCGTATTTCTTTGCGACCGTCGGCGCGGCGGCGGTGCTCCTCTTTCTGTTGCTCCGGACGTACGCGCAGGTGATGAGCGCGATGCAGGAATCAGAAACGCGGCACCAGGCGGTGATTCGCACGGCGGCAGACGCGATCCTGATTTTCGACGCCGATGGGCACATCGTCGAGGTGAATGCGTCCGTGCTCGAGCACACCAAGTACACCTGGGACGAGCTCAAGGCGATGCCGAACAGCAATCTCTTCCTGGCCGAGGATTGGCCGACGGCGTATGCGGCGTTCGCCCGGACGCTCAAGGGCGAATCGACGCAGTTCGAAGCGCGGATCGTGCTCAAGTCAACGGAAATCCGCTGGGCGGAGATCTGGACGTCGGCGATCCCCATGGACGGGCGCTACGGTGTGGTGGCGGTGGCGCGGGACGTCACCGAACGGCGGCGCGCCTCGGAACAGCTTCGGGACAACGATGCCAAGCTGGGACTCGTTCTGGACGCGCTCAATAGCGGTTTCTACACCATCGACCGCCAGCAAACCGTCACGAGCGTGCGCGGGAAGGGTTCAGCGTCCGGGTCGGCACTCGTGGGGCGCAGCATCACATCGGTCGCGCCATCGGCCGATGAGGCCGTGGTGCAGCGGGAGCAGCATGCGCGCGCGCTCGGCGGCGAGGTAGCGACCTGGGTCTGGCCAGTCGGATCGGGTCGATGGGTTCGCTCGCACGTGGCGCCGATTCGCAGTGAGGCAGGTGAAATCATCGGGGCGGCAGGGTTCTGGCGCGATGAAACAGCGATCGTGCGCGCGCGTGACGAGCAGGATGCGCGCTGGAACCGCTTTCGGCCGAGTGGCGGGCCCGCAGCCCAGGACGAGTAGCGTTCGCACCTGGCAGGCAGGTAGGTTACCGTGTACGCGGGCGTAATTCAGTTGGTAGAATGCCAGCTTCCCAAGCTGGACGTCGCCGGTTCGAGTCCGGTCGCCCGCTCTTTCCTCCCTGGACGGCTGCGATGCAAACGGTCACCCTCGCCATCACCGGAATGAGCTGCGGCCATTGCGTGGGCGCGGTGCGCAGCGCGCTCGGCGGGCTCAAAGGCGTTGAGGTCCAGGAGGTGACGATCGGGAAGGCCATAGTCGCGATCGACCCTGCGGTGGTCACGCACGAGGCCCTTATCGACGCGGTCGAAGATCAGGGGTACGCGGTCAGTCGATGACTGACGCGCCGACTTCACAGAGCGTCGCCCCCAAGGCTGCGATCACGGCCCCGGCAATCGCGGGCTGGATTGCCGACTCGGCAAAGCGCCACAGCATCACGCTGGTTGGATCGGCGCTTGTCATCGGCATTGCCGACGTGCTCGGTGCTGCCGTGGATGTGCGTGCGTATCTGGTGCTCGCCGCATGGATGGCGGTGAACTGGCTGGCGGCGCCGTGGGCGGCGCGCCCGACGACGCCCGCCGGGCGGTTGCAGCGGTACGCGTACACCGTCGTCGTTGACGTCCTGCTTCTCGGCGTCACCTACTACTTCATCGACGGGGCGCAGTACCTGGGTGTCGTCTTCTTCGCACACATGGCCCTGATCGCAAGTGCCACGTTGCCGCGTCGCTGGGCGGTTGGCATCGCCGTACTGATCATCGGAGTGTACGCAACCCTGGTCCTCCTGATCACCAACGGGCTCGGGCTGCAAGCGTCTCCGATTGGCGCTGCTTCGATGGCAGGTAACCAGCTTTTTGCCGTGGCCGCGATCGCCTCGGCGGTAGGGATGGTGCTGCTGCTCATGCACCTGCAATCGCGGCTCGTCAAATCCATCCGCGATGCGGAAATGCGGTACGTGACGCTCGTGCAGTCGGCGTCAGACATGGTGATGACGTTTGATCAGGACGGGCGGTTTCTGGACGCCAATCCCGCGACCCTGCAGCAATCTGGCTATTCGTGGGACGACCTGAAGCGATTGCCGACCATGACGTTCTTCAATCAGGCGGAGTGGCCGGCGGTCGTTGACACCTTCCGAAAGACGCTCGCCGGCGAATCGCAACGTCTGGAAGTGCGGTTCATCCGCGCGGACGGAACCGAACGCTGGGTGCAGGGCGCTTCGTCGCCGTTGACCGTGGACGACAAGCCTGCGGTTGTGCTCATTGCCCGCGATGTCACTGACGCGCGTCGGCAGGCCGACGCGCTTCGGGAGAAGGACGCCCTCCTGGAAATGGTGCTGGAGGCGCTGGGTGCCGGGTTCGTGGCGTTTGACCGCGAGTATCGGATCACGGCGGCCATCGGGGAGTGGGCGCGCTATCGGGAAGCGCGGGGCGAGACGTTGCTGGGGCGCGACGTGCGGACGTTGCCGGGGGCCGCAGAGGCCGTGGGTGGTGCGGACGGTCTGGAGTGTCGCGTCCTCGAGGGCATCTCCAGTTCAGTACGCTGGCGGCTTCCCACGAAGCATGGCGAACGGATGATGCGCACCAATATGGTGCCGCTCCGCGGCGCCAACGGCACGATCGTCATCGGCGGCGCAGGCCTCTGGGTGGACGAAACCGACCTCGTGCGCGCGGAGCAGGAGCGTGAGCAACTGCGCGAACGAATGGCCGATGTGGACCGCATGGAATCGCTTGGCAAGCTGGTCTCTGGCGTCGCGCACGAGTTGAACAATCCACTAGCCGCCATCCTGAATTTTGCCGAGGACCTGCTCGCCGAAACGCAGTCGCCGGACGCGCGCCTTGGTCTTGAGGTAATTCAGGCGCAGGCGCTTCGGTCGCGGACGATTGTGCGCGACCTGTTGACGTACGCGAGGCGCGACATGGCGAGACCGCGGACGCCAATGGCGCCGGGTCCAGTGCTGGAGGGGCTCGCGCGCGCTATGCGGCCGGGATTCGCTACGCAGGGCGTCAACTTCAGTGTGGAGATCGCCGACGCGGACACGCCGATGTTGCTCGACCGAACCGGGTTCGAACAGGTGATGACGAATCTCCTGACGAACGCCGGTCATGCGGCGGGGTCGGGCGGGAGCATACGGCTGTCGAGCAGGGTGCGCCATGAGCAGTTTGAGGTGGTCGTGGAGGACAACGGCGCCGGGATCACGCCTGATGTGGCGCTTCGGATGTTCGAGCCGTTCTTCACCACCAAGCCGACCGGGCAGGGCGTTGGGCTCGGGCTATCAGTGTCGGCCGGTATCGTGCGCGCGCACGGCGGTAAAATCGTGGGCGAGAACCGTCCGGCTGCCGCGGGAGGCGGCGCACGTTTCGTCTTGCGGATCCCGATTGACCCGGCGGCGGCCGAGTTGGCGGCGCTTCGGCAGACTCCGCCGGGTGATACACCCGCAGTTTCGTTTGGCGCCCTGGGGCGCGCGCCTGTTGTTGAGCCCGCATCCCAGCCGCGGGCCATGCCCGAGCGAAAGGCGACCTTGCTGATCATCGATGACGAGAGCGCCATCCGGCAAGGACTCAAGCGGTACTTCACGCGGCGCGGCTGGGTCGTGGAGGAATCCGCCGACGGTGCGGATGCACTCTCCAAGCTGCTGCGCCCGGAAGCGCTCCGGATTTACGACGTTGTACTCTGTGACCTCAAGATGGCCGGCGTGAGCGGCATGGACGTGTACGATCGCGTGTTGCGCGCCGTGCCACAGGTGGCGAGCCGGTTCATCCTCACCACCGGCGACACCTCGGCGCAGGACGTATCAGGATTCTTGGCGCAGGTCGCCGCGCCGATTCTGGAGAAGCCGTTCGAGCTGGTCACGCTGGAAACGATGGCCGATGAAGTCAGGCGCGGGGCTGTCGGCCCCGCCGCGACGACCGCCGCTCCAGGGCCTGCCTGAGCGACTCTGGTGTCACCGGCTTCGGCACGTAGTCGTCCATGCCGGCGTCGATGCACCGTTCACGGTCGCCCTGCATCGCGTTTGCCGTCATCGCGACGATGTAGGCGTTGCGCCCTGAGCCGCCTGCGCGAATCATTCGCGTCGCTCCGAGCCCGTCGAGATTCGGCATCTGGACGTCCATGAAGATCACGTCGTAGCCGCAGTCGGCCGACATCTTGACCGCTTCCACGCCATCGTTGGCCACGTCGGTGCGACAATTGAATCGCTCGAGCATTCGGACCGCGACCATCTGGTTGACCGGATTGTCCTCGGCCAGGAGGACGCGGATCGCGGGCGCTCCATCGACGGCACGAGAGACCGGGGCGGATCCGGGCAACAGGCGGGCGCTTCGCTCCATGAGCGTATGCCGTGTGACGATCGGCCCCGGTGCCCTTGGACCACGCGCCAACACGGTTTCACAGGCGGCCGCAACGACCGATGAACGAAACGGCTTGGTGAGATAGGCGTCGAATCCGGCGCTTTGGAATCGGTCAGCGTCTCCGCGCTGCGCGGCCGACGTCGCAATGATGAGGAGCGTATCCGCAATCGACGCATCGTCGCGGATGGCGCGTCCCAGCATCTCGCCATCCATCTTCGGCATCAGGTAGTCGAGGATCGCAATCCGATAGGGATCTCCGCGCTGGGCGGCGTCGCGCATCAGCGCCAGCGCCCGCTCGGCGTCGAGCGCCGAGTCCACGCGCATGCCCCAATTGCGCAACCATTCCGTGAGGAGCCGCACGTTAATGTCCACGTCGTCCACGACCATGGCGCGAAGCCCACCGAGCGTGACTGGCGGCAACTGTTCGGGGGCCGGGCTGGTGTCTATGGGCAACTTCAGCGTGAACCAGAACGTCGAACCCTGGCCCTCGTTGCTGGTGAGTCCAATGGTGCCGCCCATTAACTCGACGAGGCGCTTGCTGATGGAGAGGCCGAGCCCGGTTCCGCCGAACCGGCGAGTGGTGGACGCGTCGGCCTGCTTGAATGGACTGAAGAGCGTTGGGATCACGTGAGGCGCGATGCCGATGCCGGTGTCAGTCACCTCGAATCGAAGCGACGCCACGCCCTCTTCGGCCTTGCCCTCGACGCCGATGAGCACGTGGCCGGCCTCCGTGAACTTGAGCGCGTTGCCCGTGAGGTTGAGGAGCACCTGTCGGATCCTTCCGGAGTCGCCGACCACGCGCGACGGCGTGTTGGGGTCGATCCGAATCACCAGCTCCACGTTCTTTTCAATCGCCCGCGGAACGAGCAACTCGGCCACTTCGGAGACTGCGGAGTGCAGGTCGAAGGGGATCGGCTCGATCGACATCTTCCCGGCCTCGACTTTCGAGAAGTCGAGGATGTCGTTGATCACGCTCATCAGGAGGTCGGCCGAGCGCCGGGTGGCGTCAACGAACTGCCGTTGCTCCGCATTGAGTGGGGTGTCCGCAAGCAGACTGGTCATACCGAGCACACCGTTCATTGGCGTGCGAATCTCGTGTGACATCATCGCCAGGAATTCGCTTTTGGCGCGTGCGGCGGCCTCGGCCTCGTCGCGTGCGGCGATGAGCGCGCGTTCGGTTTCCTTGCGCGCGGTGATGTCGATCAGGATGACCGTGTACAGTCGTTCCGCCTGCACTTCAAACGGTGCCCAGCGCACCTCGATCGGATACTTCACATCGTCGGCGCGGAGGCCTTCGGCTTCTCGGCCAGCCGCGTCGAGAAATCCGGGAACGTCAGTCGCATCAAACTCAGCGGCGCAGTGCACGTAGCGACTGATCGGGTCGCCCAGAACGGCGTGGGTGGGGCGACGGAAGAGGCGGTCGGCGGCGTCGTTGTGGCGGATGACGCATCCCGATGAGTCGAGCACGAGTACTGCGTTCGGGGAAGAGTCGATGATGGCGTTGAGCGTTCGGTCACGCTCGAGCAAGTCGTGTTCGGCGCGCTTGCGCTGGTCGCGAAGGCGACGCGCCGTGCGCAGGCCACGCCACGCCGAGACGTTGGCGAACATGATGCCAAGGCCGAGGGCCCAATAGATGTTGCGCAACACGAAGTACTGACGCAACGCCTCGGCGCGATCCACCTCGTAGACGACTCCGACACCGAGTTGGGAGCTGAACGCCCAGGCGCCGACCACTTCCGAGCCGCGGGCGTTGCGATACCCTTGCACGTCCGACCCCGACTCGCCGCGCAGGGCTGCCGCGACCGCCCTGGTGAGGACGCGTTGCGCGGACGTGCCGCCGCCGGCTGCCGGGACACTGGTGTTGTCTGGATCGAGGAGCCAGAAACGCAGGCTGGCCGACTGGCCTGTCGGTATCACGCCCGCCTCGGCAAGCGCTCCGTCGAACCGAGTGCTGGAGACGGCAAGTCCGTCCCGCCGAAACGCAATCGCGTCAGCGCTCTTTCCAATGCGATGCGTGCGCAGCACCGGATCCATCCGTTGGGACGGGCGCACGCGGAGGACGACGGCGCCAAGCAAGTCGCCCTCGGCATCACGTACTCCGGCGCCAACGAACATCACCGGTACGCTGTCACGTGTGGCGCCACTTTGGTCAACGGTACGGACGGCCGCTGGCACCACGTCGGAGACCGCAGACCTGTCCGAAAGCGCCACTTGCACGAAGGCAGGCGTAGTGGGAATGGTCGCGATGGCGACCGAGTCGTCTCCGGCGAAACGGAGTGGGCGGCCACGTGGATCGAGGAACGTGATCCCGTCAATGCGTGCGGCCTGGATCAGCGGGCTGAGGCGCTCATTCGCCGCCTGCACAAGCGTTGCAGGCAGGTTTTCCGTGGTGCGCCCCGCGGCCAGCAGTCTCCGGACTTCGGGAAGGTTTGCCGCGGTTGTCGCAGCACTTCGATCGCGGTCGGCGACCCGGTCAAGTGCGCCCACCACGGCCTGGGCGCGGGATTCAAGCAGGTCCGCGGCCGACACGCGCGCCGACTCCGCAAGCCGGATCACGAAGAACTCCCCAAGCGCGAGGTAGATGATCGTGAGCCCGAGCAGCATCGCCCGCGGGACGCGCAACGACTTCGGGATCGGCTGTGACGCGCCAAGGCCACCCGGGGTGGGTGTTTCGGCGCTGATGGATCGGGTGAGCCGGTCGGCCATGCGGCTAAGTATGCCGGTCGGTGGCGGCTGCCGTCCACCAGTGGCCGGCGGAATTCGGCCATTCTGCCGGGCCGTGCCCGCACCCTACATTTCGCTCCGTGCGCAATGGGATGACTTCATGCTGGCGTTAGCGCTGGGCGGCGGCGGGGCGCGCGGGGCGTATCAGGCCGGGGTGCTCCGCGGCATCGCGCGCCGCTGCCCGTGGCTCCGCTTTCCCATTCTCACCGGGATTTCGGCCGGCGCCGTGAACACGGTCCATCTGGCCGCTACGCCAGGAGCCCTGTCGCATTCCGCCGCGGAGCTGGTTGAGCTGTGGCTCAGCCTTACTCCGGAGCAGGTGTACGATGTGCGAGCGAGCTCGCTGCTGACCAACATGTTTCGCTGGGGTGCGCGGCTGGCGTCCGGCGGCATTGGCGGTGGGCGCGAACCGATGCGCGGCATGGTGGACACCCAGCCGCTGCGGGAGTTCCTGCATCGTGCCTTGCAGCCCAACAGCGACGGGTCGATCGAGGGCATTCGGACGAACCTTCAGTCGGGGGCGCTGCATGCCGTGGCGCTGACGGCGTCGAGCTATACCACGGGCCAGTCGGTGACGTGGGTGGAGGGCAATTCTGTCGCGCTCTGGCAGCGGCCACAGCGGCGGAGTGAACACACTCGGCTGACTGTTGAGCATGTGCTGGCGTCGAGCGCGTTGCCGATGCTGTTTCCTGCGATTTCCGTCGGGGGGGAATGGTACGGGGACGGCGGTATTCGGCTCACTGCGCCGTTCTCGCCCGCGCTGAACCTTGGCGCCACGCGCATTATGTCGATTTCCACCAGGTACCGGCGCTCGTCGGTTGAGGCGAAGGCGCCACAGGTGTCGGGGTATCCGCCGCCGGCGCAGGTCCTGGGCGCGCTCTACAACGCGATTTTTCTCGACTTGATCGACGAGGATATTCTCCGGCTGCAGCGGGTGAACAAGCTCCTCGAGGGGATGCCTCCCGAGCGGCGCGGCGGCATGCGCACGGTGGAGATGATGGTGATCCGACCATCGCAGGATTTGGGGCGATTGGCGGCGCAGTTCGAGCCGAAACTGCCCGCGCTCTTCAAGTACCTCACCCGTGGCTTGGGCACCGGGAAAACGGCGAGCCCCGACGTGCTCAGTTTCATTTTGTTCCAGCACGACTACATCAAAAGGCTCGTGCAGCTGGGGGAGGAGGACGGGGAGGCGCACGCGCAGCAGGCGGAGGCATTTGCGCGTGCGGGCGAGTAGATTTGTGGGCTCCCGCCGGGCCGGTTCGTGACGGTCCGCGGGGAGGCATGACGGGACGTAGCGCAGTCCGGTAGCGCACCTGAATGGGGTTCAGGGGGTCGCGGGTTCGAATCCCGCCGTCCCGATGTTTATCCAGCAGTGAGAAAGGCACCTTCGACCTGAAGGTGCCTTTCTCATTGTACCCGTTGCTGTACCCGTTTCACGCACGCTTTCGTGTGTCTGAAAGTTTTCGAGGCTCATTCATGACACGGAGAAGAGTGGCTCGATCAGCCTGTTGATATGAATTGATGAGCGTGTCTGAATCGGTCCAGCCGCCAGCCGCCATTACGTCTTTAATCGGCAGGTGCTTTCGCTCGGTCGCCCATTTTCGGCGATAGGGGTGCCAAAGCCCACCGGCGAGCTTGGGCAACTTCGCGCGCTCCTCAGCCTTAGCGAGCCAATGGTCGAACAAGTGTCGATCCATCGGTTTGGTGGGATCCTTTGAGGCTGCAAACACTAGGCCTGAGATTGCCTTCAGTTTCTTGCGAGCAGCCTTTAACTCAGCGAGCAGCTCTGGTGGAATCGGAATCGTCCACTCCTTCCCCTTCTTGTCGGTCTCTGCTCGCCAACGTATCTCCGACTGAGAGAAGTTGATGTCGTCCCAATGCAACTGACGAATCGAGCCGAGTCTTCGACCTGCGCCCTCAGCGAGAACGAGCGCCAGATCGATTCGATACCAGCGAGACTTTGCCTCGTCGGTTGCTGCTTCCTTCACCAATTGCGAGATGGCCTTTCGGGTCTTGGTGAATCGCTCCCATGAAGCGATGGGTCTTCGCTCATTCTGCTCACGAATGAGTTGAACGCCATCCAATGGGTTGAACATGAGCAGTGGGGTACCGTTTGCAACGCGAGTTCGAGTTGCCCACCGAATCATTGCCTTTAGCAGCACGAGATCGCTTTGAACGGTGCGAGCCCGAACTGCTTCTGTTGTAGTTCCATCGGCCAGCAGAATGCCTCCTTGAAGGCGTGCATTCTGAAACGCGACTTGATCATTCTCGGTGAGCGTCGAGACGTTTCGATTCTCACCGAAATAGCCGAGCAAGACCTTTGAACTCCACTCGTCGCCCTTCCTGCTCGTTGCAGAGTTGTCCAACCAGATGGAGCATTCATCGCTAAATCGGTTCCAAAGCGTACCGAGAGTAAGTGGGCCGCTTGTCTCCAGTCTGCCGCTGAGCAATTCGGATAGCAGCAATTTGCCTAGCCGTTCCGCCTCATGCCGATCTGATGTCTGAAGGCTCCGACGATCCTTCCTGCCATTGATCCAGACGTCTCGATAGTAGACGCCGCCTTTCGCTCTCTCAAAAAGCCGAACACGGGTACCTCGCGAACCGAGCGAGATTGTCCATGTTCCATTGAATCGGTTCCATTTGTTTCGGCCATTCGTGGGTGAGGTCATGCGACCCTCCTACCACGGCTCCGAAGGTTCCGAGCATCGGTAGAAGGATCGTAAGTTCGGGGAATTCCCGTCGCAACTCGCGCCGGTTTCTTCGGCAGGTCTGCGACTCGAATGCGAGGGCGATGCTTCGCCCCGTAGTTCTTCAGCTTTCCCTCCCGGACCAGCTTTCCTAGGTGGTCGGGGGAGTACGCCGTGATTGCGGATGCCGTCGAGAGGTTGACGGTCGCGTCGTCTTCTCGGGTGATCGCTTCGCCCAATTCGACGGCACAGCGACGCAGTGTGATAGCGCTGGCTTCAGCGCCGTACCGGGTCAAGCGACTCGCGTCGTTATCCCAGCGCACGGCTAAGTCGCTCAACTGCGTCAACGGGGAACTGCGTGCGTCAATCTGCGCTTCTTTTGTTTCTCCTTTTTTGAAATGCGTGGACTGCATCTGACTCTCCTTCGTCTCTACGGTTCAAGTCTCTCCATAGGTCGATTCATGGTGTTGTGATTGCGCTGAGCGCCGATCTAGGGTTGGGAATGACCGATAGCGACAAGCCCCAGAGTCGAGACTTGTCGCTATCGGTTGTGACTACGACTTCCAGTCGAAAACGTCGAGCAGGTACTCAACCTCTACGCGCAAATATCTCGTCCGCGTACCGAGCCTCTTCTCGCTCAGCAGCCCATCTCTGACAGCTAGTGCGAGTTGTCGTTCCGTGACGCCAAGCACCAGGCAAACATCTTCTGGAATCATGTAGAGCGATTTTGGATCAAGTGTTGTTCTCATGTAACTCTCCTAAAAAAACGTGGTGCGAATTCGACCTCCTGCGGAGTTGTGATTCGCTTAAATGAAAATCCCCAACAGCGATTGTTGAGGAGTCGAGCTGCGATGTACTGGTCGATGCCAGTTAGCGGTTTGCGTCCGTCGATTACCTCCTGGTGTCCGGGGAATCCTGTGAAAAGCCGGAAATGGCTAAATCAGAAATCCGTGGGTGGTGCTGTATCCTCTAGGACGATAACCACTGTGCCGCGGTTTGTCAAGGCTAACTTATTGTTATATATAGACTTATGTGACCAAAAGTGACTTTGTCAGGATGAGGTATACCCAAATATGGCGATGCCGAATCAGCCAAATTGCGTCAGAATAGACTCACATTATGATATCTTGACATATTGTAAATGCAAGTCTAGATTCATTCTTGACACTATCGGAGATGAATCATGACGGGTCAGCGAATCGGGTACGTGAGAGTCAGCACGGTGGAGCAGAACACGGAACGGCAGCTGGACGGCGTGGCACTCGACCAGGCCTTCACCGACAAGGCGAGCGGCAAAGACACAAACCGCCCCCAGCTCGCTGAAATGCTTCGATTCGCCCGAGCGGGCGATACCGTCGTCGTTCACTCGATGTGCCGTCTGAGTCGATCTCTGGACGACCTAAGGCGTACTGTGAAGGATCTGACTGGGCGCGGCGTGGCTGTCGAGTTCGTCAAGGAGCGTCTCGTCTTCACCGGCGAAGACTCGGCGATGTCCACACTGCTCTTGAGCGTTATGGGGGCCTTCGCAGAATTCGAGCGCTCGTTGCTGAAGGAGCGCCAGCGCGAGGGAATAGCTCTCGCCAAGAAGCGGGGCGCCTATCGCGGACGTACGAAGGCACTCTCAAAGGCCGACGTGACCGAGGTTCGCCGTCGGATCGCTGGCGGAGCCAAGAAGGCCCAGGTAGCACGCGACTTCGGGGTTAGCCGCCAGACGATCTACCAATACTTGCGGTTGGCCTCCTAGCCTCTCGGAAACGTCGCGGAGTGGCTGCTAGGGCGCGTGCCAGATCACGGCGAAGGAGACTTTGGCTGCACCCGTTCGAAGGTCAGTCCAAACCACCATCGTCCGCGTATTCTCTGAGGTGAGAGCCATATACTCGCCGAATATGCTGACCGTCTTGAGAGACGTTGCGCTCGTCACTCGCACGCTCGCGCTGAACGTCAGGCCGCCGTTCGTTGAATAGGAGTGGTAGACGTCGTAGCTGGGTGTGCCGGTCCCCGACCCTCCCCGGATCTCATACCACGCGGCATCGACACGTCCATTCGGTGCCACGCTTATTCTGGGCTGGAACTTGAAACTGAGTGGTCCGCTCGGGCCGTCGCTCAGTCGCACGGGACTCGACCACGTGCTGCCGCCATCGGTTGACCGAACCATCCACGCTTCCACTGCACTGCCACCAAAACTGTTCTTGTCGATCGAGCTGATGTAGATCGTTCCCCGACCCGGACCGCTGCTACGATCCACGTCAATCGTGACGGTGCCCCCCATGTCGGCGGTGAGAAGGAACGGTGGTAGGTGAGGTGCAACACGAACGACCCGCGTCGCCGCCCAAGTCAGTCCGCCATCGAGCGATTTTGAAAACACAATCTGGTTTTCCGGGGCAGTCGCGATCCATGCCGCGAATACCTCGCCGCTGGGACCAGTAGTGATGGAGGCACTGTGTTCCTGTGCATTGATGGAGGCGTCCGAAACATCGACGGGTGGACGCCAGGTCGTGCCGCCGTCGCGCGAAGTGAGAACGATCAGCGGGAAGCCCGCGTTCGGATACGCTGGCGTGAAGCCTGTTGCTTGATACTCAGAGACAATGACATAAGCGCTCCCGACAAACGGGCTGGTGGATACGGTATCGACCGTAAGGATTCCCTGATCCTCATTGGTCGCTCCTTGCCCCGGCAGAAATGCGTAGACTCGGAGGTTTGGTGGCATCGTACGACCACCGTCGGTAGACCGCTGCACGACTACGTGGCCGGGACCAGAGTTTTCCGATCCCAGACCTTGTCGAAGAAGCGTCCCGTTGCGGTGGAACACAACGTTCGGATCTCTACCGGCCTCGGCTTGGCCTCCGGAATCCGTTCGCTTCCATGAGCGTCCGCCATCAAATGAGGCGAAGTGGTACCAGTTTGCTGCCACCACGATGTTCAGAGGGTCGGTCGGGTTGATTGCGACTGACGTTTCCTGCGAGGCCGAGAGTGTCGGGTCCATATCAATGTTTGGCCCCACCATTACCGCGCCAGCAATTGCGACCTCCACGCGAGCGGTCGAAGATCGCCCCTCGCTGGATGCTGTAATCACGACCGACCCAAGGAGATTGCCCGTCACTTCGCCCTTTGAATCGACGGGCGCGACCGTGGCGCTAGAGCTTGTCCATTGAATCGAGCGCCCAGTCAGGACATTCCCAGCAGAATCGCGGGTGACGGCTGATAGGCTCGTCGTGTTCCAAGGCAGGACCGATGTTGTCGCCGGTGTTACAACTACCGACGCCACGGGAACCAACGCGACTGTCAGCGTCGTGACTGCTTGTCGTGCGCCCGCTCTAGCTTCAAGCGAGACGACGCCAACACCGATTGCTGTGACGAGTCCGCCCGAAGTGACGGTTGCCTTCGAGTTGTCGCTCGTACTCCACGTCACGGTCTGTCCTGACATGACCTTGCCGTCTTGATCGATCACGATGGCTGTCGCTTGGATCGTCGCTCCAACGTACAGCGTCGGAGTCGGGACGGTCACTTGGACAGACGTTGCGATGGGGCCGGTAGGTGTCGGCGTCGTCGCCGTCGTGGCGTCCTTTGCTCCACAGGCAGAAAGGGCGACGCCGATCATACATGCGCCGAGCGAACGAAGTCGTGCGAGCATTCAGTCTCCCGGGGTCTCTGCGGTGTCGGCAGTTTGACTCTGCACTGGCGCACCGAGGCGATGTCTTTCGGTTTGGAACATAGTGCGAACTGAAGCGGCGGGGAACCATGGTTTGCGAAGTTTGCAAACGATGGTCGCAAATCCACTCTGCGCTCCATGGAGAGTGTGCATACGCCAGCCTACCGCGCTTTTCTCGAGCGCCTCGTATCAGCTCGTAGGCTGTCTGGCCTTTCGCAGGGTGACGTTGCCCGCCGACTGAGGATGCCGCAGTCGCGCTTGTCGCGAATGGAATCGGGAGAGCGTCGTGTCGATGTCATCGAACTTGACGCTCTGGCTCGCGTCTACGGTCGGCCGCTCTCGTTCTTCGTGCGGCGGATGAAGTAGAAGGCTTCTCCGTCGCGGCAACAAATCAGGGTGCCGCTATAAATACTCTGCACATGCACAATGGAGCAGAGATGCACTACATGAAATTCGAGAAGGTCCCCGATCAACTCGCTAACAAACTCCTTGCAGACTTGGCTGCGAAGCTCAGGCTTCCAAAGGCTGAAGTCGCGAAGATCGCAATCGCCGAGATGTGGGCCGGCGTAGTTGGGCAGTGAGTTAGCTGCACCGAGGATTGGTCAATCTGCCAGACGACTTGCGGCCAACGGTCGGCTTCGACGTGAAAGACAGGGCTCGGGAAATCCTTTTTTTGGTCGCGTCCACACTGCAACTTCTCGGATGAAAATCGCGATTGCGATGCGACGCCTGCCCAAGAAGAAATGGGTGGTTGATGTCCAGGGAGCTGAACGGAGAGTGCTAGCGTCAAGCTCTCTACCGCGTGGATGGTGCTTGGGTCGTGCGCCAAAGACTTGGAGCCGATGGTGATCGAATGTGTCGCGGTAGGGGGGCGACGCTAAGACAAGAACACCGAAATCAACAAGACAGGTTCGGCAACATTTCCTGCAGATGTGAGAGCACGTCTCCTGTCCTGTACAGTCGTCGTTTACCCAACGCGACCGATTCTAGGTTCAGCCCCTCCAAGAATGCCCGGGCCGTCGAGTGATGGCATTGGATCAGGCGTGCGACTCGATTCACTGAAATCAATGGTTTCGCCTGGGTCACGCTGCCTCCGGTACGTTGAGAGCCTGACTAGTCCAGTCCGACAGGATCTCGATCTCATCGGCCATGTAATGAGTCCTGTCGCCCAGGATGATGGGCGCGAGGACATGGGTGCTGACAAGTCGGTTTAGGTCTTCGTTACTGCAACGCAGCCGAGCGCATGCCGCGCTGGGTGTCATGAGAATCATTGGTATTTCCTCGATTGAGTGGGGTGATGGGAGTAGAAGTGACGAACCCCATGTCACGACCGGCGAGAGCGGGGCGGACGTTTCGCTAAACGCCGGATTGATGATCGCGGCTTACTGTTCGCGGTCCGAGGCCAGAAAAATTGGAAATGCCATTGGCTATCGGGGCCGCTTTGCTCTGGCAAATAAGGCTGGAAGTATCGAGACGCTCGCTTCGGATCGAATCTCTCTATATAGACCTCGTCGAAGTCGCATCTTCGAAATGCCAGCGCAACGTCGTCGGCTGAGAGTGCCGATACGCCGCCAATCAAAACTTGAGCATGGCGCAACCCGGAGAGATCGGTTTCCGTGGAATGGATCACGCGCAGCGAAGCTCTCTGCTCATCTGCAAGGGATTCGAAGACGCTTTCAAGCCGCGCCTCAACGTCGTTGCCTCTGTGATCTCCCTCAAAAGTGGCGTCTATGTACAGCGCCCATGTGAAATCATCGATCATTCGTGCGAATTCGAGAATCGTATCGTGTGTTGTTACTGGTCCATCGATCGTGACGTTTGTGTGTGTTTGTGGCATGGGACCTCTAGGGACTGTGTAGTTGTCAGTGAGTGGTGAATGGGGAAGGGAGGTGAATAAGTCGAACGGATATGGCATGGGACGGACACGTAACTTCGGAACTCATAGGGCACTAATACTCAGAAACGTCAGGACAGTTATGTGGAGGCCCTTTAGGGCCGACACTGGAGGCCCCTCTGGGGCCGACACTTCTTGAGAAAGGAGGTGAATGAGTCGAACAGATGAGGCAAAGGGACGGACGCGTAACTTCGAAACTCACAGGGCACTAATACTCAGAAACTTCATGGCAGTTATGTGGAGGCCCTTTAGGGCCGACACTTCTTGAGTGTCAAACTGACGGGCATGACATATGGCCATGTGGAACCTCATAGGCCTTGTCTTTGCTTCGGCGCATTCGCGCCTCCGCAGGCTTCGCCGTCACTGATGTTCTTACTTGATCCTTTCCTACAGGACCTCATCTGTAACTAAGGAACTTCGAGCTCTCACAATACCACAGAATTATTTATACGTCGAAATCTGCTGTTTCCTCGAAACTTGCAAAATCAGTCAAAGAGGTGCGGGACGAGTTGAACCGATTGTTCCTTTTCCACTCGCAGCTCGAAAAGGGCCGCGGCCTCAGAGGCTCGAGAAGTTCGTGGGTTCACATGCGGAAGCGGTCCGGCATGCGAGGGCCCGCGTTAGAATGGCAGGTCTAGTCCACCGAATTTTTCCCGGAGATTTTTTTGGTTTGGGCAGTTCGAATGCACATGCCCGCTCCCCTTGCGCCATGCACCAATGAACTGAGCGACCACCTTTAGAATCCATATCGCCAGGCAGGCTTTCAGTGAAGGATCTAGCCCGCCGACTTCGGCTTCCAGCGTCCTTCGAGTTCCGAAAGGCTGAGCATCTCAGGATTGTCGATCCGAGTGGAGCCGGGCGCTGGAGCTGGGGCCTCGCCTGAACTTCGCGTGCCGAACTGAAGAGTATCGCCTGCTAGGAAATGATTGAATCGCTCGGCGGGGGCGGCCATTTCCTGAACGATCTCAGCATCCTCCACAAGGTTGAATCCCGCTCGCGCAATCGCCACTCGTGCCAGCGCGAACTCCCCTGTAAGGGTCGAATTGTCAAACGCTCGGTTGATGATCACCTCGTAGTCCTGTTGCGAACTCGATAGGAGGGTTGGCTTGGCGACATCAATCTGACCGGCTGGAGTCCCGTCAATTGCGATTGCTGCGACTGTGTGCAGCGCGGGTGAGAGGCGCAGGGACGCCATGACGTGAACCTGTTTCGCACTGGGAGCGAGGGAATCCGATGCAAGTCGCAGCCAAGACCCATCAACCCCAACCGCATGCAGAATGACGCGACCTAGAGGGTCCATGTGCAACGACAATCGGGCACCAGACTCGGGATCACGGGCGTCGACGAGACAGATTATGGTCGTCCGAGTAGGTGGAAGCACCACGACAACATGCAGATCCAGGTCGCACAGCTCGCGAATGAGCGCTCGGCCCACTGAAAGGGAAACTTGCCCCATTGACTCGAGCACGATCTGCATCGGCCTAAGCCCGAGTTCTCGAAACGTGAGCAGGTCGTAGTCGGCTTCAGGAACGCCCGGCGGATGGTGAGCGCCACCTCCCTTTTCAGCTGCGATCTTGATCAGCTCACGAACGGTGTACTCGGACTGTTTGATTCGAAGCACGCGCCGATCAAGTGCCGCATCAAGCGTGACTTCCACTTGATCGGATGAGAGTCGGTCGAAGCTGATCGGATGCCCTCCGAGGTTGATGATCAGCTCGCCGGTGCCTTCGGCGTTGATTTCAGGAGCTGCGAAGATGGAGATACCCACTCCAAGCTCATCAGCCATCTTCGGCAGAAGCGCGGGGCTGTCGCGACGTCGGTCTGCCAGAAGCGCGCGAAGTTGACCTGCCAACGGAAGGGCGAAATAGCCCTTTCCGGATCTAATGCCGTCCAACGAATCTCGGACAACCAGAAGGGCTTGCTCAAGTCCTGTCAGGCGAAGCCAATCGGGCTTGGGAATCACTCGGAAGGGTTTGGCAGTCATCGGACGGTTGGTGACAGGGTGTCCCGTCGGATGCCTCTTCAGTGCTTCCGTCGGCTCTCGTTTCTGCGTTCGTCAAGCGGTCTCTGAATCGACCCTCACAACTGCCTCTGCTTCGCCGTCCGTTGTGGGCACTGAAACGGGCGCAGCCGTGGATTCAATCTGCATCTGAGAGTCGGGTGGAGGGGGTTCGATGACGTGATACTCGCTATGACCGTATTGGTATAGGAACCGTCGAGTCGCACGATCAAAAGTCACCTGCGGGGGAAGCAACCCGGCTTCAAACGTGGTCTTCTTGTCCACCATCTTGTCGCCAGCTTCGATTTTCGGTGCGAGCTGGGAATAGAGGAAGCCGGCGAGGCGTTTGTACTCAGCGTTTCGTACTCCCTCCTTGGAATTACCGAGACCGATTAGCGCGATGTAGGCTCTCGCCACCGGCGGAAAGAAGCCACGGATATTCGAGATATCAGGGCCTGCGATGTGTTCCCAAATGAGCTCTGTGAGTGCGATTCGTATCGGAGCGACTTCATCCTCCGACGAGGTGGAGACTCCCAGTAGATGCATGGTGCCATGCAGTGCACAGAGACGCATCTGTTCGGCATCGGAAGGTTCAGTCAACGACCATGCCTGGAGGTACTCAAAGACCGCTTCGGCGTAGCCTTGGTTCACCGTGCCGTGATAGTCGCCGTAGGAGACTGCATTGCGTTCCGGCTCGGAGATCGAGCCCTTGGTTAACGCTCGGCGATAGGCATTGATGTAAGTGCTACCTAGAAACATTCCTATTTGATTGAGTCTGGCGAACGCCTCGGTACTCGTATTCTTGCCGCGTACCTCGTACCCGAGTCGTTGGCAGTACTCACCGAGGTGATGAAGCCCGCGGCGCAGCTCAACCTCAAGATCACTCGGACACTTGGCGTCCCAGAAGGCTTCGAGAGCGTGCTCGAGTGCCTTGAGATAAACGTCGAGATACTGCTCGGTAAGCGGATGCTGCATGGACCATACATGTGCCGAGCTGAATGGAGAAAATGTTCTCAGAACAAAAGGCTCAGAGAAGATCGCCTCGTAGATGTTCGCAGAGAGCGACGTGCCTCGCCAATCAAGCTGGGTGTAGAGGCCTGAGCGATCATTGCGCAGCAGGGCCTCCAAGAGTCTGTCGATTCCGTTTCGTGCTCCATCGCGAGTGACTCCGTACTGTTTCGCATAGTGGAATAGGGCGAGCACAAAGTCGATTCGGCCCGTCGCGATTCCATTTGCGACCTTAGGGTCCCCCAGCAAGACGGTGAGCGTGGCGTTCGCGTATTCCGCGCACTGCTCTTCATTCGAAAGCGCCCGCGTGTCAGCGGGAGCCGCTGTTTGCCACCGGGGTCTGAGTTCTGCTAGCGATCGGCTAAGTGGCTCTAGGTTGGCCCAGAGCAGGTCGATGACGACATCGGCGCTATGACCTCCCTCACGAAGAAGTGCTGCGTGGAGGTGGTGATAGAACCGCTTCGCACGACGTGGTGTAAAGAGCCCTCGCGTACGTGAAGCGAACAGCAGGAATGAGAAGGGAGCCAGCACGAACGCAATCGTTCCGAGCAGCTCGTAGGTGATTGGGTATGAGAACGGCGCCGGCAGCGAGCCTTGGGGAAGAAGTGTGACTCCTGCCGCTGCGATGATCGCAAGTGCTCCGAAGCCTGACAGTATCCAGATCAGGTTCCGCTGACCCCAGCCGCGAATTCTCAGAGCCAAATCCCACCGAGGGCTCTTGAGTTGATAGGCGGCGAAAATGAGACTGAGGGCACCAACGGCTTCGCCCAGTGAGAAATACATCGTTGGGTGCGCCGGGTCGTAGCTGGGCATCGGGGCGTCCTTGAGTGCTAGGAACGCCTCACAGAGGACAAGAAGTGAGGTCGGCAAGCTATCGGGCGAAGGGCGCTGACGGCGGACGATAATCTGTCCTGCCCGTGATCGGGTCGTCAGCAACGCAGTGGTCGGGCTCCCGCGACTGAGCTTTGTTGCTCATTTATCAACTGAACCAAGCACCGATCCCGCGCCTCCGTCCTCGAGCCGCTCTGGCGCGTCAAAGTCAATCTTAGAACGGCCACCAACCAAATCGAATGTGATGATCAAAACGTCGCCCTCGTCGGCGCCAACTGCGCGAGCTGGCTCACGATGCCCAGCGAGTGCTCCGTGGGCGCTCACGGAAATACGTCGTCCACTCTCGTCGAGCTGGAACGTTCGACCCTCGACGTATCGACTAATCGCCGAGGGGACAAAGAGGGTCTGCGCTTCGAAATGCTTCGGGAGCCTTAGTGCGAACCAAAGCTCGCCTGTATCAGTCCAGCCGTGATCGAGTGTTCGCCGTTCTTTGGGTCTCTCCGCGTTCTGCCGAAGGAGTTCGCTCACTGACGCCGGATCAACTCGCGTTCCCCGAAGGCACCAAAGATTGTGCCCGAGTCGATCCATTATCGGATCGTAGCTGCACATCATCCATGTTGTGTTGGCGGGGACTCCGCGTCGTTCACACTCTGTCGCAATGGATATCCGGTCCATCACGCCGAGGGGAGCGCTACGGAGCACCTCCGCGAGGATCCGCTCCGCAGGGGCGAGCTCGGTCTCAGCGGAGAGCGGTTCCACAGATCGGACCCGCTCATTTGCGTCGATGACAAACTCCGCATGGCCTCTGTAGTACTCAACTAGCACTGCCCTAGGCGGTGGCAGCGGCGGCCAGTTTCGTCTTCGGTGCGATAGCGCACGAAAGCGAAATGCCCGACTCAGGCCGTCGCGCAGTGCGCCGATATCGAGTTCGGCCACAATCGATAGCATTCGTCTCGAGTATTTGCTGACGTAGTCCTGCGGTTGATCTGGCCAAATCAGCCAATCGTCCGCGATCGCCTTGAATTCATCCACTGAGAGCAAGATGTCGCGAACCGCTTCCTCTGCGACTGGATGTCCGTCGCGCTCGGCCGCCTCAGCAACCGCACGAAAGCTGGTCGCTCCTGCAGCTGAGATTTGGCCGCGAGCAATCGATACAAGTTTTCCGAACGCGGCCTCGTGAGGTTGTGCAACGATGACGTTCGCGCCGGAGACGTGTGTGACAGCAAGGGTATGGGCATGACCAAGGCGCTTCGCGGCGGCGAGCACGCTCTCCGGTCGAAATGACGTACCGGCGATGCCATTCGAGGCAACGAGCCGTGCGGCTGCGTCTGCATTTATCGGTGCAGCTGACTCAAGTAGACGCAACGCGCGATCAAGGGCGGGCAGATAGACCGGATGGGGTCCGAATAGTAACAGCGCGTTGTCGACCTTCACTTGAAGTTGGCGCATGCGTTCCCGCGTGATGCTCAGGCGCGCGGCAGCTTCCTCAAGGACTATGTCGGTTGCTGCTCCGCTCCACTGAAGCCGATCCAATAGTGCGGCGTTTCGTTCTCCGGTGTAACCAGTGATAGCCGTGACCAGAGCTTCGAGCGCAACCTCAAGTTTTTCATTTCGAAGGTCCTCCGCCCGGTCCTTCACGGCACGAGACTCGGCCAAGAGAGCGCGAAGGCTGTGGGCATCCGATTCGGCAACTGTTGCGATTGCGGCATCGATTCTTTCGAGAACCGTCGTCCGAGTTCGTGGCAACATATTCCGGAATCGCGGATCCGCTCCACTGACCTGAGCTGGCCAGTCTTCCTGGGATAGTTCGGCGAGCTCCGCGTGCATCTTTGCAATCTCATCCGACTCGGTCTGAGCTGAATCGGGAGTTGTCTCGGACGCGGTAGCAGCAGACTGTTGTCGTCGAGAATGCGTCGACACTGCCGCTTCAAGCGTGCAAGCGAAGTCCAGCAATCCAATCGGGCCCAGATGCGGCACCCGTTCGAGATCGGCGAATTGAAGTAGCTGTAGTTCCTGAAGCCCCCACGGGATTTGATGACGCCACATGGCGTTCTTGATCGCATTGATTGTCCGGGCCTCCCAAGGAACCGTATCCCAGACGAAGCCTTCAGGAAGCGGCGCATCAAATACGTGAACCTCACGCATCTGGTCGCGCCGCGAGGCGATCACAAACGACAGCAGCTTTCTCGCGCGCGCGCTTAGGCCGCTCGGCGGAATGCGCACGTCCGTGCCGAGCGCACCATAGGTCGCGCCGCTGGGTAGGCCGAGTTCGTCGGCGAACCAATCCGGAAGCGCCTCCGATCCCCACTTCAACCGAAGGGATTTGGGCAGCAAGGGAGCACCCTGCTGACCCCATTTTGCCGGCTGTTGCATCGTCACACCACCGAGGGTCTTGCGAAAAGAAGCGACTTCTCATAAATCTGTCAATAGCAAATATGGCACGCACACACTTGCAAAACGAGATGTCCAATGTCCAAGTCGTGACGCTTGCCGTGTTTGCGGTCGGCGGTGGCACATCTCTGGTTGACACAGAGGACGCAGCTGTCGCCGCGCATCGGCTGGCGCCGACGAGGTTTGGATGGCGCAAGTATCCCGAGCAGGTGAATCTCGAGTTGGTTCGTGTGTGCCTCTCGGACGCGAAGAAACCGGGAAAAGGGTTGCTAAACGGTTCGGGAACGAAAGGGTGGTCGTTGACCCCGAAAGGGCTCGAATGGGCCCGGCTCAACGAATCGCGGGTGTCCACGGGCATAACGCCTCGCGGACGAAGCGACGCACGGGGGCAAGCGTTTACCGAGCGGCGGTGGCGTGCCGAACGCTCGCGATTGTTGTTGCTCGACGCTTGGCAGTCTTGGCAGTCGGGCAACCATCAGCTATCGCGTGCTGGTGCGCGTGAAGTGTTTCGCATCGACAGTTATGCGGACGCTCAGGTTCAAAACCTAAAGATCACGCGTCTACTTGCACTCTTCGCTGACGACGTCGAGCTAAAGCCATTTCTCGAGGCGGCCGCCGCCGCCGCGACATCGGATTCAGGAGCCTGAGATGCCAGCGTCGCCGATCAAAGTCACCTCTCATGTCGGGCGCGACCTTCTTGCGTCCGCAGCCTCGTTCAAGAATGAAGCAACGGTGGTGTGGGAGTACGTCGCGAACAGTCTTCAGTACTTCGATCCAACGGGCGCCCCACGCGTATTGGTCGACATCAGGCCGAAGCGCAAAGAAATCGTCATCTCAGACAACGGCCTCGGCATGGACCAAGTCGGGCTGAATCGATTCTTCCAAATGCATGGCGAGAATCGTGATCGCCTTGCTGGTCGCCCGGGAAGAGGCAAGTTCGGAACGGGTAAATCCGCAGCCTTCGGCATTGGCACTCTGCTTCGCGTGGACACTCGGCGAGCTGGACTTCGCAACGTCGTCGCGCTATCGCGTGCCGCTATCGACGGTTCATCCGGGGACGAGATTCCGGTGGAGTGGCTGGTTCGAAATGAGGCGACGACAGAACCGAGCGGAACCACTGTAACCATTTCGGGGATCGTTCTGCCGCGAATCGAGAGTGCCTCCGTGATCGAATACATCGAACGCCATCTCAAGGCGTTTCGTGGGTTCGGACCGGAAGTCGCTGTCAATGAGCATGTCTGTGTGTACCGCGAGCCCTCCATCTCGGCTGAGTACACCTTCCAGCCGCCTGAGAAGATTTCCGCTGCGATCGGCGAGGTGAAGCTCACCGTTCAGGTCTCTCAAGCTCCGTTGTCTGAGACTGACCAGGGTGTCTGCATAACCGCAGGCGCGGGAAACATGGTCGCTATCGAACGGGCCGGGATGGAGCGGAAAGAGTTCGGCAGCTATCTGCTCGGAACGGTCGATGTCCCCGCGCTCGAGTCAAGCAACAGTCCGATACAGCCCTACGACTCCTCGCGATCTCTGATGTTGAATCCGCAGCACCCTGTGGCGCTCGCGCTGATTTCCTTCATCGGTGCCAAGCTCGAGGAAGTTCGCTTGAAGCTCGTCGCAGATTCGCGCGAGCGCCGCAAGACTGAGCAGGCTCGGCGTTTGGCATCCGAGGCCAACAAGATCGCCGACATTCTCAATGCAGACTTCAAGAACATTCAACAGCGTCTTGAAACGATTCGTGCCGCGTCAGTTCCGGGAGGCGCTCCAGCAAGAGCAGGTGACGCTGACGCAGGCGGCACGGATGGTGATCAATGGGTGTCTGGAACAGCGACCCCCGGCGAGACCGCTGTAGGCGCCAAGGAGGTCTCGCGCGGAAGCGGAAGCCAGAGGCCCGCCCCAATCGTGCCCACCTCAGGTACCCCCAAAAAGGATGGAGACAATCCCGTCGATCCGTCCGGTGGTCGGGGAACCCGGAAGAAGCCCTCAGGTGGATTCAAAGTCGAGTTTCGGAATCTGGGAAAGGACGAGGGCAGATCCCTCTATGATCCGAATGCGCTTGAGATTCTCATCAATCTAGACAACGCGGTCGTAGCAGCGGCGCTCGGGGATGGTGCCGTAGAGAACCCTCAATTCCGGCGACTAGCATATGAAATCGCATTCACCGAGTACGCCCTCGCCCTTGGGTGGGAGACGACGAAGGCAGATCCCGAGCTGCCAGCGAACGACCTCTTATACGAGGTCCGAAGGTCCTTGAACCGCATTGCCATCGCAGCTGCGGCCCTGTACCGCGAATAGGACCTTGCTCAGTCGGCGAAGAGTGGCTCGACATGGACTCAGGAGCCTTTACCCGTATCTGTACCCGTTTCTCCCGCCAGAGTCCGGCATTCCGAGGCCCGAAGTCGGGCACCGATGCTCGGTTTCCCTCTGAAGTCCGTGAAGTTGACGGAGTTCTCGGGAATACCGGACTCTATGGGGTTCAGGGGGTCGCGGGTTCGAATCCCGCCGTCCCGATGGGCAATTGAAAAGGCACCGCCAGCTCACTGGCGGTGCCTTTTTCTCTTTCTGGAACTGCGCCTACGGCTTCTTGGTCGCCGGCGGTGCAGGTGCCGGCGCGTAGACCTTCAGCTTTGCGACCATTCCGGCCGTCTTGTGTGTGCCGTCGGCCATGGGGCAGATGATGTCGTACTCGCCGGGCTTCAGCGTTAACACCAGCGAACCGGCCTGCTTGGCATTGATGACGGCGCTCATCTTGTCGGTGTCGGGTCCCTTCACCTGAACCTGGTGCGAGGTGGCGCCGCTGTTCATCATCTGAAAGGTCACGCGCCCTGCGCGCACCGAATCCCGGCTCAGCTTCACTTTGAACTCGGTCAAGGTGACGGTCACGCCCTGCGCGGAGGCAGTTGTCGCTGCCGTTGCCAGAAGCGCAAGTGCCGCGAGAATTCGAAGGGATTTCATGATGATCTCCTCAAGAATGGATACGGTCAGCACGAAAGGTATCGCCGGGTGTCGGGTCGCCGCACCTTCCCTCTGAGGGCCGACGCGGACTTGAGTGGCGCCGACATGCGGCATATGCGAAGTTCTGTCGAGATGCCGGACCGCCGTGACCCTCCCGATCCCGCGACGCGCGCGCGCTATGGCAGCATTTTCGACGGCGCTGAGTCCCATGGATATGCTCCGCTAGCCACGACCGGCAAAACGCCTCCAGGGCTTGGCGTAAGACTTGTGCGTGGAATACGGTCCTGGGCTCGCGACGCGGCGATCACGCTGGGTGTGGCCTACGTGCTGGGGTGGTTCGCGCTCACCCTTGGGGTCGCGTCCATCAACCGCGCGAGTTGGCGCCCGCCGCACTTGACGGGTGTTGCGGAGAAGGCCCTCCTGACCGTGCCGATGCGGCAGTTTGTGCTCGCCCGTGACGCTTCGGTCACACCTATGGCGGCGGGCCTGGCTTTTGAATCTCTCCAGCCTGAACCGCGCAGCGACGGCGGGTTTGAGCGACGGGTGCCAGCTGCGAGGGTCAGTGCGCCCTGGCAACAGTTGCCACCGCTCGACCAGACGGTGTTCGCGAGCTTGCGCTCGTCATCCCCGTGGTGGGGGCCAAAGTCGGTTGGACTGATCGCGGCGGTCCCCAAAGGCTTCTCTGCGCAGGAGCGTGAGGTACTTCGCCTGATCGGGACCGCACCGCTGTGGCGGACCTTTGACCTTGTGGCCCGCGCACCGCGCGTCGATATGGTGGGCGGCCGTTTTGTTCCTCCGTTCGGAGCTGAGGCCACGTACTGGAACATGCCGATTCTGCGGTTCGCGGCGACGAAAGAGCTGGCGTATGCCGGCGTCTCGCGCGCCGCGTGGCATCTCAGTGAGGGACGGCAAGATTCTGCGGAGGCGGCGCTCCGCGCGGTGGTGTCGTTCGGTTTTGCGATGCACGACAACGCAGTGTCAAGTATTGACGAACTCATTGGAAACGTGATCACCGGGATTGGCCGTGGGGGACTTGAAGAGCTGTTCGCCGTAACGAAGGACCCACGCGGTCCGGCGCTTGCTGCGGCGATGGCAGCAGCTCCTCGGGCTCCACTGCCGGAGTTTCTCCAGGGACTGGGCATCGCAGATCGCGCGGCGCAACGTCGCGTCCTGATTGAGGCGGTCGGATCGCGTGCGCTCGGCCCGGGCGTGCGCTATCAGGCACTGGAGGGGCTGCGATGGAGCAGCTGCGGCAACCTTCGCGAACTGGTGGCCGGGCCCAACGCGGAGACCCGCGGTGCCTTTGACGCTGCGCGCCGCGTACTCGCGCGGTTTCCGTCGGAAGTGGCCGTCGTGGACCTCATCGAGAAGGGCATGATCCACGACCCGGCGTCACTCGGGTTTTCGTCGCAGACCGATGCGGTGATGCGGTTGGCCGCCGTCGCGGGAAGGATCTACTTCAATCCACGTCTGAGCACCTGCGCGTTGGTTGGCTGGGAGTCGGGAGTGATTCAGTGATGTCGGACCATCAGCCGGGAACTGAGGCGGACGAGCGCGGACGCTACGACAACATCTTCGGCGGGGCCGAAGCGAGTGGGGCGGCGCCGCTGGCAGCCACGGGCCACGACCGGCAAAAGCCGAGTGCAGCGAGGCGGGTGGGTCGCGGGTTCCTGAGTTGGGCCAAGACCGCGGCAATCACGCTCGGCGTGATGTACCTGCTCGGCTGGGCCGCAACCGTCGGATTCGTCACCGCCGTCAACAAGCGGTTCTCGCGGATATCCAACTTTGCGAATACGATCGAGCGATCAGCCGCCACTGCGGTCACGCTGAGACATCGGCTTCCAAGTGATCCCACAATCACTCCGGACGCGGCGGGAGTTGCATTGGCGTCGCTCTCGGCGGAGCCGACGCAGCGACCGATCGGATTTACGTATCGGGACATTCCGGACCGCCCGACGGCGCCGTGGCGCGCGCTGCCGATTCCGCAGGAGACTTTTCCAGGCGTCGGGATCGTCAACGGCGTGCCAGACCACAACAAAATCCTCGATCAGGTGCGTCGACCCCTGACTGCGATGCAACGTCAGGCGTTGCAGATGATTGGATCGGCGGCGATCTGGCGGTCGTTTGATCTGGTTGCGCGGGCGAGCGCAGTGGACGTCCTGGGCGGACGGGTCGACGTCCCGTTTGGCGAACGTGCGCAATGGCTGTTCCTCCCCGTAGGACGGAGCGCCGAGATCCGCTGGCTGGCGCAGGCCGCTGTTTCACGCGCCGCATGGCATCTCGCGGAAGGCCGCCGCGATTCCGCCGAGTTTGTATTGCGCGGGATCATTTCGTTTGGTGCCGCCATTGTCGAGAATGCCCCTCTATTGATCGATCAGTTCGCCGGCACGGCCGCGCTCGGCACGGGCCGAGCCGCGTTGACCCGGTATTACGCGCTGGTCGGCGATCCACGTGGAGCAACGTTGGCCGCGGAGGCTGAGGCGGCGGTCGCCGGCTACAAGCGCCCAGCCGTGCTCGACCCAATCCCTCGGGGCGATTTTGCGCAGATGCGGCGTCGCATGCTCGAGGTTGTCAATGCGCGCGAACTGCCTCGGGGGCTGCGCATTGAGATGCTCATGCAACTCAAGGCCACCAGTTGCCAGAGTTTTCGGCAGGTGGCGTTTGGGGAGGACGATCTTGCGCGCACGACCGCCGAAGCGCTCAAAGCCGAAGTGGCGCGTTTTCCGAGCGAACGGGCACTGATCGACCTCATGGCGAAACCGCTAGGCGATCGTACGGCGTATGACTTGCTTGCGGGTCAGGGGCCCGGCGCGGACGCGCTTGTCGCCGTGGCGAAGCTGTACTTCAGCCCGCGCATAGCAGGTTGCGGGATTGGCGGCGGCGCGTTCCGCTAGGCGTGTTTCGCCGGGCGCACGCGCCACCCGCTACGCAGGCATTTCCGAGCCGAGCGCGCGACTCAGTCCTGCCGCCGAGCGCCCGTGTGGGTCCTGCGTGGCCCGAATATCGTTGACCAGTTCCAGCGCTGTCCTTGTGGCCGGTGGGAGCGCAGCTGACGATTGACCGAGCGGCGTCACGCGCTGGCCCCACTTCACAAGCAACGAACACCAGGTGAGCCCGCCGCCGAAGGCCGGCATCAGGATCGTGGCGCCCGGCTTCACACGGCCCTGTTCCAGCGCTTCGACGAGCGCAACCGGCACGGTAGCCGAACTCATATTGCCGTACTTCTGCACCGTGAGCATGACTTTTTCCATCGGGATGCCCGCGTACCTGGCGACGCCTTCGATGATGCGCAGGTTGGCCTGGTGCGGCACGACGAGGTCCACCTGATCGGCGCTGACACCACACTGCTGGAGCACGCGACCTGACGCGTCGCTCATCGCCTTCACGGCACGCTTGAAGATCTGCGGGCCGTCGAAATCCCAGGCCGTGTCGCCGAGTGTGATGTTGCATCCTGAGTAGGCGAGCCCCACGCCACGCACGCGAAGCGTCGGCCGTGCTTCGGCGTCGCAGCCGAGGACGCTGCCAATGACGCCTTCCTCGGAGTCGCTCGCCTGCAGCACGACCGCCGCGGCGCCGTCGCCAAAGAGCACGGCCACGTTTCGGTTGCTCCAGTCCATGTATCGGCTGATCAACTCCACACCGATTACTACCGCGTTCTTCACCACGCCCGTGCGAATCATCGCCGTGGCGGTGGAGAGCCCGTAGAGAAAGCTCGTACACGCCGTGTTGATGTCCATCGCGGCGGCGTGGGTGGCGCCGAGCGCGAGCTGGACGCCCGAAGCGCTGTTTGGAACCTGTTCTTCATTGCTGCAACTGCCATACACGATCAGTTCGATATCCGCGGCGGTGAGCCCTGCGCAGGCGATGGCGCGCGCCGCGGCAACGGTGGAGAGTTCAGTGGCGGAAACGTGCGACACGCGGCGTTCGCGCATGCCGGTTCGCGATGTGATCCACTCGTCGGACGTCTCGAGGAAGGTCGAGAGGTCGTCGTTCGTGAGAACGGCTGGGGGCATGCACGCTCCCCAGCCGGTAATGGCGGCATAGGTCATGCCGCTGAAACTACATCAAACTACTTCGCGACGACCGTCATCGGGAACTTCTTGAACAGCTCCGTCATTCCGCGCCGCACGCGGTTCGCGAGCTCGGCGTTGTCCTCAATGGCGCCGGTGACATCGGTTTGCAGCCAGCCACGCCAGATCATCTTGCGGCTCGTGCGTTCGGCGACATCAACGAGAATCGTGCCTTCCTCGAACTCGTGAATCTGCGAGTGCGACCCGGGTTGCACGTAGCCGGCGCGCTGGTCGGCTTCGAAGACCTCGACGCGATTGCGCACCGTCGCGTGGAAGTGGACGGTGAGATCAGCGCCGCCGCTCACTTCGCGCAAGCCGACGGTCTGCAACTGCAGTGCGACAGCGTTCTGGAGTTCGCGCATGAAGAACGGGTTGTTGTCGAGGCGCGGGTCGCCGGTGGGGAACTGATCCGGCATGTCCCACGTGAAGGTGCGATAGGCTGCCGGTTTGAGGTCCGGGGCGGTGTTGATACCCGTGCTTATCGCGGGAGCGCAGGCGGCGAGCGCCAGCGCGAGAACAACGGCGGCTCGGCCGATGTGAGTCGTCATGCGCATTGTGGACTCCTGAGAGAACCTGAGTCCAACCTACCTCTGGCCCCGAGCCGCACAGTCAGCAGAACGGAAGGCCCGCCGTAAGGAAAATCCTCACGGCGGGTCTGGCCAGCGGATGCTGTGTGTCGCTTACGGAGAGCGTAACGGAGCCGCGAGGTACGCCGCGTCCATCGCCGGAGAGAGACCTACGTCATCGAGGATGATCGTACCAAGTGGAGCCCGATCGAAGACGAGCCGAATGGACCGGAGCTTCGCGGGGTTGAAGCTGCTCGGGCCACCCGTGAAGTCGGCGAGCGGCAGCACGTAGGTTTGCGGGACGTATTCGAACAGGTTAGTGAAACGCTGCGCGTCGCGTCCCGCGCGCCGGTAGATCTTGGTCTCCAGCGGCCGGCGAACGGCACCATAACGGCCGATTGGTGCGCGCGCGGTGTTGCCATCGGAGTCCACGAGCTCCACGGTGAAGTCCACCGGCAGCGTATCGGCATCCGGGTTTGGCTTGGGCGGCTTGGGCGCGCGCTTGGCG
>Ga0207952_1000495_pt1 | contig 31036 bp, 26 predicted proteins | sample SubbioR12Aug_8Ca_FD_184831 | JGI IMG/M metagenome (GOLD analysis project Ga0207952, IMG submission 184831) | Serpentinite rock and fluid subsurface biosphere microbial communities from McLaughlin Reserve, California, USA - CR12Aug_8Ca (SPAdes) | ecosystem: Environmental > Terrestrial > Deep... | reverse complement strand
AGCACACACTGCTAAACGGAAAGTACCCAGTCGATTCCTTCGAACAGGTGAAGGTCGCGCAGGTGTACTTCAAGGAGCACGAGACTTCGTTCGCTCCCAAAGACCGGCGAACCTACTGTGTAAAGCTGGCAGCTCGCATGAACGAGCTTGGAATCAAGGTCTCTCCAGAAATCAATAAGTACGCTGCCGAAGGCTACGGAGATGCAGTTTCCTCCTTCGTGAACTTCCGTAAGAGGTACGTCAGCGATGATCTCCACCCCGTGCTCGATACCCTCCTCGAGAAACAAGCCTTCGTGAAGCCGGAGACCTTCGCAGATGCTCTGGAGGCGTTCGACCGGTCACAGCACCTCAACAGGTTCTGGGATGGAGAAATCCCCGACCCGTACAGCTCTACCTACGGCACCACGATGGACAAGATTGCCGAAGAAGAGTGGCGTTGGGATGAGAATGGCGTCCGGATTTGTGAGGGAGACCTCGATAACCTCGCTACCAACGGGCGTCATATTGTGAAGAGGGCATTCGGAGACAAGTTCGCGGATGGGTTCTGCAAAGAGCCCAAGACGTTCTTCAATGCCCTACCCAAGCCGAACCAGCTCGTTCTCGGTCGTCTTGCCATGGACCGATACAGCGGCACCGGTACCGAGTAGGATAGACTCGGTATTCGATGCTCGAAAAGACTCCCGAAGATCTCTTCTATGAGGGGTTGATTGGAACGAAGCTTCATAAAGAGGCATCGGTTCCAGATCCCGCACTTCCCATTGTCTATGACAATGTAGAGGAACCAGAAGATGAGCTCGAGAAGCTCGGTCAGGATCCTAGGGAGCCTCCACCTACGGAAGATGAACAGGCGGTAGACAAGACCTCTCAGATCTTCTTCCGTCAGGTGACCAAATCGAATCTGTTCTCACATCCAGAGGCTCATCCCTACGTCCTAGATCTGGCCCTCATCAAGACGTTTGGACTGGAGTGGTTCGAGTGGGACCAAGAGACTGTATTCGAAGAGATCAAGAAGACCTTCAACACTAGCATTGCTGACATCAACCGCGTGAAGATCATGTCAACCATGACTCTCCACATCATTGATGCGGCCTGGGAACAGTGGGAGATCTTCGAGAATACGATCCACACGTTGAATGGCGCCATTGCCCATCCAGGGCTCATTCAGCCGTGTGACGTCCCATTTCTCATGGCTGGCGTCGATATTATCAATGACATTCGAAAGGAAGATTTCTCGGACGAGGTTGGCAGGTATGTAGCGGCCTGCTTTCTAAACGACGAGATCAGTTATGCTCCTCCTCCTCTGGACTTCGCACAACCGTTCCTCTCGCAGCCTCGCTATTCTTGTCAGCACTGTGGGAACCATGGAGATGCACTTCCTCCATTCAATGGCAGATGCGATTCTTGCTCCGCCAAGTTCGAAGACGAACACCCGTTCAACTTCAAAGCGGCAGACTGGGCAAAAGATAACCCAGACGACGTCGACTACTACCTCAAGTTCGAGTTCGCAGACACCAAGAAGCGATTCGAAGAGTGGGTCGACAAACCGGCCTCTGAAATCGTAGTCAACGAAGTCGGCGAAGACATTGAAGCGGCGAAGCTGATAGTAGCTGTGGATTATATGCGCCTTCGGCGCAAACAGAAAAATCAGCAACTCACCGACCTCAAAGATTGGCTGGTGACCTCATGATCGACAATACAACGCTCAATGCCTTTAGCGACGAGCTCGAGAAAATCTCCGGTCTTCTGGGAGATGTTGGACGTACCGCCAAGAAGTGGGTCAGTTCTGGATGGAACAAACCATCTGGTCTGTACGAGGCGGCAACCCACGAAGTTCCAAAGATGGTGAAGGGTGCCCCCGTCATGCACAAAGGGCAGAAGGTTCTCGTCAGGCAGAAGCTGAAAGACGAGGCCGGGAAACAGGTCTGGAAAGAACGCCCGGATGCGACATGGATGGGTAGGGGCAATAATAGTGTCGACGGCGAGGCTGCACTTCCATGGAATCAGAGGAAGGGCGTCACCAAATATCTCCCCGTCGGCGATAAAGGAATTCTTACCGGCCTTACCGCCGCATCTCTTCCTGGTGCGTTAAGCCAACAAGATCCTCATGGACTCGACCGTTCTCGCGGTGAACGCGTGAGTGGGCTTGCCGGAGGAACGATTGGAAGTTTGATGGGTATGGGAGCCATGGCACACCTACCGATGAAGCGATTCGGAATTCCTCGAGCCATCATTGGCGGTATTGGAGGAAGTATCATCGGAGAGCGTGTAGCTACAGCTCCTCATCGAGCTCTACGAAAGGCCGAGATGCCTGATCAGGTTGTTGGAGGTGTCGCGTGAGTGCAACCGCAAGTGGTTTTGTCGGAAGCACTACTCGCTTCGACAACGTCCACAACCAAGGCAACAGCGGGACCATGCGGTACCCGTCTCCCTTCTTCGACATTGGGCATACGTATCTGCCCACCAGCGTCAAGCAGATGTTTCGCTGGTGTCGGTACTACTTCATGGTCAATCCGCTGATCAACGCGGTGACCTACAAGATGGCCGAGTATCCAGTCACTCAGATTCTCGTCAAGGAAGCCGATTCGGTTCTTCGCGACAAGTGGATGAAGCTGATTGATACCGGATTGAAGCTCCGTAACACCCTTATCGAGGTAGGTCTCGACTACTTCTGCTACGGCAACGCATTCATCACGATTCACTGGCCCATTCAGAAATCACTCATCTGCTCAACCTGCAAGGCCAAGCAGCTCGCCAAGAACGCGATCTACAAGTTCCGCAACTACCGTTTCTACCTGTCCTGTCCAGCCTGCCAAATCACAGGCGAAGCTGGTGTCGAAGACCTCAACATCAAGGACCTCAAAGGCATCAAGATCGTTCGGTGGAATCCAGAACACATCACCATCGAACACAACGAGGTTACGAACTCTACGGACTACTTCTTCGATATCCCCACATCGTTGAAGAACGACATCATGATGGGGAAGCGACACGTCATCGAGAAGATCCCCAATGAGTTCATTCTCGCTCTCAGGGAGTCTAAGACTCTCAAGATGCGTGAAGGGGAGATGTGCCATCTCAAGCGCCCGACGATCGCTCAGAAGGACATGGGATGGGGCATGCCCCTCATTCTTCCCGTTCTGAAGGACAGTTACTACCTTCAGATCCTCCGGAAGGCGCAGGAGTGTATCGCCAATCAATATATCGTCCCTCTCCGAATTCTGTTCCCGCAGGCCGGAAGCGGAACCTCGGATCCGTACTCGACAATCGACCTCAGTCTGTGGCGGCGTCGTATCGAGGCGGAAATCGAGAAGTGGAAGCTCGACCAGAACTATATCCCGATTCTGCCTATCCCAATCGGTAACGAGACTGTCGGTGGTGAGGGCAAGGCGCTCATGCTCCACCAGGAGATGCGTGCCTGGTCTGAGCAAATCGTGGCTGGCATGCACGTGCCCATCGAGTTCGTATTCGGTGGCCTTCAGTACTCCGGCTCGAATGTCTCGATGCGAATGCTCGAGAACCAGTTCCAGGGCTATCGAACCGATCTCCTCACGTTCTGTCGTGACTTCGTTCTGAAGCGGATCGCCAACTACATGGATTGGCCGGCTCCGGACATCGAGTTCACTCGGTTCCGTATGGCTGATGATCTCCAGCGGTCTGCCCTCATGATGCAGGCAAACCAAGCGATGAAGATCTCCGACACTACGTTCCTCAACGAACTGGAGCTCGACCTCGTTCAGGAAGAGAAGTACAAGAACGCCGAGCTTTCCAAGCAGCTCGAGAACAACCGCAAGATGCAGCTGGCAAATGCCCAGCTACAGGGAGAACTTCAGATCGTTCAAGCCCGCTACCAAGCACAGGCGATGAAGATCATGGGTCCAATGGCAGGCGGTATGCCACAGAATCCTGGAGGCTTCGGATCCAGTACGGGTGGCGCGACCATGGATGGAGATCCGGCCATGCTCGGAGACACAATGCCGGCTGGTGGTCCCCCGGCTTCCGGATCGGATCAGCAACCGATGCAAGGTACGGAGGCCGCTCCCGGAATGCCGGAGGGGACAACGGCTTATCCAGAGAACGCTGATGGCGCTCCCGCAGAAGGAATCCCGACGGAGCTCCAATCTCCTCTAAACATGACCCAGGCAGGCGGACAGATGAACGTCTTGTATCTGGCTCGCAGAGCTGCTACGGAGATCAGCAAAATGCAGGGCATGGATCAGCAGCTCGCATTGATGAATATGCAGGCCACCAATCGGCAATTGTATGGCCAAGTACTGGCAATGATGCAGGGAGACAAGGGATCCCAGACGGACAACCTCAATCCGTTGCAGAGCCCTCTGCCGCAAAACAAGCCACCCCGTCGTCAAGTATCGCTCGGCTAGCGGCATAAGTGGGGAGCAATCCCCAATGTCGTGGGCTTTTGTTTTTGTAACTCCAAGGAGGTCGCATTCCGATGGATACGTCAGAGCTCGTTCAGAAAACGGTTGTTCCAGTTCAGCCAAAAAGCCCCGGGCTGTCCTTCGAACGCCGATTCACCAAACCAGGGATCAATCCTCTCGATACAATCGAGTGGGTGATCAAGGACGCCGTCATCAAAGGGTCGGGTGGCAAAGAGAAGTTTCGTCAGGACAACGTCGAAGTTCCAGCAACGTGGGAAGACAACGCCGTCGGTATTGTTGCCGAGAAGTACTTCCGGATCATCAACGGAATCAAGGAGCGCTCGGCCAAGCAGATGTTTGCACGAGTCGCTTTTTGGATCACCGAACAGGGAGCCAAGCAGGGAGTCTTCCTCGATCTTGAAGCTCGTCAAACATTCCACAACGAACTTTTGTATTTGCTAGTTCATGGCATGTACGCGTTCAACTCTCCGGTCTGGTTCAATGTCGGAGTGACTCAGGACAAAGCTCCTCAGTGCTCGGCGTGTTTCATCCAGTCCGTCGATGACACCATGGAAAGCATCATGGACCTTGCTCGCAACGAGGTGATGCTATTCAAGGGAGGTTCCGGAACAGGATCTAATCTCTCTCCATTACGGAGCTCGTGGGAAACTCTCACAGGCGGAGGATTCGCTTCTGGACCAGTCTCCTTCATGAAGGGCTTCGACGCCTTTGCTGGTATCACCAAGTCTGGAGGAACGACGCGTCGGGCAGCCAAGATGGTTGTACTCAACGTCGATCACCCCGACATTCTCGAGCAGCAGAATGGAACTCCAGGATTCATCTACTGCAAAGCAGACGCAGAGGCCCAAGCAATGGCTCTGGTAGAGAGTGGAAAGTACTCGGTCGAGTTCAATGTCGCAGGTAATGCCTATGATCGAACTGGATTCCAGAACGCCAACCACTCCGTTCGCGTCAGTGATGCCTTCATGGAGGCAGTAGAGAGGGACGATAAGTGGCACACGATGTTGAAGACGGGACAGATTCACCGTCATTACTCGGCTCGCAAGATTTTCAATGCGATGGCAGAAGCCGCATGGGTTTGCGGTGACCCCGGTATTCAGTTCGACACCCAAACCAATCGTTGGCATACGAGCCCGAACTCGGGACGTATCAACGCAAGCAACCCGTGCTCCGAGTATCTCTTCCTCGATGACACGGCATGCAATCTTGGCTCATTGAACCTCCTCAAGTTCGCTACCAAGGAAGGATTCAATGTTCGATCGTTCCAGCAGGCCGTAGATATTACCATCACGGCCAAAGAGATTCTAGTAGATGCCTCATCGTATCCAACGAAGGCCATCGCCGATAACAGTCACAAGTACCGAACGCTAGGCCTTGGATATACCAATCTCGGGGCTCTGTTGACCTTCTGGGGATTGCCCTACGACAGCGACGAAGGTCGACTGGTGGCAGCAGCTATCACGGCATTAATGGGTGGACGGGCCTATATGCAATCCGCCGAGCTGGCGAACGTGAAGGGTCCCTTTTCGGAATTCGAGATCAACAAAGAGGACATGACCAAGGTCATCTCGAATCACTACGACAAAGCCCACGAAACGTTCCCATTGGAAGACGAAGGGATCTTTGGCGAGCTCTACTACGCCGCAGTCGAAGCCTGGGAATTGGCCTATCGTGTGGGAAAAGAATTCGGATACCGCAACGCACAGACGACGGTACTCGCACCAACCGGCACGATTTCTTTTCTCATGAATGCCGACACGACTGGAGTAGAACCCATGTTGGGAGTCGTCACGCTCAAGAAGGCCGTTGGGGAAGGCTTTCTGACGATTCCGAATAACACCATCAAGCCTGCCCTCGAGAACCTCAAGTACACCGATCTCGAGGTGAAGGCGATCCTCAAGCACATCACGGATCACCGCACCATCCATGATTGTCCGCAATTCAAGAAAGAACACGGGCCAATCTTCGCCGAGGCTCTGGGTGATCATGCCCTCAGGCCAGAAGCCCACGTGGATATGATGGCGGCTGTTCAGCCGTACCTCTCTGGAGGTATTTCGAAGACCGTCAACATGCCCAAGACGGCAACTGTCGAAGACATCGCTAATATCTACATGCGGGCATGGAAGAAAGGTCTCAAGTGCCTCGCCATCTACCGTGATGGATGCAAGGGCTCGCAACCTATTTCCGTCAAGACGGAAGAGAAGAAGACTGACCAGCCAGTTCTTTGGGGAACGAAACGAAGGCTGGCCGTCACACGAAAGGGCTATACCCACAAATTCCGTGTGGGAGATGTGAAGGGTTACCTCACTGTCGGTCTCTATCCAGACGAACGAGTCGGAGAGATCTTCATTCGAGTCTCCAAGCAAGGAAGCTTTATCGCAGGGATGATCGAATCTTTTGCGCAGTCGTTCTCGAAGGCTCTACAACACGGAGCTCACCTGGATGACCTGGTAGAGACTTTCAAGGGTGTTCGATTCGAGCCTTCCGGATTTACCGGATACACTCCCATTCCCGTAGCCAAGAGCATTCTGGATTACGTGGCTCGCTTCCTCGAGATCGAGCACTTGGGAGTTCCAGCGGTAACTGCCACAACTTCTGAAGAACCTCAGGACATTGTGGCTCGTACAAAATCGTCACCAATTCCGGTGGTCGATCTATCTGGTGACCCGTGCCGCTCTTGTGGCGGACCAACCAAGCGAACCGGTTCCTGTTACACATGCATCGGTTGCGGCGACACGACAGGATGCGGCTGATGGGTAGTCATATCATCGATGGGGAATTCCAATCGGACAAGTATCCCACAACTCCAAGAGGAAAGGTTCCACTCAGCATCAAGGATCCGTCTGCTCAGGATCTTCTCTGGGAGTACGCTCAACGGAGACGTTCGGTGGATGCTGAATTTTCGACTGACCTGGAAACGGCATTGAAAGCTGCCAAGTACAATCCGGCGTATCACGTCACTCTGAAGCAGCTCGACGACAGGATCGATGCTCTGATCAAAGAAAGAGACGAGTGGAAGCGTCGAGCCGAAGCTCATGGGTGCAATATCGAAGAGGGTGACCCTGACTGCGGCTGAGGAATAACTAGCAAAAGAATGGGCTCGGGTTTGACACACCCGGGCCTTTTCTTTGCTATTTGAATCCGAAAGGCATATTGCCAAACGGACTTGGTGGGAGTGGAGGAGGATCCTGAGGGCCACGAACGATGGCGCTTTGGACAATCGGATCCTCGTCTTCTTCTTCCTCTTCCTCGAGCTCTGCTTGGCAGATGGCGCAGGTGTTCTTCATTTCGTCTCCGACCTCGTCGTAGACTTCCTGCTTCAGCTCATCGCGAAGTTCCGCAACAACCTTCTTGCGGATCTCTTGTTTGTCGAACTCCCGAATCGAGTCGTAAACCTCGTTGTTGATACGACTCATGTATGTGTGGATGCAGCCGAAGTGAATTGTGTCAGTAGCGTGCACCTTGACGATGTCTCGCTGCGACTTCTGGGATTGCTCGACCACTCCGAAATCAAGGCTTATAGCCCGTTGCCCACGATAGATCGGGAGCTGACAGGCAAGGCACGTGAGTTGGCTCACTCAAAACCTCCATCGGAAGATCCGAATCATCGGATTGATTGTAGAACCCGAGCATTCGAGCCACTTCTGTTTCGAAGAGGCATGGAACGCAGATAAACTTTTGGGAGATGCCGTCCGGAAATGAATCTTCCTGAACCACGGCTCTCCCAGATTTGCCGCTTACCTGAGCGGATACGGCTTGGATCAAACCTCCGGGCATGTCGAAGTCGAACTTCGAGCCACACCCGCAACAGATCAACATTCGACCTCCTCAGGGTATGGTTGTGTTGAATACGGTCAATAGCTGTAGGATCGCCGAGTATCTATTGTGCTCCCCTTGCTCGGCTCTGTGGCATTTAGGACGCTGACAGGGGCCTTCGCTGTAGAAACCAGGCAATCGAATGTTGATACCAGTTTCTTTAGCTTCACGACAAACTACCCCTACACATGACGGACAGATCCAAAGAGATGTGATGCCTTGTGCTGCGAGATTGCTGAGCACGCCCTGCATCAGCTCACATCGATCACAATCTCCGGGCTCAAAACATCGACCACGAACGGGATCGTCTCCTACTATGGGCCACCCCTTGTGATCTAATAGACCGCCATTTGCCTGCCACAAAAGAGGACAGAATTCGGCGTCAGGTTCGTCCATATAGGTATGGTCTGTAGTAGTGCTCCAACACCAGCATGATTCTCGTGATAAAAGCGAATCCGAAAGCTATCAAGAAAAGTTTCACGATGTCTCATCTGGGTCTGGTTTTGGAGGAAATTGACTGATTAGAGCGGCAGCTTTTTTAGCTTCGTATTGTGCTTGAGGATCCGGCCTGTCCTTCTGGGATTGGTGAAAGAATGTTTCACGATTTGCTCCTTTGGGTGTCTTCTTACATGCCATTGAGTCCTCCAAAGCCACTTCACCAAAGAAGAAGGCGTTACGGCCTCTACCTTCTTATCGCCTACTTTGGGGTGATTTGTTGACGTGGGCTCTAGATGTCAACTACTCTTGTCCGGTACCGGGCTTCCCAGAGACCGTCTCGAGCGCGAGACATAGGGAATCCCAAAGTTCTCAACATAACCTGCAACCTCTAAGGAGGGCGCCCAGGTGTCTACGCCAGCAATTACGTGGAAAGAGCTCCAAGATGGAGCTGTCGATGCAGTCAAGGGCACATTTCCGATCGAAGGTCGATCTCGGAAGTTGGTGTTGAACGAAGTGACCGTAGATGATAGTCCTGCGCAAGCAGGCGATCTTCGCAGTCAAGAGCGTGCCAAAGAGACCGCTCGTACATGGGGCGCTAACGTCGTGGCTGATATCAGTCTCGTGGACAAGACCACAGGACAGATTATTGACCGTTCGAAGACCAAAATCTTCACGCTACCCAAGCCCACAGATCGCTATAGCTACATCGTCGATGGAAGCGAATGGCAGGTAGACAACCTGTGGCGTCTCAAGCCCGGTGTGTACTCGCAGATCAAGGCCAACGGTGACCTCGAGACTGAGTTCGCTCTGGCGGGCAACACCTTCGCTAAGGAATCTCGTCTCAAGATTCCGTTCAGTCCAGAGAACAAGAAGTTCAAGTTCCGGTGGGGTACGACCAACGTCAATCTCTATCCCATTCTGAAAACTCTAGGAGTTCAGGACGAGGACATGAAGAAGGCGTGGGGTGCAGATATCTACAAGGCGAACGCCACCGGCAAGATCGAGCAAGATATTCAGAAGCTCTATAAAGGCATCTCCAAGAGAGGTGTGAAGGCAGATGGAACCTCTTACGACGCGATTGCCTCTGCTGTGTTCAATGAGTTCCATAACGCAAAGCTGGCGCCCGACACTACCAAACACACTCTCGGCAAGGCCTATGACAATGTAACTGGAGAAGCTCTTCTTCAGGCATCCAAGAGAATCCTTGCCGTTGCCAGCGGTGAAGCTCCTCCAGACGATCGAAACTCACTCATCTTCAAGAAGCTGACTGGTATCGATGACTTCTTGAAAGAGCGGCTCGCCAAACCTTCCACTCAACGCATCATCAAACTCAAGGTCGGTAACAACATCGACCGACAAGAGAAGGTTAGAGACATTCTCTCCGCTGAGCTGTTCTCGAAACCTATCAAGCAGATCTTCACGAGCTCGTCTCTCTCCAAGAATCCGGAACAGACGAATCCGCTCGAGATGCTGGCTAACTACCGCTCCACCACCATCCTCGGTGGTGACGAAGGCGGTATCAAGAGCGACCGTACGCTCAACAAGGCCATGAAGCTCATCAACCCCACTCACATGGGGTTCCTCGATCCAATCCACACGCCAGAAAGTGTTCGTACTGGCATCAGTCTGACGCTTCCGATGGGGGTGACGAAGGACGGCAACGAGGCGCGAGCTCTTGTCTACGATTTGAAAGAGAACAAGCTCAGAGATGGCAAGAACGGAGTGACTCCTGCCGAGCTCCATTCCGAATACGTTCTACTTCCGGATCAGGTGAAGATGGTGGATGGCAAGCCTGTAGCTATCGCCAGTAAAGTGAAGATGAAAGATCCGGCCACGGGAGAGATCGTTCTACGCCCGATGAAGGATGCCCGATACATGTTCGTATCGGCCCATCAGTTGTTCGATGAGGCCACCAACCTCATTCCATTCCTCCAGAACAACCAAGGCAACCGAACCATGACGGCCTCTCGTCAGGCTTCTCAGGCTGTGGGCCTTCGAGATCGAGAAGTTCCGCTGGTTCAGGTTCAGGGCGGCAAGACGACGTGGGAGAACCTCATCGGTACACCTTTCTCTCATACAGCTCCTGTCGACGGCAAAGTAGTTGCTATCAAGACGGAGGAGACGAAGAATCGCTTCGCTGATTCGATCATCATCCAGGACAAGAAGGGCAAGAAGCACGAGGTACAGATCTACAATCACTTCCCTTTGAACGACTCCAAGACGTTCATGCACTCCACACCAGGAGTCACAGTAGGGCAAGAGGTGAAGGCAGGAGACCTTCTCGCTGATACGAACTTCACCAAAGATGGCAACCTCGCTCTCGGAACTAACCTCCGAGTCAGCTACATGCCGTACAAGGGCTACAACTTCGAAGATGGAATCGTCATCTCCGAGAGTGCCGCCAAGAAGTTGACCTCAGAACACGTCCACCGAAAGTCCGTCGAGATTGATCCCTCGAAGGACTCCATGAACAAGAAGAAGTTCCAGGCATTCTCGTCCGTCACTTCCAAGAAGTATGGCAAGACTCAGCTGGATCGTCTAGATGACGATGGAGTCATCCGTATTGGTGAGAAGGTTCAGTCCGGAGATCTACTCATCGCGGCGGTTGGTAAGAAGGAAAACCTTGGAATGGTCTCTCGTCTTGCCTCTCGGCTGGATAAGGGGCTCTTCGATCGCACGGATCGTAGTATTTCCTGGGACGGTAGTGGGTCTGGTGAAGTTGTGAAGGTTCAGAAACTTCCCAACGGTAAAGGCGCCATCGTCCACGTTCGTACTGACGAGCCTGCCGAGGTTGGAGACAAGATCGTTGGACGCCACGGCAACAAGTCTATTGTCACCCAGATCATTCCGGACCACGAAATGCCTCGTATCGGTGCAGCTGATGGAGGGCATGTCGAAGTTCTGATGAATCCCTCTGGCGTACCTAGCCGTATCAACCTCGGTCAGATGCTCGAGACTGCTGCGTCGAAGATTGCCAAGAAGACTGGCAAATCGTATATCGTGAACAACTTCGGAGGAGCCAACCTCGACTACACGGAGATGATTCAGAAGGACCTCAAGGATCATAACCTCAAGGACACTGAAGAGATCTACGACCCTTCAACACAGAAGAAGCTTGGAGACGTGCTGACTGGTGATCAGTACATCATGAAGCTCAAGCACCAGGTCGAGAAGAAATTGGCGGTTCGCAGCACCGGCAACTACACGATAGATAGAGCCCCCAAAGGAACTGGTGCTGAGAATCCTGGTCAAGGTATCGGCCAGCTCGAGTTCTATGCTCTGCTCGCTCACGGAGCCCGCAAGAATTTGAAAGAGATGGCGACCTACAAGGCTGATCAGCAGGTAGATGAAAACCTGAACCCGCAAGCCCACGTTGACTTTTGGCATCGCGTACAGATGGGACAGCCTCTACCTCCTCCTCGCCCAACCTTCGCCTATCGCAAGTTCGAATCGTACTTGAAAGGTCTTGGCGTCGATGTGAACAAGTCTGGCCACCATATGCAGCTTGTTCCTCTCACGGACAAGGGCGTTCTAGACCTCTCCAATGGTGAGATCGAGGATCCAGGACGTGTGCTTCGTGGAAAGGATGCCAAGGAGCTCGAGAAGGGGCTCTTCGATCCCAAGATCACTGGCGGTCTTCCCGACGCCAACGAACCTGGTAAAGGACTTAACTGGGCTCATATCTCCTTGGCGAAGCCGATGCCGAGCCCTGTGTTTGTTGGTACAGCTCAGAAGCCTGGACCTGCTGTCATTCTCACTGGCATGAAGTTCGTCGATTTCGAAGACATCGTGAAAGGCAAGAAGGATCACAACGGCAAGACTGGCGGAGAGGCCATCAAAGAGATCCTCGACGGTATCAACGTGAAGAAGGAGCTCTCCAAAGTGATGGCAGAGCTGCCCAATCTACGTGGTAGTGCCTTGAACCACGCCAATAGAAAGGCGAAGTACCTACGAGCTCTCGACAACCTCGATATGAAGCCGAGTGAAGCGTACATCCTGAACCACGTCCCAGTGATTCCTCCGGTGTTCCGCCCGATTGTGCCAATGCCAGACGGCTCTCTCCGATTCGACGACGTCAACCACCTCTACAAGGATCTCGGCATCGTCAATAACAAGCTGAAGGAGGGCGTCAAGGATCTACCCGAGCTCGAACAGCCAATGCGGGAAGAGTTGTACGATCTCCTCAAGGCAACGATGGGGGTTGGTGGTGTTCCTCAGTACGAATCGTCACGTCAGCTCAAGGGCATCCTCGATACCATCGCAGGTTCGAGTCCAAAACATGGATTCTTCCAAAAGAAGATCATGAAGCGACGCCAAGAGCTCTCGATGCGCTCCACAATCATCCCTGAACCAGGAATGCATCTTGATTACGTGGGCATTCCCAGGAGTGCTGCGATGGAGCTCTACAAGCCTTTCGTTCTCCGCGAACTCAAGAAGGTAGGTAGGTCTCCTCTCGAGGCTCGTAAGGACCTTAAAGAGGAAACGCCGACAGCATGGAGAGCCCTCGAAAAGGCCCTCGAAAGTCGGCCAGTTCTCCTGAAGCGTGATCCAGCTCTTCATAAGTTCTCGATCATGGCCTTCAAGCCGAAGCTGGTAGATGGCAAGGCCATCCGCATCCACCCGCTGGTGACCTCTGGTTTCAACGCTGACTTTGACGGCGACACGATGTCCGCCTTCCTGCCTCTTACAGACGACGCAGTACGTGAATCTGTGAGGATGTTCCCGTCGAATAACCTCTTCAGCTCCACAAACGGCGGAATCATGTACGCCCCATCTCAGGAGTCGTTGTTGGGTCTGCATCTTCTATCGAAGTGGGGAACCGATAGCGGAAAGAAATTCTCAACTTTCGACTTGGCTAAGAAGGAATACGACAAGGGCTCTATCCATGCGACCGACGTCATTCACGTGAATGGCAAGGCAACTACGTATGGCCGTAGGCTCTTGGCCAATCAGTTGCCCAAGGAGTTCCAATCTGACGAGCTCCTATACAATCGAGAAGCTGTTATCACCAAAAAGGGCGGAGGCGAGAGGATCAGCCTTCTCGACCTATTGTCGGAGATCGGCAAAAAGGATCCGAAGAAGTTCTCCAACACTGTCGACAGATTGAAGGATCTCGGAAACAAGAACTCCTACGATGCGGGATTCTCTATCAACCTTGCTGATCTGAAGGTCCACAAGCATATTCGTGATCCGCTCTTGGCTACTGCTGATCACGATGCAGACAAGGTCTCGAAAGGGAGTGGAACCAGGCAGGAAAAGGAAGACAAGATCGTCGCTATCTATGATGCTGCCAGCCATGCAATCGATAAGGCCACTCGACCGCTAATCGAGAAGAGTAAGAACAACATCTTCACGATGGTCGATTCCGGGGCTCGAGGTAACTGGTCGCAGTTTCGTCAGATGAATATCGCCCCGATGATCATGCAGGACGCCACAGGTCGTAAGCTTCCGACTCCTGTCAAGCGTTCCTACTCCGAAGGTCTCGATGTTGGAGACTATTGGACGGCTCTTCACGGAGCTCGTATGGGTACTCTACAGCGTGCAGAAGGCACCTCAGAGCCAGGTATGCTTACGAAGGACATCATCAATTTCGTCATGCCTGAGATGGTTGTTTCCAAGGATTGTGGCACCAAGGAAGGCATTTCGATGGATATCGGGGACGACGATGTTCACGATCGTCTCCTAGCGAAGCCTCTTGTGGTAAACGGACAGAAATTCGATCGAAACACAATCGTCACTCCACAGCTCACAGCGATGCTGAAGAAGAACCGGATCGAATCAATCCAGGTTCGTAGCCCGTTGAAATGCCAACACGGTCTTGGAATGTGTTCGAAGTGCTTCGGTCTCAACGAGAACGGAGTCGAACATGAAGTTGGTACCAATATCGGTGTCATCGCTGGGCACTCGCTCGGTGAACCGGCTATGCAGTTGGCTATGGATAGCTTTCATACTGGCGGTGTCTCCGGTTCTCGCGGGGCTGGCGCTACTTCTCGTATCGGGCGTCTCAAGGAGCTCCTCAAGTTACCGGCGAAACTCCCCGACTCAGCGACCCTCGCTCGAACCTCTGGACGGATCGACAAAATCGAAAAAGACCCCACCGGATGGAATATTTACATCAACGGTCAGAGCCACTTCGCAGCAGCAACGAAGAAACTGAAAGGCCAAGACGGAAAGACTCTTGCAGTTGGCATGAATGTACGAAAAGGCGCCCCCATCTCTGATGGGCCAATCAATCCTCGTGAGCTACTTCCCCTCACCGACATTCCTACGGTACAGAATCACTTGGTGAGCGAGCTCTACGACGGCATCTATAAGGACGAGAGAGTCCGTCGGCGTAACATCGAAACAGTGGTTCGTTCATTGACCAATCTTACCCAGATTCGAGATGCCGGAGATCATCCCGGGTTCATGACTGGTGACGTAGTCAGCCGTACGCTGGTTGACGAGCACAACCGCAATCTAGAGCCTGGGCAGGCCCGAATCGAAAGCAGGCCGGTACTGAAGGGCATGGAGCAGGCAGTTCTCGATACTCAGGAAGATTGGATGGCTCGTCTCAATTTCCGTCGTTTGAAAGAGACGATCATGGAAGGTGCCGCCAAGGGCTGGAAGACTAATCTCCATGGTACGCACCCGATCCCAGCCTACGCTTATGGAGCTACCTTCGGAGAAGGAACTTCTAAGGAGCCGTGGAAATATTAAATGTCGGAACTACGACGAAATGTGGCTCGAGATCTATCCGGTCAACTCTTCGGTCAATTAACGGCCTTGTTCCCGCTTCCGAAGAGAACCAACAACGGAACCGTTGCTTGGAGATGTCGTTGTTCTTGTGGAAAAGAAGTCGTAAGGGCATCTGTAGAACTTCTGCGACCTCAGCGAGGTAAGCGTCCTCATCCCAAATCTTGTGGATGTGCTCGACGTAGTACTAGAAGTGCCCTTTACAAAGGCGTCGGCGATCTAGCTGGGCAGAAATTCGCGAATCTCAAGAACGGGGCAAAGCGTAGAGAGATCCCATTCGATATCTCTATTCAATACGCTTGGGATTTGTTCGTTGCTCAAAAGAAGCTTTGCGTTCTTACCGGTCTGCCCATCACGTTGGCTCCAAACGACTACAGCACCGGAGCCTCAACAGCCTCTCTCGATAAGATCGATAGCAGCAAAGGTTACGTCGTTGGCAACGTTCAGTGGGTTCACGTAGCTATCAACCTCATGAAGCAAACCTTTTCCAACGAAGACTTCGTGAAATGGTGTCACGCAGTCTCGGATTACCATCGGAACTGATATGAGTGCTAATCCAAGCCCCATTCGGTCGGAGAGCAAGGCGAAAGACGCCAGCAAGCTCATGGGCGCCCTGGTGGAACGGGCGCGAATCGTTAATGTCAACATTAGAGATTACACCGTCGATGTGAAGACAGAGTTCAGCTTCACCAACAGCTTTGACATCCCTCTCATGACTCCCTATTGCAATCAGAACCAAGGAGAGGGCATCAACTTCCTCCCTGAGGTAGGCGCTACGTGTTGGGTCTGTACTCCATCGGAAGACGGTAGAGATCGCTTCGTTCTTGGCTTCACTATGGTCGATGAGGGTGGTTCTTACCGAGGTGGCCGAAAGCTATTGAATCCAGGAGACCTCAACTTCGAGACAAGAGACGGAAATTTCCTCTCGCTACGTCGAGGTGGGGTGGTTCAAATCGGATCCACGGCTATCTGTCAGAGGGTCTTCATTCCGATTCGAAACATCATCCAGGACCATGCCGAGAACTACGAGCTCCACACCCCTGGAGGAGACCTGACGTGGAATGTGGCGAGGAAGGATGAGGATTCGGACGGTCATCAAATGTGCTTGTTCACCTTGTCCACCAAGGAGTTTGCAGACGACCCGAACGAGAAGACCGCCGCGATCCTGAAAATGGGTTCCCACGGCCAAGGCAACAACACTATCCTCAGCCTGCTAACTCGTGACAAAGGCGGAGGAATCACCCAGACATCTCTCGAGATCGACAAGGCCGGTCAGTTCAACCTGAAGGTCAAGAAGCTCGAGTTGAAGGTGGAGGGTGATCTCAACGCGGTCATCACAGGGCTGGCAAATATCACAGTAACTGGTCCTCTCACGATTGAATCGATGGCCGCTCTATCTGCCAAAGCTTCCCAGATCTCGCTAACCGCGGGAGGCTTGTCACTTTCTATGAGTGGCGGAGCAGTAAGCATCAAAGGATCTCAGGTATTGCTTGGTGACGGTCAATTTCCTGCCCTTCGTGCATCTCCAGATATGCTCACGTGGATGGCTACTGTCACAGCAGCATTGATTGGCCCAGCCGCTACACCCGGACTTCCGGTTTTGACCGTTCCAGTCATTCCTCCGTCTTCTCACATCAGCCCAAAGGTTAAGACATGAGTCTCAACATTCCTCTGTTCCTCGATGATCAAGCGAAAGTCACCTTCTCGAAGCTGGCTTCTCCGATCAAGCTGTCGGACAATGTCGACAACTGGCAGAGGGAGGTCAGCTCGGAGATCTTCAAGTATCTGCCATTCCTCTCCGACTACACCGTCAACGTTCTCATCCAGAGAGCGAACCCGGAGCGTGGATACGCTTATGGTAGCGCTCAGGTAACGAACAAGAGCGAAGGGCTTGAGACGGGACAGGCAACTCCGGTTGTCATCCCCATCATTGTCGTCGATCGTATGTTGAAGCCGCTCGACGTGTTCTTCAGCGGTGATCAAGCGTTTCCCCTCAGTGAGGAGCGTGTCCGTGAGTGTCTCTTCGACCCCAGAACATTCGAGCTCTCCGATCGCAAGCCCACCGACCAAGGAATGGTCGATAACCTGTATCCCCCCGTGCGTACCAACTACGGGCAGGGATCTGGCGTCACTACTGGCGCAGCAGCAGGTGGCGCTGGTTTTGGCAAGTTCGCTTCCCTTGCATCTGCTATTTCCCACACCCTGACTGACGAGGATGTAAATGCGTTCGTAGATCGCCTGGCAAATGATCCTCAACTGTCTGTTGCTTTCGATACCAACCCAGCCTTTGCCAAGGCAGCCGCTGCTATTGCCACAGGAAACCGAGTCTTGGTCGAGAAAACTGCGGCAGCTCTGGTTGCATCCATCGAGCCTACTGTCGTCCAGTTCATCAAGCTCGGGAGCGGCAACTTCCGTGTGAAATGGGCCAACGCACAGGCGTTCTCTCCACAGGAGAAGGACTTCACGCCGTCCGAGGCTCAAGGCATGGCTGGCACAGAAGCTGTTCAAGGAATGCAGCCCGGCCAGGCCGTCACTCTAGGAACTAACTCGGCCAGCCCTCCTCTCGATGCTCCACAAGCCGTCGACATCCAGGAATTTGGTCAGTACTCGTGTCGTGTCGAAGAGACCGGACAAGAATCCCCTGGTTGGGTTCTTCCTGTCATGAACTTCGACCAGACTCCGATGAGTCTTCTACTCTTTACGAACGGTCAGCAGTACAGCCTTCAGGACGAAATTGTTGGCGTTCGCGTCGGCAATGACATCTCGGAGATCCCCATTGGAGAGCCTCAGGGAGATGGCTCATTCGTCTTCGTGAAGTCAGATGGTAGTGCTGTTGCACTTCCTCCTGTCACCATACAGAACTCCGTCACAGATCCACAGGGAAACCACGGCTTCATCTGTCAGACGCCATTCGGTGAACAAGTGACTCTTCACCTGACTCCAGGTCTTCAGGCCATCCAGAAGATCAACGAGGGCGAGTACGCCATTCCAGACGACATGTTCTTCACGCCTTTGGGTCAGGCGATTCACATCGCCAAGTCGACACAAGCGGCTCAGCAAGTCAAAGAAGCACAGGCGATGCCTCGTCGTGGATTTCTGAAGGCTTCCAGCAAAGATGAGTTCCATATCGAAGGAGCTCCATTCGAGAAGCTGGCCAAAGATGTTCGGATGTGGCTATCCCCCTCATCTGCCGAGTTCATGCTAGTTGCGGCAGGACTCACGCAGGAAATGGCTCGAGAGAAGCTCGCTGAAGCCGGACATGGTCGTAAGCTCATAGAGATCGATGGGCTCAACACCATCACTCCCCTTGATCACGTTCATGCTGAAGCAACCAAAGAAGCGGCCGAACTGCTTTCTCGGTTCCCCTTCGAGCTCCGTCGTGATTTGGTGAAGATCGCCTCTACCCTCGAAGACACAGAGACGGCCGACAACATCCTCTCCTTGAACTTCCTCAACCCAGAGAACCTCTCCATCTTTGCTGGATACATCACTCACCTCAACGACACAGCCCAGAAGCTTGCAGAAATGCTGACCGCAGCTCGCATGGGTCTCAAGCAGGTCGATGAGGGATCTCTCGAGCGTGCAATGAAGAATCTGGAACAGGTGATTTCTGGATTGAAGGGACTACAGCAGAAAGAACTGCTGTAGATCGTGAACTTCGCCGAGCTACATAGCCGGCGTCAGCAGCTTACAAAGCTGGCGCAGGTGGGGACGCATCAGCAGGAGACAGAGTGGACATGTAGTGCCGCCTGTCTACGTGCGGCGTTGCTTCATCTTGGGTTCGATCTTCCAGAGGCAGATCTTGCAGCCGCTATAGGCGCACGGAAGGATCGCGGTGCCGAGACCAGCGATATAGTGGCCGCTGCGAACAAGATCGGGTTTCAGGCGTGGGAGCAGTCTTTTCAATCCCTCGATGAAGCGAAGGCTACCCTGAAGAACGGGATCCCCATCATCGCCGACATACAGAGCTTCAATCATCCTGGCAAGGGCCACTACGTCCTCTTGGCCGGTTTCAACGACCAAGGTTTCATGATGATGGACCCGAACACCAAGGGCAAAACAGCTCTGCCAAATTGGAGGCTGATCCCAAGCGAACAGCTCGAGGAGATCTGGTGGGATCGCGCTATGGCGCCTCCGCATCAGTTAATGCCCAAGTGGGGTGTCATGGTGACAGAACCCCTATCGAAGGAATCATCTGCATTTGCTCTGTCCATGGTAGACGAGCTTACCAAGCTCGGGATGGATCCAGAGTCATTAAAGGCTATGATTATAGGCGCTAAGGCTCTGGGTATTGTCGGAGCCGGTGTCGGATTGGTGAAGGGTGCTGATCCAGGACCTGAAGGAGAAGGTCCTTCCGGTCCTATTTCCGGAGCAGTGACGGGTGCAATAAAAGGCGCCATCATCGGAGCTCTCATCGCCCTAGGCATCCATCGTAACGGAACTACAGGGACTACAATTCCTCGGTTCTTCTGAGCTAGACTAGGTGCATGGATACCTTCCGCCATCCGAGTGAATACTTCATTAAGTATCTGCTCACCCTCCCTCAACCTGAAGCGAGGGACGACAACTGGATCTGCACCGGAGTGCAGCGAATCGGATATCCACCACCGATCATCCCATACATCGCGTCACTGCGATCGATAGTGCTAGCTGACTTCCCTGTCGACTACGCACCGACCGACCGATACAACCGCGAGAGTACAAAGTATCTCCGAGCACATGGAATCTGGTCTCTACACAACCAAAGCCCAGAGGTTCGAGATTCCATCCAGCTTCTTGCCGATATCCCAGTACGCAGGGTTCTCGAGCAGCTTCTTCTTGGACGTATAGATCCAAAGGAGATTGCGAGTCGACTCAACAGTCGGTTCCGTAGATTCATCACTGCCGACGCGGTGAGCTCCTACAGCCACTACTTCTTCAATTGCTCTCTACTGAAGACGGCTGACTGGATCTCCTTCTTCGAACGCTACGACCGTACGGAGCAGCAACGCTTTATGTCCATCATCCAGAGTGGTGGTGGTATGGCCCTCCACATGGCCGGCTTCCGTCAAGACATCGAAGCGAAGGATATGCTTCGAGACATGCTGGAGACTATCAACTTCGACTTCAAGGACTGGAAGAACGCTCCCAGATCCAAAGACCGTACGATGGCCTTCGCCACGCTAGCGAAAGCAGCCACAGGCATCGACGAACGTCTCTCGGAGTCGAGCACGGCGGTTCGTGACCACTTGGCTGTATTCAAGCAGTGGCAGATGACCCATTCAGCTGCTGGCGGTGTGAAGGGCATCGAGGACATAGCTCCTCATGGTAACTTCAGCGAGTCGGGCGCAGAACTGAAAGAACTTCCGGAGAAAACCAAATGAGCATCAAAGAGACTCACGAGTGGGCAAAAGAAAAAATGGCTCGGTGGGGCGAGTTGGCCGAGAAAACAGGGACCATCGTCAATAGGCCACAAGAGAAAATTGATGTCCCGCCAGTTCTTCAGTTCGAGAATCCTTCATTCTACGGTGATGTGTGCCGTCGAGACGGGGACATGGTCTTCCACTTCTTCCCAACGACGAACGACAGGTTCAACGTAAAGGTAGATGTTCAAGGGGAGAAGGTTTGGGTGTTCAATGATCGCTTCGCCGATCTCCTCGGTGATGCCTTTATTGAAACCTTCAAGTTTCCCGAACGTCTATTCTGGGATTACGTTCCAGAGCTCAATTCTTGGGTGGTTCGGTGCCATGGCTATGGTGACAACCCACTCAACGACTCTCTGATCGAGCAGGTTCTTGTCACTATCAAAAGAAAGAACAATGATGATTGACGTTCTTCCCCGCTTTTCTGATGGGCACCTGAGGCTTCGCCTCATGCACCTTCAGGCGGGGAAAGAATTGTCGATTATCATGCCGCAGGCCATCGCCTCGGATAAGAAGTACCCAGCTCGCAAACAGCTGGATTTCACCGAGGAAGGTCTCATAGACGAATATCGATCTCCGTCTCAAGCCTTCGTGGATCTCATCGTTAATACGATCCAGAACTGGTTGAACGAAGATGTTCTTCTTTGGTGTCAGTACGGAGCGAAGATGGTGCTACACAAACTCGCTCACATGTATACGCTCACTCTCTACCCCTACCCACCTATCTGATTACTCAACTTTGGGTCGGGGGGACAGACGACGTAGAGAACGGCGTACTTTGAGCGCTGGTTGAACCTCGACCGGGGGTAGTGCGGCCAGAACCTCTGCCGCCTCCTTAGCCTTAGCGGTTTTGAGGTCCTCCAACTCTTGTTTGACTGCTGCCAGTTCTCGCTTCAATAGGATGGTTTGACGTCGAAACTCTTCGCATTCCGCAATGGATGTACGAGCTCGAACGCTGTGGACCTTGACCGCGGCCATGGCTTGGTCGATGAGCTTCTGGCCCTCATCTGAGGGTTTCAGAAGTGCTTCAGCTTGCTCCTTGATCTTTTCCTCGAGCTCAGCGATTCGTTTGTTGGCTGCGGTAAGCTGGAATCCGGCTTCTTGTTCCACACCTCGTTGAACAAGGGACTGAATTGCTCCGACAATTCCAGAATCTTCTTTTTCGCTCATGGAAAGAACTCCATCTGGCTTGGAATGATGTCCCGGATAAAAAGCGGTCTGTGATGGGTCGTCGAGCCGTGCAGCCTGAGTGCTGCTATATGCTCTTTAGATCCATAACCCTTGTTGCTATTCCAAGCATAGACAGGGTGGTGTCGATGGAGCTCCTCCATTAACGAATCTCGAATCACCTTCGCGAGGATGCTCGCTGCGCCTACAACGGGGTACTTTCCGTCGGCTTGCGGAGTAACCAGCATCTCGTTTGGATAGAATCCTGGAACCCCCTTCAAACCATCCACGATGATGTAGTTGGGACGAATCGGTAGAGACTTCACCGCCCTATCGAAGGCGAAGATGTTGGCCTGATCTATTCCCATCCGGTCTATCTCCTCGACACTGACCTCGCCGATTCCAAAGTCGATGAGCTCGTCACTGCGGAGGATTTTCTTGAATACTTCATCCCTTTTCTTAGGTGTCAGTTTCTTTGAGTCGTCGACGCCCGAACACCCAACAACCCATCCCTTGAATAGCGCTGCAACGCTGAGAATTGGTCCGGCTAGGCATCCGCGACCTACTTCATCGACACCACAGATCAACGTCTGTGGGTAATGGGCTTGTCGGCTCGGGTTCATCCGTTGCCTCTTTCTTGAGTTCTTCGGCTTTCTCTCGCATGAATTTGATGAAGGCCTCTTTCTTCTTCGAAGCCTTCGATTTCCAGTTGTCCACGAAAGGGTCCAACGCCGAATCTCTTCGGTGGTTTTTTGTCAGCACCTCAATGCTATATTCTGTCTCGTTAATCTTCTTGATTCGATGAATAATACAGTCGTTCACGCTGGCGAAAGCATGGGAAATGATTTGGAAAGCTATCCACGAATCCCTCCCTGGAATGGGATCTCGAAAGCGGACTGCGATTCGCTTCTTGAGGGGGTCGGCCGTACCGACTTCGTACATCTGAACCCCGCCGTCAGTTGCGGAGCTAACTCTAGCCTGGAGGAGCATGATCCAACTGAGCATTTTGTTGTCCGTTTCTGCTATTGTCGAGGTGGATGAGCTTTAACATCATTGAAAACTACGACGAGTATCTTCGCAATAGAGCTCAGCCGTATGTCGAGTTCAAGGTCAACAGCGACGGAAAAATCCTGTTTCAGGATATCGATCTTCGTGAGGAGTGGGACTACGAACCAGAGGTTCCAGATTTCGAAGGCCCTGTTTCGGGTAGGAGCGATGAAGTTACCGGTATCTTGCCGTCTACCTTCGTCGAATTCGCTGTTCGCATGCCGGACAAGATCGCGAACACCTACGTTCCATTCTCCTTTGAAGGTCGTCGCTACCTTCGACAGATTTACGACACTCCCTCCAAACGCACCCTGTTGAAGTGCGGACGACAGGTAGAGAAGTCGACGCTCCTTGGAAACAAGCTTCTGTCCTACGCCTGCATCGTTCAGGCGCTGAACTGTCTGTACATCTCTCCGACGAACATGCAGACGAAGGTCTTCTCTCAAGACCGTCTGAAAGAGCCCGTCGAGACGTCCGAGTATTTGAAGTCATGGACCACGACCAAGCTCTCAGACAACGTCTTCCTGAAGAAGTTCATCAACCGTAGCCAGATCACTCTGCGCTACTGCTACATGTCCGCCGACCGTGTTCGTGGAATTCCTGCCGACATCATCTGCATCGATGAGCTCCAGGACATCATGACGGACAACATTCCGATTATCGAGCAGTGCGCATCGCACTCCCCGTACAAGATCTATATGTACTCGGGAACTCCGAAGTCCCTCGACAACACCATCGAGTATTACTGGACCGAGTTCTCAACCCAGAACGAGTGGGCAGTTCCCTGTCATCGCCATTCCATCATGGTAGGTGGTGGAAAGATCTCGAAGGTGTACTGGAACATTCTCGACGAGGGGAACATCGGCAAGACCAGTCTGGTCTGCGACAAGTGCAAGAACCAAATCAATCCGGATGATCCGCAAGCACAGTGGGTAGCCATGAACCCCGGCATCATTCATCGCATTCCGAAGCCGTATGAAGGTTTCCGCATCCCACAGATCATGGTGCCCTGGATTCCATGGCCGGAAATCATCCAGAACCAGCTGACCTATCCTCGAGCGAAGTTTCACAACGAGGTCTTGGGACTTTCGTATGACTCTGGCACTCGTCCTCTCACGCGTAAAGACGTGATGGACAATTGCGATCCCAACATCCGTCTCGACGAGGCGTTCCAGGATAAAATCAAACGCCACCTCGCAGGTACGTACCCCATCTATGCTGGAATCGACTGGGGTACAGGTGAGAACACATACACAGTTCTGTCCCTCGGCACTTACCTCCAGGACCGCTTCACGATCTTCAAGATTATGCGTTTCGAAGGCCGTGAATCGGAACCTGACGTCATGATGGATGAGGTGATGCGAATTATCGATACTTGGTCGGTACGTCGCGTAGGTTGTGACTACGGTGGCGGTTTCTGGCCCAATGACAAGCTTCTCAACCGCTTTGGTTGGGAACGTATCGTCAAGTATCAGTACTCGACGCCTAGCGCCAAGGTGAAGTGGGATGATGGTCTGAAGCGTTATCTCATCAACCGTACCGAGGTCATGTCAGATATCTTCAACGCGATCAAGAAGCGTACGGTGTTCCGCTTTCCGGCATGGGAACAGTTTCAGAATCCATTCGGCAACGACATGTTGAACATCTTCTCGGAGTTCAACGAGCAGCGTCGAGAGAACGTCTACAAGAAGAGCCCATCCTCTACCGACGACTCGTTCCACTCTATCCTTCTAAGCTTCGTGGTTTCAATGACCGATCGTCCTCGTCCGGACGTTATCGCTCCGATGCGTGACCACAGCTCAGCAGATGCTTAGGTAGCAAAAAAGAGAGAGTCTACCAAAACTCCCCCTTCAATTGCTCCTATAGATCTTCAGTCGTCGGCGACGTGATTCGTCGAATCTTCTTTCTTGGCCATCAATGCTCCTTTGACCAAGAAGCCAGCACCGAACATGAGAACGGCTCCCACCGCCATCAGCACTCGACGACTCATGGTCATCTTGACATACTGCTCGAAGCTGGTGTGGATCTCCGTTTTGACGATGTGTTGCGTCCGAGCAACGATCTCCTCTGTCTGAGCCTGGTTGGATGCTCGTGCGGCTACCCCCGCATAATCGAGCAATGCCTGCTGATGCTTGGTGATCCCATTCGCTTGAAGGTCACCTGGGTTTCCCGTGTTCAATAGCTGTAGCTCTTTTTCAGTCATGTAAAATTCCCCAATTCCTTCGAAGAAATAGACCCCGACAAACCGACGGGATCTTCTAAAGTCTTATTCCTTCTTAGACCTGAGTTTTTGCTGAATGTGCTCCAACCGCCTATCCATACGCCTTTCTTTGACCCCGTCCTTGTAGAGCAGACGATTCATCGTCGATGCGTCCACCTGATCAACTTTGTGGGCCCACGAAAAACCAATCCGCTCAACATTCTCTTTCCCGGCCGATAGCATGAGTTTATTGTCTGGATTGTAGGGGGTATGAAACATCACCTTGACTAGGGACAAGAAGGGTCTCCATGGATCTGGCTGGTCAATCTTCTCCATATCCTCGAGTCGCATCCGCACAAAGATGTCGCACCACATCGTCTCTTCATGGGGAGACCAGGGAGTGGTCAGGTGATGGGTCGCCATTTCGAAGAGGTTGTTGAGGTCTTCTTTGTCGAGCTCGAGTGGCTCGTACCTGACATCGAGGAGTCTCATCAACGTCTCTACCTGTTTCTTCAAGATCTGGATTTCCGCATCCATTCGCAGGACTGTGAGAGCGTTGATAGCTCTCGGAATCCCTTTCTTCTTCGCATCGATGAGGGCTTTGACATCTTTCCGATTGACAGATCGTTCCTTGCCCTCCTGAATTGCCGTTAGCTGCCCTTTGGCGATGTATCTGTAGATCTGACGGTCAGATACATCTAAGGCTTCAGCGGCCTTGGGAATCGATATCCATTCGAAAACGCTACCCATGGGGACCTCGCATCTCTACTATCACTGAAGAGTACATGGAGGATCAATGAGCGATATCTTCGAGCAGCTCATCTCTGGAGCCAAACAGAACGCCCCGCAAGCGGAGCTTCTGGAAACCCTAGGGAAGAAAGCCGCAGCCCAGTTCCTCCAAAAAGGGGACTCGCTGAACGAAAGCATCGTCAAACTCGCCTCGGAATACCCGAGCTTGGAAAATGAACATGTGAAGCGAATCGCCGAATTCGCCAACAACGCTGTCTTTCAGGGTTTGCACAGTCAGAACGAGGACAAGAATGTCCATTTTCCTCTCGCTGACCCAGGAACTATTATTCAAGATCTACGTGATGGTGGATCTCCGGGCCATGTAGGAAAGACCCTTAACACTGGGCTTCCTCAAAGCAAGCGCTCGGCCGTTCCATCAGCCGGGATGGGTGACTACTCCGTTCCTCCGACTCGGTCAATTCCGAATACCGCAGGCTTCTCCGATCTGTCTTCTGGGCTGGAAGATATTCAACTCGGCAATGAGGTTTCCGGACTTCAGGGACAAGGAGAGCCCATCAATAAAGTGGCCTCGGTCAACAACGTTGGTTGGTCAAGGTGGAACCACGCAAATCCGGTTGAAGACGTCTTCAATACCCACCTTCGTCTTCGTGCCACTAGAGAGAAACTGGCTGAAGCACACGAGACTTTCGATCTCGGTTTGAAGGCCGCGAAGGAAGACTTCTATCAGGGCGTAAAGATCGCCTGCCTTGATCCCAGTGGTCCTGGCCTGATGGGGATCGTGAATGCGGTCAAGCTCGCTTCGCCGAATGACAGCTTCGCATTCCAAATTCTCCGACCAGTGTCAGAGCGTCTTGTTCGTGAAGGAGTCATCAAGATGGCTCAGCTCGAGAAGACGGCCTCACAAAAAGTCGTCAACTTCCATCATCCCATCATGGTTTCCTACGCCGGCATTTTGAAGATGGCGGAAGAGAAAGTTCGTAGTCGTACCGCTATCGAAGAGGCGGACAAGGCGATGGAAAAGACGGCAGCCTTCTTGAGGAAGCACGTCCAATGAAATTCTCCCAACTCACCAAAGCTCGTCAGCAACTGAACTCCCTTGCAATGGAGAAGGATGCCGGGATTCTAGGCGGGGCTGTACAACTTGCTACTAAGCCGGTTCGAATGGCCCACAATGCTCTGTGGGGGGCTTCGAAGGGTGCTGGAGGGGCGTTTGCTCCTCTGCTCTACGGCGGCGCTGTTCTCGGAACTGGTGCTGCTGCTAAGAAGGCTATTGGCCAGGGCAAGAATTACGCACACGGATTCAATCCACAATTTCAAGAACAAATGGTGAGGGGCTAAATGGACACTCTCATGCAAAAGGTGGCCGAGGTAGCTCCCACCCATTATGCGTATCTCACGAAGAATGCCGGAGCGATCCGACAAAGCCCATTTCGGGAAGAGATCGTTCTCGAAATGAATGGGATCATCAATGCGGCCGAAGCTTCTCTAGAGAAGGTCGGCATGGAATTCGGTACCTTTGCATCTGGGATCTCGGACGCTGCGCATGCCTTCGGCCGTCAACCACTCACCAAGTACATTGGTTCTACTGTTGCTGCTGGTGTGGCGTTGAGTCTTGCTGGAGATCTATACGAGGCTGCTCGTCGTGGTCTCACCAAGAGCCGACACTGGTCTAATATGCTAGACCAGAATCCAGGACTAGCCGAACAGTCTAAGACAGACCCGATGGTCAAGACGGTGTTCAACACCCTCCATCGTTTCAACCCGGAGTTCTCTGGAGATCCACATGTCGCTGCGAGCTTCGTCAAGGCTCAGCTCGAGTATCCGGATGATGTCGGCATTCCTCAGCAGATTGTGAAGTCTCGCTCCGAGATCCGGAATTCTGGCGCTTTGCGTGCTCCTGGAGGCATTCAGCTCAAAGGCCCCATGGATGCCGAAGAGCAACGTCTGCGTATGGAAGGCCAGGAGGCCTCGACGAGGAATCAGAGGGCTCAGGGCTTCAAGAACCATCAAGAGGGCCAGATGGCGTACAACCAGCGTATGTCTGGACAACCCAACCGCGGGAATTACACCTCCCAAACCGGACACGGTAAAAAGCCGTAAGCGGTTCGATGCTGGTCAAGCAGATCGTCTATCGAGGACGGGATGACCAGGGCAATGTGCTCTGTCAACCCATCCTAGGGGAAGCATCAAGCTTCCTTGAGAAGACTGCTGCGCCTCAATGGCAGCCATCGAATCTCCACCCGGTGATTCAACGGCACATTAAAGACGGAACGATTAGCAAGAGCGAGAAGGGAATCTACGTTCTCGTCTCGGCTCTTGGTGCCGCTGAGTATTGGGGATCGAACGTCAACGGGGATTCTTTCCCCGAGAAAGCGCTTATTCACTCTCCTGATGAATGGCTGAAGAAGCCTCTCAAGGAGATGCAAGAGATCGGGAAGAAGTGGGAGTACGGCTACCCCACCTTCATGAACGCCCACCCATACAAGCACCATGTGAACAAGGATCCCTCTCGGGCCTTTGGTCATGTGGTGGTGTCGGTGTGGAACCCGAAGATGCATCGGGTCGAGCTCGTCATCTTCCTCGACAAAGAGTTGTGCAAGAAACACGGCGCTGAGGATGTCTACGAACGTATCGAGAATGGGGAGTTCCCCGATGTCTCGATGGGCTGCAAGGTTCCCTACGATCGTTGCTCCATCTGCGATCACAAATCGAAGACGACCAAGGATTACTGCTTCCACGCAAAGAATGAGATGAACAGAATCTATCCGGATGGCCGGAAGGTTTGCGTCATCAACGACTTCCCTCGATTCTTCGATATCTCGTTCGTCTTCATCGGTGCGGACAAATCAGCCAAGATGCTAGCCAAGCTAGCTAGCGTCAACAACATGGTCTGCATGGGCGATTACTGCGCCGTTCAGCGTCTCAGCGCTGATGTCGGAGAAAGATTCTCTCCGGTGTCTCCACAAGAAGAGCTCAACGACTTCTTCGCTACTGTGAAGACTGCCGCCGCAGACATCTCTCGTGACAAAGCTCTAGCTCAGTGGCGTCGACAGAAGCTTGGAGAAATGTACGGGGTACCTATCTCCAACACGCAATTCGCAAGCAAGGTCGCCAACGATCCCATCAAGGAGAAACTCGAAGTAGCTGGTGTTCCTGTCTGGATTGAGTGGAAGGCGGGCGAGAAGCGGGAATACAAGGACAGGAAGGGAGCCATTAAATACAGCAAGCTGATGAAGCACCACTACGGGTACATCCCGGAAACCAAGGATGCCGATGGCGAAGAAATCGACATCTATTTGGGCGAAAATAGAAAAGCCCAAAAGGCATGGGTAATTAAGCAGCTCAAGGCTGATGGTAAGACCTTCGACGAAAATAAGGTCATGATGGGATTCAATTCCCAGGCCGACGCAAAGGCCAGTTACGACCACCACATGGGGGATGCCAAGGAACGATTCGGTGGGATCAAAGAAGTCCCTGTGTCTGCTCTGAAGGCCCTATTTGGGGAAAACGGCGATGGGAAAGAGAAGGCTGCCGGAGCCTGCAACTGTGACTGTGAAGGTGCTTGTCAGATCGGATTTGACAAGGTTGCTGAGGGGTTCGGCCAAAAATCTGCTTCCCACGCAAAGCTGAGCGAGATTACAAAGATCGTACCCGCGGGACCTTTCCGCAAAGCAATGTTGCCCATCCTGGAAAAATCAGAAGGCGATCTCCCCAAGGAGACGATCGAGAAGATGGCGGGATTTGGAATTCCCGCCGCTCTTTCTACGGCCGCTTCATTGGGGATTGTTCTAAAGCCTCACGAGTTCCAGAACCTCCTCCTCGTCAAGATGGGTGAGGCTCAGCGTTTGGACGTCACTCTTCCTTCCACGAAGAAGATCGACGATACATTTGCTGTATTCGACACAGAACACGTGGTAGAAAAGCTTGCTAACTATCTCCTTCCATTTGTACCTGCTCGTTCGATCGCGAGCTCGGTTTTGGAAAAGAGAGCATCTGTTGCATTAAGGCTTGTCGGAGTAGAACGTGTGTTGCGTTCTGGCTCAGGAGAGCTCCTCGAGAAGATTGCGGAGCTCTACAATGGCTACCGTCAAGACTTAGTGAAGAAAGCTGGCCGGATCGATCGAAGCATGGTTTTCAATCCCCACCTCTCTTCTGCTATTGGCAGAGAGAGCCTGGTCATGGCTTTCGCCGGGGGGATTCAGAAAACCGCAACAGCAGGCGTCTTGGGCCCCGAGTCGCTGGCATACCTGGTTGGGGCGCACTACGAAGACAGAGAGTTTCATCTCGAAGCTCTCGCCCAATCGGGAGTACGGGCAGCAGCCTAGAGAAGGATCCCTTCTCGAGAACGGTTTCTGCTTAACTCGCAATCAGGAGATTACAAATGTCCATGCATCAATGGCTCGCTCAGGCATACGGCACTAACGGCGCAAGCCAGGGCTCTGACCTCGAGAAGACCGCTCAAGCTCTCATGCTCAGCAAACTCGCCGAACAGGAGAACATCGACCTTTCAGGCCTCGACGAGCAGCAACTCGCTCTTCTGGCCCAGGAAGTCTCTCAGCAACTCGCTGCCACACAGGGCGGCGGTATGGAAGGCGCTCCGCAGCCCGGAATGCCGGGAATGCCTGCGATGGGTGGAGGCATGCCGATGCAGCCCCCGATGGCAGCCGCAGCTCCTCCTCCAATGCCTCAAGCGGCAGCTCCTGGTGCTGGTCCTGGTCCACAGGCTCCGGCCGAAGGTGCAACTGGTTTCGGTGAAGATCAGGTCAAGGTCGCTCAAGCGAAGATGGCCGAAGCGGACTTCCTCGGTCGCATGATGGCTCACGCACTCCACCAGGAGCTCGGGCACATCAAGCAGGCTTCGGCTCAGCCACAGCTGACGGAAGAGCAGGAAGCCGAGAAGACTGCCGCCGCGTATCTTGCGTCGCGTGGTTTTCAAATCACCAAGCAGGCTTCGTCGGAAGGTCCGTTGACTCGTGCGATTCGAGCTCTTGGCGGTAACATCCGCTAGCGCTTCTGAGGGGGAGGGAGGTCTTTGGGTCGCTCCTTTGGCCTCCTTTCTCCTTCAATTTTTGGTTGGCGAGAAC
>Ga0207952_1000494_pt1 | contig 31056 bp, 27 predicted proteins | sample SubbioR12Aug_8Ca_FD_184831 | JGI IMG/M metagenome (GOLD analysis project Ga0207952, IMG submission 184831) | Serpentinite rock and fluid subsurface biosphere microbial communities from McLaughlin Reserve, California, USA - CR12Aug_8Ca (SPAdes) | ecosystem: Environmental > Terrestrial > Deep... | reverse complement strand
GTTCGGCAAACTCAAGCACTACCGCAGAATTGCTACCCGCTATGAGAAAAAGGCTATCAATTACATGGGGATGCTGTCGTTTGCCTCGGTGCTTTTATGGTTGCGATGAAACGTCAACAGAACCTAGGGAGGGAGGGCATTATTCGCCAGACGAATTTTTGCGGCGAAAAATTGCTGGGTAGCGAGCGGTCCGACTTAGTCGGACGTCATTTTGTCCAGCGCATTTCCCAAGAGGATAGGAGCTTATTCAATCACTTTCTGGAAAAAGCGTTCACCGACGATGGGGTACGGAGCTGCGAGTTAACGCTACAGAGCAGTTTCACAGTAACGCCGACAAACTGAGCGATTGGTTGGAGCACCTGGAGAGCCTGGGACTGCCCGGCGGTTGTATTGCGGTGGAAATTACCGAGGGATTGTTGCTTGACGCTTCTGCCGTCGTTTCCGAAAAATTGCGGGCTTTAAAAAGCGCCGGCGTTCAGACGTCGCTCGATAATTTCGGTACCGGATATTCGGCGCTAGCCTATCTGAAAAAATACCACATCGATTTCTTGAAAATAGACCGGAGCTTCGTTTCCAATCTGACCGCCAACTCCAGCGACATGGCTTTATGCCGCGCCATTATCCTGATGGCGCACACGTTGGGTATGAAGGTTATCGCCGAAGGGGTGGAGACGGACGAACAGCGCGAATTGCTGATCCAAGCCGGCTGCGATTACGGCCAAGGCTATTTGTTCTCGAAACCGGTGTCCGCCGAAGAGTTTGAGGCGCTGCTTAAGGCGACTCAAGTTAAAGGCTAAGTTGGGTTTCGAATTTGTCAGCACAAATGACTCAAACACCCCGGCTCTCGTCGACAAATTGCTCGGTGTCTTCGTCCAGTTGCCGACTGGCGCGTCCCAGCGGTTGATGCACATAAAGCGATTGCGAAGGCGCCTTGGCGCTGGCGAATTGGGTGTCGCGAACCGGCGGTTTCATTTGATATTCGACCGGCATTTGATGATCGGCCAGTTGCAACGCCGGGTTGAATACCTTGTCGAATTTCCATAAATTGCCGACGAAATTGGTTTGCCCGCGCAACAGGTTGCCGCCGATGTTTTTCGACAGTTTCTTAATCGCCGACCAGCCCATGTGCTTGGTGAACATCACCCGTTGGGTCTCGATCAACTCGGCATAAAATTCTTCAAGCGACATCCGGGTCGGCAACACCGCGTGCTGTATGTCGAACAAGCGGTAATCGCGGGTCGTCAGCTTACGCGATTCGGTCAGCCAGCTTTCGGTGCCGGGGTAGGGCGTATTGACGCTGATATTGACGATTTCCGGCACTTCCTTGCACCATTCCCGGACCACCCTGAAACGCTCATGGTCCCAGTCGGTGTCGGCGATGATATTGATGGCAACCATAATGTCCAGCGAGCGGGCAAATTCCAGGGCTTCGAAATTACGGCTCAAATCGATGCGTTTGCGGTATTTTTCCAGGCCGGCCTCGTCGATGGATTCGATACCCAAAAACAGGTAACTCATCCCCAGCTGTTTCCAAAGCTTGAACACATCCTTGTTGCGCAACAGCACGTCGCCGCGGGTTTCCAGATAATATTTTTTGCGGATGCCTTTTCTGATCAGCGCTTCGCCGATTTCAAAGCCCATTTTTTCCTGGATGAAAGCAACGTCGTCGACGATAAAAACCCCCGGCTCGCGGATGCGCTGCATTTCCTCGACAACTTTGTCCGGACTCATCACCCGATAGCTGCGGCCGTAAAAGGTCCAGGCGCTGCAGAACGAACAATCCCAGGGGCAACCCCTGGAGAATTCGATAGACGCGCACGGGTCCAGCATGCCCAGAAAATACTTCTTGCGGTGTTTGATCAAATCGCGGGCCGGCGACAGATCGTCCAGATTGGGGATGAACGTCGGTTGTCCGCCGCTGCCATTCATCGTCACCACGCCCGGTATGGCATGCAGAGTGGCCCGGTCGTCTTTCAGGGCCCTCAGCAACAACGGTAGACCCGATTCGCCCTCGCCCTTCAGCACGGCATCGATTTTACCTTCGCCGTGTTCCAACAATTCCTCGGCGGTGAACGAGGCACTATGGCCGCCGATAAACACAAAGCTGTTCGGCAAGCGGTCTTTAGCCGCCTTGGCCAAATCGATCACCTCCGGCACATTGGCCAGATAATTCAATGAAAACGCCACGATGTCGGGTTGCCAGTCGTCCAGCAGACGGTTCAAGTCTTGATGCGATTCCACCTGCAAGTCGATCAGCCTAACCTGACAACCGCAGCGGCGGGCGGTTTCCGCGACCATTTCCAAACCGAGCGGTTCGAGGCGTAAAAACACCTTGGTGTACATCAACGGACTGGGATGAACGGCAAGAAACTTCATGGCCTTGATTCCTGTAGTGACTAATGACTGTCCGCGGCGTTTCATGCTTGAGCATAACGGCCCTACGCAAGCGTAGATTCGACTTCACTATAAGAAGCTAGGGCGCGGCGGTCAAACTTAATTCATTCAACGGATTGGTCCAAGCCGACCCGGCAACAGCGATAGCGTGCTTATGTTCGACAACGTACAGACTTGGTCAGAGCATGTGCTTAGAATCCACGGGAAGCCACAACACGCTGCCGATTGCCTTTCCGTAAGGCTGGCTGTGTTTTCGGGCCAGTTTAGTCCACGGTTAATTACGCCATAACAGGAATATCCAATGAAAATCACTCATCAACACAAACAAGCACTACTCATGTCCCTGGGCTGCATGGCCATCGCGCTCAGCCTGCCCGCCTGCCAGCAAGAAGGTTCGGCGGAAAAGGCCGGGCAAAAAGTCGATAAGGCCGTTGAAAGCGTCGGTCAAAATATAGAGGACACGACAGTAAAAGCCGGCCGGAAGATGGACGCCGTCAAACAGTCCGTGACCGAACAATCCGAAAAGACCGGCGTCTACATCGATGAGTCGGTTACAGCCTCCGAGTCCTCGCTGGAAAAAGCCGGCAAACAAATCGATCAGGCCATCAATAAAGCGGGAAATCAAATCGATAGCGCCAAGGAAGCGGTCGTCGATACCGGCGTGGCAACCGGCGAATATTTTGACGACTCGGCGATTACCGCCAATATCAAAGCCAGCATGATAAAAGACGAATTTTTGCAGGCCTCGCAAATTGAAGTCACTACCGTGAATGGCGTGGTGACCTTGAGCGGCACAGTCGATTCCGAGCAACTGGTTGCGCGCGCCATCGGCTTGGCGAATAGTCAGGAGCATGTCAAGTCGGTGCAAAACCAGCTGATGATCAAATCCGACGTACCGAGTCAGCAATGATGACTTATCGTTTCCGGCTAGGATTAGCCGCCTTATTTCTGGCGCCTGTGACGTGCGTTTGGGCCGCAGCCGCTAACGACGCTTACATCGCCGGCTATGCCGCCGCAATGTTAAAGCATGATTTAAAACTGGATATGCCGACATTGACGGTAAAAGACGGCGTGATTACCTTGCCGGCGGCCGATTTGGCCGATCGCGAACGCGCGGAAGCCGTCGGAATCCTGTCGACCATCCCCGGCGTTGCGGCGGTCAAGGTCGCCGAAATCACCAGCGAACAGGCGACGGAAGCCGCCGCCATTACCGGTACCGAGGCGGTCACGGCAGCGGATTCGCTGATACTGCCGACCGGCTTGCTGCCGTCCGGGCATTTATTCAAACCCCTGTTGGCCGATCCGCGTTGGGCCCATTTTTCGGCGGCCTACCGCAATTACCAGAGTAACAATTTCGACGGCCGCGATATCGCCTCGGTGAGTTTCGGCGAAACCATACCGTTTTACCGCGCCAACTTCGGGCATTCCTCGGCGCAATGGGAAACCGGCATTCAGGCCGGCGTGTTTAGCGATTTCAATCTGGGTGCTTCATCGTCCGATCTGGTCAATACCGATTTCATCGCATCGCTGTATTCCAGCGTGCGGGCCGGGCAGTTTTCCGCCTTCGGCAGGTTGTTCCATCAGAGTTCGCATCTGGGCGACGAATTTCTACTGCGCAAGGTCAACACCAAGTTCGAGCGGGTGAACCTCAGTTATGAAGGCGCGGATCTGAAATTGTCCTATGAGTTGCCCTATGGGGTCAGAATATACGGCGGCGGCGCCGGTTTGTTTCACACCGAACCGTCGGCACTGAAAACATGGTCGGCCCAATACGGTATCGAGTTTAGGAGTCCCTGGCGTTTCGAGCTTGCCAACATGCGGCCCATCATTGCCGCCGATATCAAAAATTATGAGGAAAACGATTGGAGTACCGATATTTCGGCCAGAGCCGGGGTCGAGTTCGACAATTTACAAGTCATGGGCCGCAAACTGCAGGTCATGGTCGAATACTTCAACGGCTTTACGCCCAGCGGCCAGTTCTATAAGGACAAAGTGGAATACGTCGGCTTGGGAGCGCATTATCACTTTTAAGCGCTTCCTGCAGCCTTGTTGGCTTGATTGAGTTCGATCTGTTTTTCATGGACTTCTTCTTGTGTTTCGCTGAGTTCTTGCTGTTTCTCGGGAAGGTCTTTTTGTTTCTCTTTTACGTCGTCCGCGTAGACGGGATTTTTAGGGCTACAGTTCGGATTACGGTTTGGCGCCGCCGAACGCGGGTTCCGATTGGAGAGAATCCATGGAGCTAAAGATAAATTCTTCACGATGAGGTACGTATTCATGAACACGCCAATCACTAACGCAAAAACCGCCGAGGATTTTGCCGCGCTTAAAAAACTCACCGCTACGGTGTATCTGTGTCAGGTATTGACCTTTGCCTTGGCGGGGGCGCCTTTATTAGTCGGTGTAGCCATTAATTTCTTCTATCGCAACAATGTGAAAGATACTTGGCTGGAATCGCATTTTAACTGGCAGATCAAAACCGTTTGGGTCACCTTGGCGGGGTTTGCCTTGTCGGGGCTGGTGCTGATGGTGGACATTCAAATCAGTCTGATCATTTTGATTCCGACCCTGCTGTTGCTGATTTATAGAATCGTTATTGGCTGGACGGCCTTGAGCGCCGAAAAACCTCTTACCGAGCTGACTTGATGACTTGCCGGTCCTTGTTCTCCGCTGCCAAGCCTATCGGTTCGGCATGCGCCTAACAAACCGCCCGGCGCCAAGGTAACTCCTGCCGGCAACAATCCTGAGAAGGCAGGGATGTTATTTTTTGACGAAATTTTAATCTTTAATCCATCCGGCTCGCCGCCGTCCCGCATCCCAAGATGCGATCGTAAGTTTCTTGCTCGGTTCGATAGCATTCGCACGCGGCAGCCTCCAGGCCCGCGCGATCCAGAATCGTGATGTCGCCGCGCCGGTAACTGATCAATTTTTGCTGTTGTAGCGACAGCGCCGCTTTAGTGATGCCGACTCGGCGTACGCCCAATATATACGCCAGGAAGATGTGGGTGACATGAAAGGTATCGGCGTGGGCGCGGTCGTGCGTCATCAGCAGCCAGCGCGCCAAGCGCGCCTCCACCAGATGAAAGCGGTTGCAGGCCGCCGTTTGCGCCAACTGGCTCATCGATACGTAAAGATAGCGTTTTAGTTCCGATTGCAATGCCTGGCTCCGCGCCAGTTCATCCAAAAACAGCGGCGCCGCTATCCGTAAAGCGGTGCCGGCTCCCTGCACCAGCGCTTGAAACGGCGCGGTATCGATGTCCAGCATCAGGGTAATACCCAGCAAGCCCTCGTTGCCTATCAAGCCCACTTCCAAACCGTTATTCCGATTCACCGGCGTGACCAGGGAAATAAAACTACTGGTGGGGAAATAGACGTGCTGTATTCGGTCGCCGGCGCAATAGAGTATCTCGGCAAACACCAACTCAACCGGTTCGCAATGTGTAAGCACATTGCCGCGATCCTTGGCGGGAAGCGTTGTCAGGAGCCGGTTGGCGGCATGGATGGTTTGGATAGACGGCACGCTTGCCCTCCGGCGATGTCGTAAGAAGCCCGGCCGACGGTAACGGCGCTGCGGGGGCGGCCGGACAAGACAACTCCTCCGGGCTCGGGAAGACTACCGAAGTGGGATTCCGTTGTCTGTATGTTGGCGCACGTAGGCAGGCAGCGGCCGACGTTGGAATTTAGGTTCGAACCGGCGATATGTGCTTTAGCGTACAGACTATGGCGGAGCGATACCGCTAAAGTGTTATTGCCCGGCAGAAAGATTGGGAACTCGCGCCATGCATATCCATGCGGCAGGCCTCGGGTTAATCGCGATGCTGTCATGGCAAGAGACAATCTCTTGAGAGCTTAAAACTGTCAAAAGTTGTCGCTTTGTATCTCCAATACACTGTGTAAATAGGTAAGATTATGAAAATTAAATACTTTTTGGCGGCATTGCTTCTGTCTTGCGTTTCGCTTAGCGCGCATGCCGCGGGTAGCCCGATGAATGAAAGCTTTACAAACCTGATTGCCTTATCCAAAAACGCCATTGAGATAGGTAAAAAAGGCGATACCCAAGGTTTTATCGACAGTGCCACTGTTGCCTGGGAAGCATTAAAGGAACAAAACGAGAAAGGAAGCTCCATTCGCCTGCAAAGGGCTAATTCCAAACTCAAGGCAGCGATAAAAGCGGCAAAAGCCGGCAATTTGCAAGCAGGCATCGTCGAGGTTGAGCAAGGCATCGCGGACATGCAGGTCGATAAATAAGATTCAAGCTTGGGGAATGCCAGCCGATCGTTCACGGAAATCCGTTTTTTTCGATCGGCTAAATCCCCCTCTGATTTTCCGCCGTTGGAAGAATGGCGTGCGCTTCTAACCTAGCGGCATCGGGGGGGGGGAAGAGTCGGTCCGATTCGGCTTTGACGACGTGGTAGCACTCGCAAACCCGGGTCTCCAGGCCGGGCCGGTCTAATATCGTAATGTGGCCGCGGCTGTACTGAATCAATCCTGCCTGCTGCAGTTTGCCGGCGGCCTCGGTGACGCCTTCCCGGCGCACGCCCAGCATATTGGCGATCAACTCTTGGGTCATGTTCAATTCGTTGCTTGGCAACCGATCCAGGCTTAACAGTAGCCAGCGGCACAATTGCTGGTCCACCGTATGATGCCGGTTGCAGACCGCGGTCTGCGCCATTTGGGTAATCAGCGATTGCGTGTAACGCAGTAGCAGGTGCAGCATGGCGCCGAATTGGTTGAATTCCCGCATCAGTTGATGGGCCCGCAGGCGGTAGGCGCGGCCCGAGCTTTGCACTACGGCCCGATTAGGCATGCTGCCGCCGCCCATAAACAATGCCACGCCGACCATGCCGTCGTTGCCGATAACGGCAATTTCCGCCGACGAGCCGTTTTCCATGACATACAGCAGCGACACAATGCAGGTGATGGGGAAATAGACGTAGCGCAATTCGCCGCCGGGTTCGTAAATGACCTCGCCTAGCGGCATTTCAATAGGCTCAAGATGCGGTAGCAACCGCTGGTATTCCTCGCCGGGTAGAGTGTTCAATAACTGGTTAAGAGCAGAATTGTCGAGATCGGTCATCAGCTATCCTCGATAGAAATGGGGGAAATCGGATTGGCTCATTGGCGCAAGGCTAGTGTAACTCTCCAATGTTACGGGGTTGAGAGATTCCGCTCTGTTCGCTACGGCACGGATCATTTTGCCGGTTTTATGATAAGCCTGTCCGCTAAGTTATCCGCGGACTTTGCGCGCGGGAATCGGTGCTATGTGCGGCAGCGTACAGACCGTGCATGAACAGCCGCTTAGACTGACCGCCGGCGCTTCAAGCCCTGTCGGGGCAATACTAAACTGCGTCTAAATCGGCTTGAAACGCCAAGATAATATAATTATGGGCCATGGGTGCCCCTTCGCCGCGGCAATGCTCAACGTTGCGGCGTTTTTTTTTGAACGGCCCATGGCCTGACGGACGCCGAACAAGTCCCAACCAGACCAGTGAAATCGGATAAACCTTAACCATGCTAACAGAAAACTCTTCACTGTCCGGTTCGGATACGGATTATGCCGATTTCTGTCGTTCTTCTTCAGTCCTGGATAGAGCTATTGCCGCGGCCAAGGATAGTCTTCTGGGTTTGCAAAACCCGGCGGGATATTGGGTGTTCGAACTGGAAGCGGATTGCACGATTCCCGCCGAATATATCCTGATGATGCATTACATGGACGAACTCGACCCGGGGCTGCAGCGCAAGATCGCCAATTTCCTGCGCGGTCGGCAAAGCGCCGACGGCAGCCACCCGCTTTATACAGGCGGCGACGGCGACCTGAGCTGTACCGTCAAAACCTACTACGCATTGAAACTGGCCGGCGATTCGTCCGATGCGGCGCACATGCGCAAGGCGCGGCTCTGGATACTGGCTCAAGGCGGCGCGGCCAAGGCCAATGTGTTTACCCGCATCATGTTGGCGATGTTCGAGCAAATTCCCTGGCGCGCGGTACCTTTTATCCCGGTCGAAATCATGTTGCTGCCCAGGTGGTTTCCGTTCCACCCGGATAAGATTTCCTACTGGTCGCGTACTGTGATGGTGCCTTTGTCGATACTTTGTTCCAACCGGGTCAAGGCGCGCAATCCGCTCGAAATCGGCATCCCCGAGTTATTTATCCGGCCGCCGGCGCAGGAAAAACGGTATTTTTCTCACGTCAATACCCGGCTGGGCAAGGCCATTCTGGTGCTGGACCGTATCGGCCGGTTGATGGAACCCTTGATACCCGGTTTCGTGCGCCGCCAGGCGACCGCCAGGGCGCAAGACTGGTTCATGGCCAGGCTGAACGGTTACGATGGACTCGGGGGCATTTTTACCGCGATGGTCAATGCTTACGAGGCCATGGATTACCTGGGTATTCCCGCCGACAATGAGCAGCGGCAAATCGCCCGCGCGGCGATCGATAAATTGTTGGTCGTCAATGGCGATACGGCCTACTGCCAGCCCTGCGTATCGCCGGTCTGGGATACCGGCTTAGCGGTGCTGGCGCTGCAGGAAGCGGAGCACCATGGCCGGGATCCGCATAGTGGGCAGTCCATTAAAACGGCCCTGGATTGGCTGGCCAGGAAACAATTACGCGACGAACCCGGCGACTGGCAAGTTCAGCGGCCCAACCTGCGCGGCGGCGGTTGGGCTTTCCAGTTCGGCAACAGTTATTACCCGGATGTCGACGATACCGCCGTGGTTGCCTACGCGATGGTGCAATCCGATAGCCCGGAATTCACCGGCAATATTCGCCGCGCAGCCAACTGGATTGCCGGCATGCAATCCAAAAACGGCGGTTACGGCGCGTTCGATGCCGACAATACCCATTATTTCCTCAACCAAATTCCGTTTGCCGACCATGGCGCCTTGCTGGATCCGCCCACCGCCGATGTCAGCGCCCGCTGTATTATGTTGTTGGGCAAACTGGGTAACCGGCACTCGGACTACCGCGATGTCATCGACCGTTGCATGGCGTATTTGCGCAAGCAGCAGGAGGCCGACGGTTCCTGGTTCGGGCGTTGGGGCAGCAACTACATTTACGGCACTTGGTCGGTGTTGCTGGGCTTCGAGGCGGTCGGTGTCGATAAGCAGGATCCCGGCATTCGCAAGGCCGTTACCTGGTTGAAATCCAAGCAACGCGAAGACGGCGGCTGGGGCGAGGGCAACGCCAGCTATCACGATGCCGCCCTGCGCGGCGAATTTTCCACCGGCACGGCCTTTCACACCTCGCTGGCGCTGTTGGCGTTGCTGGCGGCCGGAGAAATAGGCTGCGGGGCAATCGAGGCTGGGGTGGATTATTTACTGAAAAGTCAACGAGTCCACGGCTTCTGGGAGGACGAATACTTCAATGCGCCGGGCTTTCCGAAGTTTTTTTACCTGAAATACCACGGTTACGACAAGTTTTTCCCGTTGTGGGCGTTGGCGCGTTACCGCGTTACCGCAACGAGATTCGGCGGCGCGTTTTGTAAAAGCGGTGGTTGGTGGTTATATCATTGCCGCTTTAAATTACGATACTGTGGGAGAGAATGTTTCCTTTCGGCTTCGGTATCTGCCTGGACGCTTCCTTAATCGTTGAGCTGTTCCGGCGCTATTAGCGTTGGCTCGCCCTTGGCGCCTTTCTTTACGGCGGTTTTTGTCTCGATTTTTACCCGAGCCGTGCCGTCTTTTTTCATGTCCAGTTTGTTGGCCGCGCCGCCCGAGAGATCGATGACGCGATTATCGGCGTCAGGGCCGCGATCGTTGATAATGACCTCGACCTTGTTGCCGTTATCCAGGTTAGTCACCGTGGCCTTGCTGCCCATCGGTAACGTGGGATGAGCGGCGGTCATTTTTTTTTGATCGAACGTTTCTCCGCTGGAGGTTTCCTTGCCCTGGAATCCCGGCCCGTACCAGGATGCCTCGCCGACTTCCTTGTGAACTTTCGGTGCGGACTCGACGTCTGCCTTCCGGTTATCTTGTCGGGACGTTTGGTCCGAACTACAGCCGGTGACGGCAACAAGTACACAACCCAGCAGGAGCGGCCGGAAAAACTCTGAATACCAAGGATGAAATGACATCGCCGTTCTCCCGATGTAAGTTGTCGGAAATAACTATGCGCTATATCGGTTGCCGGGTCTGTACTCTGGCGCAGGCATGGCCGATGGCCATTGCTTACGATGGGAAGCCGGGATGTTTATGCGCGCTTATGAACAGGCCCCAAGGCTAGAGACGGCGGTACCGACAATTGAGCGACTCGCTGCCTGAATTACTACGCTCAAGGCGCGTTAAGGTTGGCGCATTTTCTTATGGTCCATCGGTTTATGTTTGGACATCATTTTCAGGTGTTCGGTTTTCATCAATTCCAGTTGCTGGTCTTTCAGCGTCTGCTGCTTTTGCGGATCGGTTTCGGCCAGAATCTTGTCGGACAAGTCGTGCATTGCCAATTCATGCGCTTGCCTATCCTTGAGATGGGCTTCCAGCTTCGCGGGATCCATGCCGCCGGCCATGGCGGGATCGTTGGCTTGTTCGGCGCCACAGATGCTGTAGAAAGGGAGTAAGGCGGATAAAACGAGGATTCGGACGAAGCGTTTCATGGGGATATCTCCTGTCGTGAGGGAATTTTGCAACCGTTGGCAAGAGCTATTGCCAAGCTGAGAAGATACCCATGCAACGGCTTCAAGTCGGTACGCTGTCGCACATTGGCCTTAGCTCGGCCGGCGCGGAGGTTTAGTTATCGGTCGGCCCGCTATGGCTGATGTCCGTTAGCGCGATTTGCAACATCGGCGGCTCATCCGAGGTTGCGCGGTACTGGCAGTCGAGATGGGCATAAAAACAGGCGCCGTCGGCACGTTTTATCTGCAGACCGAAAGCCCGTTTTTCCGCGCTGCCGGCTGCCATGATGTCCAGCAACAAGCGAAACCAACGGTCGCTGTCCCGGGGGGCGACAAACTTCGAGAAACGTTGATTGACCAGCTTGTCGCGTTCGACACCCAGCAATGAAGCCCCGGTTAGATTGATTGCGCTGATTAAATCTTCCCGGTTGAGGGAAATGTAGCCGACCGGGGCAAACTCATAAAGGTCCCGGTAACGGTTGCGAGCCTCCTGCAATGCATCGAGGGCGTTACGCAACTCGTCATTCTGCATCTCCAGCTCGATCTTGTGGACCAGTAACTCATGAACCAGCACTTCGGCCGGTTTGGCCTTCATTTCCTCTGGGGAAAAACTGGAAACCATGGCCTCGGCCTTCATTCTCAGCGTCTTACGCCGTTCAATGCCATTCCATTGTGGACTCATGCCGTATTCTCCTTTGAGCGAGTCGTGGTTGTCGTTCAATCAACGACGGATCGGTTTTATGGCCAAAATCGGCTCAGCGCTCGACTCTATCTTTATCCGCCGGCGCTGTATGTGCGCCGGCGAACTGTGTTGAGCGGCGGAAGCGCGTTTAATTATCCATGAAGCTTATTAGAAACGCTTGGTTTTAAACGCAGTCATGGATTTGTATGCCATGGGCCGTGCATTAACCTGTTCCAATGCCATTCGTTGTGGCGTCGCTCGAAAGGACGCCAATCTTTCATAAGGATAAATATCATGAAAAAACTAAGCCCGTTCAAATACTCTCATTCGCTGTGCGGCATTGGCCTCTGTGCGGCAGCCGCCGCCTTTGTCGGCGGTTGCGCAAGCATGCCGCCGCCGACCGAACAAATGGCGGTGTCCAAAGCGGCGGTAACCGGTGCCAGCAGCGCCGGCGGCAACGAATTTGCGCCGATACCGTTGAGGGCGGCGATTGAAAAAATGGCCGCCGCCGAGCAGGCGATGATGCGGGAAGATTATCTGCGGGCCCAGCGGCTCGCCGAACAAGCCCAGGTCGATGCGCAACTGGCCGCCGTGACCGCGCGTGCCGCCAAGGCCCAAAAAGCCGCGAGCGCATTGCAGGAAGGCAATCGCGTGCTGCGCGAAGAAATCGACCGTAACGTCCAGTAATCCTCAAAGGAGTTAACCATGCAAACCTACCGATATTTAACGGCCCTAATGGCGGCCGCGATTGTTTCCGGCTGCGCCACGGAGCCCAACGTATCGTTGGTCGATGCGCATAACAGTTACAACAACGCCCGCATCAATTCCGAAGTGGATACCTTGGCAGAACTGGAAATGAAACAGGCCGGCGATACGCTGAAAAAAGCCGATCGCGCCTACGAAGAGGATGAGGACGACGAATCCGTCAACCATCTGGCTTATGTTGCCACTCAACAAGTGGCTATTGCTCGGGCCACCGCCAAGCGCAAAACAGCCGAGGCCGCCGTGAATAACGCCGAGGGCAGTCGCAATCAAGTGCGTCTCGATGCCAGAACCGCCGAAGCGGATGCGGCTAAACGGCAAGCGGCCTTGAGCCAACAAACCGTGGAGAGGCAAGCGGCCGAACTGGTCATGGCCGGCGCGAATAGCGAACGTGACGAGGCCTTGATCGCCCAACAGAATATTTTGATCAACGAATTGAACGCCAAGAAAACCGCTCGCGGTTTGGTGATTACCCTCGGCGACGTGTTGTTCCGCACCGGCAAAGCCGGCTTGCAATCCGGCGGCCTGCGCAATGTCGACAAACTGGCTGATTTTCTGACCCAATATCCCGGCTACAAGGTATTGGTTGAAGGCTATACCGACAGTCGGGGCAGCGACGCGTATAACCAGGAACTGTCCGACCGCCGCGCTTATGCGGTACGCACGGCCTTGGTGGATGGCGGCGTCAGCAGCGACCGGGTCAGAACCCGTGGCTACGGCGAGGAATATCCGGTGGCCGATAACGATACCGCCGCCAGTCGCCAATTGAATCGGCGGGTAGAAGTCATCCTGTCCGATGAACACGGCAATATAGCGACACGCTAGTCGGCTTATGTTTTTACCCGGCTACGGATTGCGGGCGAGGAGGAGCCTTTTTATGAAATTAAAGTTAATCATACCCTGGATGATGCTGAGTTTTTGGGTGTTTGCCCAAGAGGCTTCGATCATGCCGCAAACGCAGGGCGATGTGAGTTTTATCAGCGGCGGCGTGGGGAGCGATGAACGGGAGCGGCTGCAAGCCATCGGTACCGACTATAACTTGAGACTGATATTTTCGACGCAGGGTTCGGGCGATTATCTGAGTGGCGTCAATGTCACCATCAAGGATGCGGGCGGTAAAATTGTCCTGGAAACCGTAACCGACGGCCCCATGCTGTTCGTCAAACTCAAGCCCGGCCGCTACGGCGTTAGCGTCGATTATCAAGCACGCCTCATGCATAAAACCGTCACGGTAAACGATAGCACCCGCGCGCCGTTGGCGTTTGCGTGGCCGGAACGCCGATAATCGCCCTTATGTGCGCCAGCGTACCGACGCCGCTTATGGGCGGCGTTATACTGCCATTAGCGATTTCAAGCAAGCGCGTGTAACTTGCCAGCTGTGCGCGCCGGAGCCATAAAGCCCGGCTAACATCCTCTTTACGCCCATCATCAACGAGACATCCATGAAAACCAAAAACGAATACATCGAAATATTGGCAACCCAACTGCGAGAATGGAGTGCCGAGATCGACCAGTTAACCGAGAAAACCGAGAAAGCGGCGGCGCTGGTAAAACTGAATTATGTGGAAGAGCTGAATGCCTTACACGCCAAACAGCAAGTCGCCCAAGCAAAACTGGCGGAGTTGGAGGAATCCGGCCACGAGGGCTGGGAAGCTTTGAAAGACACCGCCGACAAGGTTTGGGACGATCTTAAAACCGGTCTGGCCGAGGTTGCCGCCAAATTAAAGTAACAGCGGTTCGGCTTTTAATCGCCTAACGACCGCAACGCTATTTCAGGACGAATCGAGATGAAGACAAAAGCAAAGGCTTACCTCGTGGGCGGCGGTATCGGGTCGCTGGCCGCGGCGGCCTTCGTGATTCGCGACGCCGGCATACCCGGAGAAAATATTTTCATCCTGGAAGCTGCGCCGAATTTGGGCGGCAGTCTGGACGGCGCCGGCGATCCCAATTTGGGGTTTCGATGCGCGGCGGCCGGATGTTGACCACCGACAATTACGAATGCACCTGGGATTTGTATAAATCGATACCCTCGGTCGAGCACGAAGGCAAGTCGGTGTTCGAGGAAACCGTCGAATTCAACGCACGGCACAAGTCGCATTCGCTGGCCAGACTGGTGGATAGCCGCCGGGCCAAGGTGCCGGTGACGTCGATGGGTTTTTCGATGCGGACCGCATCGAATTGCTGAAACTGAGCCAGACCGACGAAGCTACGTTGGCCGCGACCTGCATCACCGACTGGCTGTCGCCGGCGTTTTTTAAAACCGAATTCTGGTACATGTGATCCACCACTTTCGCCTTTCAGCCCCGGCATAGCGCGGCGGAGTTCAGGCGCTATCTGCATCGCTTCATGCTGGAGTTTTCCCGTATCGAAACCCTGGCCGGCGTCAGGACGTATGCTTCGAGCAGGTGTGTGCGATAGCGTACAGACTCTATCGGAACTTGCCATTAAGCTTTGGCTTCGTCCATTTGAGGAGGTTATGCCATGAATTTAGCTATCGAACCGTTACTGGCTCTGGTGATAGGCGTCTTAATTCTGCTGATACCCCGGTTCTTAAATTATTTCGTGGCGGTGTATTTGATCGTCGTGGGCATTTTGGGGCTTATTCACCGCTAAAGAGCTAGCTGCCCTAAAACCAACACGACGAAGTTTTGAGATCGTTCTTATTCTATTTGTTTTCACTGGAGGCTTATCATGTCGCTTGGCACCATTTTGCTGGTCGTTCTTATTCTGATGCTATTGGGCGTTATTCCGGTATGGCCGCATAGCCGTGCCTGGGGCTATGGGCCCAGCGGCAGCCTGGGATTGGTACTGACCGTTTTATTGATTTTACTGTTGTTGGGCAAGATTTAGCCCCCCCTTTTTTCGGCATGGCTGAGCCCGATTGCATTCGGGCCAACATGCTTTGCGCGCCATGACGTCTTCAATTCCGGAACCAAAACCTGGACGCCGAAAATGTATATGCGATAGACCAATTTAGATTCGGAGAATCAAGCCATGGCCAAGCGGCGAGAACAAAGACGGCATGCGAGAAGCGAACATCCGGGCGGCGAAGAAACGCCGATTCGTTTCGAGGTGTTCAACACCGAGCGTCTGGAACAGCATGCGGTAAGCTTGGCGAGGGCGCAAAAAGTCACTAGCCTTAAGCAAGGACGTAAACTGATTCCGCGGGTACGCGAGAATGCCCTGGTCTTACTCGAGGCTTACAAATCCGTAGCCAGGGAAGTGCGCGATCAACACGCCATCACGCCGGCGGCCGAGTGGCTGCTGGACAATTTTCACGTCATCGAAGAGCAGTTCAGCGACATTCATGCCGATCTACCGGAAAGCTATGCGCGCGAGCTGCCGAAACTGGCCGAAGGCGTGCTGGCCGGTTATCCGCGGGTCTACGGCATCGCCTGGGCATTGGTGGCGCACACCGACAGCCGCTTCGCGCCGGATTTGCTTAGTCTGTTCGTTAACGCCTACCAAGGCGTCGAGCCGCTCAGGCTCGGCGAATTGTGGGCGATACCGATCACCTTGCGGGTTTTGTTGGTCGAGAACCTGCGCCGCCTGGCCGTCAGCATCATGCGCTCGCAAAACGGCCGCCGCTTGGCCGACGAGTTCGTCGATAGAGTGGAAAGCATCATCGCCCACAGCGACAGGCCGGACCCGCCGATTCCCTTGGGTGAACTGCCGGCCGAGCCGTTGCGGCAGGCGTTTGCCGTACAGCTTTTACAGCGCTCGCACGATCCCCATCCCGCGGTATCGATTTCTCTGGATTTTCTCAATGACTGGCTCAAAGAGCAAAACCGCAGTCTCGACGACATCGTGCATAGCGAGCATGCGGCGCAAATCGCCGATAATCTGACGGTCCGCAACATCATTACCAGCATGCGTGCCATTTCCGCCTTCGATTGGCCCGATTTTGTCGAAGAGGCCAGTTTGGTGGATGTTTGTCTGCGCAGCCATCGGGGTTACGCCGCGATGGATTTTTTGACCCGCGACCGTTACCGCCACGCGGTCGAAGAACTGGCCAAACGTTCGCCGCGTTCGGAGGTGGACATCGCGCGGCTGGTGATGGACAAGATTCATGAGGCGGCGTCGCAAGGCGCTGCCGACGAACGCCGGCTGGAGCCCGGCTATTATCTGATCGGTGCCGGGCGCTACGGATTCGAAACCGACGTCGAATATCGGTCAACGCTTAGACGGCGCCTGTTGCGCGCTTATGTCAGCCACGCCGGCTCGGCCTATATCGGCAGTCTGGCGTTATTGGCCCTGCTGTTGCTGGCGCTGCCGTTGAGCGCGGCAATGGCCGCCGGATTGACCTACTGGTCGCTGTGTATATTGGCCTCGGTTTTTGCGTTTCCGGCCTCGGATATTGCCGTCGGCGTGATGAATCAGCTCATCGTTGCCGGCCTGCCGCCCTCCCATATGCCGAGATTAGAGCTAAAAGACGGCATTCCGGTCGAATTGAGCACCTTTGTGGTGGTTCCGACGCTGTTTGCCAGCGAAGCGGGCGTCCGGCAGCAAATCGAGCAGATGGAAATTCGTTATCTGGCTAATCCAGTGGGCGAAGTGCGGTTTGCGTTGTTGTCGGATTGGACGGATGCCGAACAGGAACATCAGGCCGGCGACGAAAGGCTATTGAGCGTCGCCATGGGTGGAATAGAGGCATTGAATGCCAAATACGGTTCGCAACGTTTCTTTGTGTTTCACCGCAAGCGCTTGTGGAATGCCGGCGAAGGCAAGTGGATGGGCTGGGAGCGCAAGCGCGGCAAGTTGCAAGAGTTTAACCGCCTGCTGCGCGGAGCTACCGACACCTCGTTCCTGCCGATAGCCGGCCGGCCTGCCGTTGCACCGGCAGGCGTTTGTTATGTGATTACCCTGGATGCCGACACCAAGCTGCCGATGGGTGTCGTTACCCAATTGGTCGGTGTGGCCGCCCATCCGCTCAACCGGCCGGTATTCGATCCCGTCAGCCGGACTATCGTGGATGGTTACGGCATTTTGCAGCCGAGGGTGACGCCGACCTTGCCGCAACGCCAGGAGCATTCGCTGTTTCACCGGATCTTTGCCGGCGCTTCCGGTACCGACGCCTACTCCAGCTCGGTATCCGAGCTGTATCAGGATCTGTTCGCGCTGGGCACCTATAGCGGCAAGGGCTTGTACCATGTCGATAGTTTCGAAGCGGCATTGGCCGGCAGGGTACCGGACAATACCCAACTCAGCCACGATTTATTCGAGAGCGTTTATGTCCGTTGCGGTTTGGTCAGCGACATCGAGTTTTTCGAGGAATTTCCGTCCCACACCGAAGTGGCGGCATCGCGGCAGCATCGCTGGGTGCGGGGCGATTGGCAACTCATCCCCTGGATTTTCGGCGCGTCCGGCCGGGGCATGCCGCTGATAGGCCGCTGGAAGATGCTGGATAATCTGCGCCGCTCGCTGTCGGCGCCGGCAGCCTTTTCGGCGCTGGTGGCGAGTTGGGCTATTCCGGCCGCGCCGTTATGGCCGTTGGTCGGCTTTGTGCTGGTTGCCTTGGCTTTTCCGGCCATTTTAGCGCTGGCCGGTGGTTTTAGCGTGCCCCGGCGCGGCATTTCGCTGACCACGCACCTGCGCGGGGCCGCCGAAAACCTGCTTTGGGCTTGCGGCAACAGTCTGGTGGCGCTGACCTTGCTGGCGCAGCAAGCTTGGTCGATGACCGATGCCATCGTAACCACGCTGGTGCGCTTGTTTATCACTCGCCGCAAATTGCTGAAGTGGGTGACGGCCTTGCAGGCGAAAGCCGGGGCAGGGCATGCGCTGAAAAATTTGATTCGGCCGCTAAGTCATTCGTCCACGGTGGTGATGGGGGCCGCGGCCCTGGTGTTGCTGTGCAATCCGGCCGCCATCCAATATGCCGCGCCCTTTCTGTTGTTGTGGTGGTTGGCGCCCGTGGTCGCTCGGGCCTTGAGTCTGCCGCCCAGGCTGGATAAAGCCGAAAGCCTGTCGGCCGAGGATAGCGCGCAACTGCGCCTTTACGGCAGACGGGTCTGGCGCTTTTTCACCGCTTTCGTCACGGCGAAGGAACATTATCTGCCGCCGGATAATTTTCAGGAAGATCCGCAACCGGTGGTCGCGCACCGCAGTTCGCCGACCAATTTCGGGCTTTATTTGTTGTCCGTCGTCGCGGCGCGGGACTTCGGTTGGTTGGGTTTGCAGGATACCGTCGAGCGGCTGGAAGCAACCTTGGCGACACTGTCCGCCCTGCCGCGCTTGCATGGGCATTTTTACAACTGGTACGACACCCGGGATTTGCACATACTGGAACCCCGTTACGTGTCGACCGTCGACAGCGGCAATCTGGCCGGACATCTGTTGACCTTGGCGCAAGCCTGCCGGGAAATGCGGGAGCGGCCGCTGAATTTTACCGCCGCGTTGGCCGGAACGGCCGACACTCATCGCTTGCTGTCGAACGCGTTGAGCCTTATCGGCAGCGAACCGCGCACCCTGACGGTGACCTTGACCGAACTACGCCAAAAAAACGCGGCGCTTGGCGAACTTCTGGCCAACCGTCCCGCCGATGCGGCCGCACGGAGCCGTCTGTGGCAGCAGCTCGGCGTTTGCGCCGGCGTGCTTTTCGATCTTGCCAATGCTTATGCCGCCGAACGTGGCGATAGCCATGACAACGAGGTGCTGTCTTGGGCCGGTCTGTTGTGCGAAGACATTCGCTCGCATGCCAAGGATGTCGGCAGTCTGATGCCGTGGCTGCATTTCCCCATCGGCGCTCGCCCTTCGGAAATGACGCCGGCCGTGTTTGCGCAATTAAAACAACAGCTAACCATGGCAACCCCATTGTGCGACCTTGCCGCCGGTTATAGGGCGTGCGCCGATTTAATGCGGTCGTCGACAGGCGAGATGACGGCTGCCGATCTGAACGCACCGGCCGTTCTGTTATGTAGAGCCGGAGAATTGGCTACGGCCTTGAACGATCGTCTGGAGAATATGGCCGCGCAGCTGGAAAGCCTGTTCCGGGATATGGATTTTCGCTTTCTTTACGATACCGGCCGCCACATGTTCGCCATCGGTTACCGGGTGGCGGAAGGTGTTATCGATCCGAGTTATTACGATTTGCTGGCGTCGGAGGCACGCTTGTCCAGTTTTATCGCCATCGCCAAGCGCGACGTGCCCAGTACGCACTGGTTTCATCTCGGCCGCCGGGTGACCCGCGCCGCGCATGGCACGGTGTTGCTGTCCTGGTCGGGGTCGATGTTCGAATATCTGATGCCGTCGCTGGTGACCTTTACCCCGCGTTATAGTCTGATCGACCAGACCTGCCGCTTGGTCGTCAAACGGCAGATCGAGTACGGCCGGGCGCGCGGCGTGCCCTGGGGCGTGTCCGAATCCGCCTTCAACGGCCGCGATTTAAGCATGACTTATCAATACTCCGCCTTTGGGGTGCCCGGCCTGGGTATGAAACGCGGCTTGGGCGAGGAATTGGTAATCGCCCCTTACGCCACGGCCTTGGCGGCCATGTATTTGCCGCATGCCGCGGTGGAGAACTTCGCCAGCCTGGAACGCCAAGGCGCGCTGGGACGTTTCGGTTTTTTCGAGGCACTGGATTTCACGCCGATCCGCTTGGCGGAAGGGCAAAAGGTGGCGATGGTGCGCTGTTATATGGCGCATCATCAGGGCATGTCCTTGGTGGCCTTCGCCAATGTGGTACATGACGGCATTATGCGGCATCGTTTTCACCGCGCGGCATTGATTCAGTCGGCGGATTTATTGCTGCAGGAACGCATTCCGCATGGCGCGGATACGGAAACCCTGCCGCTGCTGCAAGCCTTGTCGGACGTCAAGGATACCGTGCAGCCGCCGGTGCGGCGGGTGCCGACACCGATGTCGGCGGTGCCGTCCTCGCATCTGCTGGCCAACGGCCGTTATTCGGTGATGATCACCGCCGCCGGTGCCGGCTACAGCCTATGGCGAAATCTGGCGGTAACCCGTTGGCGCGAGGATGTGACACTGGATGCCTGGGGCAGTTTCCTGTACCTGCGCGATGTCGAAAACGGCGACGTCTGGTCGGCCGGTTACCAGCCGACGGCGGTCAGGCCGGAGCAGTATGACGTGGTGTTCGTCGAAGATCGCGCCCGGATTACCCGTAGCGACGGTGCCATCGTCACCACTCTGGAAATCGTGGTGTCGCCGGAAGACGACGCGGAAATCCGCCGTCTGAGCTTGACCAATAACGGCATGCGCGAGCGGGAAATCGAAGTAACCTCGTATGCCGAGATCGTGCTGGCGCCGATGCCGGCCGACATTGCCCATCCGGCTTTTTCCAATCTGTTTATTCACACCGAGTATCTGCCGCAAACACGGGCGTTGCTGGCGCATCGCCGGCAACGCGCGGCCGGCGATGCGCAACTGTGGGCGGCGTACGTGCTGGCCGATCGGCAAACCGGCGACGGTTTGCAATACGAAACCGATAGAGCCCGCTTCATCGGCCGCGGACAAAACTTGCGGGCACCGATTGCGGTGATGGATGGCCGGCCGTTGAGCAACACGGTGGGATCGGTGCTCGATCCTATCTTCAGTCTGCGCACCCGCATCAAGGTCGCCGCCGGCGCTACCGAACATTTGACTTTCACCACGCTGGTCGCCGCTTCGAGACAGGCGGCAGCGGATCTTGCCGACAAATATCACAGTGTCACGGCCTGGGAGCGGGTGTCGGCCCTGGCCTGGACCCATGCCCATGTGCAATTGCGCCACTTGCGGACCAAGCCGGACGAGGCGCAGTTGTTTCAAATGCTGGCGAATCGCTTGATCTTTGCCGATCCGTCGTTGCGGCCGGCCGGCAAATGGATGCAATTGAACACCTTAGATGTCAGCGGGCTGTGGCGCTACGGCATTTCCGGCGACAGGCCCATCGTATTGTTGCGCGTCAGCGAGCCGGAGCATCGCGGAATGGTCGATCAATTGCTGCGCGCTCATGAGTATTGGCGCATCAAAGGCCTTGCCGTCGACTTGCTGATCCTCAACGAGAAGGAAACGTCTTACGTCGAGGACTTGCAGAATTTGCTGGAAAACCTGATGCGCGAGAGTCAGGCGCGTTCGGCCGCGCAAGAACATGAAAATCCGGGAGCGATTTTTGTGCTGCCGGCCAGCCGGCTGTCCATGGAAGAACGGCGGTTGTTGCAAACGGCGGCGCGGGCGATGCTGGTCGGTAATCGCGGTACCTTGGCCGAGCAATTGTTGCGGCATCCGCGCCCGGAATCGGCATTTATTGCCCCGAAAGTTATGCCTGTTCAGGAAACCGAGGCGCCTGCCTTGGCGCTGCCGGAGTTGGAATTTTTCAACGGCTTGGGCGGTTTTGCCGAGGATGGCCGCGAATATGTGATCGTGCTGGACAAGGGCCAATGGACGCCGGCGCCGTGGGTCAATGTCATCGCCAACCCGGAGTTCGGTTTCACGGTTTCCGAGTTGGGCAGCGGTTGCACTTGGTGCGGCAACAGCCGCGAGAACCAGTTGACGCCATGGTCCAACGATCCGGTCGGCGATACGCCGGGCGAGGTGTTTTATCTGCGCGACGACGATAGCTATGAGCTATGGACGCCGACCGCGCTGCCGATCCGGGTTGAAAACGCCGCTTATCTGATCCGTCACGGCCAGGGTTATAGTAGTTTCGAGCATGCTTCGCATGGTATTCATAGCGAACTGTTGCAATTCGTCAGCCCGGACGATCCGGTCAAAATCTCATCGTTAACCTTGACCAATATCTCCGGTCGCAGCCGGCGACTGACGGTGACGGCTTATTTGGAATGGGTGCTCGGTGCCTCGCGCAGCGTCACCGCGCCGCATATTATTACCGAGCAGGATCCGGAAACCGGTGCCGTGTTGGCTTATAACCCTTGGGACCGGGAATTCGGCGGCCGCATTGCCTTTGCCGATCTGGCCGGGCGCCAGAGCGGATTTACCGCCAATCGCACCGAATTCGTCGGCCGTAACGGTAGCCTGGATGCGCCGGCCGGTTTGCTAAGCCGCAAACCGCTGAAAAACCGCGCCGGTGCCGGACTCGATCCCTGCGCGGCCTTGCAAACGGCCATCGAGCTGGCGCCGAATGAGCGGATCGAGATAGTCTGTTTACTGGGGCAGGGTAAAGATAGGGCGCAGGCCGTCGAGCTGATCCAACGCTACCGCGCCACCGACGCGGCGGACACGTTCGCACTCGTGAAGCAGTCCTGGCGGCGGGTATTGGCGAAGGTGCAAGTCAAAACCCCGGACCGGGAACTGGATTTGCTGTTGAACGGCTGGCTGCTGTATCAAACCTTGAGTTGCCGGATGTGGGCGCGGGCGGCTTTTTATCAGGTCGGCGGGGCGTTTGGTTTTCGCGACCAACTGCAAGACAGCATGGCGCTGGCCGTTTCCAGACCCGATCTGGCTCGCGCGCAAATCTTGCGCGCCGCCGGGCGCCAGTTCGAAGCGGGCGATGTGCAACATTGGTGGCATCCGCCCACCGGCCGCGGCGTACGCACCCGCTTTTCCGACGATCGGGTCTGGCTGCCCTATGCGGTGGCGCATTACCTGAAAGTCAGCGGCGATAGCGAAGTGTTGGCGGAATTGTTGCCGTTTCTGGAGGGTCCGGTATTGGGCACGGAGCAGGACGACGCCTATTTCCATCCCGGCGAATCGTCGACAACAGCCACTTTATTCGAGCATTGCGCGCGGGCATTGGATCTGAGTTTGGCCACCGGCGCGCACGGTTTGCCGTTGATGGGCAGCGGCGACTGGAACGACGGCATGAATCGGGTCGGTAACAAAGGGCAGGGCGAGAGCGTGTGGCTGGCCTGGTTTCTGATTACGACCTTGACCGAATTCGCCGATGTCGCCGAGCGGTTGGGCGAAACCGGGCGCGCCGGGCGTTGGCGCGAACATGCGGCGCAACTGAAGACAGCGGTGGAAGCGGAAGGCTGGGACGGCGTCTGGTATCGGCGCGCCTATTTCGACGACGGCACGCCCTTGGGTTCGGCAAGCAACGCCGAGTGCCGCATCGATGCCATCGCGCAGAGCTGGGGCGTCATCTCCGGCGCCGCCGACCCGGAACGGGCGCGGAGGGCGATGGCGTCGGTGCGCGAGTATCTGGTGCGCTACGGCGACGATCTGCTGTTGCTGTTCACGCCGCCGTTCGACAAGACCGAACGCGATCCCGGCTACATTAAAAGTTATCCGCCCGGCATCCGCGAAAACGGCGGTCAATACACCCATGCCGCCATTTGGTCGGTGATCGCCTACGCTATGCTCGGCGAAGGCGACCAAGCGGCGGAATTGCTGCGCATGCTGAATCCGATCAAACGCACCGCCAGCCGCACCGGCGTATTCGCCTACAAGGTCGAACCCTATGTGCTGGCGGCGGACATCTATTCCGAAGCTCCGCACGCCCGCCGCGGCGGCTGGACCTGGTACACCGGCGCGGCCGGCTGGTTTTACCGCGCCGGGCTGGAATGGGTGTTAGGGTTGCAAGTCCGTGGCGATCGATTGATTTTTGAACCCTGCATTCCCGTAACTTGGCCCGGTTACAGTCTGACATATCGGCACCACGATACCTGCTATGAAATCACGGTCGAAAACCCGAATGGGGCTACACGCGGCGTTGCCGGGCTGGAATTGGACGGCGAACGCCAGTCGGGCGGGAATGGCATTCAATTGAAAGATGACGGACAACCGCATCGGGTACGAGTTGTGATGGGGGAGGTGGGCGATAGATTTTAAAGCCGTGGTTTGGTGCGGGTGACGGTCTTCTCGTCAGATTTGTCACCGGCAGGCGGTCAATGAAATTCCGATTCCCGAAAGCGGCAGGTCTTCACTGAGTTAAACCGACCCATTCCAGAAGGTCGCTTCATCAGATTCATTGGCAGCAATTAAATCATTACCAGCCATAATCAGGTGCAATTAAAACACGCTAACAATGCTTTATTGCGTTGGTCTACTCAACACAAATCGTGCGTTCAACTCCCTCAGAAACTGGAAGGTGTTTAGACAAGGCACGTCGAATTGCAGGCAAATATTGGGAACTTTCACTTTCTTGGTATTTGGTAGCAGCAAGGATTCGTGGGTTACCACAGTCGCTCCCAGGGTTTTAGCTTTGGCGATAATCCATGGATCGGCTTTGGCTAAGAAGTTGTCGCGGTTACCGGCATTGTAGTCACCGGCGACGACACTTTGCACAATTTCACTAAACACCGTTTGGGTTTCGGTATCGTCATTGTCTACAAAGTGTTCTGGACGGGCTTTGGCCCATTCGGCAAGTTCGTCGTTACCGTCCTTGAGTTCGTTGCCTATCATCTGAATACTGGCAACCAGTCCCAATTGAAATTGCCAGTCCAGCCAATCCCAATAGGCGGGGCAGATGTCCATACCGTAATAGAAATTCTTGGCTTGGATGTAGGTATTGGAATCCAGTAGATATTTCAAATGCCCAACTCCTTGGCAAAGGTGATGATTTTGTCGGGTTTAATTCCACCCAGTAACTGGCTGGCCTCGCGGAGTAATAATTGGCCGCTCAGTGCTTCGCTGACAACCGCACGGGAAAATCGCTGACTGATTTGGGCTTTTTTAGTGCGGTAATAGCCGGGACCGCCACTGTCTTCGCGGGACCGATAGGCGGCTTGTTGGTTACTAATGTAGCGCTGGTATTCGTCCAGCGTTATGAAATTCAGCGTTAGTGCGCGACGCGCTAACGCCCAGGTGCTGACGTGAAAATGCGCTTCCAAAGCAAGCAAATTGGCCTGCCAATTTTCAACGTCTTGCCTCCACATAGCTTGAAATTCAGTAGCTGGTACTAAAAATTCGGCGGCGACAGCATTACAAAGTATTTCTTCTTCACGGTGCGTCTGAGTACTGGCATCGGAAATACCGGACTGGCCAATCCAGATATGACAGAGTTCGTGAATCAAGGTAAACAACCGTGCCCCCAAGGCATCGGCATGGTTCACGAATATGATAGGTGCATAATTGTCAGCAAGTGCAAATCCTCGAAATTCGTCGACTCGCAACGGTCGAGTGTAATGACCCACATCGCTTTGCCGCATCACCAAAATACCGACAGACTCAATGCGGTTGACCAGATCACGATAATAGTCTTCCCAACTGCCGCGTTGAGGATGGTTGCCGACGCCGAGTGCAGTACGCATGTCGTGAACAATGGCGTTTACGCCGTCACTAACAGAAAAACGGCCAACAATAGTATTTGGACCGACGAGCTGTAGCTGCAAATAGTCTTTGTACCATTCTTGGCGTTGTTGCATTAGTTTGATCAAATCGAGTAATTCTAGGCTGAGTTTGCGATTGGCTTGGCCTTCGACGGTTCGTAAGTCAGGAATGGGTAATTCGTCAACCGGCGGCTGAACTAGGAACAAATAGCCGAACGGGATATGCGCTTTTTCGGCGTAAGTCAGAGCCTGTTTAAAGGTCAAAGGCCGACGGCCAGCTTCCCATTCGCAGAGCTTATCTGCGCTGACACCGCATTTCCGAGCAAAATCAGACACGGCGATGCCTGTGCGCTCGCGCGCCCAAGTCAGCATGGTCGTATTGATGTTGGCGGTGGTCATAAGCCTATTTTTTCATTTAAAGTGTGGAATATAAAAACATTTCTAACAAATTATCAACGCCGCGCACTGCGTTCCATTTTTGAAAAGATGGCAGACGTCGACACTAAAAGGTCGGTAAGCCAGATTATCGACAATATTTTATATCCATGTGCATAAAGTCGGGCGATTTGTTATTTTCTCATAGTGAGCTTGTCAGAGCTGTGCTTGTTTCACTGATATGCATTTAGCTTTTGATCGAGCGGTATAGGTTTCGAACCAGATATACAGAAAGCAAGTCCAGCAGTCCGCTTTTGGCCGCTATCCCGCCTATCAAGACCCGTCGGCAGTCGCATCCTGCAGACCATGAACAAATGATGGGATCAAACATCATCCAGAAATTTAAAAAATAATTGTCCAGTTAGCCCGGTTTGTTTCGTTGTTTAGGTAACGGCAGGCATGCAGCCTGTCTTTTGCTTAAAACAAAGGAGATGAACATGAAACAAGCTGTATCGGGCGGGTCGCGTCGCAATCAAACTGTATTGGCCTTAATCATGCTGGCGGCAATGGAAATTTCCTTGGCCGACGAGGCGGTTATCGAACTGGATATTCCGGCGCAACCCCTGGCCGCAACCCTGGACAGTCTGGCAAAAATCAGCCATATCAAACTCATTTATGCCGATGACACGGTGCAAGGCTTACAGGCCGGCGCCTTGAAAGGCAGGTTGAGCGTGCAACAGGCGCTGAAACAGGTATTGAGCGAAAACGGCTTGCAATTCGAAGCCGTGGGCGAGGGCATGCTGGCGGTGAAAGCCGCGCCCAAGAAGTCGTCTTCCTCGCAAGATAATTCGATCTTCGAGCTGGGGGTGGTCACGGTGAGCGATCAGGCGGAGTTCGGTAAAAAACTCACCAGCCGCGACATCGCCACCTCGGTGGATGTCATGTACGCAGACAAAATCGCCGATCAAAATGTGCTGACGGCCTATGATTTGTTCCACCGCATGCCGGGCGTGCAAATCACCCAGTTCGGTCAGGGTACCACCACCGGCAAGCTGTCGTTTCGCGGCTTCAACGGCGAAGGCCGGGTCAATGCGGTCAAATTGTTGATCGATGGGGTGCCCAGCAATACCAACGACGGCAATATGCCGTATATCGACGCCTTGTTTCCGTTGGATATCGAGTCCATGGAAGTGGTGCGCGGCACCAACGATCCGCGTTACGGCCTGCACAATATCGCCGGCAACGTCAATATCAAAACCTCCACCGGCGGCAATTATGTCAAGGGCCGCATGAGTTACGGCAGTTTCGATACCCACGATGTTCAGACCGGTTTGGGTTACGAGAAGGACGGCTTTTCGCAAAATTATCAAATATCCTACCGTGCCGGCGGCGGCTACCGGGACCATGCCAATTCCGATAAAAACAGCTTTTCCGGCAAGTGGTTTTACACGCCCGAGGACAATAAATACAAAGTGGGGCTGAGCGCCCGCTGGAGCGAGGCCGGGGCGCAAGAGCCCGGCTATTTGACCTACCAGGAGCAACTGGCCGATCCGGTGCAATCCATGGCCAGAAACGCCACCGACGGCAGCAAGCGCACCGTGGGGCAGGTCAGCGCGCATCTGGACATCAATTTGACCGACGAACTGTTTTGGTCGAACAAGGCCTACGGTAATTTATTCGACGATCAGCGGCTGGTCAGATTCGACGCCTGTTGCGCACAGGTCAGCCGCAATCGCGATGAAGTGCAATACGGCGCCATCACGTCGCTGACCTACCATCCCACCATTAATTGGCTGGACGATTTTTCCATTGAATCCGGCTTCGATTTCGAACAACAGGAAAACAAATATTTACAGTTCAGAACCGACAACGGGGTGCCTCGCACACCCGCCAGCTTTGCCAACATCCGCAACGACGAGAAATGGAATTTCCTGATCTACGGCGGCTACGTGCAGGCGGTGATCAAGCCCACTAAGTGGCTGAAAATCACACCGGGTTACCGGGCCGACCAGGTGGACGGTAACTTCAATAATTATCGGCCTACCCGCGAAGGCGAGTTTCCGGTCAACGATTACGGCACTATCTCGCAACCGAAAATCGGCGCGGTCATCACGCCCGTCGATGGCTATAGCCTTTACGGCAACTGGGGGCGCACTTTTCAGATTGGGGTAGGCAGCGCCACCTTCAGAAATCCCAGTGCCGCCAATGTCAAGCCTTCGATCAACGAGGGTTGGGAAGTGGGCTTTAAATTGAATCCGGTGGATTGGGCCGAAGCGCGGGTGGCTTATTGGGTGCAAGATGCCACCAACGAACTGAGCCGGAACCTGGCCAGCGCCGAGTCGGTTTCGGTAGGCGCCACCAAACGGCAGGGTGTGGATATCGAGGCTAAAGTCACTCCTGTCGATCGGGTCAGTATCTGGGCGGCTTATTCCCTGCAGGAGGCCGTGGTGAAAAAAGCCCCGCCGTTCGTGCAATTTTCCAGCGAATACGCGGTAGGCAACCAGATCGTCAATACGCCCAATTATTTGTTTACCGCCGGCATCGATTATCAGGTTACCCCGCAGCTGCGTTCATCGCTGTGGGCCAGCGGGCAGGGCAATTTTTATGTCGACCAGGCCAATCGGCGCGGCAAACACGGCGAATACGCGCTGCTGAATCTGGATTTGGGCTATCAAGTCACCAAGGAAGTGGAGTTGCAGTTCCAGGCCAAAAACCTGACGGACGCGCAACGCGATTATTTGTGGTTCGATGAAACTTTCGGCAGTATTGCGCAAATTGAATATTCCCCCGCCGACGGCCGCGCGTTTTACGGTGCCGTCAACGTCAAGTTCGACTATTAAGCGATGAGCGGCGATGCCAAACGCGCTGCGCGCCGCCGGTGGTTGACAGTGCATCTGTATTTGGGTTTATCGTTGGGGGTGCTGCTTGCCGCGGTTGGCATCACCGGCGGTTTGCTGGTGTTTTATCTCGAACTGGACGAGATACTCAATCCCGAATTGGTGATTGCGGAGCCGTCGGCGCCACGCTTACCGTATCAGGCTATTTTCAACGCCATCCGCCAGGCCGAACCCACCCGACCGAACGGCTGGCGTCTGGAAATTTCGCAAGACCCGCGCCGCATGGTTACCGCGCGCTATTACAAACCGCGGGAAACAGAACACATGGGGTTTGCGCCGTTGATGCTGTCGATTCATCCGCAGACCGGCGAAGTGCTGAAACAGCGTTTTTGGGGCCAATTCGCCATGACCTGGATTTACGATTTGCATTACACGCTGTTATTGGGGGCGCCGGGTAAGATCGTTATGGCGATAGTCGGCGGCTTGTCGCTGGCGTCCTTGTGCAGCGGACTGTATTTGTGGTGGCCGTCGCCGGGCAAATGGCGCTCGGCGCTGAGTTTTAAGCCCAAGGCCGGCAAGGAACGCCTGACGTACGATCTGCATAAAGTCGCCGGCGCATACGGCTTTATCGCGATGCTGGTGCTGGCTTTAACCGGTGTTGCCTTGGAAATACCCGAATACGTCAATCCGCTGATCGGCTTTTTTTCGCCCTTGCAAACGCCGCCCAAGCCGAAATCTCTTTTGCCGGCGGCGATGCGGCCGGTCATCGCGTTGGATAAGGCGGTCGCTATCGCGCAAACGCAATTTCCGGGAGCCGAGTTACGCTGGATAGAAACCCCGGAGGATGCCGCCGGTAGCTATCGCATCAATCTAAGGCAAGCCGGCGAACCCGGCCGGCGCTTTCCCAAAACCAATGTCTGGATAGATCAGTATTCGGGAAAAGTTCTGCGGGTGAACGATCCCATGGCCTTTTCAGCCGGCGATACCTTGATCCAGTGGCTGCATCCCTTGCATAGCGGCGAAGCCTTCGATATGCCGGGCCGATTATTGGTGCTGGCGACCGGTTTAAGCTGTCCGCTGTTGTTTGTCACCGGCGTGATGCGCTGGCGGCAAAAACGCGGCGTTTACCGCCGGCGAGCGGCGGGCAGGCCGGGCAACGATTCGCGCGCCTGAGTTGCAATCAACCCGATTGGATCTTCTATCGGCGGGCCGGCATCGGCCCGCCGCTGCTTTCCCCATGCCGAACGGCGATTATTGTTCTTACAAATTATAAAAAAAATCATATTTACCGTTGCGGTAGGCGGCTGTTAACGATGCTCGCTTTATTTTGAGCTGTCCGCAACGGATTAAATAGCCTTTAAATTCAATCACTTATAAAGAATTGGCAATAAATTTCGCACTTAAAGTGCTAGGCATTAAGTATTTGAGTGTATGAAATTAAAAAAAACTATCATACAATTGCTGCCGAGGGGCCGCTCCTCGATGTGGCAAGCCCGAAGGGTTGGGCGGGGGATCAGCTGTGCGGGTGAAAATGGGCGTGGTGGGCATAGTGAAGCTCGGCGATTTTTACCGGAATAAGGTTAAGCGCGCTATGCCGGATACCGGTTTCGGCGGCGAGCTTTTCGGTAAGGGTGCGGATTTGCTGGGTCAAGCCACGTAGAAACAAGGTTTCCAGGCAGTCGTTATGATCGAGATGAACATGCATCGATGAAACCACCAGATCGTGGGCTTCGTGTTGCAGATGGGTTACCCGTTCGGCCAGATTACGCTCGTGATGGTTATAGACAAACGAGAAGGTGGCGACGCTGTATAGGGTCTGGTCTTGATCCAGACGCCTGGTTTCGATTTCTTTGCGGAGTAAATCCCGAACCGCTTCGGAGCGATTGTTGTAACCGCGCGCTTCGATCCAGCGATCGAAATCCGCGGCCAATTCGTCGCTGAGAGAGATAGTAAAACGTTCCAAGGGCGGGCTCCTGTTTTTTATTGTTATCGGTGGGGCGGAATTATAACGCAACGCTTGATTAAGCTCGCCGATCGGGCCGAAAGCGCGGCGGGTCCGATCACCGATTTAAAATTTTGTTTTTAGGGGCGTACATGCAAGCTGGAGACTATTTAGTGCCTGAACGGAAATCTATTAACCCCATGTTATTCAATACGTTATAATTATTTCGCGGCACTAAGATGTGTTGTTCAGAATCTGATTTTGCCCTATTTCCGGCTAAAATCAGCCTACAAACGCC
>Ga0207952_1000493_pt1 | contig 31112 bp, 28 predicted proteins | sample SubbioR12Aug_8Ca_FD_184831 | JGI IMG/M metagenome (GOLD analysis project Ga0207952, IMG submission 184831) | Serpentinite rock and fluid subsurface biosphere microbial communities from McLaughlin Reserve, California, USA - CR12Aug_8Ca (SPAdes) | ecosystem: Environmental > Terrestrial > Deep... | reverse complement strand
ACTATGTAGTAGTGATTTCAGGGAATGGTGTTGTATACAAATCCAGAATTACCGCACAGTAATACAATCAAAACAGCCAGGGTTTATCCCACAAAAAAAGTTCGGTCGCCAGCCGGACTTTTTTATTTTTTCCAGGCTTACAATTGCCTTATTCAAATTCAATTTTCATCATCCATAAAATAGAGAACCTTTTTATCCATTAACCTATACCATACATATTTCGGGTTTAGTTATTTGAATTGATTTGCATAACAGTTTCGACAAAAAGTAAATTGTATTTTTTGAAATAATAAATTTTTATTTCAAACCATATGCATGTAATTAAATCACGAATACAATACCATAACTATTTTATAAAAAGCATGTTACAACAAACATATGCAATAGTTTAATTTTCTATTTATTTTGAATAATTCATTGCTATAATATGTAATAATATTGCATGTATTACTCATATTATTGAACTAATTATTGCGAATCCAGGAAAAACTCATTAAGCCAAAAAGATACTTAATGAGCCATAAATATCAGTTCGTAAACCCAAAACCCGCTTTCGTTAATCGTCTTAAAATAGGGTAAACACCAGTTGCATCTTTGTATCGGAGAATCTTATTAACACGATCATGAAAAATCAAATATACAAGCTGGCAGGCTTGGTGATTTGCACCGCCGCCATCGTTTTCACAAACTCAGCTAAAGCTGTAACTACTTACACTTCTAAAGTTACTTCGGGCAATTGGTCAGCAGCAGGTTCTTGGAACGTTAGCGGTTCCGGAAGTGATGTTAAATACGTTGTACTTTCAGGACACACTATTATCATGAACACCAATGTATCCGGAGTAGACACCGTTTCTATATTTGGAACTTTGGATATGGGAAGCAATAAAACGCTCACCATGGACAGCTTCGGAATTATTTTGATAAATTCGGGAGGTACATTAAGTGGTGGTTCCAGCAATACCCATATTGTATTCCTTGGTTCTGCGTATCAAATTACCGGACCTTTTACCACTGCCCAGGGCAATCTGATAACCAATGGTCCGCGTTATGCCACTGCACTTACAACAACTGCAGCTTCCGGTGATCCTCAGGGTTCATTTGTAGGCCTAAATTTATTACCTGTAGAATTGTCTTCCATAGATGTGGTAAAAATGGCAACTTCTTTCCAATTGCAGTGGACTGCTTTGGGTGAAAGCAACAAAAGCACATTCAACATTGAAATTTCAAACAATGGTACCGATTTCTACTTTGCAGGTTCAGTGAGCGGAAATGAAGAAATCAACAGTGGTGACTACACATTTAACATTGTTGGAATGAAAGGCAGCTTTTATGTGCGCTTGAATGAGACAGACGTTAATGGTAACAGCAAGTCTCTTGCCACCAAATATGTTAAGAATAATGTTACTTCAGATGCATTTCAAATGTACCCAACCCTGATTGCATCATCCGGTCAAAACATCCAAATGATACTGCCAACTTCTGGTACATACAAAGTGGAAGTTTTTGGTTTCAACATGCAAATTGCAGCAGCATCTTCGACAACCACATATTCCAACAATGAGGCTGTTAGTTTCAACAGCACCGATTGGAATCTGAATGCAGGTCAGTACATCGTTGTTGTTCAAGGGAACAATGGCGAATTATACAAAACACGCATTATGGTGCGTTAATAAAATAAAAAAAACAAATCTGGAATATTAAGAAAAACATCGGGATTATCCACCTTTTCCTGATTCAAAGAAAAGCCCGCTTTTAAGCGGGTTTTTTTTATTTATATTTTTTTATTTCAATTTATTATTTGTCCAATTAAACACATGCAACACAATTAACAATCAACTAATAATAATTATTACTTATATTTTCCAAAACACCTGCCCATCAAGCAACATAGCAGTCTCTAATTCAATATTAAATAAATAATTTCAACTGATATTTGTCGCAATAAATATTGAAATTATCATGCACTTATTTACATATTTTTCTTAAAATTATTGCACAATTTAAATGCACTTCATTAAGCAATAATACACATTCATTAGCCATAAACATCAGTTCGTAAACTCAAAGCGGCAATTGGTTAACTACCCGAAAACACACTTCATTTCTGGTACATCTTTGTATCGGAGACCTTAGTAACACGCACATGAAAAATCAATTACACAACTTGGTATGCCTCGCAGTTTGCGCCGCATCCATCCTGTTCACAAATACTGCAAAGGCAGTAACAGTTTACACTTCAAGAGTACCTTCGGGAAATTGGAATTCAGCTAGCAGCTGGACACAAACCGGCTCTGGTTCCGACGTGAAGTATGTTATTCAAAGTGGCCATAGTATTACTTTAAATACGAATGCCTCCGGGATTGACAGCGTAACTGTTTCAGGAACATTGTCGTTCGGATCTGGAAATACACTTACCATAGATTCATTCGGAAAAATTATTGTACTCAGTGGTGGCACCATTTCTGGTGGAAATGGCAGTTCCAAAATAATTTTCGCAATGGCAACTTCTCAAATTACAGGACCATTTAATGGTGGAAATACAATTAATAACGGACCACGATTTGCCGATTATTTAACTACTACTGCTGCATCAGGCAACCCTAGCGGTTCCTTTATCAGTTTCATTCTTCCGGTTGAATTATCTTCCATAGAAGTAGTTAAAAATGGTGCAGATTTTCAATTGCAATGGACCGCACTTGGTGAGAGCAATAAAAGCGATTTTCAAGTGGAAATTTCCACCAATGGCATCGATTATTTTAATGCAGGAACTGTGAGTGGAAACGAAGAAGTGAATGCATCCGATTACAGCTTTAATATTATTGGAGTTAAAGGGAACTTTTATGTTCGCCTTAGCGAAACGGATCAAAATGGCAACAGCAAAGCGCTGGCCACCAAATATGTAAAAAACAACACTACTCAGGTTGATGCTTTCCAAATCTACCCCACCCTTCTTGCACCTGCTGGCGAGAACATCAACATGGTATTGCCGAACCACGGTGAATACAAAGTAGCTGTCTACAATATGAATATGCAGGTTGCCGCCGAGTCAACGGCTTCCACATATTCTAAAAACGAAGTGGTAGCAATCAACAGCAACAATTGGAACCTGAAAACAGGACAGTACATTGTAGTTGTTGCAGGCAACAACGGCGACATGTTCAAAACCCGCATCATTGTGCGCTAATCGCCTGCTTTTAAAGGAATTATCTGGAGTATTAATCATACAATCAGGAAAACCCCTCCACCTCCTGATTCGAGCAAAAACCCGCCTGCCAGCGGGTTTTTGGCTTTTTAGCCCAATGGAATTCTCCACAATTAAGTAACATTTGTTACTTAATATTTGGGATTTTAAGCAAAAAAACGGTAATTTGTGTATCTCCGTATTAGGAGGAATACCCATAGGAGGGTATATATATCCTTACCTCCCCCGACTTGCCAGGTCGGGGGTTTTTTATAGTATTTACCACAGCAAGACAATTTACTCTATTTTTTGCCTGTATTCTATTCTAAATTTGGCTTTGGGATGAAACCGCATATATTATATATATTATTCATTAGCGTCTTCTTCTTTAATTGTAAAAAAGAAACCACAACACCGGTTGGCAAGCCGAAATATCAATTATACAATTACTATCACTTTTCTGAAATGGAAGGTGCAAGCATTTATAAAGGACAAAGAATAATTCTTCCGGTATACCAAAAAGCTTTTATTAATTCTAAAATTATTGAATTGGATATGCTTGGTAATGAGAAAAATGAGGAACTTAAATCTATTGTAAATTCCAACTGGTATGAATTTATAGTTACAGAGGATAATCAATTGTTCCGAATAGAAGAATCTTTAGATTCAAATAGTACTCAGGCAATTGCAATCATTTCCTTGGATATAAACGGAAATGAAATTGGAAAGAAATTTATCACAGGATTAAAAAAGGCAAAGCTTGCTACAGCGGTAAAATGTTCTAACGGAGGGATGTTGATTGCATCTTTTGAACAACCTCCGTTTGGCAAAGTACAGCATTTCTTTTTGACAAAAACTGATGCTCATGGAAATATTTTATGGACCAAAACCTTTTTATCGGATGAAGGCAGTTATTGTTCGAAGATTCTGGAAACAAAATCAGGGAATTTAGTCCTTGCAGGGGTTACGGACAATGGCAGTCCGGCTTGGGTATTAACCGATGGCTCTGGAAGTTTAATACATAGGTTGATGAATTCTGAAAATGTTTTATTTAAAATTCAGGGTATTAAAGAAACCATAGATGGGGAAATAGTTTCCATTTACAGCGGAAACAATAAAGTACATTATATTAAAATGAATTCTCAATTAAAACGAATACAAATAAAAGACATTGGACTTTCTACACAATCTGAATATGCATTGGACTTGGTTTCAGATGGCAACAATGGCTTTATTGTAACCGGTAGCGGATTTGGCGGTCAATCCAGTGGAATGCAGGATATTTTAGTATTAAAAATAAGTGCTGGAGGTGAATTGCTTTGGTACCGATCTTTTGGGGGCAGCAAATCAGATTTCGGATTTAGAACTTTACCAACCGGTAATAACGAATTTTTAATTTTGGGAAGCTCTAACAGTTTTAATGCGGAAATGGAATACCAACTTTTTGGAGTTCGAATAGATAGCAACGGAAAATTCTTGTAGTACTTCAGATAAGACAATAGATTTAAAACTGTTGGCCGAGTTTGGAGATGGTTTAGATACGCTTCCAAGATTTACCATGACAAAGCTTTGACAATGGCTTGACTATTGCGCAGACAACGATAGTGAAAAATCAACGTCCTTTAACTAAGTTTGATGCAAACCATGAAAACAACCAGCGGTCTTTTACTCCTGATCTTCGCCTTTTTTCTCGTTCAGGGTTGTAAAAAAGAGGAAACTCATATGCCCGGCAAGCCGAATTATCATATTTACAATGCCTATTTTAATGCAAATCCTGCACCTATTGTACCATTTGGTAATAATGAATTTGTTATGACTGCCAACGATAATACCAATGGATATTTTACATTTATCAGGTCTAAAATAAATGGCGAAGAATTGGTACATAAAACAATGGCTATGACCTCATCTTCCGGCAGTTACTGTATCGCTGTTTCCGGTAATAGCAGCATTTTTGCCTTAACTTCCATTATTAAAGATTGGACTACTCAGAAATATGATCTCATCCTCTTAAAGCTAACGGAAAATGGGGACACAGTTTGGACAAAAACTTATGGAGGGCCGCTTGGAGAAATTTCCAGAACCATGAAAAAAACCAATGACGGGGGGGTTATTGCGTGTGGGTATATACAACAAGCCGGGGGATCCGGAATTAATGATTTTTTTGCGTGGAAACTGGATGCCGATGGAAATACACAATGGTACAAGAACTTCTATACCAATTCCAGCGCCTATGTTACAGATGTAACGGAAATGGAAAACGGAGATTTTGTGCTCGTTGGTCCCAGTAATGCCGGAAGTACTTTTGTATTGAAAATCAATGCAGCTGGTGCGGAGATAAAAAAGAACACCATTATCAGTAATAATTTTATTCAAACCAATGGCATTTGCGCGACCAAAGACGGAAAATTGATTTGTGTTGGAGGTGGCACCGGTGATATTGCCATCATTAAATTAGATGCGAATTTGAAAGCGATGTGGTCTAAAAGTCTTGGATATTCAGAACAAAGTGAATTTGCATATTCTGTTGTGAGCAATGGCGATGACACTTACACTGTTGCCGGGACCTCAACCGGCCCTAAAAGCTCAGGTAATCAAGACATTTTGGTAGCCAAATTCAATGCAGAAGGTGGTGGAATCTGGTACCGATCATTCGGAGGAAAAAGTGCGGATGCAGCCTATGGAGTTATTAAAACCCAAGACAATTTAAATATGGTTGTAGGCAATACAAGCAGTTTTAACTCCTCCTTCGCTACCCAAATATTCACTGTCTTATTAGACAATAGCGGGGATTTTAAATAAATTATTTACCGCCATTTTTTTGCAGGTCTTTTATGCAGTTTTCATCCAATGCAGGGATAGACCCAAAGAAATTTTTGATAAAATCTGAAGTTTCAGACTGCCAGAACATCAAACAATTATTGTTGTTACAGTGCCTGGCATGATCGGTATCTTCATGTGCCAGAGACATGTTGCTGCCATTATTTACCAATCCCAACAAATGCCCAATTTCATGTAATGAAACCGTGCTTTCCAAAATGGTAGTTGATGGCTGCCCGAAACCACCAGACAACTGTTTAATGGAGTTTTCAAAAATTACCATACTCGACGCGCCATAGGCAACGCCAAGGGTAACATTTCCATTTGCATTATCCGCAAATTCTCCATCTACAAATAAAAAATAAATGGAAGCTTTGGAATTGCTCGAAAAAATGGTTCGATTTTTTTGTTCCAGTTTTTCAATTTCACTTAAGGAATATTTACTTGCTCTTTCCGGATTGATTGTATTGGAAACCAATGAAATTCCATCCGGTTTATTTAACCGTGCTTCCAAAAATGTTCTAATATTTTCCAGTGTATTTGCGTCTGGTTCCTGACCTTCAAAACTTTGAATCTCTACCACCAGTTTGCTGTATTTATCATCAGATAATAGTGCATGGGGATTGATTTTATTGTGTTCTGAAATCTTTTTGCAGGAATTTGTTCCAACAAAAATCAACATTGCCAGTGTTATTAATATTCCTCTGAATTTCATATTTCAAATTTAACTTACCTGAGTGTTAAAAAAAAAGGCCGTCCATATTATCAGACGACCTTCCCAGACTATTATTCAACTATAATTTAATTTCTCCCAGGTATTTCACCTCACCTTGTGCAACAATAATTCCCTTGATTTCAATGGGTGCTTTACTGGCTTCCAGTATGGTTTTTCTCGCGGGATAAATGACCAAATCATACACACCTGCGGCAACTCCATGTATAAAAAATCTACCTTCTGCATCGGTATATGCAGAGATAGAATCACCTTCAGTTTTTAAGAGTACGGCTGCAGATATAGCACCATTTATATCTCCCGCAATCGCAGTTCTGGAATCTTTTATCCAGGTAATAATCGGTTTTACTACGTAACCATTTACATCTTTTATGATGCTTTTTGCAATATCGAAATCCAGCAATACTTCGGCACCGGTTGTAGCATTAACCTGAGTGTTAATTTGGATTACAATTTCCCGACTACCGGAGATTTCTATATTGGTTTGTTGTACAAATCTCAACCCGGAATTATCACCTACATCTGCAAGAAAAGTAAGCTGATGTTCCAAGCCAAATACAATTCTTACCTGTGTATAATTCCCTGCCTGTAATTCGTTTTTGAAAGCAATTGTAGCTGTTTTACCATTGGTTAATCTTGCCACGTCCACCATTTGCAAATCATCATTTAGCATCACCCATCCCTGACCTTCCAGAAAAGCTTCAACAGAAACTATTTCCATATTCAGGCCTAAATAATCACCCGGATTATCCACCATGTTAATCGTAAGGCTACTAGGTTCATTTGATGTATTGGATTGGTTCATTACAACATCTTTTCTGCAAGCCCAAATAGCTAAAATTATTACCATTCCTGTAAATAAGATTCTTTTTAAGTTTTTCATGAGGGTTTCCTTTCTGTTAAATGGTGAAACATGGTTCACGTCAAATAACCCCAGTTTGATGCCAGAAGTCACATAAACCTCTAAATCGTTGATATGGCATCACATATAAATTGTATTAATTCCGTTATACCTAAGGAAATGAGTCAATTTGAAAATTAATTTGTCAAAATATTTGGTGCAACAAAAAAACCACACATACATGTGGCTTTTAAAGTTTTTTGTATCCGTTACCGATACATTTTAGTAAAACAGGTAACCGAAAGTAATGTTAAAATTACTGTGGAAAGCAGTGTTGCCGTTTATTTTGCCAAGTTCACTCAAAGGACCGGTCAATCTGAGGTGAATGAAGTAATAATTCTCTGCAGATTTGGCTGTAATTCCAACACCTGCGGTATAACTTAAATTGGTGGGGTTAATATCCTGCAATTGTTTACCGGAATAACCATTGTCAGAATTATAATCTGATTCATCATAAGTTCTGGAACTTATTGCAACCAAATTAAAATTCATCCCTACTCCGCCCATCGCATTTAAATTAATGCGGTCTGAACCCAAATATAGTTTTGCCATTACCGGAATATCCAGATCAATGAAGGTATAATTCTCCTGGTAATTATGGGTTTGAGATGGAAAAGTAACCTCAGATCCCTTCGCTTTTACCCCTTTGGTAACGCCGGTAATATCCAAAGACAATCCGAACATTTTGTTGAATTTATAAGAAGTAGCCATACCGGCGGTAAAACCAACCTTCGGTGTTGCTCCATTTAATCCGTCACACTTAATGGTGTTTTGTCCGATTCCCAATATCGTTCCATATCCAAATCCGTGCTCCTGTGCAAATACATGGCAAGAAATGAAGATGAATATGAAATAAAAGATGCATTTTTTCATGATATTATTTTTTAAAAAATGTGATGCAAATAACTCAAAAACTTTTAAAAAAACCCGGAGTTTCCGGGTTTTTTTCAATTACGTGATCAGGTATGTAAAAGGAGGTTTTAATGTTCGACCACGCTTTTAACTTTAATTACAGGTTTCAGCAAATAAGAGCCATTTCCCTGAATTACAATCGATTTTCCGGCGTCAAAATCCACAACAACATCCACGTCTGCATTGGTTTTTAATTCAGTGTTCAAGTTGAATTTAATACCAGTTTGACTTCCGGAAGGTACTTTTAATGGTACCAACACGCTATCGACCATTACATAATTACTGTCTCCCAACAACAAGCGCATTTGGTCAACTTGTCCTAAAGGCAATAAGCTGTCACCGGCGATGGTTGCAGTTACATCATTTTGTAATGTAAGCAAGTCATAAATACCAGCGTTGGTGTTCAAATTCACCCATCCTCCGGAAGCTGTTGTTGAGTCTGTATAGTGAATGGACACCTGCCTTACATCCACATTTACTTGCTGAAAAATTGCGGGAGCATCGGTCATGCGAACATGCATTTTTGCCCCATCAATTGTTTTGTTACAGGCCGCGATGGAAAATGTAGCCACTACGGCTGCCAGAATCTGAATTTTTAATGCGTTTTTCATATTGTTTGTTTGGTTAGTTTGTGTTTTAGAATGCAATTTTTAATCCAAGTCCGGGATCCAAAGCGGTGTATGTTCCACCACCCCGGTGTATTTCAAGGAAAGGTTTAATATCCAGGCTTAAGGCAAATGGAATTTCAGGTATTTTATATTCCAAACCCAAAATCAGGTCCAGTCCAAATGCATGGTCATCATATGCCCGGTAATAACGATCATAATAACGGTTGTAATATATTCTGCCAGTATAAAAAGAGGCATGTGCACCACCACCATAATACCAATTCAATCCGGCTGCACCGGCTCCTTTGTACACCTCATACAATCCGGTAATAGAAGTACTGTACGGCCAAATCCCAATGATGCCTTCAATTGCCCTGGAATTGCCCATAAAGTGCTTAATGGTTAATCCGCTGGTAAGGCCGGCTCTAAGCCCGATCGCATTGTTGTAATCCTGAGATTTGGCCCAATTTGGCACCAGCACAAAGGCCAGAATCAATACGGGATACATAAATCTTGGGTTTTTCATAACAATCCTTTCTATGACCCTATGGAACCCAATAACATGCCAAAGGCCAAAATCGATGTATGTTCTTGATATTCAATTTTTTAATAATTTTTTAAAATTGAATTATACCAATCATTTTGCAAAATAATTCTCAAATTGAGAATTATTTTCCCGATTCAAATTCCTTCATCATCCGATATATAGTTGAAAGACTGATATCCAATTTTTGAGCTACTACCTGCAGATCGTTATCGTATTTTACCTTCATTGCTTTTATGATTCGATAATCATATTCACGTAAGGTGAGTTCCTCCGAGGTAATATCGGCAACACTATTTTCGCCTGAAATAATCAGATCCGAGGCTTCGATAATATCCCCATTTGCCAAAACGGTGGCTGTTTCACAAATAGACCGCAACTCTCTGATATTTCCCGGAAAACCATGCGTAAGTAGCTTTTTCTGCGCCAGATTATCCAATTGTTTTTCAAGAATATTATTCTCTTTGCAGAAATTTTTAATAAAATATTTTGCGAGAATTAAAATATCATTTCCTCTTTCACGCAATGGCGGAAGTTCAATGCTCAGGCCAATTACCCGGTAGAATAAATCTTCACGGAAACGTCCTAGCTTTACCTCCTCCCGCATATTTCTGTGGGTAGCTACAATGATTCTGCAATCTGTTTTTTGAGCTTTATTGCTACCGACAGGTGTAAATTCTTTTTCCTGCAATACACGCAATAATTTTGCCTGAATTGCAAGGGGCATTTCTGCTATTTCATCCAGAAACAAAGTTCCGCCATGTGCTTCCTCAAATCTTCCAATGCGTTTATTAATAGCTCCTGTAAATGCCCCTTTTTCATGCCCGAATAACTCACTTTCTATTAATTCGGAAGGTAATGCTGCAAGGTTGACCGGAACGAAATTTTTATTTTTTCTATCGGAATTATAATGAATTGCTTTTGCCGCCAGCTCTTTACCAGTGCCGGTTTCACCGGTAAGAGAAACATTGATATTGGTTGCAGATGCTTTTTCTATGAGGGCGAATACATTTTTTAAACCTTCGCTGTTTCCAATAATATTTTCCTGAAAGTTGTATTTTTTTTCTACTTCTTTTTGTAAAGTTTCTATTTTTTGCTCCAGTTTTCTGGTATTGATGATATTGTGAATGCTGTTGAGCAATCGCTGCTTGATATCATCGGACTTAACCAGATAATCATAGGCCCCTGCATGCAGCAATTCCACAGCAATTTCTATATCACCCTGTTCTGAAATAATGATTACCTGAATGTTCTGGTCAAAATCCTTAACTTTTTGTAATAATTCCGCACCGGTGAAATCCGGAAGCCTGTAATCCAGCGTAACAACATTGGGGCGCAGTGTCAGGTTTTTCAGGAAATCGGTACCGTTGGAAAAACTGGTTACCTGAATATCCGGATTCAACGACACGCTGTGCACCAGTAACTTGTTGTACCAATCGTTATCTTCTACTATAAAGACCTGAAAAGGCTTGGAATTCATGTAATGCGAAAGTAAGGAATCAGGCGCGAATATCACTGATTACGCTGATTTCCTCACGCAACAACACAAAAGACTTTTTCAGCAAGGCATCCAGTTTTTCTATCTCTCCTATAAGCGTATTCTCGATTTTGTCTTCTTTTGCCAGTGTTTCAGCATTTTTCAGCAAATCCACTGCTACGAACATACCTAAATGCCTGCAAGGTGGGATCATGGTATGTGCCAATTCTGCGATTCTGTGTGCATCTCCAACTCTCAATGCCTTCCACATCAGTTCCAGATTATTACCGGTACTTTGAATAAAAGTTTCCAGCATATCTCGCACAAAATCGGGATCATTCGGAGCCATTGCCTTCAATCCTTTCAAATCATAAGATGCAATGTTTGTGTTGTTTTTTAATGTCTCTGTCTGCACTTGTTTACGTGGTTGTTGTTTAGGAAGATCTCCGCGAATTGCCAGTTTTAACGTTTCCAGAAGATCTGATTCCAGGTAAGGCTTAATAAGTAAAAAGTAAATTCCCGCATTTTTGCAATGTTCCGCTACCTCTGGTTCTGCAGAAGCTGTTAATGCAATAATTGGCAAATTGGAAATACGTTTATCCGGATTTTCCCGAATATTTCTTGCAGTATCATAACCATTCATTACAGGCATGGTCAAATCCATAAGAACTGCATCATAAGAATTTGTAGAGAGCGCTTGAAGCACATCCCGACCATTGCTAACACTGGTAAATTGAATCTGCCATTTTTGCAAAAGAACATTTAACAATTTCACATTAAATACTTCATCATCAGCAACCAAAATGCGTTTATTTTTTATTTCACTGGTATCTATAATTTTATCCGGAATTACCTGTGCCTTTTCTTTTAGATTTACAGTAAATGGGATATCAATGGTTATGGTACTTCCAACACCTCTGGTACTTTCGATACTCAACTTACCACCCATAAATTCGGTGAGCTTTCTGGATATGGATAAACCCAAACCCGTACCTCCATATTTCATGGAACTCTTATTTGAAACCTGAACAAATTCATCAAAAATAGTTCCCATTTGATCTTCGGAAATTCCAATTCCCGTATCTGAAATTTTCACTTCAAGGGTTACCATTCCATTACTTTGATCCCTTATTCCCGCGGTTAAGGATATAGATCCCGCTTCCGTAAATTTCACAGCATTGCTAAGAATATTCAATAAAACCTGTCTGAATTTTATTACATCACCCACAAGTTTTTCGGGTATTTTATTGGAAATTATAGAGTGGATACCCAGATTCTTTTCTTTTGCTAACGGCGCAATCAGATTTAAAGTGTCTGACAACAATTCTTTTGGAAGAAAAACATCTTTAAATTCCACCAATTTACCGGCATGTATTTTTGTTAAATCCAATACATTATTCACCAGTTTCAACAAATGATCGCCGGATTTCTTGATTATTTCCATTTGTTCACGCTGTTCGGGCTGCAGTTCGGATTGCATTACCTGTTCTGTAAATCCGGTTATGGCATGCAAAGGTGTGCGAATTTCATGGCTCATATTGGCAACAAACAATTCTTTTGCCTCCGCGAGTTGTTCTGTTTCTGATTTTGCTTTTTCGAGTTGTAAATTATATTCTCTGCTTTTCTTAATATTACTTACAATTACATATCCCAATAAAAACAAAATAAAAGTAAGCCCGATAGAAAATGCAGTTATGTTGGTATTGGTTTTTTGAGCAAGCAATTCTGCAGCCTTGGTATTTGCGGCAATTTTGTTTCTTTCCGCTGTTTCCAGATCCTGAAATATTTTGCGGATATTTTCCATAATTACTTTATCCTGTTCGGTTAATTCCATTTGAGATCTGGCAATTTCTTCTGCATTTACTTCTTCAAGAAAACGCAGTCGTTCAATTTCCTGTTGCATATCCTTAAATGAAGAAACCGTGCCGCTTTCAGCTCCATTTGTTTTGGATTTTTTTCTCCGGTTAAAGATCCGATTCAAAAGGGATTCCTTATCTTTTGAACTCAATATTCTATCGTTCCGGCTATAACCTGGGTTAATTTTATCGGAGAGTATTCCAAGGACAACATCCAACCGGCCTGTATCGCGCAATGCAATAAAATCGTTGAGAACGATAAATTTTCTGTGTACCAACAGCGTTAAGCTGTCAATTACCAATTCCGAACTATCCTTGGTACTTAATTTTTTTAATTCCTTTAATTTACTGTGGGTAACATCAATGCTTCTTGCATAAGGTCCCAGGTACTTATCGTCGTTGGTAAATGTGAAGGATTTTGCATAACTCTCTGCATCAGTAATTTCCGCCAGAATTTCTTTCAGCAACAATAATTTTCCATCCTGCTTGGTGCTTTGAGCAACTCCGGAAACTATTTGTGTAAGAGAAGAATAGGTTGTAAACCCGATCGCCACAACTGCCAATACCGCAGTAAAAATGATGGCAGATACCCGAAACTCAAAACTTTTTATTCGAAGTTTCAACTGTTGTACAATCTTGTTTCTCATGATATCCTTCATAACAAAATTAGATGAATGGAATCAAAGAAAAATATTGTGCCAACAGCAATGTGCTGAAAATCACAGGCACAATTCTGATATCTCTCCATTTATCACTCTTATATTTTCAACAAATAAGCGGGCAATTGGTTGTCCATCGGTGTTTCTATGTGCATATGCCAAAAGAGAATATATGCCTGATTTCATACCGCGAATCAGAAATTGACCTGCCTGATCTGTAAAGCAGGAGTAAGAATCTTTAAAGTCTGTTGCAAAAACCACATGGTGTCCCCCATTGCCAATATTTCCCCTTAGTCCGGTGCTTTTATCCACTACCTCTTTTATTCGTGGAGCCAGTTTGTATCCGTCAGAATCTGATTTAACCGATTGGGCCACATCAAAATCTAAAAGCACTTCCCTGCTTCCCCTTTCCGAATCCACCTCGTGTAAAGGAATTACCACTTCATGTTCGGTATCGGAAAAACAATGCACTTTTTGCCTGTTTCTGCCGGATAGAGCATTTGCTTTGTCCCATGTTACCAGGCGATTATGGTCTCCAAAAGCTATTTTGATTTTAGAAAATCCAAAATGATCATGAATATAGGAAGGGCAATGTGCCAATTGGATTTCCCTGCCGTTGGTAAGTTCAAGTACATCCACAAAACTCACATCCTTGACCATACCCATCCAGCCTAAAATTGGGGAGTACACACTCACTTTGTGAATTTCCACTTCAAGACCGGCGAAATTTCCGGGATTATCCGTTAATTTCACTACAAATGCCGGTTGACTTGTTGCTTGCGCCTGCGCCTGAGCAGCTGCGGCTATGGTGGGAGAAGGCTGCCACATCCAATTGCTATTCTGGTTTTTCATATCCTTAATCACTTCCACATGTGGTGTTCAATATAAATGCCATGAAAAAAAATGTGGATTCACTTATTTTGATAACCCTTGTTGTGACTTAACTTTGCATCCAAACCAACCAATAATCTGTGGAGGAAGATTTGGGTTTTATCTCTGTCAAATTGAGAAAATACCAAGCAATTTGAACCGACTAAAAGCGAATCTGAATCCATGATAAAATGAACAATATGAAAAACAAAATAGTGATCTTGTTAGGTGTTGTGGCCTTATTTTCAACCACCTCCTGTTACAAAAAGAAAACTGTTGAGGGTTTCCACCCGGCAGTAATTACTGGATTCGACGCACGTGAATGCGCTTGTTGCGGAGGATTGTTAATCAATTTTCAAAACCACGTAAATTCCTTTGATGGAGAATATCGCACCATCAGCAACGACCCGGCGGAATTTGGAATTACAGACAGCACTGCATTTCCAGTTTATATGAAAGTTCGCTACGCCATAGACACGACTAAGTGCGATGGCAATTTTATAAAAATTCTCGAGTTCCAGAAGTAACCTCAAGGTTCCCATTTCAGGAACACTGTTTCTTTTCCCTGTCTTCCGGCAACACCGGCATTTCCGTCTTTTCCGTAAGCACCATCAGATGCCCCCTCTTTTCCGTTACCTGCGGATCCCTTAATGCCTTGTTTTCCGGGGTTGCCTGCATTATTGGAAATCCTAATTTGATTTAAATACCGCATATTCAGGGAATCCACATAAATGATTGCAGTTCCACCATTACCGCCATTGCCGGCATCTCCACCATAACCTGCATTGCCTCCCTGGCCGGCGCGCAACCCTTCATCGGCATTGCTATGCCCTCCATTGCCTCCATCGCCTCCCTGACCACCATTACCACCATCCCCACCATTGAGATTCAATAGAATGGTTCCCCCATTTGCCAGATCCACATATGCCAAATGTGTGGTATGAAAATCTACAATCTTTACTTTACTCACCGTTGAACCAGATTGAATTCGCTGAATATAAACCTGCACATCATCAGCATTTGTCCCGTTTTCTCCATTTTGACCATGAGCTCCGTCGCCTGCATTTTCTCCAGTTTTACCATTATCACCGGAACTACCATTGTTGCCATTTCTGCCATTTGCACCTCCACCACTAAAGACATAATTGTATTTAAATCTAATAATTAAGCTGTCGGAATAACATATTTTTTGCGTAGATTTTATAAATAAATTCCAAATAAAAACAGGTTCAAATCGGGTTGCATTCAATTGCGGATAAACCCCGTCCCGCATGGCATTACGGAAATTGGAATTATTTTCAAAATACCCGGGAAGACCAATATTTTGGGTGGTGTTTGCTTCTATTCCATTGGAGAAAATCACACGTAAATTTTTAACTATTTTTTCTCCCGGAATGGCAGTATCTGCGTGAAAATATTCCGGAATTACCGATATTATCTCAGGTAAATAAATAGTTGTATCCTTTTTATATTCTTTACTTCCCTGGGTATAATTTAAAGAAATAATTATTGCGTCGGTAGGTTTGATTTCATTTACTTTTATAGCAAACCCATAATTTGGATAATACACTCCATGGTAGATAGAAATGCGGAGTTTGTGCTTGTTTAAAATACGTCCTACCACATCCGGATTGCTCGAAAAATCACGACCTCGCTTGTCGATAAAGTGAATTTCCATTTGGGTTTTTCCTCCCAAAATCCAGTTGTTATCTAAAAATTTTAACGTGAGTTTTTGTCCCTGTAAGGCAGAAACAGAAATCAAAAAACCAAAAACAACGCCGGAAAAACGCATCCGGAAGAAATTATTTCCTTGAAATTACTTTTTGCACTGCGGCAATTATATCCGGGGTATCCAAATGATATTTTGCCAATAAATCCTCCGGTTTACCGCTTTCCCCAAAACTATCCATAACGGCCACCATTTCCATAGGAAGGGGGAGATTTCTCGCCAACACTTGTGCAACAGAATCACCCAAACCGCCATTGATTTGATGTTCCTCTGCAGTTACCACACATCTTGTTTTACGTGCAGAATTTAAAATAGCTTCTACATCCAGTGGTTTAATTGTATGTATATTGATTACTTCGGCAGAAATACCTTTTTCAGCAAGTGCTTCTGCTGCCTGAATAGATTTCCAAACCAAATGTCCTGTTGCAAAAATGCTTACATCCGTTCCCTCTTGTATCAGCCATGCTTTCCCTATTTCAAACTTTTGATCGGCAGATGTAAAAATTGGCCATTTCGGTCTGCCAAAACGCAGATAAACCGGGCCATGATAATCCGCAATTGCAATAGTTGCCGCTTTGGTCTGGTTATAATCGCATGGGTTAATTACTACCATACCGGGCAGCATTTTCATCAATCCCAAATCTTCAAGAATTTGATGTGTAGCGCCGTCTTCGCCCAGAGTGAGGCCGGCATGTGAAGCGCAAATTTTCACATTCTTATCACTGTAGGCAATGCTTTGGCGAATCTGATCATACACCCTTCCTGTTGAAAAATTCGCAAAGGTTCCGGTATATGGAATTTTACCGCCAGTCGCCAATCCTGCAGCCAATCCCATCATATTCGCTTCTGCAATTCCGGTTTGAAAAAAGCGATGCGGAAATTCTCTCTGGAATCCGTCCATCATTAAGGAGCCTGTTAAATCTGCACATAAACCCACTACTTTATCGTTGGTTCTTGCAACTTCGAGCAGGCCATCTCCAAAACCGCTGCGGGTATCTTTTTGGCCGGTAACTTCAATTTTTTTCATTTGGACTATAGGGAAATTTGGGTATTGACTCCTGAGGTAATTTTAAAATCTTTTGTTTTAGAATAAATGGTTCTGGTTTCGCTTTTAATTCGATACACTACTTTGTATTCGCCTGGCTGCATTGGAAAATCCTGATTGGGTCTGGTTCCATCTATATCTTTTACCCAAACCATTTTATTATCCTGAATCACAAAAATGGAAGCCAGCATATCCTTACCGGTACTCAGTTGTAATTGTCCCGGCGCCGGAATATCAATGGTCATTGTCCGGTTTTGTTTGATATTCACCCCTTTCATTTCAATGCGGGGAGTGGTTAATATTTCCAGATCGTAATTACCTGTAATCAACCTTTGTGAAGTATTGAATTCCTGTGCAACAATAGTATTGGTCTCCCCTGCTTTGCGCACAATAGCCTGCAATCGGCCGTACCTTGTAATTCCGCCAATCTTCAATGCCAGGTCGCCCATTGGAGTTTCCAGCGCAATGGTATTGTGCCTGCCAGGGATAATCTCCACATCATTTTTTACCACCTGCGGCAAAGTATGAACTACAATATTGTACTTGCGAATAGGATCCAGGTAAAGCGTATCCGGAACACCTTTTCCATTCATGGTGTGCTCCAGGGTTTCCACGATTTGACCGGTATGTGCATCGTAAAAAGTAACAGGTACATTGGTTTCTCTAGGCATACCCTGCTCATCCAGTAAATTGATTTGTGCACTGGTGTTATTGAGTGCCTGATTCATTATTACACCCATTGCCTTCCGCAGCTCTTCTTCATTTTCTGCATTGAAATACCTACCGGCACAGCTATAAGTTTTTCTAAATGCCTCCTGATTAGAACCTACGCCAATAATAAATGGCTGCAGAACAATTCCTTTTTTCTGAAGTTCTGCGCTAACCGCACAAGGGTCTCCGTTACATTCTTCTATACCATCGGTTATAATGATAATCAGATTTCTGGCGGTTTTATCTACCGGAAAATCTTTGGCTGCCGCAAGCAGAGATTGAGTTATAGACGTATAACCCAACGGCTTTATAGTATGTAGTTTGGTTTGAAATAATTTGTGATTCGTGGGTCCAAAAGGCACTTCCAGTTTGGTATCCTGACAATCGCGCTCGGTAATTGGTTTATTGTGTCCGAAAACGCGCAATGCCACTTCAAGATTTTCGACACCGCGGAGGGTATCTACAATTTGTGACATGAGATTTACGGATGCAGCCCACCTGGTTGTTTGGCCCAGTTCAGCCACCATACTACCACTACCATCCAGTAAAAACAAAATGCGGGTTTTGCGCCCGGCATATGCATTTTTCACCTGAGCCTGTGCCATCGTTGCCAATGACATCAGAATCAGCAAAAGTAATTTTGAAAATATTTTCATTTAGTAATCTCCCAATTCGGTAACGGGGAGTTGCTGCATGGCGCTTTCAAACTGCTCGGCATTTGGTGCTTTTCCATGCCAGGCATGTGTGCCCATCATAAAATCAACACCCATTCCCATTTCAGTTTTCATTACAATCATAACAGGTTTTCCATTTCCGGTTTTGGCCTGTGCCTGCGGTACCTTTTCTAGAATTTCCTGCATGTTGTTTCCATCCATGTGCATCACTTCCCAACCGAAAGAAGCAAACTTGTTGCCAATTTCGTTGAAGCCCATGATATCCACTGTGGAGCCATCAATTTGCTGCTGGTTAAAATCCACGGCAACAATCATATTATCCAGTTTGTTATGTGCAGCAAACATCACCGCTTCCCAAATTTGCCCTTCCTGTAATTCACCATCTCCGGTAACTACATAAATAAGGGAATTGTCTTTGTCGAGCTTTTTTTGCAAGGCTGTTCCACAGGCCACACTTAAACCCTGTCCGAGGGAACCGGTTGCCACCCGAATCCCGGGAAGTCCTTCATGGGTAGCCGGGTGGCCTTGAAGCCGGGAGTTGATTTTCCGAAAAGTTGCCAGTTCGGAAACAGGGAAAAAGCCACTTCTGGCTAATACGCTGTAGTATACCGGAGAGATGTGGCCATTGCTCAAAAAGAACATATCTTCGCCATTACCCTCTTTATTGAAAGGTTGAGATTTGAATTTCATAAATTCAAAAAACAAAGCGGTAAAGTAATCTGCGCAGCCCAGAGAGCCTCCGGGGTGGCCACTTTGCGCGTTAAAAACCATTCTCACTATATCACGCCGTACTTGTGCGGCAATTGTCTGCAATTCGGCCAGTTTAGCCATTGCTGCAAAAATGAATCAGTTATGTAAAAGGGTATACACAACTTTTCAAGAGATTGTAACATTATTCCAAAGCTTGCGTAACCTTCAAATATGAATTGGCAAAACGCCGGAAAATGCCTATTTTTGCGGGTTCAAATGAGGAGCCTGGTTTTCTCTGTTGTGTTGATAATGTTTTGCAGTTCCTGCGGGGATTATGCGAAAATTTCCAAGTCGAAAAATCCGACTTTGAAATTCAATAAGGCAGTGGAATTGTACAACAAAAAAACTGCCACCAACTATGGCAAAGCCCTCACCCTGCTGGAGCAACTTCGTGAAATTTACAAGGCCAGCGACAGTATGGAACAAGTATATTATTACACTGCATATTGCCATTTTGGGTTAAAAGATTATGAATATGCTTCCATGTTCTTTAAAGATTTTACCGAAAGCTTTACCCGCAGTAAACGGGCGGTAGAATGCGCTTACATGGCGGTTTATTGTGATTATTTGTCTATTGGCACTTATGAACTGGATCAAAGCAATACCAAAAGGGTAATTGGGGAACTACAAACGTTTATTAACTACAACCCCAATTCCAGTTATGCGCTGAAATGCAATGAGCATATCGACGTTTTAAGAAGAAAACTGCAACAAAAGGAATACGACATGGTGGTTCAGTACTTTGAACAGGGACATTACCGCGCTGCAGCGGTAAGTGCCCGGAATACCCTGAAAAGTTTTCCGGATATGGAGCAAAAGGAGGAACTTGAATTTCTCACTGTTAAAGCCCAATATCTGTATGCGTTAAATAGTATCGAAAAAAAACGTCTGGAGCGCATGATTGAAGCCCTGGAGAATTATAAGGAATACGTTTATATCAACGGAAAAAATGGCAAATATTCCCACGAGGCAGAATCATTAAAAAATAAAATAGAAACCCAATTAACCAAACTCAAAGAAAATATATGAGCAATAACAATATATCCAGAAGTGCAGATACACGCGACTTGCGCAATTTGGAAAAAGAAACAGAAAACATCTATCTGTCTACCGTGATTATTTCTAAAAGAGCGAATCAGATTGCTGAAAAGCAAAAAGAAGAGCTGAAAAACAGATTGGAACCATTTATAAATGATACCGACAATCTGGAAGAAATTCAGGAAAATCGTGAGCAAATCGAAATTTCGCTGATGTACGAAAGAATGCCCAAACCCACATTGCTCGCCACGCAGGAATTTATGGAAGAAAAAACCTATTTCAGACTTCCGGACCCTGCACCAAATGCACTCCCTGAAAAATAAAAAAATTTTACTGGGAGTTAGTGGTGGAATTGCCGCATACAAAACTCCCGAACTCGTTAGACTTCTGGTAAAAAGCGGAGCAGAAGTACAGGTGATCATGACACCCAATGCACACCGATTTGTTACCGCCGAAACCTTGTCTACGGTTTCTAAAAAACCGGTACATACCGATTTCTTTAAAGATGAACTCGGTCAATGGACCAACCATGTGGAATTGGGACTATGGGCTGATTTTTTCCTTATCGCACCTGCTACTGCAAGTACTTTGGGAAAAATGGCCAAAGGAATTTCAGATAACTTACTTATAGCCACCTATTTGTCTTCCAGATGCAAGGTGGCAGTTTCACCCGCAATGGACATGGATATGCTTCAAAGTGCCGCCACCAATAGGAATCTGGAAGTATTGAAAAAGGATGGTGTCTTGGTAATACCACCTGCATCAGGCGAACTAGCCAGCGGACTCTATGGCCCCGGGAGAATGCCTGAACCTTCGGAAATCTTTGATTTTGTACTAAAATACCTGCAACCCCAATTGTTATTTTCCGGTAAAAAAGTTCTGGTAACCGCAGGGCCAACATATGAAAACCTGGATCCTGTGCGTTTCATCGGCAACCACAGCAGTGGAAAAATGGGATATGCCATAGCAGAAACTTTTGCAAAACTCGGAGCAGATGTGCATCTGGTAAGTGGTCCGGTACATTTAAGTCCTCCGGAAAATTGTGCCATAACCAAAGTCGAAAGCGCCGAGGAAATGTTACAAGCTTGCAGAATACAATCCAATTCAGCGGATATTATCATCATGGCCGCCGCCGTAGCAGATTATTCTCCCAAAACCAAAGCGGAAAATAAAATAAAAAAGAAGGAAGAAACCTTTTCTTTGGAATTAATAAAAACAACGGATATTCTCTCTGAGTTGTCTGCAAACAGAAAACCCAATCAACATATAATTGGCTTTGCACTCGAAACAGAAAATGCACTGGAATATGCCAGAAAAAAACTTGAGAATAAAAATCTGGATATGGTTGTGATGAATACATTGGAAGATTCTGGTGCGGGATTTGGTACAGATACCAATAAAGTTACTTTGGTATTTCGCGACAGGGAACAGGAGTTGGAACTGAAATCCAAAACAGAAATTGCTGATGACATTGCAAATGCCTTGTATCAGATGATGAACAAAAACAATTAATATTGCAAAGATGCGCTGGTTGATTTTCACTTTTTTAATTGCGTTTTTACCGGGTTTATATTCTCAGGAAATTAAATGTACAGTGTCGGTAACTGCACCAGGGGTACAAATGACCAACAAACAAATTTTAACTACCCTGCAAACTTCCATTGAACAGTTTATCAATAACCGCAAATGGACCGAAGACAATTTTGAAAACAGAGAAAAAATTGAAATTTCTATGGTGTTTACCGTTACAAGCGTAACACAGGATAATGATTTTCAATCCACTTTGCAAATCACTTCTACCCGTCCCGTTTTTAATTCTACGTATAAAACCAGTGTATTTAAATTCAACGATAAAGATGTGGTTTTTAAATATCGGGAATTTGAAAGTTTGGATTATACAGACGGACAAAATACCCATGATCTGACCTCACTCCTCGCATTTTATTCTTATTTCGTTTTGGGTTATGATTATGATAGTTTTGGAGAACTGGGAGGTAGTGCCTATTTCACAAAAGCACAGGCCATTGTAAGTCTGATGACAGGAAAAACAGGCTGGGGACAAACGGATGGCGAAGGAATTCGCAACCGTTACTTTCTTTCCGAAAATATAAACAACACCCGGTTTCAGGTGGTGCGTAAACTCAATTACAGTTACCATCGCAAAGGAATGGACCATTTTTATGAAAACCCGGATGAAGCCAGAGCAACCATTACTGAATCGCTAAAGACGCTTCAGGAACTCGTATCTTCCTATGGTTCGGGAAGTTTGCTGCAACGCACTTTTTTTACAACTAAAAACACCGAATTGGTGGATATATATAAAGGCGCTACTGTTCCTGAAAAAAATAGTATTTTGGAATTGCTTGCGCAACTGGACCCAACGAATGCGCCCAAGTACCAGGAAATAAAAAAGTGATTTTTTTTGTTCAGGATATTGTCGCGCAGCTGAAAGAATTAGAGAAGCAGCGCGCTTTTGATTCATTGGTAATTCTCAGTGATCAAAATACCTATCCACTGCTGCCGGGAGCATTTGAAACCCTGGAAACCAAACATTTTCACATCATTATTCCCGCAGGAGAACAACACAAAAATTTAAGTACTGCGCAATTTATTTGGGAAGAAATGAAGAAAGGTGGCGCTTCCAGAAAATCATGGATGGTAAATATTGGCGGAGGCACTCTTTCGGATTTGGGTGGATTTTGCGCAGCCACCTATATGCGCGGAATTTCAACCATCAATATCCCAACCACCCTGTTAAGTATGGTAGATGCCGCGGTTGGTGGCAAAAATGGCATCAATTTGGGTGGCATTAAAAATCTGGTTGGTACTTTTCATGAGCCTGAGCAGGTATGGCTGCATCCTGAATTTTTATATACCCTGCCTGAAGAAGAATTGCAAAACGGTTGGGGGGAAGTTATCAAACATGGCATTATTGCCGGTGGGGAGCTTTGGGAACTCTCACGGGCTGTAATTCCACCAATAAAAGAAACCCAAATCTGGTCCAGATTGATTTTGTTGAATATCGAATTAAAAAAACAAATTGTGCAGGAAGATCCGCGAGAATCCGGTAAGCGCAAAATTTTAAATCTGGGACATACCGTTGCACATGCACTCGAGTCTGTATTTATGTCACATGGAGAATATATTTCACACGGACATGCTGTTGCAATAGGAATGGTAATTGAAAGCATCGCAGGAGAATTGGCCTCAATTACACCCACCGCTACAGCTCAGGCAATCATAGAAACTGTTGCCAAAACATTCCCTTTAATTCCCATCGCACGCAATTGGGAGCCGGCATTTTTCCAGGCCATGACATCCGATAAAAAAACGGTTGCCGGTGAATTGCAATTTGCACTTCCAATATCTATTGGACAAGTAATTCCGGATCAGGTTTTATCGAGAGAACATATTATCAGGGCATTTGAAATATACAATAAAAATGCTGCTAAAATTTAATTCCACCAAGGGAAAACATGATGCTGTAATTCAACTACCGGAATCCAAAAGTATATCCAACAGATACCTGATTTTAAAACATCTTTTTAACAGTAAAACTATTCTTAAGGGCTTAAGCCAAAGCAGGGATACCCAATTGCTGAAAACTGCTCTGGAATTAAATAAAGATTGTTATTGGTTTGAAGATGGTGCTACACCCATGCGGTTTTTCCTCGCGTATGCCGCAGCCAGGAACATGCCTTGCAAAATTGAAGGTACACCTGGGTTGAGCAAACGCAGTAATTTGCCACTTACACAAGCGTTAAGTGCTGCAGGTGCTATATTCTCATTTGAAGGTCGGGAAGGTTATTTGCCGATTGTTATTGAAAAAGGACTTCAACATACAAGCCAAATACATATTTCGAGGGAATTAAGCAGCCAGTTTGTATCTGCCCTGATGCTTGTTTCCCCGCTGCTTTCCGGTGTGGTACATTTGTATTTGCATGGTCCGGCAAATTCAGAACCTTATATTCAAATGACTAAAAAATGCATGCAAAATTTCGGTATTTCCAGCAAATGGAATCCGGAATCCAATTGTATTTCTATTCATAGCGAAGGATTTTTGGCACCGGCTGAGGTGCAGATAGAGACAGACTGGAGCAGCGCTTCCTATTTTTATTCTTTGGTAGCCTGCTATCCTGAATTCACTATTCAATTGCAGGGTTTAAAATTCAGCGGAATGCAGGGTGATGAAATAGCAGCAAAATTATTTGCGCATTTTGGTGTAAAAAGCGAAATACAACCCGATGGGATTTTATTGCAAAACATTGGCGAAATGGATTCAGAAATCGAAATTGACTTTACCAATTGTATTGATCTGGCGCCGGCAATCATCTGCTGCAGTGCTTATTTAAATGCAAGTGTTCAATTTAAAGGGATACATAATTTGGTTTACAAAGAATCCAATAGACTGGAAGCATTGCAGGCTAACTTAAAACAATTTGGAGTTGAAATCATTCAAAAGGAAAAGCATTGGGAATTGAAATACGAAGAAGTTCCTGTAAAAAAAGAATATTCCATACAAACCTTTAACGATCACCGTATAGCAATGGCAATGAGTATTTTTGCCATGCGCGGTAATTTGAATTTAGATGAAACAGAATCGGTGGTAAAATCTTTTCCCGGCTTCTGGAGTGCGCTTGGTACATGTAACTTTGAACTTTCAAAAAATGGCGCGTAACACATTAGGTAAAATACTGAGCATTACCAGTTTTGGTGAAAGCCACGGCCCTGCAGTTGGGGTTGTAATCGACGGTTTTCCTGCAGGATTTCAGATAGACGAAGCGGCAATGTATCAACAACTTTCACGCAGAAAACCAGGGCAAAGTGAAGTAACTACAAACCGCAAGGAAGAAGACAAACCTGTTATTTTAAGTGGCATTTTTGAAGGCATAACAACAGGAAGTCCCATTTGCATCATCATTGAAAACAAGGACCAAAAACCTGCGGATTATGAGAAATTAAAAAATGTAATTCGCCCCGGGCATGCGGATTATACGTACAATCAAAAATACGGTGTAAGGGATTACAGAGGAGGCGGGAGAAGCAGCGCCAGAATTACTGCAGGTTGGGTTGTGGCCGGTGCATTGGCAGATCAATTTCTCCAAAAAAAAGGCATAGAAATTCTGGCTTTTGTAGATCGCATTTATAACATTCAGGCAGCAACAATTGCACCTGAAAATAGAAAACAGGTTGATAAAAGTGTGGTGCGATGCCCGGATTTGAAGGCTTCAAAAGAAATGGAAAATGCCATAGCAGAAGCGAAATCCCAGGGTGACAGCCTGGGTGGAAGTATTACCTGTATCATTCGCAATTGTCCTGTAGGATTGGGTGAACCTGTCTTCGGAAAATTGCACGCAAAATTGGGGAAAGCCATGCTCTCCATCAACGCAGTAAAAGGAGTGGAATTTGGAGATGGTTTTGCATCCACATATAAGAAAGGTTCAGAAAATAATGATGTCTTTTTTAAGGATGGTGAGGAAATTCATACGCGCAGCAACCACAGTGGTGGCATGCTTGGTGGTATTAGCAACGGAGAAGAAATTTATTTCAAAGTGGGTTTTAAACCTGCATCTTCAATTGCAAAAACACAGGAAAGTGTAGATGTTTCCGGAAATAAAATTGATTTAAATATTGAAGGCAGACATGACCCCTGTGTATTGCCGCGGGCGGTACCAATTGTGGAAGCATTAACTGCTGTGGTTTTAATGGATTTGTGGCTGGAAAATCAGCTTTCGAAATAGTTTAATTCCTAATTATTTTATATGTGTTGCACCGCAAATTTTAAATTGCTGATTCCAATACCATTGGAAATCCGGAGGATATAAATACCATTCAAAATATTGTTGGTTTCAATTATAAAATCTCCGTTGGCATTTCCACTGGATAATTCTGCTCCACGCATATCCAAAACTTCCCATGTCAGATTCTCATCAGGTAAGCCGCTAACTTTCAGGGTTTCCGAAGCAGGATTTGGAAATAGCAAAATTTTGGGTTTTTCAATAGGTAATGTAGACAAGGGGAATTCTACAGAAACGATGTATTCCAATCGGGATGTACTGATAGCTATACCTTTGCGCCATTCAGTAACTTCTGTACTTCCTAAAAAGTAACCAACTTTAAACGAAATTAATGTTAAGTCGCCATTTTTATTATCCAAATTCGACATACCATGGGAACCAAATAACATTTGAGGCGAAAATCCATTTAAATAATCGACATTTCTTATTGCAGAGGCCCTCTTCGTTACACAGTTATCTGGTATAGGGTCTGCCGTACTTGCACCGTCCCAGGGTGTGACCAGTTTATAACTCAAAGAATCCCCATCTTTATCAACGGCATTTAAATTCCAAATGGAAGTATCTCCATAACACAATAATGAATAAGGAATATTATTGAAAACCGGATTGCTGTTTTGAAAATCATTCATGGGAATATAGCACCTCCAAGTTGCACCCATATAGGGAATGCCACCATTGGATTCTAAATTATCGTAAATACTTCTGCAACAACGTTCCCAATATAAAGAATATCCACCTGTTTGTTTGTTTAAGACAATAGTATCTGAGTATACACCTAGTTCCACGCATTGAAACATGGAGGTGGAGCATGAGTCCAATCTTTCAGGATTCATATATCTCGTAGATTTCAAATCCATTTTTAAATTGAGTTGCAATTCGTTCACAGAATTATAAGCACAAATAGTTATCTGTTTATCAAATGGAACTTTTACACTTGAATCAAAATCGGCCCTGCAATCGCGATATACTGTTAAAGTTAATTTATATGTTTCTGTTAACGTTGTAGAAGATACAAACTCATATTGAAAGTAACCCCCGAATAGATGAGAAGCACCGAGATTATGCCAACCGAAAATCAGCATACCTGCAATTAAAAAAATTCCGGATCTAAGTTTCAAATGTTTCATAAAGTCTGAATGATACTTTCAGGAATTTTATTCAAAATATTTTAGCCAATTATAATTAATGCGCTTCAATGATAAGCTTTTGAACGAAAGAAAATCAGCATGTTATATATAATTAAATTTATTGGTGTTGCACAGCAAATTTCAGATTGCTGATTTCAGTACCGTTGGTAATTCGAAGGATATAAAGACCATTCAAAATGTTATTTGTTTCCATGATGAAATCGCCTTTTGCATTTCCACCAATCACTTTAGCACCGCGTATATCCAAAACTTCCCAATTCAGATTTTCATCTCGTAATCCGATTACATTCAGGGTTTCTGATACAGGATTCGGAAAAAGCATAATATTCGGTTTTTCAAATGTTTTGGCCGACAGTGGATATTCTACTAATATGGTATAATCTAACCTTGATTTGTTAATGGCGACACCATTTCTCCACTCTGTTACTTCCGTGCTTCCTGAGAAATAGCCTACTTTAAAAGACTTTAGTAAAATATCTCCGGTTATAGCATCTGTCTGAGAAATGCCGTCGGTACCAAATAGGTAATCGGCTGAAAAAGAATTATTGTAATCGACCTTTACAGGATTCCCGTGCTTGTTGGGGCACGTTGAATAAATTGGGTTTTGAACTGAAGCACCTTGCCATAAATGTACCTGTTCAAAACTCAAAGAATCTCCATCCGGGTCGGTTGCATTAAGATGCCAGTTAGCACTGTCACCAAAACAGATCATTGCGTATGGCGTTTGTGAGAATACTGGATTGCTGTTTTTCCTTCCATCCAAAGCAATTACACATTTCCATGTTGCACCTTGTTCCGGACTTCCTGCATTTTGTAATAAATTATTGACAAAACCCCTGCAGCATCGATCCCAATAAAAAGTGTATACACCGAATGCCTTACTTAAAGTAATGTTGGTACTATATGTGCCAGCTTCAACACATTGATACATGGCAGAGCCACACGAATCGGGCTTTTCCGGATTTACATATGCCGAGTTAGTTAGATCTAAATTAATTCTGTTTACCACAGAATCAATCTGGTTATAAACACAAATAAGAATTGTTGGATCCAAAGGAATTTTTTTGTTTAAATCCCCATCAGCCCTGCAGTCCCGAAATACAGTCAGCGTGAGCTTATAAGTTTCTGTGGTGGAAGTAGAAGAGATAAATTCATATCTAAAATATCCTCCAAAAAGGTGGGTTGCATGTAATGCGGCATTTGAAATAAATAATAGTGAAATTGTAAAAACGGCAATAAATCTTTTCATAATCTTTGATTTGAACGTACTACAAACTTAGACACAAACTCACCCAATACGTTGCTTAAAAATTCACAGAACTGTCTGTTTATGAATACATTTCTGTAAGATTTCCTATATTCCGGAACAATACTTTATGCACAAACGCTGGATCGCAATGGCAATTATCTTTCTGCCCTTTTTGGTATTGTTTATTTATCAAATGAAAAGTATCAACCTATTGGTGCCCATTATTTTCATTCTGGGGCTAACTTATACCGCTTCCAATTTCCGGCATTTCGCAAACGCAATACTTATAGTGGAAATAGGCGCTTTGATATTTATGTTTTACCGGCCATTGATTGAAGTTTTTAAACAACCAAAATTGTTTCTTTCTTTTGATTTCTCCGGCATTTTTTTTCTTATTGTTTATGTCCTTGTGCTTTTGAGCATTCCAATTTTGTTATATGATTTTTACAAGTCCTACCGCAAGGAAATTGAGGGGAAGAAATAAGCCCTAATTTTGTTGCATGACGCGCCAAGAAACCCTGGAACAGTTTGATCGTTTGTTGACCATTATGGATGAATTGCGCGAAAAATGTCCCTGGGACCGCGAGCAGACCATGGAGAGCATTCGCCATCTTTCTATTGAAGAGGTATACGAGCTTTCAGATAGTATTATTTCAAAAGACAATCCGGAAATCAAGAAAGAACTTGGCGATCTGCTTTTACATATTGTGTTTTACAGCAAAATTGCCAGTGAAACAGCGTTGTTTGATATGGGGGCCGTAATGGATTCGCTTTGCGAGAAGCTCATCCGCCGCCATCCGCATATTTATGGCGAGGTGAATGCCCATGATTCCGAGACGGTGAAGCAGAATTGGGAGCAAATCAAATTGGCCGAAAAGGGGGAATTGCGCAAAAGCGTTTTACAGGGGCTGCCCAAATCCATGCCCGCACTGGTAAAGGCTTACCGCATGCAGGAAAAAGTTGCAAGCGTTGGTTTTGATTGGGACACGGCCGCCGAGGCATTTGACAAAGTGAAGGAAGAACTGGCCGAGTTTGAAAATGCCGCTTCCGCAGCCGAAAAACAGCAGGAATTTGGAGATCTTTTATTTGCGCTGGTAAACTATGCCCGCAAATCCGGCATCAATCCGGATGATGCTTTGGAATACACCAACCGCAAATTCAAAACCCGTTTTGAATACATCGAAGACCGCGCACGCGATACCGGAAAAGAATTAAAGAAAATGACTCTCGAGGAAATGGACGCGTTTTGGGATGAGGCGAAAGCGAAGGAATGAATTGCCGTTGGTCGCCGCATGCTTCGCTTAAGCGGCATGAGGACCAATTGCGGGAGGGAAAAGGATTGGAATACTCAAAACGACCTGATTGCCCTTACCCACCATATATCTGCCTTGGGATTTGCACCAATTATTCCAATGCTTAAGTTTTCTCGCCAGGCGTGGGTGGCAGTTTGTTCAGAAGAACTCCAGTATGAACCCGGCTGAAACACATCCAAACCGGGTACTTTAATATTGGCATATATTAATTTGAGTTCATCCAAACTGGGCAAATACCAGTCTTTAAAACCATTAAATTCCAGTTTATCACAAGTGGAAGCTGCAGAATTAAGGCCGCAGCTAGTAACAATTATTGAGGTATTGGCCTTTCCGGTTCCAAACGCGGTGGATGTTCCTGTGACGGACGTACCGTAACACCCCCATGTCACTTGCACCTCCGCAGATGCCGGGGCCAATTCAAGGCCACCCCCTGCGCTGTCGAGATAAAAGATCAATCCACCTGCAGGTCCGATTCCCCCGATTTTGAACCTGGTTTTAAATGAAATTTCATTGCCATAAGCAGTGCCATTTGCATTTGTCGCATAAGCCCTTATGAAATATTTTGTGTTTGACTTCAAACCTGTGAGTACATGATTAAAAGTACCCAAGCCAGTGGCATTTACGCTGGTGTCATCTCCTATATCCGGCGTTGACGCAGTATCCCAGCAAAATCCCCTTTTCAGCACAGCTGAATTTCCTTCATTCAATATTTCGCCATTAACTATTGCGGAATCTGCAGTTACTGAGGAAACCAAAATAGTATTAACCACAGGAAGGGTTGAGCCAGAGTCCTTATTATCCTCTTTGCAACCAAAAAAAAGAATAGCTACAATCAAGAAGCAGGCGCAATAATGGAGATGGATTTTTATCATTAAGAACTTAGTACATGCAATTTAGTGAAAACCGCCACTAAGATGTTGAAATTCGGTTCTAATTTCATTTCAGGGCTCAAGTAATCGGCAATAAAGCAGTATGTAACTGATTGGATCGTTGTTGTTCCTCATGCCTTGCCTGCGCAGCACAAGGCGACCAACGACAACTGACTCTTCCGGTAAATATTCTCTGAAAGTAAAGTTTGATATCAAAATCGGTAGAT